>VFSW01000362.1_pt1 | contig 65144 bp, 62 predicted proteins | sample 5358111 | NCBI WGS metagenome assembly VFSW01 (sample SAMN11554181, study PRJNA540505) | mine drainage metagenome | isolation source: sediment from site ElyBrook_90M | place: USA: Ely Copper Mine, Vershire, VT | collected 2017
TCCGCCAGAATTTTTTTGCCCAGATCCACGTTGGTTCCTTCCAGACGAACCACCAACGGCACCGAGAGCTTGACTTCACGTGCTGCGGCAACCACTCCCGCCGCAATGACGTCACACTTCATGATGCCGCCGAAAATATTGACCAGAATGGCTTTGAGATTGGGGTTTTTGAGCATCAATTTAAACGCTTCGGTCACTTTTTCGGTCGTGGCCCCGCCACCGACATCCAGGAAGTTGGCCGGGCTGCCACCATAAAGCTTGACGATATCCATGGTAGCCATCGCAAGTCCTGCACCGTTGACGAGGCAGCCAATATTTCCATCGAGGGAGATGTAAGACAAATCAAATTTGGAAGCTGCGATTTCATTTGGATCTTCTTCATCCAGATCACGCAATGCCGTAATTTCTGGATGACGGTACAGTGCGTTTGAATCAAAATTCATCTTTGCATCCAGCGCAATGACTCGGCCATCTCCCGTTACAACCATGGGGTTGATTTCCGCCAGGCTTGCATCCGTTTCATCAAACGCCCGATACAGCCCTTTCAATAGAGTGCGTGCCTGGGGGATCAAGGCCGGGGGTACCCCGATTTTCAGGGCCACTTCATCCGCCTCACTGTCCAGCAGACCCTTGGTTGGATCAATGAAAATGGTGTGGATCTTTTCGGGAGTATGCGCAGCAACTTCTTCGATATCCATCCCGCCTTCCGAGCTGGCCATCAGGGCGACGCGCTGGGTGCCACGATCCACGACCATGCCAACGTAAAGCTCTTTCTTGATATCAGCACCTTCTTCAATCAGGAGGCGCCGCACCTTCTGCCCGGATGGGCCCGTTTGGTGTGTAACAAGTTGCATGCCAAAAATCTGCTGTGCATCTGACTCGAGTTCGCCTGGAGATTTGGCAACTTTAACGCCCCCACCCTTGCCACGCCCACCTGCATGAATTTGCGCCTTGACGACGGCAACATTGCCCCCCAGGGCCTTGCCCGCAGCAACAGCCTCTTCAACGGAGAAGCACGGAATACCGCGCGGGGTGACCACTCCGAACTTCCGCAGAATCTCCTTTGCCTGATATTCATGGATTTTCATTGCCTGGCCTTTTAATCAGTGTTGATGATGCCCATGTCAATGGTATCCATAGCCATTTATGGATAACCGATTGCCCATGGAATGTAACCCAGAATACTACCCAAATTTCATCAATAAAACATTATGATTTTTGAGAAAACCATTTGGGGTAAAATTCAGCAACCACGGCCCCATGAGTACTGAGGGCATGACAACCGTCAAGGTGCGGGGGCTTTTGATCACTGCCTGACTCGGCCGAGCCGTACCGGGTCTGAAATGCCACTGTGGCCAAAGTCCCAATCATTTCAGTGAGATGGGTACAGCCTTTGACGCCTGCGAAGCGCTCCCTGACGACCTTGGAAAACCCCGGGGCAATGCGCAACCCTTCAAGGTCGGCGTAGTGAGGCGTAATGGTTTCACAACTGCCTGGGTAGGGGCGGGCAACCGTCCGGGCCTCCGCTTTGCGAATTACCATGTCAGCATCGATAACAATCCGCAACCACATGTCATGGATGGGTTCCCCGGCTGGCCTTGAGCCTCCAGCCACGTGAAACTCATAACTCTTGATGTCGACAAGATGCCCCTCAATGTCATACAAACCATCGTCGCGCTGGTAGCCCTCTACGGAAATATTCCGTCGATGCAGTAATTTTCGTGATACGGCCGAATCAGGTTGTGCCATGGTGGATTCCTCCATGAAGTATTAAGGTCGGCCTGAACAGGCACAAAACGCCGATGATACGCCGATTGTTCTTTTGGACCTATAATCGGCGCACGCTTCTTTAGATTCGGAGACAACTCGTTGCTCTTCCCTGCGCTTGTACGTGCGCTCGTCGTGATGACCCTGCTGTTGGCAGCCTATCCTGCACGCGCCGAATCTACCGACGATGCCCTTCTGAGAGCCCACACGGCATGGCAACTGCGTGATATCCCCACACTTGAAAAGTACAACAAGACCCTGGCAAATGACCCGCTTTCCGACTACGCCCTGTATTGGCTCCTTGATGCGAAGCTCAACCAACCCGGCGCGTCCCTCAATAGCGAGGTGCAAACCTTCTTTGCCCGCTTTCCCGCAAGTCCGCTGTCCGACGCACTTCGCATTAGCTGGCTCAAGGCGCTTGGGCGCGCACAGGACTGGGATAATTTTGCAGCCCAGGTAACACCCGCCACGCTTGATGACCCGGAAGTCGTCTGCTACCAACTGCAATCCCGCCTGTACAGGCACGATCAGTCGGCATTACGTGAAGCCCGGGCATTGTGGCTGGGTCGTAAAACCCAACCCGACAGTTGCGATCCGGTCTTTCGCCTGCTGGCTGCCCAGAACGCGATCACCCAGGACGACATCTGGTCTGCCTTGCGTCAGGCCTTAGGGAGCAGCAATCTTAACCTGGTGCGCTATATCAACAGTTTTCTATCACCCTTTCAGGGGCTCGGTGAAGACGCCTTGACTCTGGCCTATGTACGACCGACGCAGTTTCTGGAAAACCAGGATCCGCGAGACGCCAGTCCGGCCACGCGCGAGTTGACCCTGTTTGCATTGGGTCAGTTGGCTGCGCGTTACCCTCAACAAGCCGCCGATACATGGACTGGCATCGCCCACTACTTTACCCCTCGGGATCAATCCTACGGGTGGCTGCAAATTGCCTGGCAAGGCGAGATGTTGCATAACCCCAACGCGCTGGTATGGTTTCGTGGTATCCCTGAAACCCTGATGGACGATTCCTTGCGGGCCTGGCGGGCCCGTGCGGCCCTGGGGCAAGAAAACTGGGAAGAACTATTGCATGCGATCAATACCATGTCACCCGCAGAATCCGGAAAACCAGCCTGGCGTTACTGGAAGGCCCGCGCGTTAAAAGAACTGGGGCAGCCTGCTGAGGCTATGGCATTACTAAATGCCCTGTCACAGGAATTCCACTACTATGGGTTACTGGCCCTGGAAGAATTGGGAGGTCACTTTACCCCTCCGGCGCAGCCTGCGCCGTTTGGAGCGGATGAAGTGGAACCCCTGCAACCCCGGTTTGACCGGGCGTTGCGCCTGCATCGGCTGGGGTTAAACCCAGAGTCCCAATTTGAATGGATGGTGGCCAATCGCTCCCTGACCCCGCGCCAGCACCTGGCTGCGTCGGCGCTGGCCAATCGGGAACATTGGGTTGATCGCGCCATCTATAGCATTGAACGTGCTGGAGACCAGCAGGATTTTGAACTGCTGTTTCCGCTGGCATTTGGGAATGAACTCCGGCAACGCGCCCAACAAAATCAGCTGGATCCAGCCTGGGTTTTTGGAATGGTCCGCCAGGAAAGCCATTTTTTCCCCGAGGCGCGTTCTCGTACCGGGGCCATGGGCTTGATGCAATTGATGCCCGCCACGGCCCGCTGGGCTGCGCAGCGCATTCCCCTCAGAACATTCAGGTCGACCATGACAAACCAGGTAGACATCAACCTGCAACTGGGCACACTCTACTTGCATCACCTGCTCAAACAGCTTGGCGATCCCATACTTGCCACGGCAGCCTACAACGCAGGCCCCAATCGGGCCTTGCGCTGGGTTTCTGACAAACCCCAGGATGCTGCTATCTTTATCGAAACCATCCCGATTAGCGAAACTCGCAACTATGTTCAACGTGTCATGTTTAATACTACAATCTACGCCTACCGACTAGGCACTCCGCCATTTTCTCTGCGCCAACGCATCGGGGTCATACAAGGTGTGACACCCTCTTTTAATAATCAGCCTGATCCGGCCTCACAACCATGAAGATTTATGCTGTGGGTGGCGCAATCCGTGACGAACTGTTGAACCTTCCCGTAGCGGATCGCGATTGGGTGGTGGTGGGGGCCACACCCGAAGAGATGGTCTCACAAGGCTTTAAGCCCATTGGTCGTGATTTTCCGGTATTCCTGCACCCCCAAACCCATGAAGAATACGCCTTGGCCCGCACTGAACGGAAAATCGGGCCCGGCTATAAAGGCTTTACTTTCCACACAAACCCGGATGTCACGCTAGAGCAGGACCTTAAGCGCCGTGATTTAACCATCAACGCCATGGCGCGCGATCAGCAGGGAAACCTGATCGATCCCTTTGGCGGCGTCAATGATCTGCAGCAACGCATCCTGCGCCACGTCAGCGAAGCATTTGTCGAAGACCCGGTGCGAATATTGCGCGTCGCCCGTTTTGCTGCACGTTTCAAAAAGGGATTCAATTTTAGCGTAGCCCAGGAAACCCTTTCGTTGATGCAGGCCATGGTCGATCGTGGCGAAGTGGATGCACTGGTTCCCGAGCGCGTCTGGCAAGAACTGGCACGCGGTCTTGCAGAATCCACGCCCTCGGAATTATTCCGCGTGTTGGATCAATGCCACGCCATGCCGCACATCCTGCCGGAACTGGCCCCCTTCTGGGCAAAACACTCCGGCGCAGCCCTGGCCAGCGTGGACCATGCCGCACGCTGCGGTCATGGAGTGGATATCCGATTTGCAGCATGGATGACAACCTTACTGCAAGAAGCGCCCAATGGAGGTCGCGACATCATCCTGCAACTTGCTGAACGACTTCGTGTCTGTGCAGAAATACGGGATCTGGCACGGATCACCAGCGAAAATTGTTGGGCCATCAGCCAAAGCGGAGCGGCCTCGGCCGAAACCGTGCTGCGCCTCATTGAACACACCGATGGGCTACGTCGCCCGCAACGCTTTGGGGCCATGCTGGCCGCGCACACCAGTTACGTTGCCGCACTAAACGACGATCAAGCCCTGGAGCCAGCCAATGAATACGCCATTCGGGATCGCCTGACCAAGGCCCTGCAAGCCGCTTCGCAAGTTTTGGCAGGGGAGATTGCGCGTAAGGAAAATACTGCCAGCCGCATTCAGGAACGTATTCGAAATGCACGCCTTGAAGCCATTGCCACCGCACTCCAACAGCATCATTCATGACAGGCCCAGCGTGACCAGCGCCGAAGACGATGTCTGCTCTTTTCCAAGCACCAGCACCTTGAACATCTCGCCCATTTCGGCAGGACTCAAAAGCTTTTGAACTGCTGATACGGCAGGCAGGTATCGCGCCTCATCGGTCACGGGAATATTCCCGAGCACTTCAATCATTCCCTCCCCAATCAACCATCCGGCCATGGTGCGGTAGTCTTCGAGGCACAGGCCGTTTTGGATGGCTGCACGGGCTACCGCCGTAAAATCAACATGGGCAGTAATATCCTGCAATCCGGGGTAGCGCAGGGGGTCGTCGTGGACATGGTGCCGGATATGACACATCAGCGTCCCTTCATGACGCTGGGGATGATAATACTCACGCTCAGGAAAACCGTAGTCAATGAAATAGGCCCTGCCTGCCCGCAACAATTGAGCCAGATTAACCATCAAGTCCGTAGCAGCCAAACAGATTTCGGTATCGTAGGGCACCGGAAGCCCGTCCGTCTGGGGCAACCGCTGGATGAGTCGCGCATCATTAAGAGGGCGCTCCTGCCATATCCATGCTTCCTGTTCCAGTGCGATTCCCAATTCAACCCAGTGGTTCCCGCGCCAACCTACCCGATGCACCGGAAGTGAATCGAGTACCTCGTTGGCGATCAGTACCCCTGTCAGTGACCCGGGCCAGGATGTGCACCATGACACACGCTTGCGCAAATGTACCGGCAAGCTGTCGAGCAGCGTCTCCTGACGAGCGCGCAGGTCGGCACTGACTTCCAGAATCAAATAGCGCTCGGGCAACACATCGCGCTTTGCCAGTGCCAGCAACATATCACGCGCCAGACGCCCGCTTCCGGCTCCCAGCTCAAAGACTACCGGATGTTGGCCTTGCAGTTCTATCAGGGTTTCAGATACGGGACGCGCCATGGTTTCAGCAAACAGTGTTGTCATTTCCGGAGCCGTGACAAAATCTCCGCCTGCCCCGAGCTTAACCGAGCCAGCGCTGTAATATCCCAACCCGGGTGCGTACAACGCCAACGCCATAAAGCGGGAAAAATCCAGCCAGCCTGCGGATTGCCGGATTTGCCGGTTTATTTCATTTCGCAGACGCTCGCTGTGTGCGAGGGCCTGCGGTTCAGGGATCAGAGGGTGGGGTAGAATGGGCAGCATTCAGAACATCTTCTTCATAAAGGTCACATGTTAACGGTTGAGCGCCCTTTGTCGGCAACTTTTATCCGCCTTCAGGAACGACTGCGTAGCGCCGCAGGTCGTGCCATCAGCGATTTCCAAATGATCGACAAAGACGACACGGTCATGGTTTGCGTTAGCGGGGGCAAGGATTCACATGCCATGCTTTCCATTCTTATGGAACTGCAGCTTCGCGCACCGGTGCCGTTTCGCCTGATTGCCGTCAACCTCGATCAAAAGCAACCGGGGTTTCCTGCCGACGTACTGCCTGCCTACCTGGAATCCCTCGGAGTGGCGTATCACATCATCGAAGCCGATACCTATTCAATCGTGCGCGAAAAAATCCCCGAAGGCAAAACAACCTGTTCCCTTTGCTCGCGTCTGCGCCGAGGGGTTATCTACCGTACGGCCAAAGCTCTGGGTGCCAACAAGATAGCCCTGGGACACCACCGGGATGACATTATCGAAACCCTGTTTCTCAACATGTTTTATGGCGGGCGACTCAAGGCCATGCCGCCCAAGCTGGTTACCGACGACGGCTACCACACTGTTATCCGGCCGCTGGCTTACTGCACCGAAAAAGATCTGGCCAGTTACGCACGACACATGCAGTTTCCCATCATCCCCTGCGATCTTTGTGGTTCGCAGGAAAACCTGCAACGACGCGCCATCAAAGACTGGCTGAAGCAACAGGACAAGGAATTTCCGGGGCGCGTGGATAACATCTTTCTGGCATTGCAATCCGTCACTCCTTCGCATTTGGCCGATACCACGCTGTTTGATTTTGCCAACCTTAAACCCGACCACCACATCCATCCTGAAAGCGAAGCCCCGTTTGATCGGGAAACGCCTGAACGTGGCGCACTGCGCCTTACCTCGGTCAAAGGCACGCGCATCCATTTCGTGAAGACCGCAAACTCTGATAAAATAAAAAATTAATTTTCGGGAAACCAGTCATGAACCCCACAATTCAGCACTTGCCCCCCAAGAAAATCAACTCGTTCTACCCACCGCAACGCACCCTGATGGGACCGGGGCCCTCCGAAATCACACCGCGCGTTCTGGCTGCCATGTCGCTGCCCTGCATCGGTTATCTTGACCCGGTGTTCGTTGACATGATGGACGAACTCAAAACACTGTTGCGTTATGTCTATCAAACGGACAACCAGTTGACTTTTCCGGCTTCGGGGCCTGGCTCGGTTGGAATGGAAATGTGCTTTGTCAACATGGTCAATTCGGGAGACAAGGTCATCGTCTGTCGCAATGGCGTATTTGGCGGGCGCATGATTGAAAACGTCGAACGCTGTGGCGGCAAGGCCATAGTTATCGACGACACCTGGGGCGAACCGGTAGATCCCAACAAGCTGGAAGAAACACTCAAAAAACATCCCGACACCAAAATAGTGGCCTTTGTTCTGGCCGAAACTTCAACCGGCTGCATGTCCGATGCCAAAACCCTGGTGGAAATTGCCCACCGCTATGACGCGCTGACAATCGTGGACGCGGTCACACAGCTTGCGGGAACCCCGCTGTTTGTTGATGTGTGGGGTATTGATGCGGTCTATTCGGGTAGCCAGAAATGCCTTTCCTGTACCCCGGGATTGTCCCCGGTGTCATTTAATGATCGTGTCGTTGCCCAGATACGCAACCGCAAGGAACGCTGCCACAGCTGGTTTATGGATCTTGACCTGGTGCTGGGCTATTGGGGCAACACGAACCGTACCTACCACCATACAGCGCCGATCAATGGACTGTACGCGTTGCATGAAGCCCTGTTGCAGGTTCGCGAAGAAGGCCTCGATAATGCCTGGGCCCGCCATACCCGCCACTACCTGGCACTCAAGGCAGGGTTGGAAGCCATGGGCCTTGAATACCTCGTCAAGGAAGAATACCGGCTGCCGCAGCTTAATGCCGTCAAGGTTCCTGAAGGCATTGACGAAGCCCGGGTGCGCAAGGCGTTACTTGAAGAATTCAATCTGGACATCGGGGCCGGGCTGGGGCCCCTGGCAGGCAAGATCTGGCGTTTTGGCTTGATGGGTTATTCGGCCAAGTCAGAAAACGTCATGTTGTGCCTGTCCGCGTTAGGCTCCGTGTTAATCGACATGGGCTATCCCATCAAGCTGGGTTACGCAGAAGCTGCTGCCCACCAGTCTTACGCCGAACAACACGCCAAGGCAGCCCAGCAAAAAATCAAGGCTGCCTGATTATTGCTCGGACAGGTGCAGGCGATCCCAGATCACGCTGGTCAGCCCGGCTGAGTTCATGGTGTAAAAGTGCAGGCCGGGGGCTCCCGCTGAGAGCAACCGGTCGCACATCTGTGTCACCACATCCAGACCAAAGGCCTTGATGGAAGCGGTGTCATCGCCATACCCCAACATCTTCATGCGGATCCAGCGCGGGATTTCTGCGCCGCAGCCTTCCGAAAACCGGCTAAGCTGCGAAAAATTGGCGATCGGCATCACTCCAGGCACAATGGGCAGGTCCAGTCCCACCGCTTCACATTCCTCTACAAAGTTGAAATAAGCCTCGGGATTGTAGAAATACTGGGTGATGGCTGCATTGGCGCCAGCTTCCACCTTAAGCTTGAAATGCTGAAGGTTTTCCTGCGCTGAACGCGCCTGTGGATGCACCTCAGGGTAGGCCGCTACTTCGATGTGAAAATGATCACCGGTTTGCTTGCGGATAAACTCAACCAGTTCGTTGGCATAACGAAAGTCTCCTCCACCAAAAGTTCCTGAAGGCAAATCGCCGCGCAGCGCCACCAGGTGACGAATGCCATGCTCCTGATACTGCCTCAGAACTTCTGCAATACTTTCCCGAGTTGAGCCAATACAGGACAGATGAGGTGCTGCCGGATGCCCTTCGCTACGAATTTCAAGTACGGTCTCAAGCGTTCGCTCACGCGTGGTCCCTCCCGCCCCAAAGGTCACTGAAAAAAAGGCGGGGTTGAGCTGCGCCAACTGACGCCGGGTGCGACGAAGTTTTTCCACGCCTTCGGGAGTTTTCGGAGGGAAGAATTCGAAGCTGAAGACTTTGGGATAACGCCGCTGACTTTGCAAGATCACTCTGCGCTCAATAACGATAATGCTCAGGTTTGTAGGGCCCCAAAGGACTGATGCTCAAGTATTCAGCCTGCCGGGGGGTCAACTCGGTTAGATGGGCACCAATTTTTTTAAGGTGCAGACGGGCAACCTTTTCATCCAGCTCTTTGGGAAGGAAATATACGCCTACCGAATATTTGCCGGGATTATTCCACAACTCGATCTGGGCCATGACCTGATTGGTGAATGAAGCTGACATCACAAAACTGGGGTGCCCGGTGGCACAGCCCAGATTGACGAGACGTCCCTCGGCCAGCACGATGATGCGTTTGCCATCCGGAAACAGGACATGATCTACCTGGGGCTTGATGTTTTCCCAGCGATACTGGCGCAGTGAAGCGATATCAATCTCCGAATCAAAATGTCCGATATTGCAGACAATGGCATCATGCTTCATCGCCCGCATATGATCGTGGGTGATCACCCCTATATTTCCGGTGGCGGTGACAAAGATGTCTCCCTGAGGGGCCACTTCATCCATCGCTACGACGCGATATCCTTCCATGGCTGCCTGCAATGCGCAGATTGGATCGATCTCGGTTACCCAGACCGTTGCACCCATGCCCCGAAAAGCCTGCGCACAGCCTTTGCCCACATCGCCATAACCCGCAACCACAGCAATCTTGCCCGCCACCATGACATCCGTTGCGCGCTTGATGCCGTCAAGCAGGGATTCGCGACAACCATAAAGGTTGTCGAACTTGGATTTGGTTACCGAATCGTTGACATTGAAAGCCGGACACTTGAGCTCGCCCTTCTTCATCATTTCGTTGAGTCGATGAACCCCGGTAGTGGTTTCTTCCGAAATGCCGCGAATGTGCTGCAACATGTCCGGATACTTGTTGTGCATCACGAGAGTCAGGTCTCCACCGTCATCCAGAATCATGTTGGGCACCCAGCCATCGGGACCAAAAATGGTTTTTTCGATACACCACCAGAATTCTTCTTCGGTTTCGCCTTTCCATGCAAAAACAGGAATCCCGGCCGCAGCAATGGCTGCCGCAGCCTGATCCTGGGTGGAAAAAATGTTGCAGGAACTCCAGCGAACCTCGGCACCCAAAGCCACTAAAGTTTCAATCAAGACCGCGGTCTGGATGGTCATGTGCAAACAACCCCCAATACGCGCACCCTTGAGTGGTTGCTGTCCTGAAAACTCTTCGCGCAATGCCATTAGTCCCGGCATTTCATTCTGGGCAATGTCAATTTCCATCCGCCCCCAATGGGCAAGCGCAATATCGGCAACCTTGTAATCCGGAACGGACTGGGTTTGAGGCAGGGCACTCATGAACAGGGCTCCTTAAATTTCGGCACGCAGGGTTTCGACAAGGTCCCGGGCCTCCCAGGTAAATTCGGGTTCTTCCCGCCCAAAATGACCATAGACTGCAGTTTTGCTGTAAATCGGTCGTAGCAGATCAAGAAACTGGATGATCCCTTTGGGACGCAGATCAAAATGTTGCAGCACCAGTTCGGCCAACCGTTCGTCAGTAAGTTTGCCGGTGCCAAAAGTGTTGACCATCATGCTAACGGGCTTTGCCACGCCGATGGCATAGGCCACCTGGACTTCGCAGCGACTGGCCAATCCGGCAGCCACAATATTTTTGGCCACATGCCGCATCGCATAGGCAGCAGAACGGTCCACCTTGGAAGGGTCTTTTCCGGAAAACGCGCCCCCCCCATGACGTGCTGCTCCGCCGTAGGTATCCACAATAATCTTGCGTCCGGTAAGCCCGCAATCTCCCATCGGCCCGCCGATCACAAAACGTCCCGTGGGATTGATCAAATACCGGGTCTGCGGTCCAAGCAACGCTGCAGGAATGACCGGTTTGACGATTTCTTCGATCACCGCTTCGGATAAACGCTCATGCGTTACATCCGGATCATGCTGGGTGGACAAAACAACCGTCTCTATCCCCACCGCCTTTCCGTCCACGTAACGTACACTGACCTGCGACTTGGCATCGGGCCGTAAAAACGGCAAGCGTCCATCCTTTCGCAATTCCGCCTGACGTTGAACCAGCCGATGTGCAAGATGAATGGGAAGCGGCATCAGGGTATCGGTTTCATCGCAGGCGTAACCGAACATGATGCCCTGATCGCCGGCACCCTGATCCAGATCCAGCCCGCGCCCTTCATCCACACCCTGGGCAATATCGGGACTTTGCCGATTAAGCGCGGTCAGTACTGCGCAAGTCTGGTAATCAAACCCGATCTCCGAGCTGTTGTAGCCGATGCGCTTCACTACATCACGGGCCACATCAATGTAATTGATCTGGGCGCTTGTGGTGATTTCTCCGGAAATCACGATCAGCCCGGTGCTGGTGAGTGTTTCACAAGCAACGCGTGCTTTGGGATCCTGGGCTAGAATGGCATCCAGCACGCCATCAGAAATCTGGTCTGCAACTTTGTCCGGATGCCCTTCAGAGACCGACTCCGAGGAAAAGAGATAATGACTCATGGCGAACCCCGCCCTTTTTCATAAAAATCAACGAACCGTGAATTATAACAGCGATTACAACCTGAAATGACGCTGCGTCTTTCTCTCGCCCTGCTCTGGTTGCTGCACTGGCTTCCCTTGCCGGCGCTGGCCACCCTGGGAGACCTGCTGGGATCTTTGGCCTATCACCTGGCCACCGAGCGGCGTCGGGTTACCCTGATCAATCTGAAGCTGTGTTTTCCACAATGGTCTGAAAGCCAGCGTGCTGCTGTAGCCCGGGCACACTTTCAAGCTTTCATGACCAGCATCCTGGCGCAAGGCGTGGGCTGGTACGCGCCGTTGGCTCATCTCAGGGCCATCGTGCACTTTGAGGGCATGGAACATCTTCAGGGCGCGCTGGCTGAAGGACCGGTCATTCTGATGACCCCTCATTTCTTTGGCATCGATACCGCCGGCATCTGCCTTTCGGCCGATGTAGACATGATCTCTTTTCATACCCGCCACAAAAACCTCCGCATCGACAGCATGATCCAGCATTTGCGTCGTCGCTGGAACCGTGGCGTGATCTTTGCGCGCCAGGACGGAATCCGCGCGGTATTGCGCGCCCTCCAGCCGGGCTGGGCCTTGTATTACCTGCCTGATCAGGACTATGGGTCCAGGGATTCCATCTTTGTGGATTTTTTTGGCGTCAAAACTGCCACCATTCCTGCGATGTCGCGCCTGGCAAGGCTGGCTCATGCCCAAGTCGTGCCTTGCGTGATTCATCAAGACTTTCACCAAAACCGTTGCAGGGTCTGTTTCTACCCCCCCTGGCAAAACTTTCCAGGGGATGACGAGGCTAAAGATGCCCGGCGCATTAACCAATTCATCGAGGAACGCATTCTGGAACAGCCAGCCAACTACCTGTGGAGCCACAAACGCTTTAAAACACGCCCGGAAGGTGTGCCCTCACCTTATGAGCGCAAACTGCCTTGAGACAATCCCCTGCGCACAACTCCAAAACGCGCTAGGATTCCTCCCATTACATCACTCATGGCCAGACTGAATGCAACTTAGTTTCACCAAAATGCAGGGACTGGGCAACGACTTTGTGGTTTTGGATGCCACCCCATCGCCCCTGCTGCTTTCCCCAGACCAGATCCGCTGGATTGCCGATCGTCATTTTGGTGTAGGGTGCGATCAGATTTTGATCGTGGAACAAGCCCATGACCCTGCCAACGATTTTCGCTACCGGATTCTCAACGCTGACGGCAGCGAAGTGGAAAACTGCGGCAATGGGGCCCGTTGTCTGGTTCGTTTTGTGCGTGAGCAAGGGTTAACGCAGAAAGATGAAATCAGGGTAGAAACTCCGGGCGGAGTAATTACCCCGCGTCTTAACGCCGATGGCCGGGTTACGGTAAACATGGGTGAGCCAATTTTTGAACCTGCCCGGATTCCTTTCAACGTAACCGCCCAGGCCATGACCTACCCGCTGACCATTGGATCAGTAACCCACGAATTCAGCGTCCTTTCCATGGGCAACCCGCACGCCGTGCAACTGGTGCGCTCGGTGGCACAGGCCCCGGTTGCGCAGGAAGGACCAATTATCGAAAACCACCCGGCTTTTCCCAAACGCGTCAATGCAGGCTTCATGGAAGTGGTGGACCGTTCCCATATCCGATTACGCGTGTTTGAACGCGGTGCCGGCGAAACTCTGGCCTGCGGTACGGGTGCATGCGCTGCCGTGGTCGCCGGAATTACGCGCAACCTGTTGGACAATACGGTAACAGTAACAACCCGTGGCGGCGATCTTTCACTTACCTGGCAGGGAATGGGCCATCCTGTCTGGATGACCGGTGACGCCGTATCCGTATTTACAGGTGAACTCCACCTGCCCGAACGTATAGAGGAACTGGTATGAATTTGAACTCGGATTCCATTGCAGCCTGGCTGAAAGAACACCCGGAATTTTTTGAGTCGCATAGCGCGCTGCTAATTGACATCAATCTGCCCCATCCGCACGGAACCCATGCTGTGTCCTTGAGCGAACGACAGTTGCAAGCCCTGCGCGAGAAAAACCGCGCCCTGGAATCACGCATGAACGAGTTGATAGGCTATGCCGGCTCCAACGACAACACCAGCAGCAAGGTACACCACCTGGCCATCAGCCTGATCGGCGCGCGCTCCCTGTCCTCGGTCCTGGATATCACGCAACGCCATTTGAATGACGATTTTGTTGTCCCCCAATGCGCCATACGTCTGTGGGGAATTGCCAAAGAGAATGATCGCATCGAGTTTTCGCCCGTCCAGCGCGAGCTGCAGGAATTTGTAGGCCGTATGGAAACTCCGCACTGTGGTCATCATGCACTCTATGAAACCAGTCAGTGGTTTGGGGGTGCCGCGCCCAGCCTGCGCTCCTTTGCCCTGATGCCCCTGCGCGACCGGGACACATTTGGCGTTCTGGTGCTGGCCTCCCCTGACGAAAACCGCTTTTATCCAGATATGGGGACGTTCTACCTCAACCGTATCGCCGATTTGGTAAGCGCGGCCATTCGGGCAAAGACTCATGCCTTTGATCCTGCCCACTGATCACACCTCCCTGCAGTTGCAGGAGGAATATCTGTCCCATCTTCGAGTGGAACGCCGCCTGTCTTTGCACACCGAAAAAAACTATGCCCGCGATCTTGCCCTCTTGCTGCAGCTCGTCGGCAGCCAACCCCTTGGTACGTTAAGCTCCCACGACATTCGACGATATATTTCCGCGTTGCATGGACGCGGCCTTTCCGGGCGTAGCCTGGGAAGGGCGCTCTCCGCCTGGCGCGGCTTTTTTAATTTTCTGGCAAGGGATCACGGATTTGCGCACAATCCCTGCGCCGATGTACGCCCGCCAAAATCTCCAAAAAAACTGCCCCATGCGCTCTCTCCCGATGCTGCTGCACAGCTGATGCACCTGTCTGGCGAGGGATTTTTGGCTTTGCGTGACCATGCCATCCTGGAATTGTTTTACTCTTCGGGATTGCGATTGTCCGAGCTTGCCGGACTGAATGTACCAGACGTCAACCGCACCGATCACACCGTGATCGTTACCGGGAAAGGGTCCAAGACGCGCCTCGTACCTGTAGGACGGAAAGCCCTGGAAGCACTGCAGCTTTGGCTGCAGTACCGTGCCAGCGTGGCAGGAAGCAACGCGGCCTTATTCGTTACCCAAACCGGAAAGCGACTGAGCGGTCGCAGTATCGAAGCCCGCGTCAGCCTGCGCGCGCGACAGCTGGGCCTTGCTGACAGGGTCCATCCGCATGCCTTGCGTCACTCCTTTGCCTCCCATGTGCTGCAATCCAGCGGAGACCTGCGCGCCGTACAGGACATGCTAGGACATGCCAGCATTACTTCCACTCAGGTCTATACCCATCTGGACTTTCAACACCTGGCCCGGATCTACGATGCAGCCCATCCGCGGGCACGTCGCAAGGGCTAAAAGAAGCGGGTCAGCCCCACAATGACGGTTCGACGCAGGCCATACTGCGGCGCCCCCACCCCGATGCCAGTACCGTCGCGCAGTTCATAGCTGCGATCGAAAATATTGAGCAGGGTAAGGCGCCCTTCGATATCCCCCCACTCTCCTGTCTTGAACAGGTGAGTGGCTGCCGTATTGACACTGACGTAACCCGGCATGGTTGCGGTGTTGGCAAATCCGCTGCGCAAGCCGCTTCCAAAAATAGCGTCGGCAGTCAGGTTGGCCCAGTCGGTACGGTAGCCCACGCTACCCGAGAGGGTATAGCGCTGATCGTGGTCCAGATATACCCAGTGGTTGTTGATGTAACTGATCAACCCAGGTGAAAAGTTGAACTGGCCCGACTCAATGCCCCGGCCCTGAGCTCGCCCCACAGCCGTATTGAGCGCGCCCGTCCACCGATCCTCGCGCCATGTGCCTGAGAGTTCCAACCCGTAGATGCGACCTTGCTGGTAGTTGAAGTCAGAAAAAATCAGCGCGTTGCCGAACTGCCCTTCATCAAGCAGGTTCTGAACCTTGCGATAGTAGCCATCCACATTAAAGGTGATTTGATCGGACCACTGATGGGACAACCCCACATCCAGATAGTCCGAACTTTCTGACTTGACCGGCGAATCGGTCTCTACCTGCGAGGCGTTGGTGGTGTTGGTAAAGAGCCCCACAGTGCGCGTGTTGATAAGGCCTGCAGCAGGCGGTGTGAAATAACTGCCAAAGCCGGCATGCATACGGGTGGCCGACGTCATGTCATACACGAGGCTTATGCGCGGACTGACCTGATGTTCGTTGATCAGCATCGCGTTCTGATCATAGCGCAGACCGTAATTAAGCGTCACCGACGAATTGTATTTCCACTCATCCTGCAACGAGACGCCCCAAAAGTGACTGATCCCGTTGGTGTTGTCGATAATACCGGTCGGTGCGCTGGTGGCGATGCCGGCGTCGCTTAACTGATTGCCGGCACATACCGACGAAGGGCCAAGACAGTAAACCTGTGACTGGTTATTGGTGAGGTATCGTTCCTGTTGCACCATCAATCCTGCGTGCAACCGGTGGCCCTCTTGCCAGTCGAAACCCGTATCGGTCTGCAGGCCCTGCGCTTCATTGCGACGGATGACATCGCTGCTGACCCCACTATAAAACAGATCGCCCAGGGCAGGATCAGGGGAGTAATTCACCTCGGAAAGGCGGTGGTACACAGAAACCTGGGTGTCCGCCAAGGGATTGCCATGGGACTGATAGCTTGCCACCTCGAACTGGTTATGTTCGGCCTGTCTTGCGTTCAACCCCAGGGGGGCTGGGGTAGGGGTCAGGGTTGAACTGCAACATTGCGCGGTAAGCCCTGGATTGTCGGGAATCTGGAACAGGTTCTGTGACTGTCCAAAAGTCAGGCTAAGCCGATCCTGGGGAGTGAGATCGTAGGCCAAAAAACCAAACCCCTTACCCTGCCGGGTCTGGTCATGAAACGCATTAAGGGTATTGGCCGGATTATCGATGCCCTGTTGCGATGTCATGAGTGACCCTGTGAGGGTATAGCTGAATTTTCCCAATGAACCGTTAGCTATCCCCGCGGTTTCTCCATAATTGCGACTGCCCCCCTGCACGGAAACTTCCCCACCGGGCTCCGAACCAGGACCCCGGGTTTGAATATCCACAATGCCGGCCGTACGGTATCCATATTGGGCCGGCAAGACACCGGTCATGACCGTAAGCTTGTCGGCAATGCGCGTGTCCAGCATCTGGCCAAAGCCGCTCAACGCCTCTGGAATCATGACGCCATTGATCCGGTATTGAAGATTGCCGTGATCCCCGCGCACGTGCACCTGGCCAAAGCCATCCTGCACAATGCCTGGCGCCTGCAGCAGCACCTGGTTTAACGGAGTGGCATTGCCCTGGGGCAAATGGGCAATATCGGTATCCGAAAACTGGTACTGGGTGCTACCGGAATCCGGCGACACCAGGTTTCGGGCGTCATTGAACTTTTTTGAAATGACAGTGATGGTCTGGGCCTGAGCGACGGGTTCATCACCCCCGGCCTGGGAAGGCTCAGTGGACGCAGCATGGGCCGTCAAGACAATGATCGACAAGATCAAAGCCAGGGACGTGCGGGATGGTGCGGTGATGCATGCCATGGAAATACACCTCAAAGAGACAGAAAACCAGAGGTTTCAGAAACCACTGGGGAGCCTTTTGGCTCGCTGCTTCAATCAGCTCTGCGAGAACGCTGGAGGAGCGCGGGTTAGAAACCCGAGAAGTTCTTTGAGATGAACAATGGAAAGCCGGTTTGGAAAGAGGACGGCTTCGGGAAGATCCATGACGATCAGGAAAGATGCTGCCGTCCCCGCAAAACTTGCCAGCGTGAGCGCATCGAACAACTGGCAGTTGTGGTCTTCGTGGGCCCAGGGTGTTGCCTGGCTTGCCGTCTGTGAAATTTGGGCCAGTCTGTCGCCATGCGCCACCCGGTGGGCAAAGCCGGAAATCTGTGCACCCAACAGGCAAACCAGCGCGAGGCCCATCCAGAAACGGCTCGTGGCAGAACGACTGCTGAATGTATTCACAAGACTCATGTTGTCAGTGTTGAAACAGATCAATTTTGCGCCATGCACCGGAACGCCAGCGCAACCATAAGCCCAACCCCAACGCAATAGTGTACACCAACGCTGCACTCCACCCGCCCACGGCGCCCAAACCCCACTGGGGCAGAAAGTTCACCCAGCCCTGTCCTGGCGCAAACGTCAAGGCATGGCAGAGCGGCAAAAACACTAACCATGACAACAATAGCAGCAGCACTGTAGGAAAGCGGACATCGCCCGCACCCCGTAAACAAAACGCGCTGGAGAGATTCAGTGCGTCAAAAATCTGATACCCGGCCGCGATCCATAATAGACGAAGGCACAGCGTGGTCACGGCGGTCGCATTGGGATCAGCGCTCGAGATAAACACGGGGACCACCCACGCCCCCACCAAAGCCAATCCAACGCCTAGCACACCCATGTAAATCACAGCCATCCGGGTAATGATCTGGGCGCAACGCACGGCCCAGGCTTTATCGCCCGCCCCAATCGATTGCCCCACAAGCGTTGTCCCCGCCAAGGCGATGCCGATTGCTGGCAGATAGGAAATGGAAGTCAACATCATCACGATCTGGGTTGCCGCACCATCCACCGAACCCAGTCGGACTTGCATCAGTTGAAACAAGGCAAGGCCAATGACATCCATGGCGGGAAACAAACTGGTGGGAACACCCAGTGCGACCACTCGGCGAATGCCTGTCCAGTCAGGGTTCCAGGTGTGGTGGGTGTCAAATTCTGATTGAAACCTGTGGTTAAGAAACACCAGCAGGGCCAACACCGCACCTACCACAAGGGCAAGACTGCTGGCGATGCCAGCCCCTGCGATACCGTACCCCAGCCGAAACATGAATACTTCGTTCAGGACGGCATTGGTCAAAGCCACCAACACCATGTTCCAGAAGGTATAACGCGGACGACCAATGCCGTTAAAAAATGAATTGAGGGAATACAGAATGGCCGAGACCGAACCTCCCAACATGCGTGGCACCCAGTAATCTGCAGCCAGGGACAGCACCTCCGGTTTGAGGTCAAACCAGGACAACAGCACGGGGCCCTTCCACGCTGCCAGCACAAATAAAGGCGTCGTCATCAATCCACCCCACACGCCACACCAAGCGGCATGCGCTGCATCTCTTGACCTTCCGGCGCCAAAGGCCTGGGCGACCAGGGTCTGCACTCCCATGCCAACGCCACCGAGGATCAGGAAAAAAACAAAGATCAGAAAATAACAGGCCCCAACAGCAGCCATCGCCTCTGAAGAGATTCGCCCAACAAACCAGGTGTCCGTCAGGTTAAGCACGACCTGCAAGCCGCTATTGAGAAATAGCGGCAGTGCCAGTGCGGCCACCGCCCACAAGTCCACATGACGGTTTCCCTGCGCGTCCAGACGCAGGGCGGGAAGGGAAACCCCGTTCATTATTTTCGAAATCCCGTCGTGAAATTGCGAAGCAGAAGTGGGCTTGCTACCACCATGGCTCCCAGCACTACCGCATTCAGCACACCCGTCCAGAGAAACAATTCAGGTATGGCAAAACCGTGGGTCAACATCGTCATGGCCAACAAGGAGGCCACCACCATAAACAGGGCGTTGAGCATGTTGGTGGTCCCCATCATGCGGGCCCGTTGTGACTCGGGAGAGCGGGTTTGGATCAACACATAAAGAGGCACGATATACCACCCTGCAAAAATCCCCATCAGTGCCGTATCCACCATCACATGCAACCCCCGAAAACTCATGACGAATGCACTGACATCGTAAGTCCCTGATGCGGAGATTGCGCCATGGGCAGTCGCAAGATTCATGGGTACGAGCGTCATCCCGACCCCTCCCAGGGGAATCATCCCCAGCCCCAAACGTCCTCGAGCCAAAAATCCACTCATCAGGGACCCTATTCCCACCGCCAGGGTCAACACGGTCCACAACAAGGTAACAACCGTCTCGGTTCCGCCCAGGGTATCTCGGGTATAGGCGGGAAATTGCGTCAGGAAAGTAGCCCCGTAAAACCAGAACCAGGAGTTCCCCAGCATGGCCACCAGCACCACACGGTCCTGTGCTGCATGGCCAAGATGACGCCAGGCTTCACGCACGGGATTAAGACTGAAACGCAACCCTGGCATGACGGAAGGCGCTTCAGGTATGAACCGGCTGAACCCGTAGCCCACAAGCGCCACACCCAACACTGTACCTGCCACCAGCCAGTGCCCGGTTTGGCCCTGGCTCATCAACAAACCACCCAGATTGGTCCCCAATAGAATGGCTGTGAATGTTCCCATTTCAATCCATCCATTGCCCTGCATCAACGCGTCACCAGAGAGGTGTTGCGGCAGAAGGGCAAATTTTACCGGGCCAAAAAAGGTGGAATGGCAACCAAGAAAGAAAATTACCAGCAGAATCAGCCCAACCTGGTGCGTAAGGAGTGCTGATGCACCAACAATCATCAAGCCCAACTCGAACAGTTTGATGAAACGGGTGATTTGCGCCTTGTCCCATTTGTCTGCACATTCTCCTGCTGTGATGGAAAACAACAGAAAGGGCAGAATAAAAAGCGCAGCAATGGCGTTTATCAACAAACTGGGCTCGATTCCTGCGAAGGACTGGCCTTCAAAGGCGATCATCAAAATGAAGGCATTCTTGTAGAGATTGTCGTTTAAAGCGCCGCAGAACTGTGTGACGAACAATGGCCCAAAGCGGCGTTGCAACAACAATCTCAACGGCAAACCACTCGCACGAATTTACGCTTGCCCACTTGTAGCACTACCGTGATGCCGGATTTCAGACTGACCGTTTTGTCTGATACCTTTTCCCCATTCAGTTTCACTCCGCCGGCATCGATCATGCGCAATGCTTCGGAAGTACTCGAGGTCAGTCCACATTGTTTCAAAACCTGGGCAATTGGCAAGCCCGTCGTACCAACCTCAAGATCAATCTCGGTCATTTCATCGGGAATTGCGTTGCTGCGAAAACGCGTTTCAAAATCCGCCAGGGCTTCCTGGCTGGCCCGGGTTCCATGAAAACGCCCGACAATTTCAAGGGCCAGCAGCACTTTAATGTCGCGAGGATTACGCCCTTCGTCGACTTCACGCTTCCATTGGGCAAGCGTTTCCAGTGATTCAAAGGAAAGCAGTTCCAGATAGCGCCACATCAGCGGATCTGAAATGGACATGAGTTTGCCGAATTGATCCTTTGGCGCTTCACTGATACCAATAAAGTTATTCATGGATTTGGACATCTTGTTGATGCCGTCCGTACCCTCCAGCAGGGGCATGGTCAAGATGCATTGGGGCGTCTGCCCATAATGCTTTTGCAGCTCCCGCCCCATCAGCAGATTAAATTTTTGATCCGTCCCGCCCAGTTCAAGATCGGCTTTCAACGCCACCGAGTCATACCCTTGCACCAGGGGATATAGAAATTCATGGAGGGCAATGGGTTGTGAGGCCTTATAGCGCCGGGAAAAATCGTCCCGTTCCAGCATTCTGGCAACGGTATGGGTGGCAGCCAGTTTGATCACGCCGGAAGCACCCAATGGGTGCATCCAGGTGGAATTGAAGGCGATAGTGGTGCGTTGCGGATCCAGGATCTTGAATACCTGTTCCCTATAGGTATTTGCATTGGCTTCGACCTGCTCGGGTGTAAGTGGCGGGCGCGTTGTATTGCGCCCAGTGGGATCTCCGATCAGACCGGTAAAATCTCCAATCAGAAAAGTGACGTCATGGCCCAGATCTTGCAATGTCTTCATTTTGTTGATGAGGACGGTATGCCCCAAATGCAAATCCGGGGCAGTAGGATCAAATCCTGCCTTGACCCGGAGCGGGCGTCCCTTTTGGAGACGTTCGACCAGTTCGGTTTCGGGCAGGATTTCGTCGGCACCGCGTTTGATTTCGTTAAAGGCCTGTTCGAAATTCATCGCGATGATCCTTGATAAAAACAGTGGCAAATTTTGCTTACACCTTGATAATGCATGGGAATTTGTGATGAATCCTGGTTTCTGCTAGACTTCCCCGGATGAAATACATCAAAATTTGCGCTCAAGCGCTTAACCGTTGGATTTTAACGCAAAAATCAACCGTGAAGGCTTCTGATTCCCGTCTCAGCGGAATGGTGGCCACGGTGTTGATTATGAGTTTTGGCGTGGCCACGGCTTTTGGTATTACGCCTGGCACTGATACTCGCGTCGTGCCCATAGAGCCCGTCATTGAAGATATTACACAAAGCAACCTCACACCGGCAGCGACTCCGGGTATCTACTCACAACAGGATCAGGTCCATAGTGGCGATACCCTGGCTGCTTTGCTGTTCCGCATGGGCGTGGATGACCAGGCAGCCCTCGAGTTTATTCGCACCAACCCGGTGGCTCGAAGCATCTATCAACAACTTTCTCCCGGCAAACCAATCCGGATTCAACGACGCGCCAATGGCGATCTCATCACCCTGCGTTTCCCCCGTACTGAAGATAAAACCCTGCTCGTCGAACGCATCGGTGAACAGTTTCAGGCTTCAGAAGTTGCCGTGGGGGGCATCCATCGGATCATTCGTGCTTCCGGAACCATCCAGAGCTCGCTCTTTGCAGCGGCCGATAACGCCGGCATCCCCGACAGTGTTACGCATCAATTAAGCCGACTGTTCTCTACCGACATCGATTTCCACAACGACCTGCGTAGTGGCGATACTTTTTCAGTGGTCTATGAGGCCTCGCAAGATGACTTCGACCAGCTCAGGCCGGGAAAGATTCTGGCAGCCGAGTTCGTTAACAAGGGCGTTGCAATCCGCCGGGTGTTTTTTGATGGCGTCAACGGCGGGGATTACTACACTCAGGACGGCGTAGGCGCGCGCGCCTCTTTCCTGCGCTCCCCCATTGAGTTTTCACGGGTTACATCTGGTTTTAAGGCTGAACGTTTCCACCCCATCCTTAAAACCTGGCGTGCCCATCAAGGTATTGATCTGGGCGCCCCAACCGGCACCCCGGTGGTTTCCGTGGCCAATGCCACTGTGGCGTTTGCCGGATGGCGCAACGGCTACGGCAATGTCGTCGAATTACGTCATGCCAACGACATCAGCACGGTCTATGGCCATCTCTCGGCCTTTGCCAACGGACTGCGTACCGGCGCACATATCCGTCAGGGCGATGTCATTGGCTATGTCGGCATGACCGGCCTTGCAACCGGACCCCACCTGCATTATGAATTCAAAATTGGCGGCATTCAGCGCGACCCCCAGGGTCCTGATGTTCCCCGTTATGCCAGCACCAGTCTGACAGGACGCGCCAAATCTCAATTCCTCGCCACAACCGCCCCTTTGATCAAGGAACTCGATGCCATTCGTGGCACCGCACTCGCCAAATTTGAGTGACGCGTGAGCGCCGAACATTATGTGGGCATCATGTCAGGAACCAGCCTGGACGGTGTTGATGCCGTGGTGGCCTCGTTTTCAGAGGCGCAACCCGTTGTGCTGGGGCATGTTTGCGCAACCCTCCCGAGCGCATTACGCACCACCCTGCTAGGTCTTAACGTTGCTCAAGGTTACGACGAACTCAACCGCTCTGCCTTGGCTGGCGTCGAACTGGCCAGGCTCTACGCCGAAGTCGCTCTCAATGTCATTCAACAGTCCGGATTGCCTTCCAGTCGTATTCGCGCCATTGGTTGTCATGGACAAACCGTGCGCCACCGTCCCGAACAGGGGTTTACGCTGCAACTGGGCAATGGTGCGCTGCTGGCCGAATTGACGGGGGTAACGGTTGTCACGGATTTCAGGTCCCGCGATATTGCTGCAGGAGGGCAGGGGGCGCCTTTGGTCCCCGCATTCCATGACGCGATGTTTCGCTCCCCCATCCATTCACGCATCATTCTTAACTTGGGTGGGTTTTCCAATCTGACCGTGCTTCAGCCTGGACACGAAACCCGAGGTTATGACTGCGGGCCAGCCAACGTCCTTCTGGATGGCTGGGCACAACGCCATCTTGGGCAACCCTTTGATAGCGATGGAGCCTGGGGTCGGTCTGGCACCATCGCCCCTGCCCTGTTGAGTGCGCTACTGGCACATCCCTATTTTTTGCGCACCCCACCCAAAAGTACGGGGCGCGACGAATTTCATCTGGACTGGCTGGAGGGTCTGCATGAAATGCGAGGCATTTCGCCACAAGACGTCCAGGCCACCCTGGCAGAATTGACAGCCCAAACTGTGGCTGACTGCATTGCAACCGAAGGGTGTGAAGGGCTGGAAATATATTGTTGCGGGGGTGGCGCCAAAAACCGTGCTCTCATCGAACGGCTTCAAGTCCTGCTACCGAAAGCCAGGGTACGTCTTACGGATGTCCTGGGAATTCCTGCCACACTGGTTGAGGCCACGGCATTTGCCTGGTTGGCCCGCGAGTTGTTACACCACCGCAGTGCGAGCCTTCCTACTGTAACAGGCGCCCGCAACAAGGTGCTGCTGGGTGCCATTTATCCCGCTTAAAAACTTAATCAACCAGCGCCGCCTACCGGGCCCCGGTTGGCGGATGCGCCCCTGATCAGGGTTCCCACCCCTTCGTCGGTCAACACTTCCAACAGCAAGGCATGGGGCACCCGGCCGTCAATGATGTGCGCAGTTTTTACTCCGTTCTGAACAGCATCCAGTGCGCAATCCACTTTGGGCAGCATGCCACCCGAGATGGTCCCCTCTTTGATCAGGCTTTTCACTTTTGAGGCCGTCAGTCCGGTCAGCACTTTGCCCGTTTTATCCAGCACACCCGTGGTGTTGGTTAGTAACAGTAATTTTTCGGCTTGCAGCGTCACAGCCAATTTTCCTGCCACGAGATCAGCATTGATGTTGTAGGCCTCGCCAGCCTCACCCACCCCAAGGGGTGCTATTACGGGAATAAAATTCTGGTTGCTCAGCAGCGTGACGATGCCCGGATCAATACTGACCACTTCTCCCACCTGGCCTATATCAATGGCCTCTTCCGAATGGTCGGGAATACGTAACATCAGCTTGCGCGCATGGATAAAATTTCCATCCTTGCCGGTCAGGCCCACTGCATTCCCCCCTGCGCGGTTGATAAGTGTCACGATATCCTGGTTGACGAGGCCGCCCAACACCATTTCCACCACATCAAGGGTTTCCTCATCGGTTACCCGCATTCCCTGAATAAACTCGCTTTGCTTACCGACCCGTTTGAGCAGCTCGCCAATTTGGGGCCCGCCACCATGCACGATGACAGGGTTCATCCCAACCAGCTTGAGAAGCACCACGTCGCGCGCAAAACCTTCCTGCAACGTCACGTCGATCATGGCGTTTCCGCCATACTTGATGACGATCGTTTTTCCGTGAAAGCGCTGAATGTAAGGCAAGGCCTCAATCAGGACGGCGCATTTATGCTCCGGAGGAATGGCTTGGGTCATACCCAGTACACCGTACGCGTCATGACTTTGGAGGACAACGCCATGGCGCATTTGATGGGTGCCGGAAATTCGGCTGCACCCAACGATTGTGCGAGGTCAGCATGGCCTGCCTCGTCCAGTTTCATCTGCTCGATCACCGCACGCGTGCGCGCATCACCAGCGGGGATCTGGTCAAGGTGATGCGCGAGATGGCCTTCCACCTGGCGTTCGGTTTCCTTGAGAAAAGCCAGGTTCCAGCGGTCACCGGCCACCCCTGCGATCACACCAAGCGCAAAAGAACTGGCGTACCAGAACGGGTTAAGAAAACTCACCCGCCCTCCCAGTTCGGTGATGCGTTCTTTGCACCAGGCCAGGTGATCTTCCTCTTCCTGGGCAGCACCTTGCAACGCATTGCGATTGGATGAGTCACGTGCAGTCAGGGCCTGGCCCTGATAGAGCGCCTGGGCACAGACCTCACCGGTGTGGTTGATGCGCATAAGTCGCGCCACGTGGTCTTTTTCAGCTGGTGTCAGTACGACATCGGGTACCGTTCGCGCCGGAGAAGGACGTGATTCGCGTGCGGGTGCTGCCAGCGTGCGCAGGGCGCGATCAAATCCGATGATGAGGTCGTCGAGTGTGTGCATGAGCGCGAGCCTATCATAAAAAAACCGCCCCCGAAGGAGCGGTTTGATGGAACGCTTTGTCGCATTGGTCTGCCAGAGCAGACACGTGCTTAGAAGCGGGTGCGAATACCCACCATGGTGGTGGTATTTTGGTCCGCAGCCGGATGAGCTGAGTTTGCACCGAGGTTGTAGAACCCGGTCACTCCACCCGTGCTATTTTGATCCGAAATACCGGCATACACATCTGTACGCTTGGACAGGTGGTAATCCAGCACCAGGGCATAGGACTGGAGGAAACCTTGACAACGGGTCTGGTTGCCAACGCCACTTGCACACCCACTGACCGGATTGGATCCGGTGTAGTCAGAATTGCGGGCGTTATAAGCTGAGGCGATCACGTCCAGAGCAGAGGTCGCTTGATATTTTGCGCCAAAAAACAACAGGTTGACGACCTTGTTCTCCACATTATAGGCAGTGGTGTTAACTGCGCCATACTGACCTATCTGATAGGCTCCAATGGGCAAGGCACCAGCCATCGCCAAGCTGGGATTTGAAGGGGCGTAGTACAGAATATGTTCCACCCCACCCGAGAAGGTGACCTTGTTCATGGTGTATTTTGCATTTAAACCCATCGCCTTGTTATCCGAAACGACAGCCAGCATGGAATTGTAGGCTGTAGGATTTGAGGTGTTGGGGTAAGTGCCCATGCCGTCATTCTTGAAACTTACGAAAGCATCCGTGGAAAAATTACCCACGTCGGTGCCCAATGCAAACTGGCCCGCCGAGTTGGCTGAGTAGCTACCAGCAACGCCGCCAAACTGATACATTGCACCCACACGTACGGGACCAAACTTGCCTTCATACTTGATTGAGTTGTCCAGTCGCGCATCTTCCGTCCAGCCACCGCCACCGTAGCTTCCGTAGAAACCTACCAGCGAGAAGGCGTAGGAGCCGCCCAAGGGATCATACTTGACGATCTGGTCGAGCGAGGTGCTGTACTGGCGACCAAAGGAAATGGTCCCCATTTCCTTGGAAGACACATAGATCAAACTGCGTTGGTTGAACAATTGACCGGCACGGGAACTATCACCCCCCGTACTGGTTTTGAAATTCCCCTGGGCGAGCCCGCTAATACCGTCGGTAATTGTTCCTGTATTGGAGTTAATTCCCGCTTCCAGTATGAACCCCACTTTAAGGTCACCGCTTACATCTTCACTCCCCTTGAATCCCAGAACGGACTGGCTCATGCCGTTGGGCGCCATGGTCGTTACCGCCTTGCCCCCATTGTTGGTTACATAAAGTTGGGTGGGTACGCCTGCCGGCATCGAGGGGTTGCTAGTTGCGCCTGATGTCAAATTGGCGATACCCATGTCAAGAATTCCATACAGCGACACATCTGCCTGAGCCACACCGGCCACTGCGCTTAGCGCAACCACCGCCAGTAACGATTTTTTCATTGCGGACACTCCATGTGTTTGTTTAGTTTTGATTTTTCCAGATACCCTCACCCGGAAAAGCAGACATCCTCGAAAACCCTCTTGTCGGGATCTTTGGTTGATCAGGCTTTCATACAAGACCCGACCTTCCTCTGTTCCCGTGATATTACACATTTCTTACAGCAACTCTTCTAAATGACCCAATCACAGGCACAAAGTCGGACCATATGTCTCGTTTTTGCAACAAAAAACCGCCCCGAAGGGCGGCTTGAAATGGAGTGTTGCCGGACTACCGTCTGGCGCCCAACAGTGTCTAGAACCGATGAACGATACCGACCCCGTAAGTGTTGAAGTTGGTTGGAGTCGTCGCAAGCGGTCCTGGAATCTGGCCACCGGATTTCTTGTCAAACATCACCCCGGCATAGAAGTTGGTGCGTTTGCTCAAGTCGTAATCCGCCAGAATCGAGAAGTACTGGTCCGAACCATCAGGATGAGACGGTGTGGCGCCTGCCCCGGTAAAGCCATTCACAGTGTTGTAGTTTCCGGCCTGCAACTCGGCGTCATAGTACCCGGCAGACAGGCGAAATGCCTGCGTTGCCTGCCACTTGGCACCCACCCAATAGATGTTGTACGTCTTCTGCCCGAGGAAAGTGCCTGTGTCGGCGTTAGCCGGGTTGATGGTGTAACCGTACACCTGGGTCAGGGTTGCGTCTGCCCCCGGGTTGCTTGGAGTGTTCCATTGAATGCGCTGGTAGCCAGCGGTGAGCTTCAAGGGATCAACCAGCTGATAACGCAGTGCTGCAGTGAAGGACTTCAAGTTAAGAAAACTGGCCCCGACAGTATTTGCCGACGGATCGGAAAAAATATTGGTGGCGTCCTGCGATTCCTGCGCAGCCAGTTCAAAACCGATGCGCTTGCCTTCGTAGCCAAAACTCACTTCGCCAGTGCTGCGCGCCGAGGTATTCCCCGCCATGCCGCCAAAGCCGTACATGGCATTGAAAACGAAGTCATCGAAGTTTTTGGAATACTTAACCGAGTTATCAATCCGTGCGCTGTCCGTTGCGCCACCGCCACCGTAAAAACCCGAGAAGTTGATGGGGGAAAACATCTGGGCATTGACCGGATCGTAACCTCCCGAAGTTGCCGTGATGATGTCCAGTTCCAGACTGTTTTGACGCCCCACGGTAACCGTACCCCAGTTGTTGTTGGTCAACCCGATCAGCGCGGCGCGACCAAACAATTGCCCGTTCAAGCTCGTGTCAACCACCATGCCGGCGGATTTGTTGGGCAACCCCGCACCCGCAAGGCCTGAGGTCGAAATCATACCGTTAGCCGCGCTGATGGCAGATTCCAGCCGGAAGAACGCCTGGGTTCCGTTGCCTATATCTTCCGTCCCTTTGATCCCCCAGCGGGTTTGGTACTCGCCACCGTTCATCATGCCAAGGGTGGTGCCCAATTTCTGGTAGGACCCGGCACCCGTTGGGCCCGCTCCGGTCACGAAAGTAGAACTGAAATTGCCTGCGTGGGTGAGCTCCGCCACGCCCAGATCCAAAATGCCATACAAAGTGACGTCCGCATGCGCGCTACCCGCCAAAACGCTTAGCGCTGTCAGTGCAATTGCAGATTTTTTAATCATTTTCATTGAAATTCTCCGAGTAGATAAAACGAATCCAGCCCTGTACTGCCAGGGTGATGCAACATACCGGGAGAGATACTAGGGACCGTTTGTGACGCTTTCGTTAAACCAGATGGGGGTGAACAGTGCTTACAGAGGTTGCACCATTTATGCAACAACCCGCCGCCCTCTCGGGAAAGGCAGCTGCGATCGTGACTGCGATATGAAATTTACCAGGAGCCGCCGATGGCCCGGATCAACCCGACGCTCGCTTGCATGCGTGCCGTCCGGATATCCAGTTCTACCCGTTCGGTGCGTAGCTTGGCATTCTCGGCGTCGATGACTTCCAGGTAGCTGACTGCCCCTTCGCGATAGCGGTTGTTGGCCAGATCGTAGGTATGGCGTGCCGCGACAACGGCAGCCGATTGATGTTGATTCTCCTCACCCAGGTAATGCAACTGGGCCAGGCTGTCTTCCACTTCCTTGAACGCGGTCAGAACAGTTTGTCGATAGATTGCAACAGCTTCGCTGGTCTGAGCCATGGTCTGGCGCACTGCCGCTTCACGCAGACCGGCATCGAAAATGTTGTAGAACGCCAAAGGTCCAAGCGACCAGAAACTGTTTGGAGAGTTAATCAGCATCCCCCCTCCCGTATTCTGGAACCCCCCCAGAGCGCCTAACGAAATTTCCGGGAAAAACGCCGCCCGCGCCACGCCAACTGTGGCGTTAGCGGCAACCACGCGCCGTTCTGCCGCGGCAATATCCGGGCGGCGTTGCAGCACCAGTGAAGGTACGGTAGCTGGTATGTTTGGATACACGGCAACCAGAGGTTGGGGGGCAATGGTAAAGCTCGACGCTGACTGTCCCAGCAAAGCGGCAATCGCATGTTCACGCAGCGCTCTCTGGGACTCCGCATTGGATTTAAGAGCTTCAGTTTCCTCCAGAAGCGTCTGGGACCGGGCCACGTCCAGGCCGGACACGATGCCCTGGTCATGGCGGCGCTCCATCATTTCCAATTCGCTTTTGTACGCAATGATTGAATCAATGAACAACTTGATTTGCGAATCCAGCCCCCGCAGCTGGATGTATTGCGTGGCTAATTGTGCCTGCAGGCTAAGCCGCACGGATTCCACGTCCTGACTGCTGGCTTGGGCCAGGGCTTCGGCCGAAGTAATGGCGCTGCGAATGTGGCCCCACAAGTCGATTTCGTACAAGAAACCGACACCTACGGCCTGGTTTCCGTACACGTTTGGAAATCCGGGTCCACGCAACGGGCGGTTTGCCGATTCGCGGTTGGTATCCGTATTGCCTATGGCGTTGATTTGCGGATAGAGGCGTGCGCTCTCTTCAGAAAAAAAGGCGTTGGCCGCATCGTAACGGGCCAGCGCAGCGGCCAGTTCCAAGCTGCCTGTTTCAAGCTGGTTTTCCATCTGGTCCAACAACGGGTCGTGGAACACGGTCCACCATTCCCCACGCTTGGCCTGGTCAGCCGGATGGGCATAGTGCCAGGTACCGTCCTCCTTGAAGGTGTCTGTCGTAGGCGTGGTCGGGCGCGAATACTCCGGAATCAGGGAGCATCCTGCCAATGCAAACGCGGCAAGAAAAACCACCGCACAGGGCCACCATTTCATTGCGGCTTGTCCTTGTCGACCGGTTTTGCAGGAGCAGCCCCTTGCTGAGGTGTCTTAAGTTGTGAAGCATCCATCACGCGGACCAGATCACCGCTCTCCAATGAATCCGGAGGGCTGTCCACGACCCGGTCGTTCGGTTCGATGCCGTAGGCTACTTCCACTTCCGTTCCGAAATCGCGTCCCACCACAATATTGACCAATTTGACCCGGCTGTCGTTTCCCACCACCGCAAGCTGGAGTCCTTCAGCCCGAAAAATCAGTGCGCTGGCCGGCACGCGCTGGATTGCCGCGTTTTCGGGCAGTTCAAACTTGACTTCAGCATAACTGCCGGGCGTCAATAACCCTTCCTTGTTGTCTACGGACAATTCCACCAGCAAAGTTCCCGAATTTCCGTTGATCGAACCGGAAGTGCGCGATACCGACGCCTTGAAGATCCGGCCGGGATACTCGGGCACCGTCAGGGTAGCCGCCATGTGCGCTGTGATCTGCTGCGTGTAGTACTGGGGTACGGGCACGTACAGCCGCAATGGATCGACGGTAGCCACGTTGAATAGTTCGATGCCACTTCCGGCATTGATCAGGGCACCCACGTCCGTCTTGCGTGCTGTGACGACGCCATCGAAAGGGGCGACCACATGTTTGAAATTTTCAAACGCCTCGATACGCCTGACGTTGGCGCGAGCTGCATCTACCTGTGCTCTGCGAGCTGCAAGATCCGCGATTTTCTGGTCGGTCTCCTGCTTTGACACGGAATCAGTGGCCAACAGGTTAATCCAGCGCCTGGCTGTCACGTCAGCCAAATCCTGGTTGGCGATAGCGCTTACCAAGTCGGCTTTGGCTTGTTCCAGTTGTTGGTCCAATTCGGGGGTATCGATGTCAGCCAGCAACTGGCCGGTTTTCACCCGGGCACCGATGTCGTGGTACCAGCGCAACAGATAGCCATTGACCCGGGCGTAGATTGGGGCATCGACATAGGGCTGTAGACTCCCTGGCAGAACCAGGGTTCGAAGCTTGCTCCCGTGGTGCGGGGAGATCACTATCACGGCAGGAATCGCCTGCTGCTGGGTCCAGGTGTTTGCTTCGCGGGCATCCCGGTATCTTATGAATAGCCCTACGACCAGGATCAAGCCGGCAACGATCATTGCAACGATGCCTGCTTTTTTCAGGCGTAACTTGGTTCCCGGGTTCAATTTCCCAGGTTGCTGCTCGGACTCATTCTGCATGCGGCTCTCCTGCCCCTTTCGGGACTTCATCGTCCTCATCTTTATCGTCATCTTCGAACTTATCCCGGAAGTGCACCAGGCTAAACACCACTGGCACAAAAATCAGGGTGCTCAAAGTGGCCAGCGATAACCCGCCGATTACGGCACGGCCCAGCGGCGCATTTTGTTCGCCCCCGTCGCCCAGGCCCAGAGACATCGGGGCCATGCCGATAATCATGGCCAGGGCGGTCATGAGCACCGGCCGGAAACGGGTAAAACCAGCCTCCACCGCCGCTTTTGCGGAGTCGTGGGTAATGGCAAGGCGTTCGCGCGCAAAAGCCACCACCAAAATACTATTGGCTGTGGCCACCCCCATGCACATAATGGCCCCCGTCAATGCAGGCACCGACAAAGTGGTATGGGTCATGAACAATATCCAGACGATGCCGGCCAGCGCGGAAGGCAACGCGGTGATGATGACGAACGGGTCTAACCAGGACTGGAAGTTCACCACGATCAGAAGGTAAATCAGAAGGATAGAAGCGGCGAGCCCCAGTAACAGACCGGTGAAGGAAGATTCCATAATGGGCACCTGACCCAGAAAGGATACAGTCGCCCCCTTTGGAATCTCGGCACGACTTTTATCGATGATGTCATGGATGCTGGCGGAAACGGTGCCCAGATCCTGACCCTGAATCGCCGCAAAGACATCAAACGCCGGCTGGATTGCGTAGTGGGTCACCACCGCTTCGCTCACGTTGCGAGCAATGGTCGCAACGCCGCCCAGTACCTGTAATTTCTGTAAATCCCGGGTTACTGCAGCCTCACCAGCAGAGGAGGTGTCTTTAGGACGCTTGACTGTGATCGGTACGTTTTCCAGGGCGGAAAGCGTGTCGAGGCGATACTGTGGCGTCTGTACAACGATCGGGTAGGATACCCCGTTGCGCAAGTTGAGCCAGAATGTCGGCGCGATCTGAAAGTTCCCTGCAAGTGTGGCCATCAGGTTGTCGGTCACGTCCCGTTCGGTCACGCCCAAAGTGTTGGCTCGAGTACGGTCCACGTTCACGTCAAACTGCGGATACGTGGTGGATTGCTGTATGCGTGCGTCGGCGATCCCGTCCACATACTTCACTTTCCGCAGCGTGTTGCGGATATAGGCCAGATTGGCATCGTGGTTAGGGCCTTTGATCTGGATATCTATGGGAGCAGGTGCACCAAAATTCAGTATCTGGCTAACGATGTCGGCAGGCAGAAAGGCAAAATCAGTTCCGGGAAATTTCTTCGCCAAAATCGTGCGCAGGTTTTTGACGTAAACAGCGGTGGGTCCGTGCTTTTCATTCAGCGAAACCAGGATATCCCCGTCTTCTGGACCAATCGTCCCGGTGTTGCTATAGGCCGTGTTGATGCCGCTTACGGACAAACCGATGTTGTCCATGATGTTGTCAAGCTCGTCTTTCGGAATCTCATCCCGAATGGTGTTTTCGATCTTGTCGAACAGACTGGCGGTCTCCTCTACTCGAGTTCCCACCTGAGCACGCACATGAAGCTTGATCTGGCCGGAATCCACATCCGGAAAAAAATTCCTGCCCAGGAAAGGGAGTAGCAAAAATGACAGCAGTACCACCGCCATGTAGGAGGGGATAAAAATTTTTCGGTGCTCCACGGCAACCTGCAGCAGGCCTGCATAATTTTTCCGGAAAGTAGAAAAACCACGCTCAAACCTGCTCTGAAACGCGGCCAGGGCAGATTTGATCTGGTGCAAAAACTGCATCCCGCGGCGGGCTGGTTTCAAAACGTGCTGGTCGTGCAAAGAGGCGTGTTCTTCATCGCGGTGTGACCGAAGGAGAAAATTGGCCACGGTCGGCACAAAAGTCTGCGACAAAATAAAAGAAGCGATCATGGCAAACACCACGGCTTCTGCCATCGGGACGAACAGGTAGCGGGATACCCCGGTCAGGAAGAACATGGGGATGAACACGATGCAGATGCTGAAGGTGGACACGAAAGCCGGCTGCACGATCTGGCTGGCCCCATCGATGATAGCGGTACGTACGTCCTTCCCGAATTCCAGGTGATGGTTGATGTTTTCAATCATGACGGTAGCATCATCCACCAGAATCCCCACCGCCAGCGCAAGCCCGCCAAGGGTCATGACATTCATGGTTTCTCCCAAAGCCGCAAGGGATGCAATGGAAAAGAGAATCGCCAGTGGAATGGAGGCGGCAATGATCAACGTTGAACGCCAACTGCCCAGAAACAGCAGGATCATGAGGCTGGTCAATGCCGCAGCAATAATGGCTTCGCGGACCACCCCGGAAATCGCGGCTTTTACGAATATCGACTGATCCGCCAGCGCCTTCAGCTGAAAATCGCTAGGCAGCGTTTCCTTGAGCAGAGGAATCATTTTCTTCACACCGCGGATTATGTCCAGGGTAGAGGCCGACCCGTTCTTGAGGATGGTCATCAGGACCGCGCGCTTGCCATCGACGCGCACAATGTTGATCTGGGGTGGAAAGCCATTGCGCACGTGCGCCACGTCGCGCAACAGGATCGTGCTGGTTCCCGATTCCTTGATGGGGGAATTGTTTGAAACCGTTTTCACCGGGATGTTGTTCAGCACGTCGTACTCGTCCGGGCTGTCGTTGATCCGGATGTTGTATTCAAACTTGCCGATTTTTTCGGTTCCTGCGGGAATGATCAGGTTTTGCGCGGCGAGCGCATTGCTCACGTCATTGGGAGAAACTCCCTTGGACTGCATGGCCTGCGGGTCGAGGTCCACCTGGATCTGAAGTACCTTACCACCGTAGGGCGAAGGCAACGCACTTCCGGGAACGGTTGCAAGCTGCGGCCGGATGAAGTTCTGGCCGTAGTCGAACAACGTCTGTTCGGGAAGCGTCGCGCTTGACATCGCCAACTGCAAAATGGGAACGGTCGCCGCATTGTAGTTAAGAATCAGTGGCGGGGTAATCCCCGGGGGCAGAAACTTGAGCACCGTCTGAGAAATGGAAGTAACCTGAGCGGTCGCGGTACTAATATCCACCGTGGGCTGGAAGAAAATCTTGACGACGCCGTACCCCGGCAGGGATTGGGATTCAATGTGCTCGATGTCGTTGACCGTCGAGGTGAGCGCTCGTTCGTAGGGATAGATCACCCGGCCCGCCATGTCTTCGGGCATCAGCCCGGCGTAGGTCCACACGGCGCTGATGACCGGGATCCGGATGTCCGGAAAAATGTCGGTAGGAGTTCGCAGAATGGAGAACACGCCAGCCAGCAGAATCAGCAACGCAAACACGATAAACGTGTAGGGGCGACTCAACGCCAGCCTGACTACCCACGACATCATAAGAAATTCCCCTTGTTCTGCAACATCGACCTGAAAGGGCCTAGTCAAACCGCGGATTCTGCCACTCTTCCCAGCCGACGTGTTGTAACTAATTGTAGGATCAAACTATAGGCACGCACCCAAAAGTTGTTAGCTCATGACTGAAAAAGCGCACCCAGAGCCGCTCCCGGATCTGCTGCTCGCATGAAAGTTTCGCCCACCAAAAACGCATGTACTCCCCGTGCGCGCATCGCCGCCACATCCCCAACGGTGGCAATACCGCTTTCGGTGATCAAAATCCGGTCAGCCGGCACTCGGCGACACAGGGTCCAGGTGGTTTCAAACCGGGTCTCGAACGTTTTCAGATTCCGATTATTGACTCCGATCAGGGGGGTTTCAAGGCAAAGCGCTCGTTCCAGTTCGTCTTCATCGTGCGCTTCTACCAGCACCGCAAGTCCCAGGCTTTGGGCCAGGCCCGCCAGAGATTCGAGGTCCGGTTGCGCCAGAGCAGCCACGATCAGGAGGATGGCATCAGCCCCCATGAGCCGGGATTCGTGCACCTGGTAGGGGTCGATGATGAAATCCTTGCGCAACACCGGTAGCGCACAGGCGGCACGCGCCTGCTGCAGGTATTCCGGCGCACCCTGGAAAAATTCCCGGTCAGTCAGTACGGACAAGCAAGCTGCACCATGCTTTTCATAAGAGGCCGCAATCTGGGCCGGGTGAAAGTCGTCCCGCAACACCCCCTGGCTGGGGCTTGCCTTTTTGATTTCAGCAATCACTGCCGGGTGGCCCAGCACAATCCGGGAGCGCAGGGCGCCTTCAAAATCGCGCGGTGGAGGTGCAGCCTGAGCCGCATCCGCAAGCACAGGCAGGGGCAAACGGCGCGCCGCCTCAGACACTTCCCTAACCTTAGAGGCCAGTATGCGATCCAGAATCGTATTCATTGCTGGCGACTCCATGTCACCAGCGTATCCAGACGCTGGCGCGCCCGCCCCGATGCAATCACGGCGCGCGCCAGATCAATTCCCTCGCGCAAGTGGCGCGCAAGTCCCGCCACATAAATCGCTGCTCCTGCATTCAGGACTACGATTTCAAGCGCCGGTCCGGAGCGATTATCCAGAACCATTTCAAGCAATTCGCGGGATTCCTGGGCATTTTTGACCAGAATGCTGTTGAGCGGGGCAGAAGTCAAACCAACGTCTTCGGGCGCAAGAATGTACTCACTTATTTTTCCATCCTTGAGTTCGGCCACATGGGTTGGGCCAGACAAGGTAATCTCGTCCAGACCATCACTGCCGTGAACCACCAGGGCGTGACGGCTTCCCAGTTTGTGCAACACACCAGCCAGGGTTACGGTCAGGTGCGGGCTGAAAACGCCTAGTAACTGGTTGGGTGCTCCGGCCGGGTTGGTCAGGGGCCCCAACAAATTAAACAGGGTACGCACCCCCAATTCCCTGCGCACCGGCGCTGAATAGCGCATGGCTGAGTGGTGATTGGGCGCAAACATGAAACCCAGCCCAAACTTGCGTAGCGATTGCGCCACTCGTTCCGGCTTGATCTCGGTGACTGCAATCCCCAGCGTTTCCAGTACATCGGCGCTACCCGTCGTTGACGAAACCGAGCGCCCACCATGCTTGGCCACGTGGGCGCCCGCTGCGGCCGTCACAAAAGCCGCTGTGGTGGAAATGTTAAATGTGTGCATGCCGTCGCCACCCGTGCCACAGGTATCCACCACATGTTCCAGCCCTGTCGTGTCCACCCGAACCGACAGGCCGCGCATCACTTCGGCGGCAGCCGCAAGTTCGGTAATGGTCTCCCCTTTGGCACGCAGGGCCGTAACGATTCCTGCAGTCTGGATTGGCGTGGTTTCGCCGGTCATGATGCCAGTCATCACAGCAAGCATTTGCTCGCGGGACAAATCATTGCGCGCGAGCAGGGTGTTGAGTGCGTCTTTGGGAGTCACGCAGCAACTTCCAGAATTTCAAAATCGTGGGTCAATACCGCAGTTTTAGCGAGCATGATGCTAGCTGAACAATATTTTTCGGCCGACAGGTTGATCGCTCGACTCACCAGCTCAGGCTTGAGGTGGCGTCCCGTAACAATAAAGTGAAAGTGGATTTTTGTAAAAACCTTGGGGTCCGCTTCTGCCCGCTCGGAAACCAGTTCAACCACGCAGTCGGTGACATCGGCGCGAGAGCGCTTGAGAATCAGGACTACGTCGAAGGCTGTACAGCCTCCGGCCCCAATCAATATGGCCTCCATGGGCCGTACTCCCAGATTGCGCCCGCCCGCCTCAGGTGCGCCATCCATCAGAAAAGTATGGCCGCTGCCACTCTCTCCCAAAAAACTCATGCCCTCCACCCACTTGACGCGCGCTTTCATTGACTTTCCCACCCTATTTAAATGTGCATTATAGCCAGCCCCGCCCTTGATTTGGAATGTGAATTGACAGGATTGCCAGGCTGGCACTATAATTGCCGGCTCTTTTCACTGAAAACCATTGCCGTCATGAAAACCTTTTCCGCCAAGGCGCACGAAGTTCAACGCGACTGGTTTATTGTCGATGCCACAGATCGCATCCTCGGTCGCCTTGCCAGCCAGATTGCGCTTCGCCTGCGTGGCAAGCATAAAGCCATTTTCACCCCCCATGTGGATACGGGTGACTTTATCGTCGTCGTCAATGCCAAGAAAATCCGCGTCACTGGCAATAAGGGCGAAGACAAGATGTACTACCGCCATTCCGGCTATCCCGGCGGTATTTATGAAACCAATTTCAACAAGCTGCTTGCCCGGCACCCCACGCGCGTGCTGGAAAAGGCGGTCAAAGGCATGCTGCCCAAAGGGCCTTTGGGCTATGCCATGATCAAAAAAATGAAGATATACGCAGGTGCCGAGCACCCGCACGCGGCGCAACAACCCAAGCCCCTGGAAATCTGAGGTTCTCATGATCGGTGACTATTACTACGGTACGGGCAGGCGCAAAAGTGCAACCGCTCGTGTGTTTCTTAAAGTGGGTTCCGGCAATTTTGAAGTGAACGGCAAGACCCTGGAACAGTATTTTTCGCGCGAAACGGGGCGCATGGTGGTGCGTCAACCGCTTGAGCTCACCAACAACCTGACCGGATTCGACATTCGGGTCAATGTTATGGGTGGTGGTGAATCCGGACAAGCCGGCGCCGTACGCCACGGCATTACCCGGGCTTTGATCGATTTCAACCCTGAGCTTAAGTCTGCACTAAAGCAGGCAGGGTTTGTTACTCGAGATGCGCGCGAGGTGGAACGGAAGAAAGTCGGCCTGCACAAAGCCCGTCGCCGCAAACAGTTCAGCAAGCGCTGAGCGCTGCAGCAACAAGATAAAAAGCCGGCTTTCATGCCGGCTTTTTTGTTACCGTTATAATGAACTCATTCAAGGATGGGAATCGATCATGATCACGGCTGGGATTGTTGGTGGAACAGGATATACCGGTATAGAACTGTTGCGGCTGTTGGCGCAGCACCCCGAAGTACATATCCATGCCATCACTTCACGCAAAGAGGCAGGACAACCCGTGGCGGCCCTCTTTCCCAGCCTGCGTGGCCATATAGATCTCGCCTTCAGCGATCCCGCCCAGACTTCGCTCAACCACTGCGACCTGGTTTTCTTTGCCACTCCCAACGGGATTGCCATGGAACAGGCCCGTAACCTGGTTAAGGCTGGCGTCCGGATCATCGATCTGGCAGCCGATTTTCGGATCAAGGATGTGGCCCTTTGGGAAAAGTGGTATGGCATGCCTCATGCCTGCCCTGAACTCGTGGCAGAGGCCGTTTATGGCCTGCCAGAGGTCCATCGCAACGCCATCGTAAATGCCAGGGTGCTAGCCAATCCGGGCTGTTATCCAACGGCCGTGCAGTTGGGGTTTCTGCCCTTGGTGGAAGCCGGTGTAATTGATACCAAACATTTGATTGCAGATGCCAAGTCAGGGGTCTCTGGTGCCGGACGCAAATCTGAAACCCCGCTCCTGTTTGCCGAGGCAGGCGACAATTTCAAGGCTTACGGCGTTCCGGGCCACAGGCACCTTCCTGAAATCAGCCAGGGCCTCAGTCAGGCAGCAGGACATGCCGTCGGCCTGACCTTCGTGCCCCACCTCGTCCCGATGATTCGCGGCATTCATGCCACCCTGTACGGACAGGTACTTCGGACAGAGGTGGATATCCAGGCCCTCTTTGAGGCGCGTTATGCAACCGAACCCTTTGTAGACGTGCTCCCTCCCGATAGCCACCCGGACACGCGCTCGGTACGCGCCTCCAACCTGTGCCGGATTGCCGTGCATCGGCCGCAAGACGGCGACACCGTGGTCGTGCTGTCGGTCATCGACAATCTGGTCAAAGGGGCAGCGGGTCAGGCTGTGCACAATATGAATTTGATGTTCGGCCTGCCCGAAACCCTGGGGTTAACCCAGGTGCCTGTAATGCCTTGAAGGTGTAGAATGGTTCCAATGATATGGATAACGGAGTGACTTCATGAATGCAATTACCGAAATAATGCCTGAACCACTGGTTTTTACGAACAATGCTGCCGACAAGGTCAAGCAACTGATCGATGAGGAAGGTAACTCCGATCTCAAGTTACGTGTGTTTGTTACCGGGGGCGGCTGTTCTGGTTTTCAGTATGGATTTACATTTGAAGAAACCACTAACGCCGACGACACGGTAATGGAAAAAAATGGCGTATCCCTATTGATCGATCCCATGAGCTACCAATACCTGGTTGGCGCTGAAATCGATTACAAGGAAGACCTGGAAGGCGCCCAGTTCATCATCCGCAACCCCAATGCCACATCCACCTGTGGCTGCGGATCGTCCTTTTCGACTTAAACCCTTCCCGGCAGGGAAAGAATCGCTTCTCGATTGGATTGCGAGAAACATTTCAGGGCGGCGTCAGCCCACGGTAGCCAGGCAAAGGCGCGATGTTCCCGTGGAGAAAGCCTGACGGGAATCCGTTGAGGGACCTGCAGGCCAAACACATGTTCCGTATTGCGCATCACCCCTGGCGCATAGCGGTAGCGCCAGCGCGGATAGATATCGTACTCGTTTTGATAGTGCCAATCCGTAAGCAGGTAACCCGCTGTGGCCACACCTGTTTCCTCCAAAACCTCGCGGCGCGCTGTCTCAACGAGCGGTTCATCCAGCGTTTCACAACTTCCGGTGACCGATTGCCAAAAACCCGGGGGGTCTACCCTTTCCAGCAGCAGAACATCCAGTTCCGGGGTGTAAATCACCACCAGGACCGAAACGGGTAACTTGTATGGCATGCCGTCAGGGTTTTCTGGAAAAATCGCCGGCTACCACTTCCACAAAACGATCAGGATCAAGGTACTTTGGCAAAACCTTATTGACTGTTGCCGCATCCAGCGCCATCAGTTTGTTGTCGAGGTCTGCCATAAAATCCATGGTGCGATGATCAAAAAGCAGCTTGCTCAAAAGGGCTGCCAGGGCGCCATCTTGTGCCCGCCCCAGTTGACGTGACTGCATCAGAGCGGATTGTCCTGCCTTGATCTCTTCAGCAGTGAACCCGTTTTGGATTACCTGCTTTATCACTTCAGAAACTGCTTTTTCCAGTTTTTCCCGGTTTTGCGGAGCGTAGATGGCATAGGCTCCGATAATACTGTTGGCTACTTTGTCATTGAGCTTCAAGTATGAACCCACACCATAACTGAGCCCCTCCTGTTGCCGGATGCGCATGGCGAGGCGTGAATTAAGAAACCCTTCCCCCAGGATGTAGTTACCCAAAGTCAAGGCTGGCGCGTCAGGATCACTGTCCATCAATGGAATCGGCTGGCGCATAAGAAATACCGCATTGGCCTTGTCCGGAGTTTCGATCTCCATACGGGTTCCAGGAAAGGCTTTGAAATCGTCAAGCACAATGGCATAAGGTTGCGTGCTCTTCCATCCTTCCAGTCCCTCCTGCAATGCCCTGGTAGCGGCAGCCACATCGAAATCCCCAACGATGGCAACCTCCGCATGGTCTGCGCCGTAGAAAGTCTTGTAGAACGTCTTGACCTGCTCCAGCGTCACGGCATTGACGTCCTCCATGGATTCATCAAAGGTGCTGGTATAGCGAATGTCCCCTCGGGGATGGCGGTTGAAGTAGCGGCCCAGGGCATTGGAAGCCTGGGTTTGAGGGTCACTGCGCCCTTCCTCTATGTCGGCCAACTCGGCCTCGCGAACCTGCTTGAATTCGTTTTCAGGAAATTGCGGGTTCCTCAAAATTTTGGCCACCATGGCAAGGGTGGCTGGCAGATTTTCGCGAACCGTTTCAATCGTGACATTGGCGCCCGTGGCGCTTCCGCTAAATGAAACCTGTGCCTTGAGCGCGGTAAACCGGTCCTGGATGGCTTCACGCGAAAGATCGGCAGTTCCCTTGTCCAGCAGCAATCCAACGATTCCGCCCACACGCCCTTTGCCATTCAACGCATCTGCTGTGCCAAAGTGCAGGTTAATCTGCGCATGGACTGTCCCCCCACGTGTCCTTTTTGGAAGCAGTGCCCATTTCATGCCGTCGGACGGGGTGATCCATTGGGTGCGTTTCTGTATGTTTTCCGGTGAGGCATCAAAGGTTTCACCCGCCATGAAGTTGGGATTGCCGTGATATCCATGCAGCTGGCTTTCTGCCTGTACCTTGACTGGTACAGGCGCACGTTCGGGAGCTGCGGTCGGAATAAATATTCCGAGAGTGCGATTGCTGGGAATAAGGTAAGCCTCGGCAACTCGTTGGACATCCGCTGCCTTGAGTTTACCCAGACGATCTCGTGTAAGAAAAAATAGTCGCCAATCGCCATTTGCAATGGCAGTAGATAACGAAATACCCAATTTCTCCGGATCATTGAAGATCAGTTCGATGCCGTTGAGCAGATTGGCTTTGGCCCGTTCCACTTCCGCATCAGTGACGGGCTGGGTCTTGAGGTCCTCAATCGTCTTAAGAAAAGCAATACGTACAGGATCAATCTGCTGATCCTTGCGCACATCCGCCTGAAAATAAATGACCCCTGGTTCATCCAGGTTGAAATATTCCGAAGTTGTGGCCGTCGCAAGCCCCGTCTCTACCAGTGCTTTATGCAGCCGACCGGAAGGTGTGTCTCCCATAATCAGGGCCAGGACTTCAAAAGCTGCACTGTCAGGGCTTGCTGCTGCCACGGCGTGGTACACGGCTTCCACGTATTGAACATCTCCCACACGACGCAAGGTGACCTGTCGCTCGCCATCCTGAACGGGATCGAGGGTATAAGTGGGCTCAATCACCCGGTTGGGTTTTGGAATTTTTCCGAAAGTATTGTTGATAAGGGCCAGCGTTTTGACTGGGTCGAAACTGCCTGCCACGACCAGAGTGGCATTATCCGGCTGGTAATATTTGTGATAGAACGCCTGCAAGTGTGGAATGCTGACATTTTCTACGTCGCTGCGGGCGCCAATGGTCGATTTGCCATAGTTATGCCACTGAAATGCTGCAGACATCACCTTGTCCATCAATACTTCACTGGGCTCGTTTTCCCCGCTTTCCATTTCATTGCGGACCACTGTCATTTCGCTATCCAGATCCTTGCGCGCAATGAAGGAATGGACCATGCGGTCCGCTTCCATGTGCAATGCCCAATCCAGATTGGCTGGTGAAGCTGCGAACGATTCGAAGTAATTGGTACGGTCAAACCAGGTCGTGCCGTTGGGTCGCATTCCCCGCCGCGTCAATTCTGATGTGATGTCTTTATGCTGTGGTGTACCCTTGAACATCAGGTGTTCCAGCAGGTGGGCCATTCCCGTTTCGCCGTAGCTTTCCATGCGCGAGCCGACCCGGTAGGTGACGTTGACAGTTGTTGTAGGTTTGCCTGGATCCGGTGCCAGCAGGACTTGCAGTCCATTGGCGAGGCGATATTCGGTGACACCTTCAACCACCGTAACTTGCGTGACACCCGCAGGCAACGTCGTTTTGTCGCCAGCCCAGACCACACCGGACACAATCAGTAACATCAGGGCAACCCATCGCTTCAGTACCATGAACAACTCCTCAAAAGAACAGCCGGAAAGGGTATAGAGCCATTTGGCGTGCACTGGTTCCCGGCATCTATCCTGCGGCAACTGACCAACCTTCAACCTCTTGATTTAGCATAATATGCTATCATTTCAGGTCTATGGGAGGATTCAATGCCTTTGTACGAATACCGCTGTCAGGCTTGCGGTAAGGAAATCGAAGTCCTGCAAAAAATTTCTGACCCGCTCCGAACGGAATGCCCGTCCTGTGGCCAGTCGGCGCTCGTTAAAAAAGTGACGGCGGCCGGGTTTCAGCTGAAGGGGACAGGATGGTACGTTACCGATTTCAAAAGCAGCGCCAGTACCACGGCTGCTGCACCCAAGGCTGAATCCGCTGCCTCTGAAGCCACACCTGCAGCCTCTTCCGAACCAAAACCTGCCGAATCCAAACCCGACCTTCCGGCCGCCACTCCGGTTTCTTCCTGATGAAGCGCTATTTCCTGACCGGGATCGTTGTGCTGATCCCGCTTGTAATTACCATCTGGGTGCTGCGCCTGATCGTGGAAACCCTGGATCAGACCCTGTTTCTGCTGCCCGCCTCCCTGCGCCCCGAAGCGCTGTTCGGGTTTCATATTCCCGGACTGGGGGTGTTGGTCGCCTTCCTTATCGTATTGGCCACAGGTGTGGTGGCCGCCAATCTGCTGGGGCGCCGCTTGTTGCAGTTGGGTGAAGACCTGGTGGCCCGCATTCCCATCGTCAACAGCATCTACACGGGGGTCAAGCAGGTCAGTGACACCCTGTTTTCCAGCTCGGGCCAGGCTTTTCGCAAAGTGCTGTTGATTCGTTATCCCCATGGCAATTGCTGGGCCATGGCATTCCAGACTGGCGTCCCGGGTGGCGAGGTTGCTGACAAGTTGGGCGAGCCCCATGTCAGCGTCTATATCCCCACGACTCCCAACCCTACGTCCGGTTTTTTTCTTATGGTGCCGCGAAGCGACGTTATCGAACTGGACATTACGGTGGAAGACGCGCTAAAGCACATTATTTCCATGGGCGTCGTAGCAACCTCACACGAAAAACCTCATTCTTGAATCGAACCTTTCAGAGATTGTTGAATCATGCGCACTGAATACTGCGGGCTGGTCGATCGCCGCTACCTGGACCAAACCGTCACTTTGATGGGCTGGGCCCATCGCCGCCGTGACCACGGCGGCGTTATTTTTATCGACCTGCGCGACCGCGAAGGCCTGGTGCAAGTCGTGTCCGACCCTGATAACGAGGCCACGTTTAAGATTGCAGAGGACATTCGAAACGAATTCGTACTGAAGGTAACGGGGCGGGTACGCCCACGTCCGGAAGGCACGCTCAACACCGGTCTTCGCAGCGGTGAAATCGAAGTCCTGGCGCAGTCCATAGAGATTCTGAATCCTTCACTACCCCCGCCATTTCTGCTTGATGATGACAGTCTGTCCGAACAGGTCCGTCTGGAACATCGTTATCTGGACTTGCGCCGTCCCGCCATGCAGAAGAACTTCATCCTTCGCTACCGGGCCGCCATGTCCGTTCGGCAGTACCTGGACGCACTCGGGTTTATCGACATCGAAACCCCGATGCTGACCAAATCCACCCCGGAAGGCGCACGCGATTATCTGGTTCCCAGCCGTGTGCATCACGGTCAGTTTTTTGCATTACCCCAATCGCCACAACTCTTCAAACAGCTGCTGATGGTGTCTGGTTTTGATCGTTATTACCAAATCACCAAATGCTTTCGTGATGAGGATCTGCGCGCAGATCGACAACCTGAATTTACCCAGATTGATATTGAAACCTCCTTCCTCTCTGAACATGAAATCATGGACATGATGGAAGGATTGATTCGCGATCTTTTCAAGAAAGCAATTGCTGTGGATCTTGGCGCTCCTTTTCCGCGCATGAGTTGGACTGAAGCCATGGCGCGCTATGGATCGGACAAACCAGACTTGCGCATTCCCCTGGAACTTACAGAACTGACAGATCTCATGAAAACCGTGGACTTTAAAGTATTCCGCGGCGCTGCAGACAAGGCAGATGGGCGCGTGGCAGCCCTTAGAATTCCCGGTGGGGCCTCGCTGACCCGCAAGGAAATTGACGACTACACCACATTTGTCGGCATTTATGGCGCACGTGGACTGGCCTACATCAAGATCAATGACAAGTTGCAAGCCAACGAACAGGGGCTGCAATCACCCATTGTGAAATTTTTGGGCGAACCCGCACTTCAAAAAATTCTGGAGCTCACGCATGCCGAAAACGGCGACCTCATTTTCTTTGGTGCCGACCGGGCCAAAGTTGTCAACGACTCATTGGGCGCCCTACGTGTCAAGCTGGGGCACGAAAAAGGGTTTTCTACTGGCGGGTGGAAGCCGCTTTGGGTGGTGGACTTCCCCATGTTTGAGTACGACGATGAGGAAAACCGCTGGGTGGCCTTGCATCATCCGTTTACCGCACCCAAAGATGGCCACGAAGCCTTCTTCGAGTCTGATCCTTCAAAAGCCTACGCCAAAGCTTACGACATGGTGCTAAACGGATGGGAAATTGGAGGCGGTTCGGTCCGGATTCATCGCGAGGAAGTGCAATCCAAAGTGTTTCGGGCCCTCAACATTGGCCCAGATGAAGCGCGTGCCAAATTTGGCTTCCTGCTTGACGCCCTGCAATATGGGGCCCCACCCCATGGCGGAATTGCCTTCGGATTTGACCGTCTGACAGCCATGATGGCTGGAGCAGAACACATTCGCGACGTCATTGCCTTCCCCAAAACGCAACGCGCCCAGTGCTTGCTGACACAAGCTCCCAGCCCGGCGGATGAGAAGCAATTACGGGAACTGCATATCAAGTTGCGCTGACCTGACGTTGCTTTTTCAGGTGGGGCTTCAAGAATGCACCGGTAAAACTTTGTTTATGGGCAGCCACTTGTTCAGGGGTGCCCTCAGCAATGATCTGTCCGCCACCATCACCCCCTTCCGGGCCCAGATCCACCACCCAATCTGCAGTCTTGATCACGTCAAGGTTGTGTTCGATGACCACCACAGTATTGCCATGGTCGCGTAACCGGTGCAATACCTTAAGAAGCAGGTCAATATCCTGGAAATGCAATCCTGTCGTAGGTTCGTCCAGAATAAACAAGGTCCGTCCGGTATCGCGCTTGGAAAGCTCGAGCGACAGCTTGACCCGTTGCGCCTCTCCACCTGACAGAGTGGTTGCCGATTGGCCCAACGTGATGTAGCCCAACCCCACGTCAAGCAACGTCTGAAGCTTGCGGGCAATGACCGGCACCACGTTGAAAAATTCAAACGTTTTTTCAACCGTCATGCCAAGAACCTCATCAATGGTCTTGCCCTTGTACTGGATTTCCAGGGTTTCGCGGTTGTAGCGTTTGCCGTGACAGACATCGCAGGGCACATAGATGTCAGGCAGAAAATGCATTTCCACCTTGATGACGCCATCCCCCTGGCAAGCTTCACAGCGCCCCCCTTTGACATTGAATGAAAAGCGACCAGGCCCATATCCACGTTCACGGGATTGCGGAATACCGGAAAACAGTTCACGAATGGGCGTAAATAGTCCCGTGTAGGTGGCTGGATTGGAGCGTGGCGTGCGCCCGATTGGACTTTGGTCAACACTGATAACCTTGTCGAAATGTTCCAGCCCATCCAGTCTTGCATGAGGCGCCGGCTCAGCCGCACTGCCATACAAATGGCGCGCCACCGCCGTATACAACGTATCGTTGATCAACGTGGATTTGCCCGAACCGGATACTCCCGTGATACAAACCAGCAATCCCACAGGAAGATGCAGATTCACTGATTTGAGGTTGTTTCCGCTGGCCCCCTGAATAATCAGTTGACGTTTGGGATCGGAATGAAGACGCCGTTTCGGTACGGCAATGCTCCGTTGCCCGGACAGAAATTGGCCCGTCAGCGAATGCGGATTGGCAATCACCTCATTGGGCGTTCCGCTGGCCACCACCCAGCCCCCGTGTTCTCCCGCCCCAGGGCCCATATCCACCACATAATCCGCAGCCCGGATGGCGTCCTCGTCGTGTTCCACCACGATCACCGAATTGCCTAGGTCGCGCAGGCGTACCAGGGTTTCAAGCAGGCGATGATTGTCACGCTGATGTAGGCCAATGGAAGGCTCATCCAGCACATACATTACGCCAGTCAGGCCTGATCCAATTTGCGAAGCCAGGCGGATGCGCTGGGCTTCGCCACCGGATAGGGTGTCGGCAGAACGATCCAGTTGCAGATAGTCCAGACCCACATTATTGAGAAACTGCAAACGAGCCACAATCTCCTTGAGAATCTTCTCGGCAATGGCCTGCTTTTTTCCTTTCAATTTGAGGCGCTGGAACAGGGCAAGCGCAGCCTTAAGTGGCAACGCACTCAATTCATACAGGGTATGTTGGCCGACACGAACGTTGCGTGCCTCCAGACGCAATCGGGTTCCCTGACATTGAGGACAGGGTTTCTGGTTGAGCAGCCTGGATAATTCTTCACGCACCATTGCCGAGTCGGTTTCCTTATAGCGACGGTCAAGGCCTGGAATGATTCCGTCAAATACATGCTCCCTGACCCGGGACCGGCCACGTTCACCAGGATAATGAAAGGCGATCTTTTCCTTGCCAGACCCTGACAGCACGATGTTTTGAATTTTTTGTGGCAGCCGTTCAAACGGTGTATCAAGATCAAAACCATAGTGTGCTGCGAGGTCTGTTAGCATCTGGAAATAGAACTGGTTGCGCCTGTCCCAGCCCTTGATGGCGCCACCTGCCAGGCTAAGTTGTGGAAAGGCTACGACCCGTTTTGGGTCGAAAAAACTGATCACCCCCAGGCCATCGCACTGCTGGCAAGCGCCCATTGGATTGTTAAACGAAAACAGGCGCGGTTCCAGTTCAGGCAGTGAATAGCTGCAAACAGGGCAGGCAAAACGGGCCGAAAAAAGGTGTTCCTGCCCACTGTCCATTTCTACTGCAAGCGCCCGGCCGTCTGAATGTCGCAGTGCGGTTTCAAATGATTCGGCAAGGCGCTGCTTCATGTCAAGCCGCACCTTGAGGCGGTCCACCACAACTTCAACGGTGTGTTTCTGATTTTTGTCGAGCTTTGGAATGGCGTCGATGTCCACCACAGCGCCATCAATGCGCAAACGTACAAAGCCCTGCGCGCGCAGCTCATTAAACAATTCCAGCTGTTGACCCTTGCGGCCAACCACAAGTGGCGACAAAATCATCAGGCGTGTTTCCTGGGGCAGCGCCAGCACATGATCCACCATCTGCGCCACACTCTGGGCTTCCAACAATATCTGGTGCTCAGGGCAATAGGGATCGCCTGCCCGGGCGAATAACAAGCGCAGGTAGTCGTGGATTTCGGTGACAGTACCCACCGTGGACCGCGGATTATGGCTGGTGGCCTTCTGTTCAATGGAAATGGCCGGCGAAAGCCCTTCGATCAGATCCACGTCGGGTTTTTCCATCAACTGCAAAAACTGGCGTGCATAAGCCGAAAGCGATTCCACATAGCGGCGTTGGCCTTCGGCATAAAGTGTATCAAACGCCAATGATGATTTTCCCGAGCCCGACAAACCCGTCACGACAACCAACCGGTGGCGAGGAATATCCAGATCGATGTTTTTAAGATTGTGGGTGCGTGCACCACGAATGCGCAGGATGTCTTGAGTCACTGGGGTCAGATTAAGGCTTCGTACTGAGATCTAGTTGAACCTGCTAATATACGCCAAGATTTTTACTTTTTCCTGTCTGGTCTTAATGAAAACTCCCGATAGAATGACCTCCCTCGAATGGCGCGCCAGTATGGGATTGGCCAGTATTTTTGGCCTGCGCATGCTGGGTATGTTCATTATTCTGCCAGTATTTGCCTTGTATGCAGCACAACTGCCCGGAGGCAACGACAAAACGCTGGTGGGTATCGCACTGGGGGCCTATGGCTTGACCCAGGCCATTCTGCAAATTCCGCTAGGTTGGTTGTCTGATCGCGTCGGGCGCAAGCCGGTCATTATGGGAGGCCTGGTGATTTTTGCTTTGGGCAGTTTTGTTGCCGCAACAGCCACTGACATTGGCTGGGTTATCCTGGGACGCATCATTCAAGGGGCAGGGGCCATTTCGGCCGCAGTCATTGCACTCACTGCCGATCTCACCCGGGAGCAGCATCGCACCAAGGCCATGGCTCTAATCGGCATGACCATCGGCATTACCTTCAGTGTATCCATGATCCTGGCTCCGGTGCTCTATCCCGTTATTGGCGTGCCCGGCATTTTTGCCATGACTGGCGTGTTGGCCCTGCTGGCCATTGCCGTTGTTCAATGGGTCATTCCCAATGCCATCAAGTCCCAGGACACCGGGCCTAACGCACCTTTTGCTGCCGTGCTGCGCCACATCGAACTGCTCCGGCTTAATTGGGGCATTTTCGTGCTCCATGCCGTCCTGATGGCCATTTTTGTGGTAATTCCTCCGGCTCTGGTCCAGGATGGATTGCCTCAGGCTGAGCACTGGAAACTCTACCTGCCAGTTATGCTCGCTTCTTTCATCCTGATGATTCCCGGGGTCGCCTTGTCCCACGGCAAATGGCGCAAAGCCATTTTTCTGGTTTCAGTGGCCGTGCTGTTTCTGGCCCAGTCCGCCCTGATGGTGGGATTGGGGCTGGGTAGTGTCACAGGCATTGCTGTGGCGCTAACCATATTTTTCATTGCCTTTAACGTACTGGAAGCAAGCCTGCCCTCCCTTGTCACCGTTGTGGCTCCACCCGGAACCAAAGGCACCGCTACCGGCATCTACAGCAGCATTCAATTTTTTGGCGCGTTCACCGGAGCCTCTCTGGCTGGCGTGTTATCCAAGTATTGGGGACCGGACGCCGTGCCGGTCTTTTGTGCAGGCCTCACTGCCATTTGGCTTATGGTGGCGTGGCCCATGCAGGTTAAAAAAGCCAGTTAAACCGAAGGAGAGAGCACCATGGCTTCAGTCAACAAAGTGATTTTGGTGGGTAATCTGGGGCGTGACCCCGAAGTCCGGTACATGCCCGATGGCGCCGCAATTACCAACATCAGCGTGGCAACTACGGATACCTGGAAGGACAAGGCGGGGGAAAAACAGGAACGCACAGAATGGCATCGTGTGGCTTTCTTTGGCAAGCTTGCCGAAATCGCTGGCGAGTATCTCAAAAAAGGCAGCCAGGTCTATATTGAAGGACGCTTGCAAACCCGCAAGTGGCAGGACAAGGACGGCCAGGACAAATACACCACAGAAATCGTGGCGGATCGCATGCAGATGTTGGGAAGCCGCTCGGGTGGCGGTGCAGGGGGTGATACGCCCGCAGGAAGCGGTGGTGGCGACACTCCCCAAAAATCTTCAGGAGCCGGAGGAAAATTTGACGATTTTCCGGACGACATCCCGTTTTAACGGGTAGCGCGATGACCCCTATAACGTTTTGCATTAAAGCCCCTGTTTTCAGGGGCTTTTTTATAAAGGGTGCGACAGCTGATGATGAACTTTCAGTGCCCGCGAAAAGGCAAGGCCAATCACGGGAAGTGCCAGCGCTGCTACCGCAAACAACGTTCCGGCTCCAGCGCGCGTCAAAATCATGGCTGCAAGAACAACACCCAGAGACTGTCCGAGAAAAAAGGCCGACGCAAACAAGGATACGGCCGTACCACGCACCTTTGGCGCCATCTGGGTTGCATTGGTCTGCAACGTGTTATGCATCATATAGTATCCCAGACCCACTAATGTGCATGCGGGAACAGACCACCCCCATGAATCCCCCAGCATCAGGAGCAGCCAGGCCACACCGATGAGCGCTCCTCCCATTTTAGCCAGCCCTACTTCACCGAAGTTGCTGACAAATTGACGGGCAAACAAAATATACGAGAATCCTCCGATGCCGAAGGTTGCCATCAACGCTCCTGCCATGGTCAACGACAGGCCGAAGCGATGATGCAGGTACGAAGGCACGAAAGCCAACGCTCCAAATACCACCATTCCTTCCACAAATACCGTTAACAGGATAACCCTGGCCCATCTAACGCTAAGGACAGAACGCGCCTGGGCCCATACCCCTGCTTTCGCAACCTGATCGTTGTGAACATGTCGGGTAGATTCATTGGAACGGGATTCCGAAAGCACCCAGATGCCGACGAAAAGATAAGTGAAGGCCATGAAACCAAAGGCCCAACGAAACCCGAGGGTATCGGTAAAAAGCCCCCCGATAAATTGTCCGCCGATCACCCCGACAATTTGGCCTGCCAGAAAACGTGCCAGTGTGGCCTGTCGATGCTCGTAGGGAATGGTATCCCCAATCCATGCCATGGATAATGGAATGATTCCTGCCGCAGACGCCCCGGTCAAAAGACGCGAAATGATAAGCCAATCCAGCGAATTGGCCAGCACGGCGCCCAGACTTCCCACGGTACAGGCTAGCGTAGTCCAGGCAATCAACCGGTATTTTCCAAACCGATCCCCCAAGGGACCAAAAAAAACCTGCAACAGTCCATACGCCACCGAAAACGATGAGATGACCTGTGCAGTACTTTCCGGAGATGCCATGAACATGCGGGCCAGATCAGGCAACATGGGATCGCAAAGGCGCGCCGAAGCTGCACTGGCAAATGCCGCGAGGGACAATAGAGTCACTGCACGGCGATGTTGGAGGTCAGAAGGATTCATCACAGGAGACAATAACAGCGCTATACCTTTACCGGCCTTTTTCAGGGAATGGTAACGGCTTGTCTGCAGGAGAAGACTCCTCACCCAGGCTTAACAACATGGCCACTGTAACGTAGGTGCCGCTGACGGCGATGAGGTCAACCAATTGCTGTTCGCCCAGCAACGCCTTGGCACGGTTAAACAGATCGTCACTGATGGCATGTTGCTGACTCATCGTCATGCAAACATCGTAAACCACCGCTTCATCTGGCTGCATGTTGCGTGGACGAATATTGGCTTTCAGGTCGTCTGCCACCGATGCGGGCAACCCTGCTTTCAGCGCAAGCGGGTAATGTGCATACCATTCGACTTGCGATGTCCAGAGCCTGCCCTGAATCAGGATGGCAAACTCGTTAAGGCGCTTTGGAAGCGATGTTTCAAAGCGCAGATAATCAAGTAGACGCTTCATGCGCTCGGCAAATACCGGGCTGCGTAGCATTACGTTGTAGGGACCAGCAAGGCCAACACTGGAGATGGCCACGATCTCCTGGGCCAGTGCACGTGACTGTGGCGGCACATTTTCCATGGTAATTTGAGTAAATCGTTTGGGTTTCATCTCGGTCCCGTCCTGTCCGAATGTGCTTACGCTGGCGCATAAAACCAATAAGGCCACTGTCCCTCGAAGTTTCGTTACGTGTTGCAAAACAGGTTTTTTCAGCATGATTTCGCCCCTGATCGTTATTCATCGGTGAACTGGCATAATAGTGCAACTCAAATGGCAAAAATACAGAAAAAACAACTGCGGACATGACCACTACCCGCAAACCTCGCGTGGGACTTGCTCTGGGCGGCGGATCAGCACGCGGCTGGGCGCACGTTGGGGTAATTCGTGCACTGGAAGAAGCAGGCATCCACCCGGATCTGGTGTGCGGAACATCGGTCGGTGCTTTGGTGGGGGCTGCCTACGCAGCCGGCGAACTCGATCGCTTTGAACAATGGCTGCTCACCATGGGCGTGTCGGATGTACTGTCGTTCATGGATATCAGCCTGAGCGGCGGCGTACTTAAAGGCGACCGGCTGATGGAATTTTTCCGACGCAATTTCGTAGACCGGCCTATCGAGGAGCTTTCTCTTCCATTCGCTGCAGTGGCCACGTCGCTGCGCACCGGTGCCGAAGTCTGGCTACGCGAAGGCTCGACCGTAGAAGCGGTGCGTGCATCGATTGCCCTACCAGTGTTGTTTACGCCGGTGCTGCGCGATGGCATGACACTGGTTGACGGGGGGCTTGTCAATCCCGTACCGGTGTCATTGGCCCGCGCGATGGGCGCCGAACTTGTAATTGCCGTTGATCTTAATTCCGACATGCTAAACCCCCATACGCCGGTTGAATTGACGCCCGAAGCGCCAGACAGCCAGATTGGCGGATGGATTCACAAACTGCATAAAAATCTGGACGATCTCATGCCAGCGTCTTCTGCTGATACACCCAAGTTTCCATCCATGCTCGACATCATGGGCTCCAGCATCAACATCATGCAGGTGCGCATTACGCGCAGCCGCATGGCTGGTGAGCCCCCGGACATCATCATCGCGCCCCGGCTAGCCCACTTCGGCCTTTTTGATTTTCACCGGTCAAAGGAAGCAATTGGCGAAGGCAAGCGCAGTGTGCAGGACAACCTTCACAATCTGAGATTGCTGGGTGTGTAACCAAACACTTGCCCCAGAATATCCACGATGTAAACCATGCCCAGCAAAGCGGTAATTTGGGACGTTATCGTCATCGGCGCCGGCGCAGCTGGCATGATGTGCGCCGCCCAGGCCGGGCAACGCGGCCGCAGGGTATTGCTGATTGACCACAGTAAAAAACTTGGCGAAAAAATACGCATCTCCGGTGGCGGGCATTGCAATTTCACCAACCTCCATTGCCACCCCGAAAATTTTTTGTCACAAAATCCACACTTCTGCCGCTCAGCGTTGACACGCTACACTCCACAGCACTTCATCGCGCTGGTTGAGCGCTACGGCATAAAATATCACGAGAAGGTGTTGGGGCAGTTGTTTTGCGACGACAGCGCGCAGCAGATCATTAATATGCTTAAAACGGAATGCGATCTGGGTAAGGTAACCTGGCTCATGCCGTGCGAGGTGCAGGCGGTGATACGGGAGGGCGATGAATTCCAGGTTGCAACCAACCTGGGAAATTATCAATCCGGTTCGCTTGTCATTGCAACCGGTGGCCTGACTGTACCCAAGATCGGGGCAACACCTTTTGCATACCGCATCGCCAACCAGTTTGGACTTGACGTTGTTTCGCCAAGGCCAGCACTTGTCCCGCTCTCCTTAGAACCAGAAACACTTTCACGTTTCGGCGATTTGTCAGGAATCTCCCTTGATGTGGAAGTATCGTGTAATGGCGGACGATTTCACGAATCCCTTTTGTTTACCCATCGCGGCCTTTCTGGTCCGGCAATATTGCAAATTTCCTCATATTGGAATAGTGGCGACTTCATCTTGATCGACCTCCTGCCGGGGCAGAATGTGCGAACCTGGCTTGGAACACAGCTTTCCAGTCAAACGCGCCTTGACAATCTCTTGGCTCAGATGCTACCCAGGCGCTTTGCCCAACAATGGAGTGCAGTGTATGGTTTAGCAAAACCAATGCATCAATTCACACCAGCGGATTTGGATGATGCGGCACAAGCGTTGTGCAACTGGCGCGTCCGCCCCTCTGGAACCTTGGGATACAGCAAGGCAGAAGTTACTCTGGGCGGTGTAGCCACTGACGGACTGTCCTCCAAAACAATGGGGGTAAAAACTGTTCCGGGACTCTATTTCATTGGTGAGGCGGTGGACGTGACCGGTCACCTCGGCGGTTTTAATTTTCAGTGGGCATGGGCCAGTGGAAGTGCAGCGGGATTGTCCTTATAGGAGCCCCATTTTCAGCAACACGAACTTTTTTATCCGTACTATCATGACGCTAACTTGAGTCGCGTTAAGTCGGGGGGATTATCATGAACAGGTTTAAAGCATTGCTGTTGATAGCCACGATGATATTTGGCCTGGTGGGTGCATACGCACAATCACAGCCAACCATAAGAATTCGGGGGACGATTACTGGTTTTAACGGTCATGAACTACAGCTAATGACACGTGAAGGCAAAGATTTAAAAATGAGCGTTGCCGACAATACCAAGGTCAACATGGTATCGCCAATCAAGTTGAGCGATATCCAGCAAGGAAGTTTTGTTGGAGTGACAGCTCTGCAGAATGGCCCAGGAAATGCCCTTCAGGCACTTGAAGTCCATTTGTTCCCCGGAGCGATGCGAGGTACCGGAGAAGGGCATTACGACTGGGACCTCGAACCTGGCTCCAGCATGACCAATGCCAACGTTGATGCCATTGTCACTACCAACGATGGCAAGGAGCTGGAATTAAGTTACAAGGGCGGTACCCAGAAAATTATTGTCCCGCATGACGTGCCCGTTGTTACCTTTATTCCTTCAGATAAATCGCTGCTGACAGCAGGTGCAAAGGTCCTGATCATTACCCAGCAAGCAGGCGACGGCAGCCTGTTGGCGCTGCGCATCAACGTTGGCAAGGACGGCATGAAGCCACCCATGTAATTGATCCACGATTTCAACACGCATCAATCCCATACCCGCTGCCCCTGGTGCGGGGAAGACCCACTTTACGTGGCCTACCACGATACCGAATGGGGCGTTCCACAACACGATGACCGGATACTTTTCGAGTTTTTGCTGTTGGAGGGGGCGCAGGCGGGCCTGTCCTGGATTACCGTTTTGCGCAAACGTGAAAACTACAGGCAAACCTTTGCGGCTTTTAATCCACAACATATTGCCGCCTTCGACGAACAAAAAACGGCCCAGTTGCTTACCAATCCCGGCATCATAAGAAATCGGGCAAAGATTGCTGCAGCCATCAGCAACGCCCGTGCGTTTCTTGAAGTGCAGGCTCAGTTTGGCAGTTTCGACAGCTATTTATGGCGATTCGTGGATGGTGTTCCAATTCGGGGTATATGGCAAAACCTCCTTGAGGTTCCGGCGCAAACTCCCATTTCTCAACAACTTTCACAGGATCTGCAGCAGCGCGGTTTCAAGTTTGTTGGTTCAACCATTTGCTACTCCTTTATGCAAGCCGTTGGCCTTGTCAATGACCATCTGGTGTCCTGCCCCAGGCACACCGATCTGTCCACAGGTCCGGTGTAAGTTGCAACGAGCTCATTAATCACCTGCAAGTTCCGCCTTGTTAAGATAGACTCGGCCCCCTTCCACCCTTACTGACAACCTGCCTGCACACCCTGCATCAGGTTCCACTGCTTCACCGCTATCAAGCTCAATAGTCCAACCATGCAGCGGACAGGTTACGCGGTGACCATGGACAATTCCCTGAGACAGCGGTCCTCCTTTGTGAGGGCAGCGATCACGTAGGGCAAAAACACTCTGATCCTCGGTCCGAAATACAGCAACGGGGCCAATGGCCGCACCCTCAAGCACACGTGAACCCAATAACGGAATTTCTTCCAGTGCCAGAATAGCGAACCAGGCCTCCCCTAAAGCTACGGGATTCATGACAGCACACTTTCGGTGGCGTCTGCCAACTGCACCGGGCGAAACTGTCTTGAATCAATATTGGCTGCCTCAGGTGTTTTCCATGGGTCCGGCGCATCCTGCAGGGCAAACAACAACCGCTCATACAAAGCACGCCGTCCTTCTGCATCATCTACAATGCGATTGCGAATTAATGCCATGCCCACCCGTGCCACGTAATGGACCGTACGCTCGAGATACCAACCCTCCTCGCGGTACAGTTGCAGGAATGCGCCAGAATATTCCTTCACCTCTTCATCGGTCTTGACCTTGCATAGATACTGCGCTACTTCAGTCTTGATGCCACCGTTCCCGGCTACGTATATTTCCCAACCCGAATCTACCCCAATAACACCTACGTCCTTGATGCCGGCTTCAGCACAATTGCGCGGACAACCGGACACTGCCAATTTAACCTTGTGCGGCGAGTACATGCCAAACAACATCTTCTCCAGACTTACTCCCATTTTCATGGACGACTGTGTCCCAAATCGACAATGCTCGTCGCCAACGCAGGTTTTGACTGTGCGAATGGATTTTGCGTAGGCATGGCCAGAAGGCATATCGAGATCCTTCCATACGGCAGGAAGGTCTTCTTTGCGAATTCCCAGCAAATCTATACGCTGTCCGCCGGTTATCTTGACCGTAGGGACATTGAATTTTTCGGCTACATCGGCAATACGGCGCAGCTCAGCGGGGTTGGTCAAGCCACCCCACATCCGTGGAACTACAGAAAACAAACCATCCTTCTGAATATTGGCGTGCGCACGCTCATTGATGAATCGCGATTGCGGGTCATCCACCACCTCATGAGGCCAGGTAGAAATGAGGTAATAGTTGATTGCCGGGCGGCAGGTAGCGCAGCCATTGGGAGTCCGCCATTCCATGAATTCCCGGACTTCCTGCTGTGACAACAGATGATGCTCGCGAATGGATTTGCGAACTTCGTCATGGGAATGATCCGTACATCCGCATACAGCTTTTTTCGTGGGCGATACAGAGTAATCCGTTCCAAGCACCGTCATCAGAATCTGTTCCACCAATCCCGTGCAGGAGCCGCATGAGCTGCTGGCCTTGGTGCATTTGCGCACATCATCCAGGGTAAACAGGCCTTTTTCCTGAATTGCCTTGACGATGGTACCTTTGCTGATTCCGTTGCATCCACACACCTCATCCGTATCCTTCATGGCCATGGCTTTGTTGTGCCCCTCGTGGCCAGAGTCTCCGATATTGTTTTCACCAAACATGAGACTGCCGCGTAGCTCGGAAATTTTCCTGCCCTCGCGCAGCAACTTGAAATACCAGGTGCCGTCAGTGGTATCGCCATACAAGCAGGCACCCACCAGATGATCGTCTTTAAGCACCAGTTTCCTGTAAACACCCCCGGCAGGATCAGACAAGGTAATTTCTTCCATCCCTTCCCCGCCCATGAAGTTTCCAGCGGAGAAGAGATCGACACCGGTTACTTTCAGCTTGGTGGAAGTTACCGATCCGGTATAGCGCCCAATTCCCATGAAGGCCAGATGGTTGGCACAGACCTTGGCCTGTTCAAACAGTGGTGCGACTAGGCCATAGGCCGTGCCTCTATGGCTGGCACATTCGCCCACGGCATAAATGCGCGGGTCATAGGTTTGCAGGGTATCGTTGACAAGAATGCCCCGTTGGCAGGCTATCCCTGCAGCTTCCGCCAGTGCCGTATTGGGCCGGATGCCAGCAGCCATGACAACCAGATCGGCAGAAATCTCGCTACCGTCCTTGCACCGTACGGCCCCCACACGCGTGCCCTCTGCATTGGGCAGCAGTTCGGCGGTTTGTGTGGACAGCTTGAATTGCAACCCCTTGGCTTCCAGGGACAGCTGCAGCAAGTGGGCGGCTGCAGGATCGAGTTGTCTTTCCAGCAGCCAATCGGCCAGATGAATAACGCTGACCTGCATGCCTCGCAATTTAAGGCCATTGGCAGCCTCAAGCCCCAGCAATCCTCCGCCAATGACCACCGCATGATGGTAATTGGTGGTTGCCTCAATCATGTAGCGCGTATCGTGAATATCACGATACGTGATGACCCCAGGCAAATCATTTCCCGGAATTGGCAAAATGAAGGGCGTCGAACCCGTCGCGATCAACAGACGGTCGTAAGCCTCGGTGGTTCCATCAGCTGCAACAACCTCGCGTTTGATGCGGTCAATTCGGGTTACCGTCTTGCCAAGGTGTAAACGGATATTGTTATCCGAATACCACTCCAGGCTGTTCAGAATAATTTCATCCACGGTCTGTTCGCCGGCCAACACCGGAGAAAGCAGAATACGATTGTAGTTGGGATAAGGCTCGGAGCCGAAAACCGTAATCTCATACAACTCCGGTGCAAGCTTCAGCAACTCCTCCAGTGTCCTGATTCCTGCCATGCCATTGCCGATCACCACCAGTTTCATTTTTTTCATCTAGATTTGCTCCGCAGGGCATTGTGCACGATAGCGCTACCCTCCCATCTTCGTGCTTCATGCCCTATACACGAGCAAAAACTGAGCCATCTACCAGCTTGGTAACTAAATCAGCGCTAAATCAATTAGTTATGTGTGATATATAGCGAGTTTAAAAGCGTGTCATAAAGGATTTTTTTGCCTTATGCACTGTAAAAGTGCAAACCACGGACGAAAAAAAACCACCGGCAAAATGCGATGGTTTTTTAAATGGGTCCTGAAATCTGTCAGGCTTCTGGTGCGCTCTCGGCCCCAATAGCATCCGCAGGGCGATCCAGCAACTCCACCAAAGCCATGGGCGCATTATCTCCCTGACGAAAACCAAATTTCAGGATGCGCAAATAACCTCCCTTGCGGGTTTGGTAGCGTGGACCGAGCTCGTTGAACAATTTGGTCACCATGTCACGATCACGTAGCCGATTAAAAGCCAGACGCCGATTGGCCAGCGAAGGTGCTTTCCCCAGGGTAATCAGGGGTTCAGCAACACGGCGCAGTTCCTTGGCTTTGGGAAGCGTTGTACGAATCACTTCATGCCGCAACAATGAGTTGGTCATGTTGCGCAACATGGCCAGCCGATGGCTGGTGGTCCGGTTAAGCTTACGATTGCTAAGACGGTGACGCATGATGAATTTCCTTAAGGTTCGATTCGATCGCGTTTAGCGGCGGTCGGTCAGGCCAACGGGAGGCCAGTTTTCCAGCTTCATGCCGAGCGTCAAGCTCTTGGAAGCGAGTACTTCCTTGATTTCGTTGAGCGACTTGCGGCCTAGATTGGGCGTCTTGAGCAATTCGGTTTCAGTCCGCTGGATCAGATCGCCAATATAGTAAATGTTTTCTGCTTTGAGGCAGTTCGCTGAACGCACTGTCAATTCAAGATCATCGACGGGTTGTAACAGGATGGGATCCACTTGCGGTGCCTTGGTTGCTTCCATGGCCATAGGCGTCCCTTGAAGATCAGCAAACACATTGAGCTGATCCATTAAAACCCGGGCTGCAAAACGCACGGCTTCTTCAGGTTCGACAGCACCATTGGTTTCGATGTCCATGACCAATTTGTCGAGGTCAGTACGCTGTTCGACGCGGGCGCTTTCCACCGCATAGCTTACCCGACGCACAGGACTGAAAGAAGCATCCAGCTGAATTCCGCCAACAGCGCGAGACTCCTGGTCTATGGCGCGAGAGGTCGCCGGCTGGTAGCCGCACCCTTGCTCCACTTTAATTTGCATGTCCAGTTTTCCGCCCGCAGTCAAGTGTGCAATCACATGCTCCGGGTTGACGATTTCCACATCATGCTGGGCTTCGATATCCCCGGCGGTCACCACTCCAGGTCCCACCTTGATGAGCTTTAGAACAGCTTCATTGTGGTTGTGCAACTTGAGCACAATCCCTTTGAGGTTAAGCAACAGGTCCACAACATCTTCCTGAACCCCTTCGACTGTGGAGTACTCATGCAGTACACCAGAAATCTTGACTTCCGTCGGAGCAAATCCTGGCATGGATGACAGCAAAATCCGGCGCAGGGCATTGCCCAGCGTATGGCCATAACCCCGCTCGAACGGCTCCATTACCACCTTGGCATAGGTTGGAGAGATATTCTGTACTTCGATACTGCGCGGCTTCAAAAACGCATTGGTTTGGCTTTGCATCATCTGTCCTTGTAACTAACTGGAAGGAGGTCCTGTTACTTCGAATACAGTTCCACCACCAGTGATTCATTGATGGTCGTAGGCAGTTCACTGCGTTGCGGGCGCGCTTTGAAAATTCCCTTCATGGCCTTGGCATCTACTTCCAGCCAGTCAGGAAACCCCCTGCCTTCAGCGGCCTCGGTGGCCCCTTTAATTCGCAACTGGGTCTTGGATTTGTCGGCCACTTCTACTGCATCACCGGGACGCAACAGGTAGGAGGGTATGTTGACCCGCCGACCATTGACCAAAATTCCGTTGTGACGCACGACTTGGCGCGCTTCGGCACGCGATGCACCAAATCCCATACGATAGGCCACGTTGTCCAACCGGCTTTCAAGGGCCTGCAACAAATTGTCTCCGGTAATCCCACGGGCCTGATCTGCCGCGTAATAAGTTTTGCGGAACTGGCGCTCCAGAATGCCGTAGATCCGACGAACCTTCTGCTTGGCACGCAACTGCCCACCATAAACCGACTGACGCGCCTGCTTCTGGCCATGTTGACCAGGCGCATAGGCACGACGCTCTACAGCACACTTGTCGGTAAAGCATTTCTCCCCCTTGAGGAAGAGCTTTTCGCCTTCACGGCGACATTGACGACACTTTGCATCCAGGTTTCTTGCCACGATAGTTTCTCCCGATCCCTGGTTAAATACGACGCTTCTTGGGAGGACGGCAGCCGTTATGCGGCACAGGCGTCACATCCGAGATGCTGGTTATCTTGAAACCCACGGCGTTCAGGGCACGCACCGCAGATTCTCGTCCGGGCCCGGGGCCCTTGATACGTACTTCCAGATTTTTGACGCCACATTCCTGCGCTGCCTTGCCTGCGCTTTCGGCGGCAATCTGCGCGGCAAAGGGCGTGCTTTTGCGCGAACCCTTGAAACCATTACTTCCCGAAGTTGCCCACGACAGTGCATTGCCCTGGCGATCGGTAATGGTCACGATGGTGTTGTTGAACGAAGCATGGATGTGTGCAATGCCTTCAGCCACATTTTTCTTGACCTTCTTGCGTGCACGAGTTGCTGTATTAACCTTAACCATTCAGGAATCTTCCTTCTATTACTTCGTTGTGCGAACGGCCTTGCGCGGACCCTTGCGAGTACGCGCATTGGTACGGGTACGCTGACCTCGACAGGGCAAACCACGACGATGTCGCGAGCCCCTATAACTACCCAGGTCTATCAACCGCTTAATGTTGAGGGACACTTCACGACGTAAATCACCTTCAACCGCGAACTTGGTTACCTCAACACGAAGCTTCTCCATGTCGGCGTCGGTAAGGTCCTTTATCTTGGCGCTGGGCGTTACTCCTGATGCCGCGCAAATGCTTCTGGCACGGGAACGACCAATACCATAAATCGCAGTCAGTGCGATCTCAGCATGTTGATGATTCGGGATGTTGACCCCAGCAATACGAGCCATAAACGACCTCGGTTTCTGTTGCGTTTAACGATTGAGCGAAAACCCAGGCTTAGCCCTGGCGTTGCTTGTGGCGCGGATCTTCACAAATCACGCGCAGCACACCCTTGCGCCGCACCAGCTTGCATTTGCGGCAAACTTTCTTAACAGATGCCTGTACTTTCATTTTCAGTTCTCCAGCAATCCGCGTTACTTGGCGCGGAAGGTAATTCGACACCGGGTCAGATCATAGGGAGTAAGCTCCACAGTGACCTTATCGCCCGGCAAAATCCGGATATAGTGCATACGCATTTTCCCGGAAATATGTCCCAGTACTACATGATCGTTTTCGAGTTTCACGCGAAACGTTGCGTTAGGCAGGGTTTCCAGAATCTCGCCCTGCATCTCGATCGTATCTTCCTTGGCCATTTATCTAGTGAGTTGCCCTTTAAAGTTGGCCTTCTTTAAAAGGCTTTCATACTGTTGCGACATGGCATAAGACTGTACCTGCGCCATGAAATCCATAGTCACTACCACGATGATCAAGAGTGACGTACCTCCAAAATAAAAGGGTACATTGAATCGCACGATCAAAAATTCCGGCAGCAGACACACCAGCGTTATGTAGATCGCCCCTGTCAGCGTCAGGCGCGTCATGATCTTGTCAATGTAGCGCGCCGTTTGTTCACCCGGACGAATTCCCGGTACAAACGCGCCACTCTTCTTAAGGTTGTCCGCTGTATCCTTGCTGTTAAACACCAGCGCCGTGTAAAAGAAACAGAAAAACAGTATGGCGCTTGCATATAGCAATACATACACCGGCTGTCCCGGACTCAGCATCGAGCTGATGTCCTTCAACCAGACAAAATTTTCATGACTGCCAAACCATCCCGCAAGTGTTGCCGGGAACAAAATAATACTGCTTGCAAAGATTGGGGGGATCACACCCGCCATGTTGAGCTTCAGGGGCAAATGGGAGCTTTGCCCCCCATAAATGCGATTGCCTACCTGCCGCTTGGCATAATTCACCGTGATCTTGCGCTGCCCACGTTCTACAAACACCACCAGCGCCGTAACCAATACCACCGCTCCGAACAATGCCAAGGCCATAAACCAGGAAAACGCACCGGTCCGAACCAGCTCAAGCGTGCTACCCACGGCTCTGGGCAAACCGGCCACGATACCAGCAAAGATAATCAATGAAATGCCATTGCCGATGCCGCGTTCGGTAATCTGCTCACCCAGCCACATCAAAAACATCGTTCCTGTCACCAGCGTAGTCGCTGTAGTGATCCGAAACGACATGCCCGGATCCAGTACCAGGCCAGGTTGCGCTTCCAGTGCTACGGCAATTCCTATGGCCTGGAAAAACGCCAACACCACCGTACCGTACCGTGTGTACTGCGTAATTCTGCGGCGCCCTGCCTCGCCTTCCTTCTTCAGCGCTTCAAGTGTCGGTACGACCGAACTAAGAAGCTGCATGATGATCGACGCCGAAATATACGGCATGATCCCCAGAGCAAACACCGTAAACCGCGACAGTGCCCCACCCGAGAACATGTTGAACATGCCTAAAATACCGCCCTGCTGGCTGTTAAACAGCTTGGCCAGTTCGTCCGGGTTAATGCCCGGAACCGGAATATGCGCACCCAACCGGTAAACAACCAGCGCGCCCACTACAAACCACAGGCGACGCTTGAGGTCATCCATTTTATTGCCCGTCAGGGCGCTACCCAGATTGGCCAATGGATCAGGTACCTTGTTGCTCTTCTATCGAACCGCCAGCTGCCTCTATGGCCGCGCGGGCACCCTTGGTCACGCCAACTCCGCGTAACTTGACCGCACGGGACAGCTCGCCCCGCAAAAACACCTTGGCCCCTCCTGCACTGCCTGGAATCAATCCGGCTTGCTTGAGGGTTAACAAATCGATAACGTCACCTTCAACCCGGGCCAGATCGGACAAGCGTACCTGCACCGATTCATGCCGGATAACCGGCAGAAAACCTCGCTTGGGCAGACGGCGTTGCAGCGGCATTTGGCCACCTTCAAACCCGACCTTGTGAAATCCGCCGGAACGTGACTTTTGCCCTTTGTGGCCCCGGCCTGCTGTCTTGCCCAGCCCACTCCCTATTCCACGACCTACGCGACGTCGTGCACGTTTGGTGCCTGGTGCAGGTTTCAGTGTATTCAGTTCCATGACGACAATCCTTTATTCGAAACGAACCAGGTGGCTGACCTTGTTGATCATTCCACGGTTTTCCGGTGTATCTTTAACTTCCACCGTGTGATGCATGCGACGTAACCCCAACCCGCGAACGCACCCCTTATGTGCCTTCAATGCACCGATAGGACTTTTGGTCAGTGTCACCTTGATCGTTTTCTGAGTGGTGGCATTCATGGTGTTACTCCGATATCTCTTCAATCGTCTTGCCACGTTTTGCCGCAATCTCTGAGGGGCGGCGAGTAGCTTCGAGGCCATTCAGGGTTGCACGAATGACATTGTAGGGATTGGATGAGCCAATACACTTGGCCAGCACGTTGGTCACTCCCATCACCTCAAAGACTGCCCGCATTGGTCCGCCGGCAATAATGCCCGTACCTTCAGAGGCCGGTTGCATAAAGACCTTGGCGGCACCGTGCTCTCCAATAACCGAATGAAACAGGGTTCCATTTTTCAGGTTGATCTTGACCATTTTGCGACGTGCCTGTTCCATGGCTTTTTGCACGGCCACCGGGACTTCACGGGATTTACCCTTGCCCATGCCAATGCCACCATCGCCATCACCAACCACAGTCAATGCGGCGAAACCCAAAATCCGGCCACCCTTGACCACTTTGGTGACACGATTTACCGCGACCATTTTTTCGCGCAGGCCGTCGCCGCGTTCTTCGTTATCGTTCTTTGCCATGTGCTATCCCAGTGGGTTCGCTAATCCAATTAAAACTTGAGGCCGCCTTCGCGGGCTGCGTCGGCTAGTGCCTTAACGCGTCCGTGATAGCGAAAACCGGAGCGATCAAATGCAACGTTTTCGATCCCGGCTTGCTTGGCCTTTTCCGCAATGCGCCGACCCACGAGGGTAGCTGCATTGATGTTGCCTCCGTTGGCAACTTCCTTGCGCACTTCAGGCTCCAGAGTAGAAGCACTCGCGAGCACCCTGGCACCTGAAGCGTCAATGATCTGTGCGTACACGTGCATGTTGGTACGATGCACGGTCAGGCGCACGGCACTCAGTTCTGCAATTTTGGCGCGGGTCCGTCGGGCTCTGCGCAGTCTTCCATTGGCATGCATCATGATCTGTCCGCCTTATTTCTTCTTGGTTTCTTTGAGCACGATCAC
>VFSW01000363.1_pt1 | contig 65025 bp, 58 predicted proteins | sample 5358111 | NCBI WGS metagenome assembly VFSW01 (sample SAMN11554181, study PRJNA540505) | mine drainage metagenome | isolation source: sediment from site ElyBrook_90M | place: USA: Ely Copper Mine, Vershire, VT | collected 2017
CAAGGGGGTTCAATTCATGCCAAAAGAAGTGTCAACAAGGTCTGTGGGTAGAACATCTAGTCGCCTCGTACAGTCCCCAAAGACGAATTGGCGACCAAGGTGTGCTTCGAGAACCCGACGACCCTACGCTGCTCAATCCTTGACGTGATGCTGCTGTTGTCGCTCAACTGTCCGAACATTACGGTGAGGGAATGACTACCACGGGCATGAAGCCGTCGAAACGGTTGAAGACGATTCAAAGGTTGTTGACACCGGCGATGGTGATTATTGCTGGAGTGTTCGTAGCGCAGGTGCCATCCCTGGCGACTTCCACACGCGTAACGGGGCCCTTTTACTACCTCAGCCTCGGGGACTCCCTCGCCGAGGGATGGCAACCAACTCCGCCAGACGCGACGCTTCACGGTTACAGTGACCGGGTCGTGACTGATCTCTCGTCACACATTCCGCTCACATTGGTGAACTACGGCTGCGGCGGCGCTACCACGGGGTCGGCCCTCAATACCATCGGCTGTGCGCCCGGAGACGAGGCCATCGACGGCACGTACTACCCGACCACCACTATGGTCGGCGCAGCAATCGCCTTCGCGCAAGCCCATCCCGGTCAAGTGAAGCTCATTTCAATCTCGTTAGGGGCCAATGACTACGCCGGTTGCCTGGCTAACGCATCCCCCACGAACTGTGTCGCGCCGATAATGAGTTCGATGAGGTCCAATCTCTCAACTATCGCCAGTGACCTACGATCGGCGGTTGGTCCGTCGGTTCCCATCATCGGCATCACCGACATCACGAATGACATTCAGCACTACTTGACCGGGCGCGCCGGCAGGACTAGCGCCAAGGCGTGGTTGAACGAATTCAGGACCGTCATCGTGCCAACCCTCCAAACGGCGTACGCTCCGTCGGACGTGACCCTCGTCAATATCCTTTCGGATATTGGTAGCTTCCTTCCTTGGACCAAAGAGGTGAGATATCCGCCGTACGGCAAGATTCCTTTGGCCGTCGCTCGGACGTGTCAATTGACCTGGGAATGTTCGACGGGAAACGCGGACCAACATCCCAACGGTGCCGGCTACGCACTCATGGCCAAGGAAATCGCAGCGGCGTACACGCAACTCTCAAAGTAGCGTCACTGGCATGGGCCTGATCATCGTCTTTCGCAGCGACAGAAGCCATCGAGGCAGTCGTCGGCCACCCAAATGCCCTTGTAGAAGCAATTACGAAAGTCCAGAGACCTTACCAAGAAGGCAACTCTGAGATCGGTTTAACGACGTTTCACTGGCCTCAAGCGACTTTTTCACTGGCTCGCCGTGTGACCAGGGTTGATTAAGACAAGGCGAATCTGGTCCGAGACTGTGAGTATGAAAATTCGTCCGTTCATCTTTGCGCCAAGGGCATCAACGGCCGCGGCCATCGCCGCCCACCACGTCAAGCAGATACTGTCAGGTGCTTCGTTCGATCGAACTACCGAGACTCGCGAGGATTTGGCGCACTGAGACCTCTTCGCCTTTTGCAGCCGATGCTTTGTGAAGCAGTTGCATAAGTCGACAGGCCTTATCCCGCATGCAACTCTGAGGTTATTCTGACGACCTTTCACTGACTTTGTGTGACTTTTACACTGGGACCCCGATTCATCAGGAGAGACTCGAATGCACTAGAAATGGTTGCCTACGGTAGGCAACTCGGGTACAATGAGAAACATGAGAACAGCCACCACCCTTGGATTTTCCGTTGAAGTTGCTGACCGCCCACGACTTGAGCACTTAGCCGCCACGTTCGGCGGTGGAAATCGCAGTGCTTTCCTCCGCACCGCGATGGACATTATGGAACGCTTCGAAAGAGCTCAGCGGTTGGCACATTTTCAGGCTTACGGAGCAGAGCGTCTTGCGAGTACTGGCAAGAACCTAGATGACATCCCAGAGATTGTGGCCGCCGCACTTGCCAATCCCGCACCAGAAGCTGTTGCCCAAGCCAAACTGATCGTTGCGGACATTGTGAATCGACACGGCTACATCGAGGACTACGTTGAATCACCCGATGACGCGGAGCTCTTGGCAGCTTTCGAACAGGCACGCGTTCGCGCTTAGGCGCAGAGCAAACTCGTGGCTCGAATTGACGTAGCGTTCGACGCCCCATTGATCGTTAAAGGCGCTTCTCAATTAGGGCCGGGCGCAGTGCTGTTCCCTGCCACGCCACCCAAGACCGGCGCGATGTACGCCGATGCTCTTGGGGTCTTCACGTATGCCGATGACTACTTCGCTCTAATACTTTCAAGTGACGTTCTTGAGGCTGTTGCGACCGTTCTATCGGAGTTGGACTGGACGTTCGACGAAGTATCGGGATTTCTTGAGCTCCTCGAAGATGTAGCCGTGGCTTCAGGAGGGGGTTTGGTGCGCGCCGACCCTCGCACCACATTCGTCGGCTCGGTGGACGAGGCGACCCTCAGTGCGGCCCGCGTCACCGCCGCGAAGAACCGGTCACCTCTGCGGCTACTTGTTACGGAAGACCCGGCCGCTTTGAAACTCGGTGTGCTCGTGCCACGGGGAACACCCTTTAACCCCGACCACCACATTGCCGTTGAGAGCCCGCAAGATTTTGTTGAAAAAGCCAGCCACACGCGGCAGTCAATGCGTCAAATTTAGTCTGCGCTTTCGCCGGACTTTCGTAACCACGATGCCGCTACTTACGCAACTGCTTCTTTGTGGAGCAGTTGCATAAGTCCAGAGCCCGGACCCAGTAGGGAGCTTTGGAATCGGCCCGGACGTGTTTCACCGCTCGAGTCCTGGTTTTTCACTGAGAACACTGCTTTTGGTGAAATCAGACTGTCGCCCGCTCGGTCGGTGCGCTGTCGCTCCCGGACGAGCCGCAGCGGGCCAATGTCACCGCGGATAAGGAAATCGCACCAGTGAGCGCAAAGAGACGACGAACGTTCCCAGTATGACCACGGGGTCGCTGAAGATAAACGTGGGCCTAACTAAACCCAGATTGCCTGTTCGGTGGACTCATCGAAGAACTCAAACTTCTGTGGATCGATGCGAAAATTGAACGTATCTCCAGCTCGTACGGCGTATCCCGGTTCGATTCGTGCGACCGCAACCTGCTCAGTATTGATCTCCTCCTCTCCGGACGCATCAGCCTGCCGAGACATCTCCGATTGGACCAGCTTCGCGTCCATAGAGAAGTGAACAAGTAGCTCGGACCCAAGTGCCTCGACGAGTTCAACGACACCGCTGAAGTCGACACCTTGGCGGGCATCCGAGGGGGCGTGTAAGTCTTCTGGTCGGATGCCGACGATCAATGATTGACCCGCGAAATTGCGCAAGAGTGGGCGACGACCGAACACATCGGGTGGCACTGGAATCACTTGACTGCCCATTGAGAGAGACGTCAAATCGTCGGAGAGTCGAGCCTGAATGAGATTCATCGACGGAGAGCCAATGAAACCAGCGACAAAGAGGTTCTTGGGTCGATCGTAGAGGGACTGGGGCGCGTCACACTGCTGCAGTTCACCTGCTCGCATGACCGCGACCCGATGACCGAGCGTCATGGCCTCAGTCTGGTCATGGGTCACGTAGAGCGTGGCGACACCGATGCGCTTTTGCACGCGGGCGACCTCGGCGCGCATCTGAACGCGAAGCTTCGCGTCAAGGTTCGAGAGCGGCTCATCCATCAAGAACACGCTGGGCTCGCGAACGATGGCTCGACCCATCGCGACTCGCTGTCGCTGACCTCCGGAAAGTTGCGACGGTTTGCGACTCAGCCAGTCAGTGATGCCGAGCACACTCGCCGCTTCACGCACTCTTCGATCTATTTCGGCTTTGGGCATCTTCTTCATCCGTAGCGCGAACCCGATGTTCTGTGCGACTGACATTTGTGGGTAGAGCGCGTAACTCTGGAAGACCATCGCTATATCGCGGTCGCGCGGAGCGACGTCATTGACCACCTCATCGTCAATCTTCACCGTCCCAGATGACACATCTTCGAGGCCGGCGATCATTCGCAGCACCGTCGTCTTGCCGCAACCAGACGGTCCCACCATCACCATGAATTCGCCGTCGGCAATGTCTAAGTCGAGGCCGTGAATCGCTTCGTAGCCGTTGGGGTAGGTCTTGGTCACTTTATTGAGGCTTATTGATGCCACGTTGTTCTTCCTCTACTTGTGTTGTACCGGATCGCAGGGCTGAGCTCAAAGCGGACATCGCCTCGCGAGAATGTGATTCCACGCTGTCGACACTCGTCGCCACCCGTCTCAACGGTCCGATCCATTTCGTTTCAGACGTAGCACTGACCACCCTCCTTGAATCGAGAGGTCCACCTGCAACGCACGACCTTGACGGTGCGGCACTTCTCGTGTCGCTATCTCAACGAAACGACCTTCGTGGTGGCCCAGGATCGCCGCGTTCGCACTCCAAGATTCGCGGTGGTCGATCAAGACGGTGATCGTGGCACGTTCCACACTTCCGCGCTCAGTTCGTTCCGACCAACTTCCACTGGCGCTGCCCGTGAGGTCCACGATGCCGATCGAGATGCTCGACTCGGTATGAACAACTCGAGCGAAAAGAGTGCCTCCAAGAGGTTCGGGTCGAGCTGGCGCGCTTGCCACGACGCTGACCGACCCGTTCTCGTCACCGATCTCGTACCAACTCGTGTCCTCACCGTCCAAGAAGAGATCGCGACAACGCAGCGCGAATCGACGCCACTCCAACACAGTCTGCGCTTCGAAGGGATCTAGGCGCGCGTGCTTAGGGTAGTAAGGGTCGCACAGCGCTGCCTGGCGGTCTCCGAAGATGAGAGCGCTCGCTCCGAGTTGGGTCGTGATGGCCTCGGTGAGAAGCGCGGTGCGCAGCGCGTCGGGGCGTGACGTGGCGGCGATCGGTCCTGACGGCGAATCAATGCCCCACACCGGCGGATAACACGCAATCGACCCTCTCACCATCTCTTCCTTGCGAACCCCGATGCCAAGTCGTCCTGAAATTCCCGCGCTCCGATCCAAGAGGCCCTCGAAGTGCCGCCATTCATCGTTGGGCGGCCATATCTCGCAGTAACGAAATGAGGGAGCGGGCGTCATGCGAGCAGCCGAGGGCACGCCATCGACCTGATTGAAACTCACCAGATCGTCCGGTCGACCCGCTCGGAGTGCAACTAAGAACTCGTCGTACGCGTCGCGCATGTCGACGTTCGTTCCGTCAACATCAAAAGCGATCCTTGGATAGCCGTACGTGTCGACGTGAAACCCAGCGAAGCCGATTGCGTCGGCGGCCGCGCCATACGCAGCAATGAAGTGCTGGTGCCACTGGCGATTCGCAGGGTTTGCGAGCACTATCTGGTCCAGAAAGCGAATCGGTGTGCCATTGCTCTCGTAGAGGAGCATCTCGGGGTGAGCGGCGGCGAAGGCGTTGCCGACCGCGTAGATCGGCGCGTAGGCATGAGCGACCGCGCCCTGTGACGACAGCCCTTCCGCCAAGTTGCGCAAAGCGGAAAGCGAAACCGGGCGATGCGAGGGATCCTCCCAGCCGCTGTCCGGCCCAAGAGGCTCGGTGTACGTGTCCATCCAGTCGTAGATCTGGACGACCGTCGATCGCAGGGCCGTGTTCCAAGCCAACACTTCGGCGACCTCGTGATCGGAAAAGGAAGTGGCGAATCCGTGCACCGGTCGCTCTCCCGCGTGCGCTCCGACGGTCGTGAACTCTTCGGCAAGCAGAGCACCCGTCGAGTCGAGCGCCTGCACCGCATAGGTGCCAGGACGTAGGCCGTCGAAATGTGCGACGCCGTCGATCCGAGCGAGAACTCTTCGACCCGACGCCACTTCCGCGACAACTTCGCTGGTCCCCGGTGGCAATCCGGCAATAGTGAACTCTTGTCCGCTGTTGTAGAAGGAACGAAGTTCCGCGAGTCCTCGTTTACCGGCACCAAATGCGAATGACGATTGACCTGACCTATCCACTCGACCCCGATCCCATAGTGAGATGCGCTAGACAGTTCATCGAATGGCTCCCAGGGACACACCGGAGCGGAACCATTTGAGCGAGATCAGGAACACGACGACGACTGGAATGGTCGCGATCACTGAGGCAGCGAAGAACGGTCCCCACTCCACGGTGTGCACACCGATGAAATCGGCGAGTGCGACGGGCAGTGTGTAGTGCTGCGAGGAGCTAATCATTGTCAGGGCGACAGGGAATTCGTCCCAAGCTGCGCTGAAGATGAACATCGACACGACCGCGAGGGCCGGCAAAGAGAGCGGCGCGATGAGACTGACGAGGACACGTAAGGTACCGGCTCCGTCCATTCGAATTGACTCTTCGTACTCCTTGGGAATCGCCTCGAAGAATCCCCGCAGGAGAAAGATGGTGAAGGGCAGGTTTGAAGCGACGTACAGAAGGATGAGTCCCATCAGCGAGTCCAAGAGATGGAGCCGATCCATGAGGAGGAACTGCGGGATAAGCAAGAGGAGATTCGGCACCGCGAGGCTGGCCAAGAAGATATAGAAGATCAGTTCCTTGAAGGGGAATTTGTAGCGTGCGAACGCGAAGGCTGCGAGCGAGGCAAGGATCACCGTAATGACCACCGTTGAAATCGACACGATCAGGCTGTTCACGAAGTAGCGGCCAAAACTGTTCTGTGTCCACGCCTGCACGTAGTTCTGGACCGTTGGATGGGTCGGAATCAGGACTGTCGCACCGAGGAGGCCGCCATTTGGTTGGAACGAGAGGGAGACCATGTAGAGCAGTGGCCCGAGCGAGAGGAACGCGAGGACGACCGCTATGACCATGCGTGAGCGATTGCGCTTACGAATCCCGAACAGGCCGGGACCGGTCCCCGCGAGTGCCGAGGGCGTCTTAGCCGGCTTCTGCTCCACGACAGTCGTCACGATGCTCCTAAAGGTCCTGGTGACGCATTATGCGAATCTCGGCGGCGCTGAGGCCGAAGAGCACCACGGCGAGCAACGACGCGAGTGCCGCGGCGTAGCCGAAGGCGAAATTCGAGAACGCCTGTTGGTACATGTACGTCATCATCGACTGCGTCGAATTGTACGGTCCGCCCTTGGTGATCTCGAAGATCTGCGTGAAGACTTGCGCCGCACCGATGACGAGCAAGACGGTGACGAAGGTCACTGCGCCACGGATGGATGGCAGCACCACGTGTCGCCACACTCGCCATTCCCTCGCGCCGTCAATACGAGCCGACTCCAGGAGCTGGCGAGGAATGCCGTCGAGGGCCGCCAGGAAGATGATGAACGACCAACCAACGCCCTTCCAGATGCTGAGCAACCAGATCACAACGTTGGCGGTCCACGTCTGGGCGGTCCAGTCGATGGCCACCGTGTGGCCAGCGAAAAATCCCGCGACGGCGTTCATCACGCCTCCCTGGGACGCGAAGATATAAGAGAACACCCAACTCACGACCACCCAGGACGTGACGACTGGAATGTAGACCGCGGCTCGCCAAAACATCGAACCAGGCAATCGGTCGGTCAGGACTGCGGCGGCGAACAGTCCGATCGCCATCTGGATCGGCACGGTGATGACGATGAAGAGGAATGAGTTGAAGGCCGCGGTACGAATCACCGGGTCGTGGAAGATGGCGGTGTAGTTGGACCACCCCATGAAGGGGTTGGACGCCCCGGGAAAGATGTGCCAGTTGTAGAAGCTGATGTCGAACTGGCGATAGATCGGGTAGACCGTAAATACGGCATAGATCGCGAGCGCTGGCAGGAGCAGCAGGTACGGCGTGGCGAACCTTCGACGATGTCGCGTTCGCTGCGCGCGCACAGCCGCACCCGATGAAGTCATCTTCGGGTGCGGCTGTGCGCTCTTTACATCGGTCACTCTACTGTTTCAAAGCGGCGTCAGCAGCTTGAGCGGCGGCTTGGAGCCCCGCTGCGACGGTGACCTTGCCAGCCAACATCATCGAGAGCTCGTTGGAGAATGCCGTGTCCAATGCGGCGTAGCCCTGGGTTACCGGACGAGCCCTTGCAGTCTTCAACTGTTGCGCGAATACCGCAAGTGCCGGATTGACTTTGATCTCACTTGCCGCGTAGGTCTTGTAAGCCGTCATCTGACCGGCGGCGACCATCGCGAGCTGCGAGAAGGGAGATTGCAGGAACTTGACGAACTTGATCGTGGCCGCCATGTTGGGCGCATTCTTGGATATGACGAGGTCCTCACCACCCACGACGGAGGCCGAACCGCCGGGACCCGGCGGGTCGATCACGGTTCCGTAGCCCGTGAAATTCTCCTGCTTGTACGTGTTGGTAGCCCACGGACCATCGAGGTACATGGCATATTGGCCGGTTGGGAATCCGGTCTCTCCGCTGATGGCACCGGAACCACCCGCCATGTCACTGCCGATCACGCCACTGGCCTGGAAGGTGACGAGCTGTTGGACGGCCGCGATCATCTTTGGTGAGTCCATGTAGCCCGACGCCTTCGTCCACGAGTTGTTCGTGAAGTTCGCGCCCGTCGGCCAGACCAAAGGTCCGACGTTCCAGATGTCCGTACTGTCAACGCCCAGACCGTGCTGTCCCTTCGAGGGGATCGTGAGCGTCTGTGCGTCGGCAATGAGCTGCGCGTAGGTCTTTGGTGGCTGCAGGTTCGCGGCGGCGAAGTCCGCTTTGTTCCAGAACAGGACTTGGGTGTTGGTGTCCAATGGAATTCCGTAGTAGCCACCCTTGTAAAGGTTGGTCGACAGCGGTCCCGGGAATGCCGCCTTCTTCATCGCAGCGAACCATGGCTGCTTGGATGTCTCGAGAAGCACGCCTTCCGAAGCGAGTTGTGGAACCCAGGCAATGTCGGATCGCATCAAACTTGGCGGATCGCCCGCCGCCGACGAGGCGATGAACTTATTGAGCATCCCGTTGTACGGAAGCGTGTCGTCGATGACCTTGATCCCCGGATTCTGTGCTTCGAACGCGGGGATGACAATGCCGTTCATCACCGGTGTCTCCGTCACGCTGTTGTAGGCGTTCCAGAAGGTCACCGTTTGAATCCTGTGCTTCGTTGCAGCGTTGGCCGGACCGGTGGCGGAAAGTGCGATGATGCCCCCGCTACCCAATAACGCTGCAATGGCGAGCGATGCGCGACCCACTCCCGTCCGCCCTCTAATGAGACGATTGACTTTCATTTCCGTGTTTCCCCCTACTTTTCTTTTGTAGTACGTCTCGCGGCGCTTCCGTGAGACCGATCACTTCAAAGCTGATGGGCCTGTCGGCCTGACCCCGAAACCCTCCTTCGATACCGTTAAACCTGTCCATTCCTCATCGACTGGTCGTCCTGCGACTCTTCGGTCCGAAAGTCGGATCGTGGTCACTTCGCCACCTCCGATGACGAGTCGTCGGCGCCAACTTGCTTCGTCGTCAGACGGGACTCCGCGCCACCTGAAGCTCGCGAGATCGCGTCGGCCAATATCACGTACATCGCGTGCGACCAAGTGAGGTCGGCAGCCGGAGTGCCCCAACGATCAACCCATTCGTTGTAATGACGAACATCGCGGTCCTGGCCGCCAAACTGTTCACCAAGATTTCCGTTCGCATCAAATCGACGGGCCAGCCAGTCGAGGCACGTCTGCGCCTCAACGAGATTCCCTATATTCACGTAGTGCCATCCGAGTGACGCAGTCAAGACCGGCCACGCTCCGCTTCCGAAGTACGTGTCCGTTGCATACCGACGAAGCCCCCCGTCAAGGCTCAACCGATCATCGATGGTCGTGACGGTCTTCGCAAAGACCTGGTCGCTGACATCAACTGCCTGGAAAGGTGTGAGCAGCCATAGCTCGCTCGAGTCGACGTCGCCATTCTCGCTGGACTTCGTGTACACGCCATTGACGATCGACTCACTCAGGCGACGCTGAACGACCAACGCAGACTCGAGGAGAGTTGAGTCGTCGAGCAGCACAGCTGCCGCAGTGAGGCCCCCGTAAACACAGGCGAGCGTTGACGTGTGCACCGCAGTCCCGCTCTCCTCCCACACGTCGTAACAGGGGGTGAGTGCGAAGGTCGCAAGATAGCGGGAAGCACGAGCCACGGAACTGAGCCACTCCTTCGGAATCGTCAGTTGATTCGTTGCACGTAGATGTTGACCGAGTGACCACAGCCACGTCCCATATCCGTCGATCTGAAAATTGGGCCAGTCATCAATGACCGACGTGCCGTCGAGGGCGAACCGCGCGGGCGGCATAATGGAAGGCTCGATACGCTCACCGCGAAGCATCTTTTCGATGACATCGTCGATGATTCCGCTGATGCCACCGATCGCTTCGTTCACCCAGGCGTGATAACGCGATGACGCCTCGTACTCTTCCGCGCGGTCTAACGCGTAAGAGCAGAACGACCCGTCCCTAAGCCAACAGAAGTGGTACTGAGCGAAATCCGGCGACGCCACGATGGCACCGCTCGCGGACTGATTTCGGAGTATTGCTTCAACGCTCACCTGAAACAACTCGCTGTACCGACTTTCACGAAGCCGCTGCCCGTCATTGTCGAACGAAATCTGGTCGGTGTCCTTGGTGCTCATGCGCTTACTTGACCGGACTGAACAGCTGCGAAGCCGTGATCGTGAGCGAAAGGAAAGGTGCGCGGAGAGTTGATCGGGAGCCACGCCGCGTTGATGGCCACACGGCGGGCTCCCTTTGATCAGTCGCATCGGGAACCTCAAGCGAGGAACGCACGGGTTGGGGTTCGGCGTTGAGATGACTGCGAATCATGCTCCTCCATCACTTCGGTGCCACAGTGTGCCACTTACTTACTTCATTGAAGATACTACATAATGGCAGTGGTAACGTCAATAGCGTCGAGGGCGAAGTAGTGTGGGTCATCGCTTGGCGATATTTCCTCATCAACACCACTTTTCTAAAAGTGGCGGCGATGAGCCCTTCGTCCCATGACTCAATGTTCGACTTCTTTCAAAGGTGAGTTGCGAAACCACCTTAGATGTCATTCGATTCCCAGCGAGTAAGCCAGCATTGCAATCCGCTTAGCTGAGTGAAGAACTTGTGTCTACAATCCGGCTCGGTGCCAGATCGCCAAACTCCGGGTGTCGGAGCCCGGCAGGCTAAACGACTCGCGAAGCACCAACGTGGCTGCACCGACGGCCCACGCTTCATCGCCCCATCGTTGAATCTTGACGTCGACCTTAAGTCCTAGCGAAGCAAATGTTTGTTCTCTGACGCATCGAACAATCGGGTCAAGAAATGTTGGTCCGAGCTCTGTTCCTTCGCCGCAAATGATGAGAAGCTCTGGGTTAAGAAGCGTCATAACGTTCGCCACCGAAATGCCCAGCTTGTGTCCGGCGGACTCGACGATCCCACAGGTGACGCGATCCCCATCATTCACGAGCGCGATCATTTCGTCTCGTGACACCTCGTGTCCCAGACGCTCCCCGATATGACGGCGCATCGAATCCTCGCCCACCACGGCCTCAAGACATCCAAAGCGGCCACACTCGCAAAGTGGTCCGCCCGGTTCGACAATGATATGACCGAATTCGCCGCTGGATCCAAACGCTCCTCGATAGAGCGACCGATCGATGACGATGCCGAGCCCGATGCCTCGGCCAATACTCAGGGTCACGAAGTGTCGCGCACCTCGGGCATCTCCGGACCACTTTTCGGCCACCGCCAATGTGTTGACGTCGTTGTCAATCCAAACCGGCAGGCGCAACAGTCGCCTAAGTTTGCTCTCAATCTCCACGTTGTGCCATTGGAGTAGGTGTGAGGAAACGCAGATTCCAGCAATGGAATCAATGACACCCGACATGCCAATGCCCAATCCAAGCACCTTCGCGCGAGCGACCTTCGCGTCCTTCAACACTTCACGTACTTCGCTAACGATCGAGTGCATGGCTCCGTCGGGATCTCCGACCAACGACGCAGGTATCTCTCTCGTTGCAACTATTTCAGCCTCGAGATCACAAATGACCGTTGTCAGGCCATCGCCGCGGAGTTTGATCCCAATGACATAGCCAGCAGTCGCATCAATGCTGAGAAGTACCGCCGGGCGACCTCCGTTGGACGGAGCAAGCGCAACTTCCACCAAGATGCCGCGCTCGAGCAGGTGATCGACAATTATGCCCACGGTCGGCGCGCTCAACTGACTTTGGCGCGCCAACTCCGCGCGCGATATCGCGCGGGCAGTACGGACGAGTTCAATCAGCAAACTGACGTTGAGGTCTCGCATCAACGACCGCGAACCCCGTTGGGTGGCGCCTAATCCTCCCGCACCATCGCGATCCTTCGAGGTCGGCGCCTCGCCCGGCGTTCGTTCCAACTGGCTTCGATTGTCTTGCCTGCGAGGCATTTCCCTCCGCTTATGAGACTAAGTAGTCATCGGACTTACTTAATCAAGTGAATATACCGTCTAAATTGCGAAATAGTCGACTGACAGTGCGCTCGACATGGCTTTGAATTCACGTACGTCGTGGCGGCCCTTGTTATGCGAACGTATGGGGGACCGCAGCGTACCGGATGGGACCGCCGGAGCGCCGACCGCGGTTGAACCGCGAGTGTGTTCAGGTCAAGACGATTCGGTCGTTCGTCAACTCGACGGTCACGGTTGAGCCCTCCAAGTAGCGGCCCTCCAGCAGTGCCAGAGCGAGCGGGTCCTCGATCTGACGCTGTAGTACGCGACGTAGGGGCCTGGCCCCATAATCAGGGTCATAGCCAGCGCGCGCGAGCCACAGCTCGGCATCGGGCTCGACCGACAAAGTGAGCCGTCGCTCGGACAGTCGATCGCGGAGTTTGTTCAACTGCATGCTGACGATGACCATGAGATCGGACTGGTCCAGCGGGCGGAACCGCACGATCTCGTCGATGCGATTGGTGAATTCGGGCTTGAAGTACTGCGATGGCTCACCCACCAGATTGGACGTCATGATCAAAACGGTGTTGGTGAAGTTGACCGTTCGGCCCTGACCGTCGGTCAACCGTCCGTCTTCCAAAACCTGCAGCAAGATGTTAAAGACATCGGGATGAGCCTTCTCTAACTCGTCTAAGAGGACAACGGCGTAGGGGCGGCGACGCACGGCTTCGGTCAGTTGACCGCCCTCGTCGTAACCGACGTAGCCAGGGGGAGCGCCGACGAGGCGACTCACCGCATGCTTCTCCATGTACTCGCTCATGTCGATGCGTGTGATCGCTCGGTCGTCGTCGAAGAGGAACTCGGCCAGGGCGCGGGCCAGTTCCGTCTTGCCAACGCCGGTCGGACCCAAGAAGAGGAACGATCCGATGGGCCGGTTGGGGTCGGACAGTCCGGCGCGGCTGCGTCGGATGGCGTTGGCCACGGCCGAGACAGCCTCGTCTTGTCCCACCACGCGTTCATGCAGCGTCGCCTCGAGGTGAACGAGCTTGTAGACCTCCCCTTCAAGGAGGCGCGATACGGGTACGCCCGTCCAGCGGCTGACGACCGCGGCGATGTCCTCAGCGTCCACCTCTTCCTTCAAGTAGCGGGTCTCGGACTGCAGCTTCGACAGTTCGTCGGTCGCTTCGACGATGCGGCGTTCGATGTCAGGGAGCTCGCCATAACGGATGGCCGAGGCACCCGCCAGGTCGCCTTCACGCTCGAGTCGCACCGCCTCGTCCCCGCGTGCCGTCTGCTCCTCCTTGAGCTGGCGGATGGCGGCGATGGCGGTCTTCTCGCGCTGCCAGTGCGCGGTCATACCATCGCGACGCTCCGCAAGATCGGCGAGTTCCGCTTCCAGACGATCGAGACGTTCCGCAGACGCTTCGTCGGTCTCCTTTTGGAGGGCGACCTTCTCAATTTCGAGCTGACGGATGTGACGGATCACCTGGTCCAATTCGGTGGGCATCGAGTCAATCTCGATGCGCAACTTGCTTGCCGCCTCGTCGATCAAGTCGATCGCCTTGTCGGGAAGGAATCGACCAGTGACGTAGCGATCAGAGAGGACGGCGGCCGCCACCAGGGCGGCGTCTTGGATCCGCACACCATGATGGACTTCGTAGCGTTCCGCCAATCCTCGAAGTATGGCGACGGTCTCGTCGACGGAAGGCTCACCGACGAATATCGGTTGGAATCGTCGCTCCAGGGCGGCGTCCTTCTCAATGGAGGTGCGGTACTCGTCGAGCGTGGTGGCACCGATGAGGCGAAGCTCACCTCGCGCCAACATGGGCTTGATCATCTGCCCGGCGTCCATCGCCCCTTCGGCGGCGCCCGCTCCCACGATGGTGTGGAGTTCATCGATAAAGGTGACGATCTCGCCTTCGGCGTCGGTGATCTCCTGCAGCACGGCCTTCAGCCGTTCCTCGAACTCGCCGCGATATTTGGCTCCCGCGACCATCGAGCCCAGGTCGAGTGCGATCACCCGCTTGCCCTTGAGACCCTCGGGGACGTCACCCTCGATGATCCGATTCGCCAGACCTTCGACGATCGCCGTCTTGCCTACGCCGGGCTCACCGATGAGGACCGGGTTGTTCTTCGTGCGGCGCGACAGCACTTGGATGACTCGCCGGATCTCCTCGTCGCGTCCAATTACTGGATCGAGTTTGCCCTTCGCCGCGGCTTCGGTCAGATCGCGCCCGTATTTGGCGAGGGCCTGGTACGTCTGCTCGGGATCGGGCGTCGTGACGCGATGATTGCCCCGCACCGCTCGAAGTGCGCCAAGTATTTCTTCCTTCGTGACGCCGATCGTTTCGGACAGCGCCAGCAGGAGGTGCTCTACAGAGACGTACTCGTCGCCAAGGTCGCGCCGACTCTCGTCGGCTGCCTCCAGCACGTGTCGCGCGTCCCGAGAGATTCCGGGTTCCGCACTCCCTTAGCTGCGCGGCAGGCGGGTCAGTTGCAGTGCTACCATGTCGCTGAGCGTGTCGGGGTCAACGCCCAGCTGGGCGAGCAGGGGCCGAGTCATCGTCTCTCGCTGCTGCAACAGAGCGTCAAGTAGGTGGGCCGGTGTCACCTCGGGGTTGTTAGCCGAGGCGGCATGTCCAGTCGCCGCGCTAAAGGCGGCTTTCGTGTTGTTAGTCCATCGTTCCGGATCGATAGGCATGGTTCATTTCCCTTCGCAGGCGTCGACCTTCGACGTTGTCTCGAGGTGGCCGAGAGTCCACCATCGAATCGATCTGCGACCGTTCCGCGAGATGACCGTCGAGGGTTGCTTCATTTCCCATCACAGTCAGTAAAGCATCGACGGTTTCATTTGAGACCACTTTTCATCCGCCGTCGACGGAGATGTTCTCGTCCCGGCGACGACATCGCTGACCTCGGCCGGGCGCGGTGCCAAGGAGGTGCTTGGTGGGTGACACCTCCGGGTTCAAACCGCTCAGCGTGAGAGACGTCGTACAACCTTGAATCCTGAGAGCTGGGCCGCTAACTAGAGCTTGCCTCAGTGAGCGAGCCGTAGAACTCGGGCCGCCGGTCCGCCAGCACATCGTTGTTTGCGTTGACCGACTTTTTTCGAGCCATCGCGACGTCAATGTTCGCGGCCACCGAACCACCATCCCGATCCGCGCGTTCAGCGAGCACCCAGCCGTCGGGCCCAACGATGCACGATCCACCCGTCCAACGCACACCTCGCTCCTCTTCGACGCGATCGCAACAGGCGATGAAGACTCGATTGACTCGTGCGTTCACCATTGCGTTCCCCATCTCGGGCGGACGTTCACCAACCGGATGAAAGTCGAGTGGCCAGTTGGTCGGCACCGCGATGACGTCCGCACCCCGAAGCGCTAAATCCCTCGCAGATTCGGGAAACTCCAGGTCGTAGCAAATCAGAACGCCCAATTTGCCGAACGGAGTGTCGATGACCGGCGGCGCCAGGTCGCCTGGTGTAAACCAACGCTTTTCTTCGTCCCAGAGGTGGATCTTGCGGTAAGTGCCAAGGATGCCGTCGCTCGCGACGACGGCTACCGAGTTGTAGAAGTGACCATCCGAACCGCGTTCTACGAAGCCACCAACCACGAGAGCATTGCCCCCTCCTAGCGCCTGACGCCACGACCCAAACACGTCATCATCCGGTGAGATCGCCACTTCATCCACTTCCGAGAGTGACGAGAATACGTAGCCGCTCACGACTAGCTCTGGGAGCACGATGAGGTCAGCGCCATCGCCGAGAGCGTCTCGTATCGCGGCAAGCGCCATCTCCACGTTCTCTCGAATTCGAGGAACCCTCGGAGCCAACTGCTGACACACGACGCGTATCACGTGCCATCCTCTCTGGGGCCTTAGGCGACGCGAGTGTGACCGAGGGCCGGTCCGTGCATTGTACGCAGACAACGCGGCCACGTTCTCTCCCTCGCCGTCGCGAGTCATCTCGAAGCACCGAGCCTCGTGCGGTCCCTCGCGCCGGCGTGCGAACGGGTGCGATCACCTACGTATTAGCCGGCCCCGCCGCCCGCGGCTACGGTGACCACGCAACGGCAGTTAGTCGCAGTTCGAAGCGTTCGTCCATCACTCAAGTTCGATCGTTGAGTAAGGTCGCAAAGTGTCCGATGGTCCAGTGCATCCATCATCTGGCGACGCAGCACCAGCGAACCCGCGCGACGGGACGCTGAGCAACGAGCAGCGGCTTCGAGCGCTCGGCGATGTCGCTGAAGGGCGCTCGCGTGGTCCGCGGCGGCGCCGGGCCGCACACGCCAAAAGGCCCCACAGAAGGCGCCGCGTCGTCTTCATTTCGATCGCCCTGTCGATCATCCTCGTCGCGGGCGTGATCGGCGGCGGGTATCTGTACGCGAGGTGGCGCTTCGATCAGATACACCGGATTGTCGTGCACCACATCAAATACGTGGTGCCCGGGCAACCCTTCAACATCTTGGCCATCGGATCGGACTCTCGTGCCGGTTTGTCAAAGCAACTCGCCGCACAGACCGGGGCCACGAGCGTGAGCGGCCAACGCAGCGATGTCGTCAAGATCATCCATGTCGACCCCATCGCCCGAACCGTCCAGATCGTCTCGATACCTCGCGACACCGTGGTGACCCTGCTCGCCAACCAGAGCCTCTACGGGAAGTACAACCGCATCAACGTCAACATTGGCAGCGGACCGACGCTCCTCGCGAGGACCATCACGGCGAACTTCGGGATACCGATCAATCACGTGATCGAGGTCAGCTTTGGCGGGTTGGTCAATGCAGCCGAAGCAGTGGGCGGCGTGTACCTTAACTTCACCCATCCCGTGCGCGATGTGATGTCGGGGCTCAACGTGGCTCATCTGGGATGTCAGAACATAAACGGCGCGGCGGCGCTCGCGCTCACCCGAAGTCGACACCTCCTCTATTCACTCACGAACACGAAGTGGCCGGCCAACGGCGTCGCACTCTATAGGGCGGGTGACCTCTCGGCGCTGGCGGCGGAAGGTTGGGACTACGACGGCACGAGCGACTACGGCCGGATCACCCGACAGAACGCCTTCTTGGAAGCGATGTTCTCGCGAGTGAAGTCCAGCCTCGCGAACCCCCTCGCGATGAACCATTTCCTCGCGAGTCTTCCCCAAGGCGTCGCGATCGACTCGACGTTCACCTTTAACGAGATCATCGGACTGGCCCTCAAGTTTCATTCCATGAGTTCCTCCGCGATTCAGACTTACACCCTTCCCACAAGCCCTGGCTATCTCGGTAGCGCCGACGTGCTCTTCATCCAGCAGCCCGCCGCCCATCAGCTCTTCGTGAACGTCTTCGGCAAGCAACTCAGCCCCCGCCCCAACCCCCCACCCAACACCTCCGCGGGCGCCGCCCCCGCGCCACCGGTGGTCGCGGTGACCACGACCACTCACCCGTCCACCGTGAAGGGAAAAGGAAAGGGTCACACGACGACCACGATCACGCCAGTGACGACCACCACCTACAACCCCTACCCGTACAACCCGACGCCGTGCACTCCGTAACTGACGCACTCGAACGCGGCCATAGTATTCCCGCATGAGAGTCGAGGCCCAAATGTCCGAAACAGCGCAGTCGTCGAGGAGCGTGAGTGTGCGCCCTGCTGCGTCGAACCCCGGACGAGACGTCCAAAGGGTCGGGACGGCCAACTTTCTCGGCCAGGACGTCTCGAAGATCCACGGTCCGGTATGGGCGGTGCTCGGCAACCTTGGCGACAGCCAGTGCTACCTCGGCGTCCGAGAAAAGGTAGACGCCGTCCAGGCGGCGATGGCGCGTCGAATTGCCCGCGATGATCGACTCAATCGCCTCGTGGCTCCGGCCTTCACGATCGGTGTCTCCGACGGACAGCTCAACGGCACACCAGAGATGCGCTATTCGCTCATCGGGCGAGAGCTCGTCAACGACGCCGCCTCAACGCACCTCGCCGCCAATCAGGTTGAAGGCATGATCGCTGTGGTGGCGTGCGACAAACCGCCGGTCGGCACGGTAGCGGCGATGCTGGAGCACAATGTCCCGGCGGTGATCCTCTCCGATGGTTCGATCAAGCCCGGCATCAATCCAAGGACCGGCGAGCGAATCGACCTGGTCACTGCCTTCCAGTACGCGACGGACCCCGATGAGTCGGTTCGTACCGAGGTTACGTTGCACGCCTGCCCCGGCCAAGGCAGTTGTGGCGGCATGTTCACCTATAACACCATGCAGACGTTCATCGCCGTCATGGGACTTGAGCCTCTCCACATGGTGGCCCCTCCCTCGGACGATACGCGGCGTCTGACGCAGTTCCCCGACGAACTCGTCGACTGCCTCGTGACGATGACGAACCGCGACATCCGACCACGCGACATTGTGACAGCGACCTCACTTCGAAACGCCCTGATCGTCGCGATGGCCATGGGCGGCTCGACGAATGTCATGCTGCACAGCGTCGAGATCGCCCGAGCGGCCGGTATTGACTTGTGGACCGAGGTCTTCAGCCAGGACGAGTTCAACGCCATGTCGCACCGACTTCCGGTGATCGTGAACATGCGACCCTTCGGTGCGTATTCGATGGTCGACGTCGACGGAGCGGGTGGGCTGCCCACCATCGTGAACGAACTCCTGCGCGCGGGCTTCCTCGATGGCAGCGCCATCACGTGCACCGGTGAGACCCTCGCACAACAGGTCGAGCGCCTGGAGCCGACCGAACCTGACCACGACGTGATCTTCTCGGTGGAGCGACCGTTTAAGAGCACCGGAGGACTTCGACTCCTGCGCGGGAACCTCGCCCCCGAAGGTGGCGCGATCTTGAAACTCGCCGGTGTTGAGAGCGGCATCGTCGAAGGTCGCTTCGTCGGCACGGCCCGGGTGTTCAACTCCGAACGCTCGCTCATCGCTGCGCTCGACGAGCATCCCGATGATTTCCTCGACAGCGATATGGTCGTCATCCGCTACGAGGGGCCCCGTGGAGCGCCGGGTATGCCCGAGATGCTCGATCCCACGTCCAAGATAACTTCACTGTGCCGCAAACGCGGCATCACGATCGCCCTGATGACCGATGCCCGATTCTCGGGCGGCTCGGTGGGACTCGTGATCGGCCACGTCGCTCCGGAGGCGCTGCTCGGAGGTCCCATCGCCCTCGTGGAAGACGGCGACACCATAACGGTCGACGTCAATCAGGACCTCGTGGAGTGCCTGGAGCTCAACGACCCCGTCGTCACGGCCCGTCGAAGGTCACAATGGCAGTCGCGCGTGGATGGCAATGGCGGAATCCACCCCGACGCGTCGACCGTGACGCATCGAATGCTCAAGCGAATGCGCGATACCGCGCTTCCCGCGCTGCGTGGCGGCGGCATGTCGACGAACTGAGGCCCAGAGAACCCTTCGTCCCTAGGAACGTGAACAGTCGCGCGACGCGAGGAAAGCGTCGTGACTTATTGACTATTGTCCGGCGTCGCCCCTTCCCCGTCACAGGCCCGAGCGATACTCTGTGACCAAAAGCTGTAGCCCCTGGGGAGACGAAAGGTTGCGGACATGAGCGGTGTACGTGTGTTGGTGGGCACGAGAAAAGGTGCCTTCATATTGCAGTCCGACGGGCTACGCAAGAACTGGGACGTCAGTGGTCCATTCTTCGGGGGCTGGGAGATGTACCACCTCAAAGGATCACCCGTCGATCCGAATCGGATCTACGCCTCGCAGTCCACCGGCTGGTTCGGGCAACTCATCCAACGCTCCAACGATGGCGGCGCGACGTGGGAGCCCGTGGGCAATCAGTTCAACTATGACGGTGTACCGGGCACGCACCAGTGGTATGACGGCACGCCCCACCGTTGGGAGTTCGCGAGAGTATGGCACCTCGAACCGTCCCTGACCGACCCCGACACCGTGTTGGCCGGCGTTGAAGACGCCGCACTTTTTCAATCCACGGACGGCGCACAGACCTGGAGCGAGCTCTCCGGCCTGCGCACTCAAGACTCGGGTTCGTCGTGGCAGCCCGGCGCCGGAGGGATGTGTCTGCACACGATCATCGTGAGCCCGAAGGACCCCAAGCGCATCTACATCGCGATCTCGTCGGCCGGCGCCTTTCGCACCGATGACGGAGGTACCACGTGGCGTCCCATCAACAAAGGGCTGCACTCTGAGGGCATCCCGGACGAGGACGCCGAGGTCGGACATTGCGTGCACCACATCACGATGCATCCATCCAAGCCCGATACCCTCTTCATGCAGAAGCACTGGGACGTGATGCGAACCGACAACGCGGGTGACTCGTGGGTCGAGGTGAGTGGCAACCTTCCCACCGACTTCGGCTTCACGATCGACGTGCACGCGCACGAGCCCGAGACGGTGTACGTCGTGCCGATCAAGAGTGACTCGGAGCACTTTCCGCTCGACGGACAACTCCGTGTCTACCGCAGTCGAAGTGGCGGCAACGAGTGGGAGCCACTCACGAAGGGTCTCCCCCAGAGCAACTGCTACGTCGACGTCTTGCGCGACGCGATGAGCGTCGACTCCCTCGATCGTTGTGGTCTTTACTTCGGCACGACCGGTGGTCAGGTCTACGCCTCGAATGACGAAGGGGACAGTTGGGAAGCGATCGTGCGCGACCTACCACCCGTGTTGTCAGTCGAAGTGCAAACCTTGGCATGATCCGAGTCGTCCTGCCGGCGCACCTCAAGACACTCGCGAACGTCCACGGCGAGGTCCAGGTCGACGTGGCCGGTGTTCCGAGCCCGCTCTCGGTTGTGGACGCCCTCGAGGCGAGCTATCCGATGTTGCTCGGCACCATCCGTGATTCGACCACCAAGAAACGCCGCCCATTCATCCGCTTCTTCGCGTGCGAAGAGGACATCTCCCATGGCGACCCCGATGCACCCCTCCCCGAGGCCGTGGTCGCGGGCAAGGAGCCGTTCTTCGTCATCGGAGCGATGGCGGGGGGCTAGGCCCTGGCGACGTGCGGGCACGTCGCTCTCGAACGCACCACGAGCAACGTACGCTCAGGTGTATGGAGTTCGCGGCGAAGATCTTGATCGTGTCGGACTCGTCGTTCGCCGGCACGCGAGAGGACCTCGCCGGTCCCCTCCTGCAGTCAAGATTGGCGGACGAGGGCTACGACGTCGTCGAACGACGAGTCGTTGGTGACGGCGTGGCCTCGGTGGAGACGGCGCTGCGCGAACTCACGAATGAATTTCGTGGGGTCATTGTCACATCGGGTGGTACGGGATTTTCGCCGAGGGACCTCACACCGGAGGCGACGCTACGGGTGATCGAACGAGAGGCGCCCGGGCTGAGCGGGGCGATGCGACTGGTCAATCCGCTCGGGCGACTCTCGAGAGCGCGTGCCGGCACGACGGGCACGAGCGTGATCATCAACTTGCCGGGCTCACCCAAAGGGGCGATCGAGTGCCTCGAATCGATCCTGGACGTGCTGCCGCACGTGCTCGGACTCCTCGAAGACGAAGACTCGCCTCATCCTCCAGATACCGGTGGGAGCACCAAGATCTCGTCGTGAGGTTCGACACGAGCCGAGGGCGACGCCTGCTCGCCATGGAGCCATACCTGGCTGGTCGCGAGGAGAGCACCGAAATCCTCACCATATCGAAGGACGGCTTCACGAAGTACCTCGTCCACCGACTGGGCGTCAAAATGGTCTTCGCGTCGTCCGGCCACGTCGTGGGCCGGGCCGAGCAAGATAAGTTTAGCCACTCGCGGCCGTTCAGTCGATCGGGGTTGTGGATCAAGGCGGTAACTTGCAGACCTTCGATGAGACCGTCACCGTCGGGGACCATCGCGATCGCGTTCGCGCCGGCGATGGCGTTGAGCAGGTGCGAACCCAACCGAGCGATTTCCGTCACGTGAAATCGTCCGTCATCTTGGAGTTGGCACGTGACGTGCACGAGGTTGAGCTTGCCATCACGACGTCGGGGTAACGCACAATCGAGGATCATGCGCGCGGTTGGCCGATCAACGTCGTGTCGCCCTGAGAGCCGACGCAGCGCCGGTCGTACGAAGAGTTCAAAGCCAACGAGCGTAGAGACCGGATTGCCGGCGAGTCCGAAATAGGGCATCCCGGAGGAGCCGACGCCGAAGGTGAACGGCTTGCCAGGCCTAATGGCCACCTGCATCGATCTCGCATTGCCACTCGCTAGTTCTGCTATCACGGTCTTTACGAAGTCCGCGTCACCGACGCTCACTCCTCCAGTGGAGATGATCGCATCGCAGCGCTCGACGCCGCGTCGAAATGCTTCGGCAATGTCATCAGGCGTGTCCCGGGCGATCCCGAGGTCGACGGGAATGAAACCTGATTGCTCGAGCGAGGCGATCAGTGATGGTCGATTGGCGTCGCGAATCTGCGCCGCGTTGAGTCCGGTTACACCGTCAAAAAGTTCGTTGCCGGTCGACAAGACCCCGACCCGCGGTCGCGGATGGGCCAAGACTGACTCGATTCCTTGACTTGCGAGCACGCCCACGAGGGCCGGATCGATCACGTTGCCCGAGCCGACGAGTTCCTCATCGACCGTCACGTCGTCCCCGACGAGACGCACGAACTCCCCGTACGCGATGGCTCGGCCGATGAGAACGGTCGCGCCGTCGGCATCGACAGTGGCCTCTTCGCGCATGCACACACTGTCGGCGCCGGCGGGTAACGGCGCGCCCGTCATGATCCGTGCGGCCTCCCCTTCGCCGACGACGATGCTGCTCTGGTCGCCCGCGAAGATGCTGTCCACGAGCCTGAGGTGCGTCGGGCCGATCGCCGTGTCCTCAGACCGGACAGCGAAACCGTCCATCGAGGAGTTCGCGAATCGCGGTGATGGCTCGCGGGCCCGGACAGCCTCGGCCGTCACCAGGCCGAGCGCGTTCTTCAGTTCGACCTGCGTCCCTGGGAGGGGACGCAAGTCCTTTAGGACGAACCCACGAGCTTCTTCCACGGAGATCACGACGGCAGCCACCCACGGAGTCTCGCGGTGAGGTGACTGATCATTGGTCTCGAACGTTTCCCAAGGGCGTCGCCTCTTCACTCCACGCCGAGCCGCCCTCCCACACCTCACGTTTCCACATCGGCACGCTCGACTTCAGTGCGTCGATGCAGTAACGAGCCGCATCGAACGCAACGTCGCGATGCGGAGCCGACACGGCGACGATGACCGTGGACACCGAGAGTTCGACACGACCTATTCGGTGGTGAATGGCGACACGCCCCAGAGTGGGCCAACGCTTTCGGGCCTCGTCGACGATGTCAGTCATTCGTCGCTCGGCCAATTCGGGGACCGTCTCGTAATCGAGTGCGATCACGTCATCCCTCGAATTTGAATGATCTCGGACGATCCCAGAGAACGTCACGACGGCTCCGCAATTCGTTTGCACCACCCACTTGGAGAGTTCATCCGGCGACAATGGGCTCTGAGTGATCGAGATCCAGTTCGCAGTTGGAGCCGACGACATCCGCCTCATCCTATTGGCGAGGAACGACCGGACCGAAACCTGCCCTGCGCCGCAGGCTCGGGCGACGCCATCGAAAAGTCGTTCGACGAGTGTCATGACGCACTTGCGGCATTTATCGGTCACAGTAAAGTCATTTACGCCTGATGTGCCGCGCTGGTACAGTAACTGCAATCTCGACGGAGGAACAAATGCCACGTGAAGCCGATCGTCCCGCCAGGCGCCACACCCAGCGGATCGTTGGCCTCCTCGCAATCACGTCCCTCGTCGTCGGCGCTTTCGTCGCCCCGCTCGCTGCGACGTCATCGAGTAGCGCGGCCACGAAGAAGGCGTCGGGCACCGTGGAAGTGCTGTACGCCGGCTCCTTCCTCGATCTGATGGAACAGCATCTCGGACCGGCCTTCCACAAAACGACCGGCTACACCATCAATGGGATCTCAGGCGGCTCAACCGCGCTCGCGAACGAGATCGCCGGTAAGACCGTCGTCGGTGACGTGTTCCTGAGCGCTTCGCCGAGCGCGAACGTTGGACTCGAAGGTCCGTCGAATGGGAACTGGATCTCGTCGTACCGTACGTTCGGCATCTCACCGCTCGTGCTCGCCTACTACCCAAAGTCGAGGTTCGCCGCGCGTCTTCGATCGACCCCGTGGTACGACGTCGTAGACCTTCCCGGCTTCTTGCTGGGACGGACCGACCCCAGCACCGATCCAAAGGGTGTGCTCGCCGTGGACGCACTCCAGGGTGTCGCGCTGGCGCGCAACATCCCTGCCCTGAACGCCCTTGCCACCTCCTCGTCGAACGTCTTTCCCGAGACCGCGCTCGTGGGCGACCTGCAGGCTGGTCAGCTCGACGCCGGATTCGTTTACGGCGTCGAGGCGTCCGCGGCGCATCGCAAGCCCGTTCCGCGCGCGGGGACCGACCTGTACGCGCAGTACACCGTCGCTATTCTCAATGGAGCTCCACACGCGCGCGCGGCGAAAGCCTTCGTCGCCTTCCTGCAAAGTGATGCCGGTCGATCGATCCTTAGGAGATACGGCGTGACGCCCCTCGTGCCGGCCGTCGTGACCAAGGCGTCCACGACCGCGACGACGACCACGACAGCGCTCACGACGACGACGTGACGCTCAAGGGGGCGCCCAAGAACCCTCTCCTCTGGCTTGGCGCACTACTAGTCGTCTACCTCGGCTACCCCCTCGGCGCCTTCGTCGTTCGACTCGCTTCGTCGCCACAACGCGGATTCCACGTCCCGGGACTATTTCCCGCCCTATGGGTTTCAGTGAGTTGTGCCACCGTGTCGTTGGCAATCGTGTCGATCCTAGGGATACCGCTCGCCTACCTGCTCGCGCGATCGAGTGGACCGATCGCGTCCGTCGTCGGTCTGATCGTCCAAATACCGTTGGCGCTGCCTCCCTTGATGAGCGGTATCGTGCTCGTGTATCTGATCGGCCCGTACACGTTTTTGGGGCAACTCTTCGGTGAGCATCTGACGAACTCCTTGGTCGGGGTCGTCATCGCGATGACCTTCGTCTCCTCGCCATTCCTTATCGTCGCTTCTCGAGCGGCGTTCGCTTCGGTGGAGACCGGGTTGATCGACGTCGCGGCGACCTTCGGTCACGGTGACGTGTCGCGCTTCATACGGGTGGCGGTACCTACGGCGGGTCAAGGTATACGCGCGGGCATGCTGCTCACGTGGCTTCGGGCGTTCGGAGAATACGGAGCCGTCGTGATCTTGGCCTACAACCCGGCCTCGCTTCCGATCTACACGGAGAATCAGTTCAGTGGTCGAGGACTGCCCACGACCCTCGCGCCCACCGCCTTGGCACTCGGTGTCGCCGTGGTCGTCGTTCTGATGAGTCGTGCCCACGTCACTGTGCCCACGTCGAGACGCGAGGTTCTTGCGTCACCGACGGTCCCGGCGATGGTCACGCCGAGTCCCGTGCGCTTCGCGATTGATCACCGACAAGGTGGCTTCCATCTCGAACTGTCCTACGAGTCGGGCGCCAGGCACCTCGGAATCCTTGGCCCGTCTGGATCAGGGAAGACCGCGCTGCTCCGATGTCTCGCTGGATTGCACGGGTCAGCGCCCGGACCAGTCTGGTACGGCGAGGAGTTAGTGCAGTACCAGCCGGTCGAACGCCGAAGCGTGGGCTACGTCGCGCAAGGCTTCTCGCTCTTTCCACGCATGACCGTCCGGCGTCACATGACCTTCGCCGGCGCCACACCCGAATTGAGCGCCTACTGGATTGAGCACCTGCGACTTCGTGGCCTCGAGGATCGCCTCCCTGCTGAGCTCTCGGGCGGGCAACGCCAACGTGTGGGACTCGCTCAGGTGCTGTCCTCCTCTCCGAAAGTGCTCTTGCTCGATGAACCGTTCTCAGCGCTTGACGTGCCCGTGCGACTGGAACTTCGCCGCGAACTGCGACGCCTTCAGCGAGAGACGGGGATCGCCACCGTTCTCGTCACACACGATCCAGAAGAAGCAGCATTCTTATCGGACGAGTTGATCGTCCTTGACCAGGGATCGCTCATCCAGTCCGGCGTGAATCGAAGTGTCTTCTCGCGACCCGCTACCGCTCACGTCGCGAAGCTGCTCGGTGTCCAGAATATGAACAAGGGCACCGTTCGCTCAGCGAACACGTTGGAGGTCGGTGGCGCGTCGCTCGGCATTCCAGAGACGGCGATTGCCGAGGGTGCCGCGGTGTGGTGGAGTATCGCGCCCGAGCGCATCATCGTGTCGCCCCTGCTCGATGAGACGACCCACGACGACGACGTACTCGAGGGAACGGTGGTCGACGTCGCCGATGTCGGATCCGTGTACGACATCTTCGTCAAGATCGGCGATGATGTCGAAGTCATTGCGCGGACGTGGCGGGCACTCGACATCGGCGTCGGCGAGCGATGCCAACTTCAACTGGAGCGAGGTGCTCTTTCCGTGTGGGAGGCCTGCGAACTGGGACTCGCCTTGCGCAACGAGGTGGGCTAGAAACGGTCGGGAATCTCCACGCTGACATTGGTGGCCTTGATCACGGCGTCGACGACGACCCCGGGTGCGAGTTCGAGCTCGTCGGCCGCCTCTCGAGTGATGAGCGAGACGAATCGGTGCGGTCCTGCCTGAATCTCAACTTGCGCGACGACCTTGTCCTTTACGACCTTCGTGACGATGCCGACAAAACGATTCCGCGCGGACTGCGCTCGCGGGCTCTTTGGCTCCGCACTGGCGGACGTGGTGATAGCCATTTTGGCGACGTCTTCACCATCAAAGGTTCGCCGGCCATCGCTAGCAACGGTCGAGCGAAGTCGTCCCGCTTCCGCCCAGCGGCGAACCGTGTCGGTGCTCACACCCAGCAATTCAGCCACCTGTGCGGCACGATACGTCGTCATGGTCAAAGACTACTCAGGGGCTCTCGCGACACTCTGTGGCGAACGGACTCCACGACGGCGACGGGATGTCCGGACTTCACCCGCCGATCATGGACATCGATCGAGCAGGCCGCAGGAAGTCAGGTTCGTTGATCGCGTGACCGGGATACTTCGCCCACACGGCGCGGCGCAGGGCCAGCGCGATCACTTCGTCGTCGGCGCCGCCACGCATGAGGTCACGCAACGAATGTTCGTCGTCGGAGAATAGACAGTTGCGGACCGATCCGTCGGCCGTGAGCCGCAGGCGATTACACGTGCCACAGAATGGCTGCGTCACGCTCGAGATGAGCCCGATCTCTCCTTGACCGTCGACGAACGCAAACCGCTCGGCGGGCGCCGAATCATGATTCTCAATGGGCTTGAGCGGCCATCGAGTGGAGATCTGCTCGAAGATTTCGCGACCCGCCACGAGTTGAGAACTATCCCAAGTGCCCTGCGCGTCAAGCGGCATGAACTCGATGAATCGGACGACCCGACCGGTCTCGCGTGCGAATGCCGCGAAATCCAAGATCTCGTCGTCGTTCTGTCCCCTAAGAATGACGACGTTCAATTTGAGAGGCACCAGCCCGGCGGCTTCTACCGCATCCATCGCGGCCAGGACGGTCGCGAGGTCCCCTCGACGACGAATCGCGTTGAATCGATCGGCCCTGAGCGAATCGCAACTTATATTGATCCGCTTCAGGCCGGCGTCGCGCAACTGCGCCACCATTGGCGTGAGCAACATCGCGTTCGTGGTGAGCGCCAGGTCGTCGAAGCCCAACGCGGAAAGGTTGCGAATGAACGATGGCAAGTTCCTTCGCACCAGTGGCTCGCCACCCGTGAGTCGGATCGCAGTGATCCCAAGTTCGCGGGCGACACGGGCGACGCGCGTCATTTCATCAAAACTGAGAAGGGCTTCACGGGGCTGGAATGTCATTCCCTCATCGGGCATGCAGTACACGCAGCGCAGGTTGCACCGGTCAGTGACTGAGATGCGCAGGTCGTTGTGGACTCGTCCGTATCGGTCGACCAGCGGACCACTCTCGGGCATGGTCATCGACTGACGCGAGGTCTCAGACCCACTCCCTTCGACGAGTGCGTGCGGCCTGACCGACAAGTGGACGGGCGTTGCGTCACCGCCGAGGGGACTCGTGCGCGCTCGCACCACACCAAAGTGTGACAACTCAGGAAACTCGGTGCGTTCCACAGCCATTCACCTTAATGGTCACCCTTCACTCAATCAGGGTGTGGCACCCACGCCGCCTCGCCGGTACGGAGTCGGTGAAACGCTGATACTAAGCATCCTCCGTCAAGCGTCCCCAACTTCCCGATCTCCCGCCCTCCTTCTTCAATAACACGAGTTCATCGATCCACGCGGATGGATCGTGCGTCGCGAGCGATCCCACGATGCTGAGTGCTGCCAACGCGCATGCGGTGAGCGCTTCCATCTCGACACCCGTACTTTGGGTGGCAACGACGGTGGCGCTCACCTCAACCCCTCGATCGCGTTGCGTCAACTCGACATTGACGTCACTCAGATTGAGGGTGTGGCACAGAGGTATGAGTTCCGCCGTTCTCTTCGCCGCCGCCACGCCCGCGATCCGAGCGCACAGCGCCGGGTCAATTTCGTCATCTCGAGGTCCGAGCGCGGTGAGGTCAGCCGTCGTCACGACGAGACAGCGAGCCATGGCCGTACGCAGTGACTTGCGTTTGCCCGAGATGTCGACCATCCGAAGTTTTCCCGCGGCATCGAGGTGAGAGAACTGATGGTCCACCAAGATTGCCCCTTCACTCGACCGAGGCGTCAATTCCCTCCGAGCCTCTTTCGCGGACGTTGGTGAGCGGACGCTGCACGTTGCAGTGAAGTGTACCGGGCCTCTTTCAGCGATCCCAGGGATTGGGACCTGAAAGGTCATCGCCAGCGGCGGCACGTCATTCGGGCGCCGAAAATTTGTTGTAACGCGTTTCTTGTTGACGGGACGGTAGTGGTGGACGAGAGCGTCCGAAGTGTCACGACTGCCCACGGAGAAGGAACGACGATGAAGAGACCGATCACCGCACTACTGTTGCCCGCCACCCTCACATTGGGTTCCTTGGGTCTGGCCGTCGACCTGCCGGGTGGACCGGCCGGTGCCGCCGAGCACTCGCACACTGTGATGCAACACTCGTGGCACGGCAAGATCTCCAAGATCGACGCGAAGATGGGCACCACGAGTGCGTTCAGCATCGTCTCGGGCAAGAGCACTTACATCGTCCACTGGGATGCGATGACCCACTTCGTCATGGGCACGTCGAAGAACATCAAGGTGGGTGCACTCGTCACGGTGACCGGTACGTTGAAGGGCATGATCATCACGGGCACCAAGCTCGACGTGTAGTCGAGTCGGGCGAATCGTGTTCGTACGACTCTCATTACGAGGGAGGGAAAGGCGTCGAATGAATGGAAGCAGCTCAACCACCGTCCGACGCTCGTCGACTCACCTTCGCCCGAAATGGGCGCAGTACGTCGATGCCCCTCGTACGACAAAATGGGAAGACGCGATGTTGGTGAGTGGAGATTCGATTGTGAGCAGTGTCCGTGTCGAGTGAAGCGCGACGCGATTCGCTCACCCCAGGCAAGGGTGAGGTCAACGTCGGACGTCGGGTATTCCTTGGTCTGACCGCGCTTGGTGCGCTGGGCGTCGCCTTCGGCAATGGCATCCAAAACTTTCTCGGCGACGCGTTCGGATCTGGCCTCGGGGGCCTCTTGCCCGGCGGCGATCGGTTCCGCATCTATTCGATAACCGGTGCCTACCCAAAGATCGCGCGAGACAAATATCGTCTCGAGGTGAGTGGTCTGGTCGATCGCCCCACGGTGCTCACGTTGGCCGATCTCCAATCGATGCCGAAGACCTCCTTCACGAAGACGTTCCAATGCGTGACGGGCTGGCGTGTCCCCGACGTCCAATGGGAAGGAGTCAAGCTCTCGGACATCTTGGACCACGTCGGAGTCCAACCAGGTGCGGTCGCGCTCAGTTTCGAGTCCTACGACCACGCCGACACCGAGAGTCTTTCGCTGGACCAGGCTCGATTGCCCGACATCATCGTGGCGTACTCAATGCTCGGCGCGCCGATCACGACCGAACACGGTGGTCCCGTTCGGCTCTACGTGGCACCCATGTTCGGCTACAAGTCGCTCAAGTGGCTCTCAAGGATTCGCGTCGTTGACGTCGTGGAACCGGGCTTCTGGGAGCAGAACGGCTATCCGGTGAACGGCTGGCTCGACGGCACCACCGGACCGACCAATCCAGATCCCGGGTTGACCTGAAATGGCGCTGACGCACGTCTCGACGCAGACCACCCGCGTACTGCGATTCGACCGGGTACAGCGTTACGCGCACGGGGCCAACGCACTCCTTTTCTTCATCCTCATGTTCACCGCCATTCCGCTCTACTTCGGTTCCTTCTTCGGAGCGGTATTACCTCGTCACTTGATCGAGATGATCCACCTTTGGAGTGGACTGGCGTTACCTATCCCCATCATCGTCTCGCTCGTCGGTCCTTGGGGCGCGTCGATGCGTCGCGACATCCGTCGAATCAACTATTGGACGCGCGAAGAACTTCACTGGCTCCGAACGTTCGGCCAGTCATCACTTCGGGCCGACAAATTCAATCCCGGTCAGAAACTCAACGCCATCTTCGTCGGTGCCTCAGTTCTCGTGATGCTGGTGACCGGCTTCATGTTGCAGTGGTTCAGGTTCTTCTCGGTCTCGTTGCGCGACGGGGCGACATTCGTCCACGACCTCTTCGCGTTCGCACTATTCGTCGTCGTCATCGGCCATATCCTCATGGCCGTCACGCATCGCGACGCCATGAGCTCTATCGTCAAGGGTTGGGTCCGTCGGAGCTGGGCAGAACGTCACGCCCCCCGGTGGCTCGAAGAGGAAGCGCGTAAGTAACTTCTCTCTTGGGTCCCCCACTTCGATGACGTCAATCGTCAATTGACGCTGCGGATCGCAGGGCGCTCGACGAGGGTTGGGCGCGATGGTGCATCGCCCGACCGGTCAAGAGGAGTCGGCCCAACGTTCGCGGAAACCACCAATTACGTCGTCCGAACAAGACGACCGCTGACGGCACGAAGAGCGCCCGGATGACGGTGGCGTCAAGGAGGATTCCGATTCCGAGGCCCGTGGCCAAGATCTTCACATCGGTGAGCGGTGCCGAGGCGAGACTGATGAACGCCAAGAACAGGATCAGTGCTGCGCTCGTCACGAGCCGTCCCGTGCGACCGAGCCCCTCGACGAGTGCATCGTTCGTCGTGAGTCCGCCGTCATATTCCTCGCGAACGCGCGTCAAGATGAAAACTTCGTAGTCCATTGAGAGTCCGAACAGGAATGCAAAGATCGTGATCGGCACCCAGAACGTGATTGCTCCTGTCGCCGGAATGCCAAAGATCGGTGATGAGCCGTGTCCGTCCTGCCAGAACCACGTAAGTACCCCGAAAGTGGCGGCCAACGACACGACGTTGAGGACGACCGCCTTGATGGCCAGGAGCACCGACCGCAGTGCGCGGGCCAACAACAAGAAAGTGAGCAGCGTCAAGACGACGAGCATGAGGGGCACGTTGCCGTAGACGGCCGAGGTGAACGCCTGTTGGCCCGGGCCTTCTCCACTGACACCAATGACTCCTCGCACGGGAGAGAGCGCGCGCTCGACCGAGCGGGTGGGACCCAACGTTGAACTGTTGAGTGTTTCAATCGAGGGAACTACGACGATGTCCGCGAAACCGTGCCTCAAACCCGCCGCGCCAGTCGCCAATGCGACCGTCGCAACTCCCGGCGTATGGCGCAGTGCGTTCACGGTCGCTGTCGCTTGGCGCGACGTGACGAGGACCTCCATCGGCGTGATGACGCCGGGCGCCACATGACCCTCAAGGAGGGTTCGATAGAGATTGTGCGCCGGTCCGCTTTGCGCCTCCGCCTGAGCGGAAGTCTGACCCACGCGAAGATGCATCACCGGTGAGATCGCAACGCCCAGTATTAGGACCGCGGCACCGACGCCGAGCCATGGGTGTTTGGTGATGCTCGTCGTCCACGCCTTCCACCCACGACTGGCCGCGCGTTCATTGCGTAGTCGGGGCCAGTCGAATCGCGGACCAACACTGGCGAGGATCGCCGGCAGCAATGTGAGCACCACGGCGACCGACACGAGCGGAATCAACATTCCGCCAATGCCCGTACTTCGAAGGAAGGGAACGGGCAGCACGATGAGTGACATCAGGCCGATCGCGACGGTCAATCCCGACAACAACACGGCGCGCCCCGCAGTACTCATCGCCTGGACTAAGGCATCCTCGTTGGACGCACCCTTCGCGCGTTCTTCTCGCCAGCGGGTCACGAAGAGCAGCGAATAGTCGATCGCGACACCGAGACCGACGAGTGAGACCAGGAATTGGACGATGAACGACACTGACGTGATGTAGGAAAGTCCGAGCAGGACCAGGAACGTCGTCAGGATGGACACTGACGCAATGACGAGCGGAAGGATGGCGAGAAACGACGCGAAGACGAACGCCAATACCGCCAGCGCGCCGACCCCCGCGAGCATGGTTTCGATGAGGACGCTCGGTCCCTTCGAGTTCCCCCCGGTGCTGAGGGCCGCAATCCCGGTGAGCCCCACATGGTCCCCGCGAAGGCCGTGGGCGACACTCGACTCGGCGGCGTTCGTCGCTCTATCGGGACCGAATCCCGAGACCGGTGGCGCGAACAGGTAGACGAAGGTGGAACGTCCGTTGGTGGTGATGAACCGTCGATCGCCCGTATTGATGGCGTCGACGAATCGCACTTCGTGATTCACCTGTTGCGCGTGCGCGAGAGCCGTCGCAATCGTCGCCTGATCCCCCTTCACGCTTTGCCCCTTCGGAACGGTGATCACCAGGACGGATGGCGTGGTGTTGCCGCCGTTTCCGTAGACCGAGAGGATCTTTTGCCCCGTCTCGTACGCGGGTTGCCCGGGGAGCGAAAAGTCGTAACTAAGTCGGTGGGTGAGCTGGGATGCCGCGTAGCCACCGGCGCCAAAGCACAGGAGCCACGTCAGGATCACTCGCCTTCGGTGACGGATGATGCTGCGTCCGAGCCTCCCGAGTGTCCATGGTTCCGCGCTACGGGTCGCTTGAGGCATGGCATATCCTTCACCTTCGAATCTATCTGAGCCGAATAGTTCTATCACGAATCTTTCTGATGTACAATGACTCTTGTGAATAGTGAGGTCAAGGATGGGTCGTCAAGGCCGTCATTGAACGACGCCAGGGGACGCACCTCACACAACTCGGTGGGATTCACTTTGTCGCAAATCGGTCTGGAGACGGCGCGTCAGTTCAGTGAGGTCGTAGGTGCCCTCGGACTTGAGCCACGGCACTTCGCGATTCTCCACGCCGTCCAAGACCACGCCGGACAAGCACAGCAGTCGGTCGCAGACCTCTTGGCTATTCCTGCGAGCACGATGGGTGCCATCGTCGAGCATTTGGAGAGTCGAGGTCTCCTCGAACGACGACCACACCCAACCGATCGGCGTACGCGAATCTTGCATGTGACCGAGAGTGGAGCGTCGTTATTGATTAGCGCGCGGGCCGTCGCAGGGGATCAAGAAGCACGCATCCTTCGTGGGTTCGAACCTCATGAACGCGATCAGTTGCTCGCGCTTCTGCGGCGGATTTCATTCAACCTGGGCGTGTCGTCAACTGCATTGCCGGACCGCGGTAGCGGCCTAAGACCTCAGGCGATGTGAACAACGTTCGCGTTGCAATCACGTCAAGGACGAAGTGTGTTCGGCCCCGTGTATTGGGCCGATCCGTAGCCAAGGATTGGCACAAAGATGAAACTGAGGAGCCAGAGGCCGATGCCGAACCCAGAACTCTTGGAAAAGGCCTTGGCGATATCCATGGCGATGATCAGCCCGATGACGATGTTGACGAATGGGACGAAGAACAGGATTAGCCACCATTCGGGACGACCCGCAATCTTGCAGATCAGGTAAAGGTTGTAAAAGGGTACGAAGACGCCCCAACCCGGTTCTCCGGCCTTGACGAACACCTTCCAGCCCGCGATGACGTAGAAGACGATGAACGCCACGTAGATCACGACAAAGACACCGAGACCGGAGGAAGAAGTTGCTGTGGCTACCTGCATATCAGCTTTCTGGTTGTGGGCTCAGGTTAGTTGGGCGTTGGCAATCTTGGAGGGCTTCATCTTCGGACCTATTCAGGTGCGGATCACATTTGGGCCCTTAGACCCTGAAGATTCGCCGGCGACTAGAACTGGGCGAGACGAAACTGCTCTTCTGAGGTATTAATTGCGCACCGATCGCGCAATGGCCACTACCCAGTGGAGCACAACATGCTGAGTTCGTTCCACTCTCCAGACTTCGCCCCTGCCCCCGAGTGCGATGTTCGTAGGAGAGCGACCTTTCGATGACGAAGACGTCGCGCCAACGAGAGGCACACTTCACCGAACTCCGTCCGCGCACGACTCAGGTGTTTCACCAGAGCATTTTGGATGCCGGCCTTCTCAGGGAAAGCGGCGTTCGAGGTGTTTATCATCGATCGTTCGAATTCGAAAGGATCATCGAGGGGATCTCGTTGAGCATCTCGCGGGCAGGCGAGAACCGGTCGCACGAGCAATTGTTTTGCTCTTCGGTGATGTCGCGCAGAACACTCGAAAAGTGTGGGTTTCTGACATCCTTCCCGGACTTGGTAGGGAGCATCGAAAGCTTCACGGGGAACGACGACGACCTCGCGACGCTGAAGAAAAGGGTCGGAGGCGGCAAAGATTGGTCAGACCTTCTCACCACCACTTCGCTGGTGATGTGCTCCGCAGCGTGCCAGAACATCTATCCGCTCTTGACTGACGTGCCGATCCCACCGGCGGGCCTCATGTACGAAGTGAAGGCGCAATGTTTCCGCCACGAGCCGAGCGATGACCTCGCACGAATGTTGACGTTCCGACAACACGAATATGTCTTCATCGGGACCGAGCACGATGTCCGCGAACACGCCGTGAACATGCGAGAAAACTTTTGCGACGTCATGGACGGACTCTCGATCGCGTACGAAGTCGCCGTTGCGAGTGATCCGTTCTTTGGTCGGATGGGACGCCTCCTCGCCGAGAGCCAGCACGAGAAGTCGCTCAAGTACGAGTTCATCGTTCCTCTCTCCTCGCAGGACCGCCGCTCAATCGGCTCGGCAAACTTTCACGAGGATCACTTCGGTTCGTCCTTCGGACTAACGATGACCGATGGCAGCGTGGCTCACTCTTCGTGTGTCGGATTCGGTCTCGAACGAGTAGCTCTTGCCTTGCTCTTTGAGCACGGCGTCGACTCCTCCGCTTGGCCGAGCGCGATTCGCACTCAACTCGGGCTCGATCTCGTCACTCCGTAACGTGTATCGCTGCTCAACGCGAGAAGGTGACAACTACTGGGCGTCCCCGGCTCAAAGCCACTCGTTCGCGTCGATCGCGCCCTATAACGGTCCGTGACCTTAGACCGGCAGGCCGCATAGCGCCACGATGAGGCCCACGGCACCGGCGATCAGTAGTCCGCTCACCACGCCACGTCGAAATACGAAAAGCCAGATGGCTGCTCCACCGAGAGTCGGTAGTTGCCACAGATGCTGTAACGAGAGACCGAGCGGGATCGCTGACCCAGCGATCGCTCCGATGACGGCGGGACCCGCTCCCCCGAGGAAGTATCGGATTGACGCATTTTCTCGAATCCGGTCGAACCGCGATCCGCCAAAGAGTACGAAGAGGAACGAGGGGGCGAAGGCGATGAGCGCGGCGAGGAGCCCACCCCCGAGTCCCGCCGCAGCGTAGCCGACGACGGAGACGGTTTGCACGACCGGTCCAGGCGTTATCTGACCAAGTGCTACAGCATTGAGGAACTGTGCGGCCGACATCCAGTGAAAGGTCGTCACCGCGTCGTGTTGCATAAGTGGGACGATGACGAAGCCGCCTCCATACGAAAGGGCGCCGACCTTCAAGGCAACCCACGCCAATGCGCCGATTCCACCGACTGCGCCAACGTGCGCGAGCGCCGCAGGAAATGCCGCACGTAAAGGTTCACTCGCCGAGCGGCGCCGGATCGAAATCTCAAGGGCACCGCAAAACAGAAGGACGAGGACGAGATATGGTCCGATCGTGGCGGCGGTGACACCACCTGTGAGTGCGTAGACAGCCCAACGAACCTTGGCGGACGCCGTTGGTCCCACGCGGATCCGACTCGCGGGTACGAGTTGCCACGACGCACCGAGCGCGACCGCGGGGACCGCGGCGCCGGCGCCGGCCGCCACTCCGAGCACCCAATGTTGCGGATGATGTGCGAGAAAGACTGACGACAACGCGAGAATGATCGCGAGTCCGGGGAGGATGAAACAGACGCCACCGATCAGTGCGCCGAGCGAACCGCGAAGTCGCCACGCGCAGAATATTGCGAGCTGAGTGGAGGCAGGACCAGGCAGGAGGTTCGTCGCCGCGATTCCATCTTCGAACTCTTCAGGCTTGATCCACTTCCTCTCATCCACGCAGAGCCGTCGAAGCAATGAGATGTGCGCCGGCGGTCCTCCGAAACCAATGAAACCTAGTCGGGTCCATTCGCGCACGATCACCGCGAGCGACACCGTGTGCGCCATTCTCTCTCGCGAGAGGTCACCGCTACTCACGGAACGTCATCGGCCGTTGTTACTGAACGGGTCCCACGCGTCACGGCGAGTGACCGAGTGACGCCTTCGCTTCGCGAAGGGCGTAATAGAGGATGACGTAGCCGGCAGCCGGATCAGCCCACCACCAACCTGCGAGCCAATTCAAGACGAGACCCAAGAGCACGGCGCTCGCCAGAATGACGTCGATGAGCGTGACGCGACCTTCGGCTTTGAGCACGAGGTTGTCGAGTGCCGAGCAGATCTTTGCCTTTCCACCCGCGAGGAAGAACATCATCAACGCGATGAGCGTTGTCCACACAATCGCCAAGGAGCTGTGATGTGGGCGGAAACCTATGGCGAGAACGACCGTGCTCTGCACCGAAAGATAGACAGCCAAGGCTACGAACGACACTCCCAACCTCATGGCAGCTCGTTGTCGCGACCGTTCCGTGCCCTCAGTTCCCATGTGCCACCGCCGACGCGGCAATTTCTGTGACGCTGTCCAGTCCGAAATCTGCGAGCGCGACCGATCGCGCTTCGACGGCCGCGAATGCGAGGACGACCACACCGACCACGTTCCATCCAGCGTCATCGCCTCGAGTCGAAATCCCTGTCGAAGTAACCGGTCCACGCTGCTATGGCTCGATCCGGTGCTCACGTCGACAATTTACGAGTATCACTTCGAACATCAGGTGAATTCCTGACGGCACCGCGTTGTCGTGCATTCGGCTCGCGTGCACACCCAACAGCAGTGACGAGACGCAGAGGAACGGCCGTCGCAGAAAAACTTCTCAATGAGACATCCGACGCGAAGGTTGCGTCGAATAAGGACGTTGCCCGTTCAACGTGTTCGGGATATGGAAAGGACAACATCAATGAAAAGGATCTCAAATCGCGCGAGGTGGTTTGCCGCATCAACCGCAGTCATGGTCGCACTGGGAGTCGGCGTTGTCGCCGCTTCCGCGGCCGCACCGCCCCCCAGCAACGCAATGCAGGTGGGAATGGGTGTCAATCAGTTCGGTATGACACAGTCGTATTTCAACGGACGCACCGTCAGCTTCACCTACACCAAGGGCTTCTACTGCGACAAGTCGGTCACCGCCGCGTCGACGTCAGGCTGTGAGGCGGGCGCCGCCTTTAAGGTTCCGCCGGCGAAGAGCTTCGACCCGCTCTACATCGAAGTGCCACTCGGCTTCACGGTTCCGACAATGTCAATGGAGTGCCCCGCCGGTCTGGTTTGTGTTGACCACCCGGGAACGATTGACCTCAGCCGACTCGAGCCCGACCTCAAGGCGCTGTACCCGACCTTGACGGCAGCGCAACTCACGGCCGCTTTGAAGAACACTGCGACCCCGGGTCACGAGCACTTCATCACAACGTTGAACGGTGGAAAGGCAGAGTGGTGGAATGTCGACGTCATTGGCGTCACCAGCTTGAAGGAATGGAATGCGATTAACGCGCACAAGTCCTTCTCGTTCTTGAACCAGCAGGTGACCAAGAAGCTGACCACGCCAATCATTCCGACCAACTTGTTCCTCTACTTCGGCGTCAACTAAAGAACGTTGGACGGCGCCTGGCGCCAGTGATGATCGCACTCGTGATCGGCACTGGCGCCAGGTTCGTTCGTTAAAGGAGCACCGTGCGTATTACGCGGCGAAAGTTGCAGGTGAGTCTCGGTGTGCTGTGGTTGTTCGACGGCGCACTCCAGTGCCAGCCATTCATGTTCCGTCACGCGTTCAGCCACCAAATCCTCGTGGCCGCCGCCCTTGGTCAGCCCCGTGCGGTCGCAGCGATGCTGCACCCATTTGACGCGCTGATAGCAGGGGAACCGGCGCTTTTCAACGGTCTCTTCGCAATCATCCAAATCGTGCTCGGCCTGGCAGTCCTCAACCGACGACTCACGCGAGTGGCACTTGGAGCATCGATAGTTTGGGCTCTCTCAGTGTGGTTCGTGGGGGAGGGACTCGGTGGCCTCGCGACCGGCGCGACCCTCTTGACCGGTGCGCCCGGTGCCGCGTTGCTCTATGCGGGGTTAGCGGTGCTCGCGTGGCCAGCGCACGAAACCGAAGTTGACGACCGACCATCTCGGATGGCGTTGCCAATGTGGTCTGCACTCTGGTTCGCCGCCGCCGGACTTCAATTGGTTCACGGAAATGACGCCACCTCGTCACTAAGGATGTCACTCGGAACTGCGCAGTTGAGCGCACCGGGCTGGATAGCCCACCTCGATCATGTGCTCGCTCAGTTCCACCTCTCCAACTTGGTGCTTGCCGGCCTCATCGCCGCCTTCGTTCTGATAGCGATTTGGTCACTGATCCCCGGATGGACCAGGAAATTGTCCCTCGGCATCGGCGTACTCATCGCCGTGACCGTGTGGATCCTCTTTCAGGGACTTGGCAACCTGACGTCAGGGCAGGGGACCGACCCGAACTCGGGACCACTCATCGTCCTGCTCGCGCTCGCCGTCGTCGGTGCCTATCAAAACGCCGTTGACGACGTTCCGAGTCCCACGATCACGTCCGAGGATGCACCGACGCCACACCTAGAGCTCAGCGCACGTCAGTAAGTCAGTACACCTCGGGATCCTCACCGAAACGACTTGCCCATGGTTCAGCGTTCCCCACGTGTGAATACAGCCTTCGCGGGAAGTTCACCATGCATTGCGACAGACCTAGATCTTTGTGTGCCGAACAGACGGCGACTTATTCTTCTGTTCCCCATCGCTCAGACGTGGTGTTCGTAACACTTTTGTCACCCATTTGTCTTGAAATGCCTGAGCTGCAGGGAGATTTGCCAAGTCAATATGGTAGGTTTTGTGCCCGTGGTTCATGAAGCGGACTACCGGCATTTCAATTTGCAATTCGACCCTGATTGGGGAAAAAGAACCATGCGCTACTCGCGTCGACTCCTGACCGTAGGACTCAGTGTCCTTTCAATACTGGCTCTTAGCTTCACGGCAATCACCGTTGAGGCCAGCGCCGCGGGGACCCTGCCATCACCGGTCAACGAGGTCGTGGCCGTCACTGCGTCACTCACCGCAACCGGCTGTCCAACGAGTCTCGCGACGTCCGATCCATCTGCCACGACTTACACGAGCCTCGAGGCCGCGGTGACAGCAGCGAGCCTCCTCTCAGGTCCGCAGACCATTTATGTGTGTGCCGGCAGTTACGACATGACCGCATACCCGAACGGTCAGGTCGTTATCCCTTCGGGCCAGCAGGTCACAATCGATGGCTACAATTGGGGCGTCGCTCCATCAGGGTCTGACACCTCAAGCTCGGTTGATCCCACGTCGCAGTCAGTGTTTCAGGGCGGCACGGGAATCCTGGTCCAGTCGTCGGCCGGCGTCGTGATTAGTGGCTTGACGATGTATAAGAACAACGGCGTGTCCTCAAATGCGGCCGAGTGTGGTGGCACCATCGCTTGCGCGACTTCAATCGACGTACGAAGCTTGGTCTCAGGTCCCGGTGACCAAGGTGAGTCCAATGTCACAATCAGCGACAACCTCTTCGTGAACAGCGGCGGGGGATCCTCGGCGGCGGTCGGTGCACTTCACTTTGGTCTCGGTGGATTCGTCGAGACCACAACCCAAACCTCAGCGGACACCACCGTCCTTGACACGAATGACGTGGTCAAGAACAACGTGTTCGTACAGGACCAAGGGTATGAGAACAATGCCCTCGAGATGAGCGACACCACCGGCGCTCTCGTAACGGGCAATACCGTGAACTACCCCGCGAATGGCGGCACGGGCGCAGACAATAATGAGTTCTCGGCACTGTCCTTCCCCGGCTACGACCAGGGACTCACGGTAACGAGCAACACCTTGAACGGTGGCGGGATGTTCAGCAACACGGGCGCCACGCCCGACCTGACAGTCCCGAAGTCCGGTATCAAGATCGAAGACGCGTACGGCGATGGCTGCAGCGGTCAACAAATCTCCGGTAACACCGTTTCAGGCTTTGTCGATGATATTGCCATAGTCTCGACCGCCAACACGCTTAATACGGGGGGCATATGTACCGCTGCATCAGGTCCGACGAACTTCACCATTTCGAATAACACCGTCTCGGAAGCTCGAGTGTACGGAGTCTATGTGTCGACGAACGCGACATCTGGAACGGTAAGCGGCAACGTCGCAAGCACTACCGACACTGAAGGGTTCGTGACCGACAGTTATACCGCGGGCCAATACGACTTCTTCGACGCAACGGGTTCTTCAACGACCAACACGTGGACCAATAACTCAGGCACTGGCTCGTCGAGTCCAGCGTCGCTTGAAACGACCACCACCACGACAGCACCGGCGAGCACTACCACGACAGCTCCCGGGACTACTACGACGGTTCCCGGGACTACCACGACGGTTCCCGTGACCACCACGACAGTTCCCGTGACCACGACGACACACCCGACGGGGACGACTACGACGACCACGTCTTCTACGACGACCACAGTTGCGCCGACGACAACGACGGTTCCGCCCACCACGACCACCACGGTTGCCCCCAAGCCCGTCGTGACGATCCCGCCGGTTCTTCACTGGATTCACCGCGGCGGGTTTAGAGTCGTCGTCGTCGTGCACTGCTCGAAGGCCCGGTGTGCGGGAGTTCTCCTGTTGACGAAGAAACTACGAGTCAAGGTAGAGATCGGACGCTCGGGGAAGTTCCACTTTGTCACGGAGAACCTGCTCTTGGGCAAGACCGGATACGCGACCGGTGCGAACACGTCGAAGTCAGTCGCTATCGCGCTGAGAGCGGGCGGGCTAACGTTCGTTCGCTCGCTGCTGGGCCACAAGTTGACGGCTCTCCTCACTTTCACGAGCGCGGGCGGAACGAAGCGTGAGAACGTCTCGTTCACCCTCTTGTAGCAAAGTCTCCAAAGAGCGCGGGACGCTGTAGTTGGCAGCCCTCAATGCGGCTGCGCCTTCGAAATGAGCACCGTGAGCATCTATCAAGAGTTACTGGAGAGACAGCGAGCGGATCAGTCGGACGCCTTTCTTCTCTCCGTGCGCCGTCTCGGTTGGTCTGCGGAACGCCTCGCCTTGGAACGCGAAGCACGATTGAGAGCACTTCTCCAGTGGTCGCACGATAACTCGGATTTCTGGCGTCAACGGCTCGCGGTCTACGACCTCGCGTCCTTCACGGAAGCCGACTTGCCGACTCTTCCCGTTCTCACGAAGAAGGAATTGATGGCCAATTTCGATCGAGTCGTGACCAACCCCCGTCTGACACTCGCGCGAGTCAATGATCACGTAGACCAACTCGAACGTGACACGTACCTCGACGAAGGGTATCGAGCGGTCGTGACCTCCGGCACTGGGGGTACGCGAGGACTGTTCTTGTACGACTGGAGCGAGTGGATTACCTACTCGTTGATTGCCACGCGCTGGCGCGCGCGATCAGGCGAGGACCCGCATGCCCCAGTCGGTTCGTTCTTCGCGTACAACGCCAAGCATGTCTCTGGGGCGCTGCACGCATTCTCACGAGACTTCGCGGGTGACGGACCACTTAGCGTCACCCACCTACCGGCGACGCTGCCAATCCCTGAAATCGTCGAGGGCCTGAACGTGGCACGGCCAACCGTGCTCGCTGGGTATCCGAGTGTCATACACCTTCTCGCCTTAGAGGCCCTTTCTGGGCGACTCGACATCGAACCCAACTGGGTGACGACGAGCGGAGAGCAACTTACTGAGGAGGTCAAAAGCGTCGTGCGTTCGGCGTGGGGCGTCGAGATCTACGACACGTGGGGATGCACGGAAGGTGTTTTCGCCTACCCGTGCGCTCCCGGGATGCCAATGCACGTGCCCGATGATCTGGCGATTCTTGAGCCCGTCGACGAATACAACAATCCGGTTCCCTACGGTCAGCCCGCTGCCAAGGTATTGTTAACCAATCTCTACAACAAGACCCAGCCGCTCATCCGTTACGAGATCAACGACGGGATGACCATCACGGATACGCCGTGCGAATGTGGCAGCGGACATCGGCGAATCACTGAGATACGAGGGCGCCAGGACACCTTCTTCGAATACGACAACGGTGCCATCCTTCACCCACTGGGTGTTGAGGAGATACTTCTGCGTGACCCGCACGTGGTCGAGATGCAGGTCACCCAGACTCAAGGTGGCCTCGTGGCGTCGCTCGTGACCCAGGGTGAGTGCGACCTCACAGGACTGCGCACCAAATTGGAGGATCTGTTGGTTCGATCTGGACTCATTAATCCTGAGATCGCCGTCGTCAGCGTCGACTCACTCGAACGAATGTGGTCCGGAAAATTGCGCCAATTCGAACCCCTCGCTCGCTAGGAACAATTCGCCATCAATGTCGTCGGGGACTGTGACCATCTCGCCGAGGCGTTGGGTGGTCGAAGAGGTCATCGTCGCGCCGGGTGCAAACGTTGCACAAACGTAGCCGTCGGTTTGCTTCGAGGTCGGTAGGTCGTTGGATTGAGCCGCTTGCCCGGTGCGACGACAGTCGAGGGAGCGTTCGAATGACTAGTATTTGCCCATCAAATCCGACAATGGTGACCTGACGGCACCCCGACTCGATGATGTCGCGACGAGCGGCGACCAATCGACGGTGGCCGTGTTACGCGGCGCCTCAGTGGAGGTCAATCGGCAACGAGTCGCCCAGTTCGTCTTTGTCATCGTTGTCGGGATCCTCGCCATCCTCACTGTGGCGTTCTTCGTGGCGGGGCTGCACCACAACTCGGACGCTTCGAACCTCCAACGACACGGCGTGTCGGTCTCTGTCATTGTCACCACATGCGAAGGCGAACTTGGGGGCAGCGGAAGTAACCTCGCGGACTACCGGTGTGAGGGAACGTTCGTTCTAGCGGGTCATCGGTATCACGACACGTTGCCCGGACACTCATTGAGAGTCACGGGCTCCGAGGTGACTTTGATAACGGCCACGAACAATCCAAACCTGCTCGAGACGCCAGCCGAAGTGAGGAGCGGCAACTCATCCTCGGAGGTCTACATCGTCCCGTTGGCGTTGTTGTGCGTCTTGTTGGCACATCTTGTCGTTGCCTCGCGACGACGGGCATCGCGACGTTACACAGTAACTGCGAGCGACGCTTTCGCCCGCGAACAGATCGACTTACGACTCGCCTCGCCCCGCCGCGGTGTTGAGATTGGACTGCGCGTCGCGAAGTCCGTTGACGGGGCCACCCGCGAAGAAGTAGCGCTGTCCGGCGACCAAGAGCTCCTCGGCCGGGAACTTGGTAATGACCTCGCAACCAGTTGCTGTCACGACGAGTTCCTCTTCGATTCGTGCCGCCGACCATCCGTCCTTCGCGGGCCAGTATGTCTCCAGCGCGAAAACCATTCCCTCTTCGAGGACCTCGGGGTGCTCGAGTGAGATCATGCGGCTGAAGATCGGCCGTTCCCAGATGGAGAGTCCGATGCCATGTCCGTACTGGAGGCCGAAGGCCGCCTCCTCGCTGGGGAATCCGAACTCCTCAGCTTTGGGCCAGTGCGCGACGATGTCGGCGGTCGTCGCGCCGGGCTTCACATTGGCGATGGCGGTGTCGATGAGTTCGCGGCACTTGGTGTAGGCATCACGTTGCGCCACCGACGCGCTCCCCACGGCGAAGGTGCGGTAGTAGCACGTTCGATAGCCGTTGTAACTGTGAAGGATGTCGAAGAACGCGGGGTCGCCCGGTCTAATGAGGCGGTCGCTGAAGACGTGAGGGTGCGGTGAGCATCGCTCGCCCGAGATAGCGTTCACGCCTTCGACGTGCTCTGAACCGAGGTCATAGAGCGTCTTGTTCACCAAGCCGACGCACTCGTTCTCTTTGACGCCCGGACGCAGGAACGAATAGAGCTCTTCGTAGGCGGTGTCGACCATTGACGCCGCGTACGTCAAGAGCGAGATCTCGTCATTGGTCTTGATGCGACGAGCTTCGAGGAAGACCTGTTGGCCGTCGACCAACGTCAGGCCCTCCTTGGCGAACGCCGCCAAGACCGGCATCTCGATGATGTCGACGCCGATGGCCTCGTTCTGAAGCCCGAACTGATGCAGGACCTCCTTGATCTTGGTGGCGACCGTCCCGGCGCGGTCGGCGCCAGGGGGAATCGCGCCGCGTAGCGTTGAGATGCCGGCGCGGGCACCGTCGTAGGGGATCTCGTCGCCCTCCGGGCCGATCTGGACGCCGGTGAGCCAGGGATTGTAAAGCTGATGGTGGCGAGCGGCGGAACCGAAGTCCCAGACAATGGGCTTGCCGCCGCGCGGAAGCAGGGCGAAGCGGATCAGTTTGTCCATGGCCCAGGTCCCAATGTGCGTACCGGTCATGTAGCGGATGTTGTGAAAGTCGAACGTCAGTAGGGCGCCTAGATCCGAGCGCTCAAGTTCGGCCTGGAGTTTCGCGAGACGTTCTTCGCGCAGTCGGGGCATGTCAACGCGCGTCTCCCAGTCGACGGCATTGCTTCCCGTGGTGTGTATGCCCATTAGTCCTCCAAGTAGTGAACGATGAAGCTTTAGCCTCGGCGCTTTCGCGCCCAGACATCGAGTCCGACTGCGGCCAGCAGAATGACGCCGAGCACAATCTGTTGATACAACACATTGAAGTTCAAAAGGTACATACCGTTGTAGATCAACGCAATGAACAGGACCCCAATCGCCGTGCGCGGGACCGATCCCTCGCCACCGGCGATCGAAGTGCCGCCTACGACAATGCCCGCCAGCACGAGGAAGGTAAGACCACTTCCACCGCTGTTCGCCTGGGCGCTGAGCAACCTCGACGTGTCAATCACACCACCGAGACCGGCGGCCAAACCGCTCAACGCGTAGGTAATGATGCGGATCTGATTGACGCGCACACCAGCGAGGCGCGCAGCCTCGGCGTTGCCTCCCGACGCGACGACGTAGCGACCAAAGGTGGTCCGAGAGAGGAGCAGTGCCAGAATCAGGACGAAGAAGAAGACGATCCACACGGCACTCGGAATCGTCCAGAATTGGGCGTTCGCGAACTTGTAGAACCCTGAGTTCTGCGAAAGCACGATGAGATTGCCGCCGGACACCTTGAGCGCCACGCCCCCAATGACGAACGACATCGCCAAGGTTGCAATCAGTGGGTTGATCTTCAAGAACGCGACGATTGCCCCGTTCACGAGTCCGACGCCCAGACCCACGAGCAACGTCACGCCAATGGCGATCCAGGGCGAATGATGTTCAGCAAGATTCCCCGACACCACGGTCGTCAAACCGTAGATCGCTCCAACAGAGAGGTCGAGACCCCCGGCAACGAGCACCAATGTCCCCGCAGCCGCGATCGCCAGCGTCGCCGCCTGCTGGTCGAGGATATTGATGAGGTTCGTTGTCGAGAGGAACGGCCCACTCCACACCGACAGCACGATGAAGAGAATGACGAAGGGGATACCTATACCCGCGAGACGCCACGAACCGAGCAATCGGAAGGCACCGAGCCTGAGCCGAGACGCGTCGCTCGGTTCCACGTCGATCAACTCTTCGGTTTCGACTTTCACGTTCATGATGGCACCGTTCCTTCGGTGGTTGGCTCGGCGAACGCGGCGGCGAGCACTGCTTGCTCGTTGATCCGTTCACCCGAGAGTTCAGTAATGATGCGACCATGTCGCATCACCAGGACTCGATGCGCGAGTCCCAGTACTTCTTCAAGGTCCGACGAGATGACGACAACGCCCATACCGGACTCGGCCATTTGCGTCAGGAGGTCGTAGATCGCGCGCTTGGAGCCGACGTCGACACCGCGCGTGGGTTCGTCAGCGATCAGGACACTGGGCGAGCACATGACGGAGCGGGCGAAGAGGAGTTTCTGTTGATTGCCGCCCGACAACATCGATACGGGCATTCGCATGCTGGCGGCACGAACGTTGACCGACTGCATCAGCTCTGAGACTTTTCGCCGTTCGCGGATGCCCGCGATCCAACCGAACCGGCTCACCAAGTCGAGGCGTGAAAGTGAGATGTTCTCCTTCACCGATCGCCCGACGAGAAGTCCCATCTCCTTGCGCGACTCGGGGATGAAGACGAGGCCACGACGAATCGACCGAGAAGGACTGTGCCCGCCCAGTTCTTCACCGTTCAGGCGCACCGAACCGCCCGAGACCTTGGCGTCACGAAAGATGGCGCGCGCCAACTCAGACCGACCGGCGCCCACCAGCCCAGCGATGCCGAGGACCTCTCCCTTTCGGAGCACGAACGAACAGTCGTTCACGCCTGGCGCTTTTAGATGTTCGACCTTGAGGACGACGTCCCTCTGATCCTGCGGCACGATCTTCTCTGGAAATGCGGTCGTGAGGGAGTGGCCGAGCATCCCTTCGATCAGAGACTCCTCGCTCGCGTCCTTCGCAGCGACCGTACGGATGAGTTGGCCGTCGCGCAGAGTGGTGATGACGTCAGCGAGCGCGAGCACCTCGGAGAGGAAGTGCGAGATGAGAATGACGGACTTTCCTTCGCGGGCGAGGGATCGGATGATCTCGTGCAGCGCTTTGGTCTCGTTACCCGAGAGTGCGGCCGTGGGCTCATCCATGACCACGATGGACGCCTTGCGCGAGAGCGCGCGCATGATCTCGACCTTTTGCTGGTCGGCGATGGACAGGGTTCCTGCGCGCCAATCGGGTGAGAGCTCAAATCCCACCTTCTTGGCGAGTTCACGGAATTGACGGCGAGATTCGCGTCGCCGCACGAAGCCAGCGGTGCTGAACTCGACACCCAAGTAGACGTTCTCCGCGACCGTCAGGCCCGGAACAATCGCGAGCTCTTGCACGATGGTCACGATGCCGTGCGCCATCGCTTCGCGAGGCGACCGAAAACTGAGAGGGACACCGCCGAGTGTCATCGTCCCCTCGTCAGGACCAATGACGCCGGAAATGATCTTGCCGAGCGTCGACTTTCCCGCGCCGTTCTCGCCGACCAGCGCGTGCACCGTGCCAGGGGAGATGGTCAGCGAGACGTCGCTGAGAGCGGGCACCCCGCCGTACCGCTTGGAGCTACCAGTGAAGACTAGGTCGCCTCTGGATGCCACCGCGGTACCGCGGGGTGCCTCGGCGATGTGCTGCGGTGACATGACAGGCAATCCGTCCATGTCAAAGTCGAATCTTCGGTCCTTCTGCTACCGACAAATCAACCCGGCCATTCGCCGTCAAACTTGCTGGCATTACTAGCGGTCACGATGCCGTGGTTGGGCAGTTTGGAGACGGGGTTCTGCGAGCCGGAGCCCTTACCCGTCTTCATGGCCTTGATGAGCGCGATCATTCCCAACTCGCCTTCTGTTGCCGGCTCCTGGGCGACGTCAGAGAACCACGCACCGCTCTTCACCGCAGCGATACCCGTCGCACTCGCTCCGTAGCAAACGAGCTTCACGCTGGTGTTCTTCGCGGAGGTGAGGGCCGACTGGGCTCCTTCGCAGTCTTGGTCGGAACCGACGATGACGTTCAAAGACGGCTGTGCAACCAAGGTGTCAGCCACGAAGGTCAGAGCGACCGACGGTGTGTAGAGACCGTCACCCTGCGCCACGATGCTCGCGTTTGAGTCCTTGGCGAGACCGGCATCGAACGCTGTCGTGATCGCCGAGTCGGGCTCGTACCCGGTGTAGTTGTGCACGAGGGCGACTTTGCACGGATTGGCACTGCCGCACGCAGCGATTGCCTGCGCGGCCAACTGTGATCCGATCTTCGACGGGAAGAAGACGACGTTGCCCGAGAGGCCATGTACTTCAATCTGGTCGCTCGCGTAGTTCGTGCCGAGGATCTGGTCGATGTTCACGACCTTGATACCCTTCTTGATCGCAACCTTGATCTCGGGAATAAGCACCTGACCGTAGATGGGCTGCACGATGATCCCCTGGTACTTCCCGGAGTTCACGACGTCCTGAAGCTGTGACACCTGAATGGTGTCAGTGCTCTGTGAGTCGAAGACGGTCACGTTGACGTGTCCCGTCGTTAACGCCACCGCCTTCGCCGCGGCCAACATCGGCGCGTCGTAACTGTTGGCGACACCATAGGAAAGGTACGCGACGTTGTACGTCTTCACCTTGTGCTTGGTCGCCGCCTGCGCTGTCGACACCAATCCGATCCCGGCGCTAGACAGAGCGAGTACGCCGGTCATCACAATCGTGACTAAACGACTTCTATTCTTGAGCATTGATTTCCCCCCTGAAGCCGAAAGCACTTTGCTCTCGACAGACAATCATTTATCCCTCCACGAATTTGGCGCTCCGATGACCCCTCGCGAGGATCAGTCAGCGTGCGTTCGTCCGTTCGGGGCTTACAGCCATTGGAGTCCGACAGTACACGCGTTCACTGAACGTGTCAACCGATAGTTAACGGTTGCGCGTGGTGCCCAGGACTACGTTGACGACCACACGGAACGTACACCTATCGTCGCGCGGGGGTCGCGGCACAAAGGTCCGGCGCTCGTATCAGCGCCGGACCTTCTTAAGGCGTTGTCTCGCGAACTAGTTCACGTACTTGTAGGGATTCTCATTGATCTGTCGCTCGGACAGCTCAGGGTTTTGACCTTCGATCCAGGCGTCCGCTCCGACAGAGTCTGCGAGATAGGTGACGGTCTTCTCGGTCGCACTGCGCGCCGCCGCCAAATCGATGCCCACCAGCTTGTGTTCGGTCTTGAGGATGTTGCCGTCGACGACCACGGTGTCGACGTCACCGCGTTGCGCCTGCATCACGATGTGGCCGTAAGGATTGATGATCGGGAACATCGCCGGGGAGTCATCGTTCTTGATGAGGACGACGTCCGCGCGTTTGCCGACTTCAATACTTCCCACCTTGTCCTCGAGTCCAATGGCTTTCGCACCACCTCGCGTCGCCCAGTGGACGACCTCTTCGCATCGAAGGTCGAGATTGACGACTTGTTCACCGCGAGCGTGCGCGTCCATGTGCTGTCGCGAACGATCCGCGCCCGCGGTGGTGCGCATCGCGGTGAAGAGGTCCGCGCTCCACCACACCGACGTGTCGTGCGACAGTGAAATCGGTATGTCGAACTGTCGCAGACGCCACGATGAGGGGTAGCCCTGACCGGCACTTTGCTCGCTCTCCGTGGCGACCGACGCCGATCCCCCCGAGGCCGCTATCCGGTGATAGGAGTCCTCGGACAGCGTTGAACTGTGGACAAACACTGTGTTTTCGTCCATGCACCCGTTCTCGTGCATCAGTCGAATGCTTTCGTCGCCCGTAACGCCAAAGACTCCCGCATGGGTCGTCACCGGTACACCCAAGTCCTTGGCCACCTCGAAAGCGACCTTCTCGGGAAACGCGGCGTCGCCGAGGACGTCGAGAGCCAAGGAGAAGCCGAGCATGTCGCCCTTACCGTCGAATCGTCGCTTGTAGAACTCTTTGAAGGACGGGTCGATCGACCATTCCCAAGGAGCCGCCTGAATGTTGCCGTAGGCGAGGACGAATCGACCGGGCACCGCTTCAAGTGCGTCGACCGCCGCATCAGCGTGCTCGGTCGTCTGTAGTCCGTGGGACCAGTCGACCGACGTCGTCACTCCGGCGTCGATCGCCTCGATCGCCGAGAGGAGGTTGCCCGCGTAGATGTCCTCGGGGCGGAAGTTCTTTCCGTACTGGAGGTAGTACCAGACGAAGTACTGCGCCAGGCTCCAGTCGGCTCCGTAGCCACGCATCGCGGTCTGCCACATGTGGCGGTGCGTGTCGATCATCCCCGGCATCAAGATGCCGCCAGTTGCGTCGATACTGAGCGCGTCCTCGGGCGCAGCGAGGTTCGTTCCGATTTCCTTGATTACGCCATTGACGATCAAGATGTCGGCGTTCTTCAGCACCCGATGCGAATTGTCCATCGTGACGACGATTCCGTTTCGAAAGACAATCGACCGTCCGTGCTCGAGTGATTCACCTTTCGAGTTGACGCTCTTGCTCATTGCAATCCCCCAATATCTCTGCGCTAGGCGCTGAGCGTAGCACCGTGTTCACTATTGTCAATAGTGACTTCACGCATGATTCGCACTTCGAAAAGCCGACAAAGACCCTACGAAGTCAGTAGTTTGTCGTTCTCAGCGCGACAGCGAACCATCGAAAACGCTTGGCCAAAACCGGAATCCTTGGACTATGTTTGACTTCACTGAACACTCAAAGGGGGATCACGTATGTCGGAAAGCCAGGAGGGGCGAACTGCGGTCGTCGTTGGCGGATCGAAGGGCCTGGGCAAAGAGGTCGCTCGAACATTGGCATCGAAGGGCTCCACGGTCTACGTCTCGGGTCGAACCCTTGAGAGTGCTCGCGAGGCCACTGATGAGATCGGGCTTGGATCGATCCCAATCGTGGTGGACCTGTCAGAACCTGAATCCATCGCCGGATCACTTGCGACGGTGCCGACTGTTGATGACCTCGTCATCGCCGCCATCGAGCGCGACGCCAACACCATGGCCAACTACGACGTCAAGGCGGCGACTCGTTTGATCGTGCTCAAACTCGTCGGCTACACCGAAACGATCCACACGCTTCGCGATCGTTTCACCGACCGTGCGTCAGTTGTCCTCTTCGGAGGCTTGGCGTTCGAGCGACCGTACCCGGGCTCCACCACCGTGTCCACCGTGAACGGCGGCGTGGTCGGCATTGTACATTCGCTCGCCACAGAGCTTGCGCCCGTGCGAATCAACGCAATCCACCCTGGGATCATCGGTGACAGTCCTTACTGGGAGGGCAAGGACAACAGCCATATCATCAACCGGACGCCGCTCGGTCGCTTGGTGACGATGGATGAGATTGTCCATTCGGTCGAATTCCTGCTCAGCAACACTGGCATTAATGGCGTCAATCTGCACGTGGACGGTGGCTGGTTACGGAAGTAGCCGTTCAACGGAGCGACTTGACCTCGCGAAAGAGGAGATCATGTACCACCTGACCGCAATCGACGACGAAATCGCGGCGACGCCCGAGGCGTTCGAGACGCACTCGACGGGCTATCGACGCCAGATCCTCGTGAGTCGTGCGACCGGGTCGCCGCACATGACCCTGGCCGTCGGCCACTTGAGTGCTAGCGGACGCATCGACGCGGTGCTGCACTCTTTCGAGACCAGCCTCTATGTCCTGTCGGGAACGCTCGCGGTCACCACGCTCGGCACGACCAGTCACCTCGGACCGGATCACTGCATCGTGTTGCCCCTCGCCACGACCTACACGATGCGTGCCGTCGATGGCCCGGTGAGATGGCTCCAAATGCAGGCGCCCGCCGAGCTCGATGACGGTCGCCGACAGGACACGTTCTTCACCGGTGACGTCGTCGTCGAGACGACCCCCTACATTCCTGACATGCGCGATCCACGAAACCGGAACGCCGTGCGCTTCGATGCCGATTCGATGGACTTGCGACGCCTGTCGGGTGGGTCGGACGTCGCCGCGCCCACAGTGTCGCCGAGCATGGCCACCGCGCTCCTCGCCTACAGCGGTATCGCCGTGAAGATGCTCATTGACCAACAAATGGGCGCGCAGCTGCACACCATGTTCATGGTGGACTACCAGCCCACTGCCATTGCGCACCCGCACGACCACCCATTCGAAGAGGCCTACGTTTTCGTCGAGGGCGAGGTTCACGCTCTTGTCGACGGCGACACGTTGGTCCTACACCCCGGTGACGTGCTCTGGGCCGGCGTGGGCGCGGATCACGGGTTCGAGAATCGCAGTGAGGGACTCGTTCGCTGGATTGAAGTGCAGGCGCCGGGACCACCACCGCGCCACTCGTATCGCTTCAGTCGTGAATGGGAGCATCTCGCTCAGAAATTGACGGAGGGTAAGTAGGTGTCAATAGAATCGGATACTTCACGATGCACCGGAAGTCAACACTCTCGCCGGAGTATTGCGGGTAAGGCGTTTAGGAAGAAGGGCTGTTAAATGGCGATTTCCAAGCCGGTAGCCACCGATGCGAAGGTGTCCGCGCGAGCAAAGTCACCGCGCAGGGCCGCCGCCACCCAATCGCCACCAATGCCGGCGACGAACCGTCTGGCACCGGGCCTCGTAGGGGCGCGTCTTCGCGAACGTCGAATGGCGCGAGGGATTTCGCTGCGTCAATTCGCGCGCGACATCGATGTGTCGGCGTCGTTCATCTCTCAGCTCGAGACGGGCAAGGCGCAGCCTTCAGTCGCCACCTTCTTCTCGATCTGTGCGGCGCTCGACATATCCATCGACGAACTCTTCACTGACGAAGAGTCGACGGACGAGCCAGATACCCCGACGCAGGTCGGACTCACGGACGCCGCGAACAACCAGTGGAGTAGTCCGGAGAAGATCACCGGGAGTCAAGTGCCACAGCGAAACGAAGTGCGCCACGCTTCTTCACCCGTCGTTCGGCCCAACGAACGAAACGTGATCGTGCTCGACTCTGGCGTGACGTGGGAGTCACTCACGTCCTCGCACCACGACAAGACGGACTTCATGTTCGTCCGATACGAGGTCGGCGGAAGCTCCACGCTCGAGGATCGGCTCATTCGTCACGCTGGCGTCGAATACGGTTTCATCTTAAGTGGCACGTTACAAATCGCCCTCGGCTTCGACACCCACATACTCAATGCGGGCGACTCCATCTCATTCGACTCGAGTCGACCGCATCGCCTCTATAACGTTGGCGATGTCGCCGTGGAAGCAATATGGGTCAACATGCCGTTCCGAGGAAACTAGCCGACGACTTCCGAAGGGACGCCGTCGCGTGGACGTCGCAGTACGGAGCGTAGTCATCGATCTGACGCGAGAGGAGACGGGCAATGCAACGAGTCGATCGGCCAGTAATCGCGATCCTGGGCATGGGGAAGATGGGCCAAGCTCTGGCCAATCGTCTCCTCGACGAGGGTTGGTCACTCAGACTCTGGAACCGCTCGACGCGGGACTTGACTCACTTTGAGTCACGCGGTGCGGTCCTTCTCCACGAACTCGGTACCGTGTGGGAGCACGCACAGATCGTCATCACCTTCCTCGAGAATGACGACGCCTTGGCGGGTGTCTGTCTCGGCGAAGGAGGGCTACTCAGGCCGGGATCAGATGGTCGAGTCCTCATCGACATGTCCACCGTGTCGCCGAACATCTCACGTGAGATCGCCACGCGGGCTTTCGAGGTTGGTGTCGACTATCTCCGCTCACCGGTCAGCGGCAACCCACTGGTACTCGCCGCCGGTTCCAGCACCCTCTTGGTGTCCGGTCCTCGTTCGACGTTCGATCACATGGAGGGGCTACTTCGCTCGATCGGGCCGACGGTTCTCTACTTAGGAGAAGACGAACAAGCTCGAACGCTGAAGCTGGCGATCAATTCGGCGCTTGGCGTCACGACGCAAATCATGGCGGAACTCATCGTGCTCGGTGAGCACAATGGCATCGACCGTGCGACCCTTCTCGACGCCTTGGGACAGTCCGTCGTTGGTTCCCCCTTCCTTCGCTACAAGACCGCTGGATTCGTGAACCACGACTATTCGGCGACCTTCACCACTGATCTGCTCGTGAAGGACTTGGATCTCGCCCTCGATCTCGCCCACGCGAGCGACCTCTCCCTCCCCGCGATCGAACTGGTGTGCACCTTGGCCAAGACGGCTTCATCAAATGGCTACGGGAACATCGACTTCGCGGCATTACTCCCCAGTCTCCAGGTGGCCGTCGGTCAGTCGCCCGACGTGCCACCGATCCCATGAGCCATCACCACGTGGGATTGAACCGTCCTGTTGTTCATCGCCACTTAACATCGTGTAGCCTGAAATCCACCGAGTTACGGGTAGGCAGTCATCTACTCACTCGGTGGGAACTTCCTGAGTACGCGGAGACGGACTCAGTGAGCCGCGTTTCATGGAAGAGCGAAGGATCAAATTCATGACCAACGTGATGATGCCGCAACTGGGAGAAACCGTCGCCGACGGGACGGTCACGAAGTGGCTGAAGAATCTGGGCGACATGGTGACCAAGGGCGAAGCGCTCTTTGAAGTCTCCACCGACAAGGTGGACACCGAGATTCCCGCTCCCGCCGATGGAATCCTCTCGCGGATCCTCGTCGCCGAAGGTGAGACAGTAGACGTGGGCACTGTCCTGGCCGTCATTGGAGGTGACACGGGCGAACGGACGACTGAACTGATCGCCGAACCGGTGCTCGCGACCGCAAAGGCTTCATCGAGCGGGTCCGACTCTCGCGCGCCAAAGCAGTCAGATACGACAGTCGAGGGCCTTCAACTCTCCCCCGTGGTCCGACGGCTTCTCGAGGAGCACGGCCTGAGCGCTGCTGACCTTGTAGGCACGGGGCCCCAGGGCCGCATTACGAAACAGGACGTTCTCGATCATGTGGCGAGTACTCCCGCGTCCCAGCAATCGAACAAGGCGCAGTCGCCGATAGTGCGCCGCTTGATACGCGACAACAACATTGATCCGGCCACCGTCAGCGGTTCGGGTCCGAGTGGCACCATCGTTCGAAACGACGTCGAATCGAAGATCCAGGCGAACGCGAGCTCCGCCTCTCAGTCGGACGGCGACGACGAAGTGATCCCTTTCTCCAAGATCCGCCGCCTCACGTCTCAACACATGGTGGCGTCCAAAGCCACCTCGGCGCACACGTTGATGGTGCGAGAAGTCGACTATGAGCGCGTGGACATGGTGCGTCGACAATATGGCGCGAAGTTCAAACAGGACGAGGGCTTCAGCCTCACCTACCTTCCCTTCAATGCGGTCGCCGCGATCGAGGCATTGCGAGAGTTCCCACACCTGAACTCCTCGGTGGGCAATGACGAACTCATCGTGCACCGTCACATCAATTTAGGGATTGCCATCGACCTGGAGAACGACGGACTCGTCGTGCCGGTCCTGCGCAATGCGGAGAATTCCAGCCTGCGCGAACTTGCCCGTGCGATTCGCGACGTGGCAACCCGAGCCCGGGCAAAGAAACTCGGAGTCGACGAGTTAGCCCTCGGCACCTTCACGATTACGAACCCCGGGCCGTACGGAACGTTGCTCACCGGGGCCATCATCAATCAACCACAAGTTGCCATTCTCTCCACCGACGCCGTCACCCGTACGCCGGTGGTCGTCACCTCCGATGACGGACTCGAATCGATCGCCATCCACTCGGTGGGAATGTTGGCGCTCACCTTCGACCACCGTGCCGTCGACGGCGCGTACGTCGCACGATTCCTCCGACGAATGGCTGAGATCCTCACGACGCGCGACTGGCAAGGAGACCTCGGCCAGTAGCCGACCTCCTGTGTTGCAATTCTGTTGCAATCTGGTCCGCCACCATTCGGCAACCTACAATGATTCTCCGGACAGATGCGGCGCAGGGGCATCGCCGTCGTCCGTGGAGACGTGATTCGTGGGGGCGAATGTCACAACGGCGTGGAAGCATTCGCGCGCTTGGCGTTTTGCCGTCCAGAGGCAATTTCCTAGGAGTACACAGTGAAGTTCGCATCGTGTTCGAACGAGCACGTACAGCAACGTCGTGAGCGTGGCTCATGACGGGTGTTCACATTCTCGAAGCGCGAAATCTCGTCAAGCGGTTCGGTGACTTTGAGGCCGTCAAAGGGATCGACGTCGCCATTGATCGCGGTGAGAGTTTCGGATTTCTCGGACCGAACGGCGCGGGCAAGACGAGCACGATGCGGATGATCTCAGCGGTGTCGCAACCCACGGACGGGTCGATCGAGATCTTCGGTCTCGACCCTCGCGTCGATGGTCCTGAGATCCGGCGGCGCCTGGGCGTTGTCCCGCAGGAGGACTCGCTCGAACTCGAACTCTCGGTAAAGAACAATCTCTTGATGTACGGCCGCTATTTCGACCTGCCGCGTCGCGTGATCCGTGAACGCGTGACCGAGCTACTCGAGTTCACCCAATTGAGCGAACGCGCGAATGACAAGGTGGACAACCTCTCGGGAGGCATGAAGCGACGCCTCACGATCGCGCGTGGACTCATGAATCGCCCCGAGATCTTGATCCTCGACGAGCCAACGACGGGGCTCGATCCTCAAGCGCGACACCTTCTCTGGGACCGCCTCTACCGGCTGAAGCGCGAAGGCGTCACACTCATCATCACGACGCACTACATGGACGAGGCCGAACAGCTCTGTGACCGTCTCGTTGTGATGGACCAAGGAAAGATCGTCGCCGAAGGTGCGCCCCGAGCCTTGATCGAACGATTCTCAACACGCGAAGTGGTCGAACTTCGCTTCGCGACTGATGATCACGAACAGTACTTCGACCAGTTCACGCAGTTCGCCGACCGCGTTGAAGTTCTCCCCGACCGGATACTTCTCTATGTCAACGACGGCGACGACACCCTGCGCGATGTCCACGCAGCCGGCATCTCGCCTACGAGCGCGCTGGTTCGCCGGAGTTCGCTCGAAGACGTCTTTCTACATCTCACCGGACGATCGCTGACCGACTGATCATGGCTCGACTCCCTGACGCCCAGGTCGACAACGCCCGTTGGATTCGGAGCTGGTGGGCACACGCGATGTTCTTCGCGCAAACCTGGCGTGGTTCCGTGGCGAGCTCATTCGTATTCCCGTTTCTCTTTCTCGCGTCGCTCGGCATTGGCGTCGGCAAACTCGTTGCCGCGCACACCGGACTTGTGCAGGGACAGACCTACCTCCACTTCATCGCGCCGAGCCTTCTCGCTACCACGACGATGCAATTGGGTGAAGGTGAATCGCTGTGGCCAGTCCTGGCCTCGGTGAAGTGGACTCGCGGGTATCACGCGGCGGCGGCGACGCCCCTCAAACCCGACGACATCCTCTACGGGAAGCTCGCGTGGGTCGCCACGAGGGGATTTGCGACGGCGTTCGTCTACACCCTGATCATCGCCTGTTTCGGGGTACTGCAGTCGTGGTGGTGCTTGACGCTCCCGCTCATCGGCACGCTCGTGACCCTCGCCTTCTCCGCTCCGCTCGTCGCGTTCGCCGCGCGATCCGACTCTGACGCATCGTTCACCACGCTGTATCGATTCGCCCTGGTCCCGATGTTCCTCTTCTCGGCGACCTTCTACCCGCTGTCGGCGTATCCCGGTTACTTGCGACCCATCGTCCAGGTCATTCCGCTCTACCACGGAGTCGCACTCGCGCGCGCAGCGGCGTTCGGTCAAGGTTCATTCGGTCCCGAGATAGCCCACATCACGTTCCTCGCGGTCATGGCCGCTGTGGGCATCGCGTGGGGCCGGCGCACGATGCGTCGAAGGTTGACGGACTGATGTTGACTCGAGCGCTCCCGCTGTTCGGATCACGTCGATCGGTCCGTGTCCTCGAACGAAATGCCCTCGTCTATCGAAGCCAGTGGCTGATGTTGCTGTCGGGCTTCTTCGAACCCCTCTTCTATCTTCTCTCGCTCGGCATCGGTCTCAATCATCTCGTCGGTGTGCTGCACGTCGACGGTCGAGCCATCAGCTACGCCGCGTTCGTCGCGCCGGGCATGCTGGCCACATCGGCGATGAACGGCGCGATGATCGACTCGATCTTCAATCCCTTCTTCCGTCTCAAGATCTCGCGGACCTATGACGCCCTTCTCGCGACGCCTCTCGAGGTGACCGACATCGCGTTAGGAGAAGTGCTCTGGGCGCTGGTGCGCGCCACCTTGTACGCGGCGTCGTTCATCATCTGCATGGCACTGCTTGGCGACGCGGGCAGTGCGTGGGTGATTCTCTGCTGGCCGGGTGCGATCCTCACCAGCTTCGCCTTCAGTTGCTTCGGTTTGGCAGCGTGCACGTACATACGGTCGTGGCAGGACTTCGACCTCGTCGCGCTCGTCCAGATGCCGCTCTTTCTCTTCTCGGGGACGTTCTTCCCAATTTCCCAGTACCCGGCGTGGCTTGGGGCCATCGTCTCGTTCTCCCCGCTCTACCAATCGTCGGCGTTGCTTCGAGGATTCTCGCTCGGGCAGTTCGATTGGATCATGATCATGCGGGCGAGTTATCTCCTCGCCATCGCCCTCGTCGGTCTCTACGTCGCGTCGCGCCGATTCCAAAAGATCCTGACGCCCTGATCACTGGGCAGTGTGGTGGTGCCATCGGGGCCGGCGTCGAGTCCTCGAAGTGCGTAACGTCTTGGCAATCGCGCGCACGCGTGGCGGAGTCAGGAGAAGGCAATGACACAAACCCGGGATGAAGCACAACTCATGATCGAACTCGCTCGTTGGGGAACCGACATGGGGCTCGAACAGGCACTGGCTGCAATGTTCGTACCGGTGGACGAGACGAAGGGCACAGGCGAGGGCGATCCCGACGTCCGCACGGTCCTCTGGTTCTTTGAGTTCGTCGGGGCCATGGTCAAGCGCGACGCGATCAGTCTCGAATTCGTCAGGGATGTGTGGTGGGTCGACGGCATCTGGCCCCTCGTAAAGGAACACGTGATGCAAGCACGCGAGGGTTCGGGTGAGTCATCGCTCTACGAGCACTTCGAGGCAATGGTCACCGCGTCCAACGGGGGCTGAGCAGGGCGACGATCTCCGAGGATCGATCTCCTACGTGGACCGCGCGAGTTGCTAGGGTCCGCCAATGACGGATTTCGACGTTCCAGAGCGGCAGATAAAAGTAGGTGACTTGAACTTCAACGTCGCCGACCTAGGGGCTGGACCACCCGTCGTCTTGCTGCATGGCTGGCCCGACTCGTGGCATCTGTGGACCAGCCAGATGCGCGCGCTCGTCGGAGCCGGCTACCGGGTGATCGCGCCCGATCTACGTGGCTTCGGCAAGAGTGACAAGCCCGAGGACGTCACTCAATACTCCATCGTCCACAGCGTCGGGGACGTCGCGGGCATCTTGGACTACCTAGAGATCGAACGCGCGGTGGTCGTGGGTCACGACTTTGGCGCAGCGCTCGCGTGGGTCTTCACCTCGTTCCTGCCCGATCGCGTCGTCAAGTTGGCGACGGTGTCGGTCGGGCACCCCGCGGCGTTCGCGTCGGCGGGACTGCGTCAACGGCAGTTGTCGTGGTACATGATGTGGTTCCAGTTCCCCGGTGTCGCCGAAGAGGGACTGGCCGAGAACGATTGGGAGCTCTTTCGACACTGGGCCCACGGTGGCATCGAACGTGGCGAGGACCCCTACGCGGAGCGCCAGATCGCCGACCTCTCGCGTCCGGGGGCACTGACCGCGGGCTTCAACTGGTACCGGGCCAACATCGCGCCCGCGACCTTCCATCGTGAACAGAGCACTTTCGACTTCCCCCAGATCGCGTGCCCGACGATGGGCGTTTGGAGCAGTGGCGACATGGCCCTCACCGAAGAGCAGATGACCGGTTCGCAACGCTACGTGAGCGGCCCGTGGCGTTACGAGCGCATCGAGGACGCCGGCCATTGGGTTCCGGTGCACGCGAGTGAACGGCTGAACGAGTTGCTGCTCGACTTCGTGGGCGATTGACGACGAAGCGAAATCGCTTCGTCGAATTACTTTGTCGACGGACCGCTGTCTCGAACCCGCTCCACGTCCACCAGTGCGCTACGCAGTTCCGCTAGCCACTCGGCTTCGTTTCGAGCGACCAACTTCACGCACCAGCCCAGCGCATCGCTTCGACTCCGTGCGACGCCCGAGCGAACCAGTGTGTCGAGTACCGCGCGCTCGCTGAGTCGTAGCCGAGTCGTGATGGGTGCACCGTAGGTCGTGAAGAGCGTCGTGGTGTCACCTTGGGACACGCCCCACGAGACTTTTCGACCGAAGTGCGACTCGACTTGATCGGCGATGGCCATCCGGTCGTGTCTGGTCGGCTCTAGAAAAACGGCGACCGGTCGATCTGCGCCAAGGGTGCCGACGACGAGGATCTCGTCATCGTCGAAGCGAACGTCCACGGGTCCCACGAACCACTCGGCGGGAATGAGACCCGCGAGGAACTGCTGTAAAGGGCTAGTTGTGGTCATGTGTACAAGTGTACACCGTCACGAAAGGTAACCGTACTACCTCGTCAAGGTGCATTTCCTGGAGATTCAACTCTCGCGACTTCTGCCACAGAGACCCAGCGCCGCTCAGTCGCCGAACGTTCCATCGCGGCACACACTGCGGCGACGTTCGTGCCCACCGCGAAGTCAGGGTCCCACGCTCGGTCAGCCCAGGTCGCGGCCAGATCAGCCACCTGATTGATCAAACTCGCGTCGTACCCGACGCCTTGACCGATCGGCCACCACCCCGCCGTCTCTGGATGCAAGGGATGTTCGGCCCGGACCCGACGAAGTCCGTAAAGTCGCGCGTCGTCGTCCGTCGTGCCGACCCACAGTTCGTTGAGCTGCGCGTACGAGAACATCGCGGTCCCCTTCGTCCCATTGACCTCGACGGTGAAGTCGCAGGGTCGGCGCGGGGCAGCCCTCGCTACTTCCATCGTCCCCTGTGCGCCCGACGTAAATCGCACGAGCGCCGACGACGCGTCATCCACTTCGACGGCTCGTGACCGTCCGGCTTCGTCGCGAGCACGAATGAACGTCGACGACATGGCAGACGCGTCACCAATCGGACCCAGCATCCACATCGCCATGTCGATGAGGTGACTACCGAGGTCGCCAATGGTCGAACCTCCCATCGATGCGTCAAAGCGCCAGTCGAAGGCGATGTCCGGGTCCACGAACTCGTCAGAGAGCCAGGTGCCACGCCATAGGTTGATGTCGCCGAGCTCACCGTCCGCCACCATTTGCGCCATGAGCGACAGCGCGGGCAGGCGACGATAGTTGAAACCAATCGCGTGACGCACGCCCGAGGCGACGACGGCGTCGCGAGCCTTTAGAGCGTCGGCGTAGTTGGTGGCCAGTGGTTTCTCACAGAACACGTCCTTTCCGGCGAGTGCCGCAGCTTCGATGATCGTGGCGTGGGTTCCCGGCGGGGTGCAGATGTCAACGACGTCCACGTCGCTGCGTTCGACGAGTTGGCGCCAGTCGGTGACCCATTCGTCGACTCCACAGTCTCGCGAGGCCCTGGCGACTGCTTCGGCGTTGCGACCGGACATGACAGTTGGCGCAAATACGACCGACGAGGGTCGAATGAGCGGCGCCGCGCGGTAGGCATAGGCGTGCGCACGTCCCATCATGCCGTACCCGACGATCCCGACTCGAAGCGTCTTCGTCGGCGCCACGGCTCAGTGCTTCTGCGCCAATTGGACAGCGCAACGACCGGCGGCGTCGAGCGCGGCAATGGCGTCATCGACGGTCGCCCCTCGACAGGTTCCCCCGCCCGCGAAGGCCGCGAACGCCTCAGCCTGTCGCACCAGGGCCTCGAGCTGCGCCCGTTCACCGTCCCTGGGGTCCAAGAACACCGAGGCGGTGTGTCCCTTGGTCCCAAAGAGTTCCACGCTCGCCATGTCGCCGCCGTCGTAGTGACGTCCAAGCGACACGAACACCGTCGCGCCCGAGGACGACGCGGCCAGAACCTGGGCGCTGTCGGGGTCGTCGTCGCAGTCCACGTCAGTGATGATCGGTGACGCGAAGGCACTCAGTTCGCGTAAATGGCCACCCGTCAGCCACCGAGCCTGATCGAATTCGTGGACACCCATGTCGATGAAGATCCCGCCGCTTCGCGCCCGAAAGGCCGCCGATGGAGGTGCCCCGTCCCATTGAAGGCACGACAACGTGAGCACCTCACCGAAGTCGCCGCGGCCGATGGCGTCGCGCAACGCCTGAAGTTCGGGCACGAAACGCCGCCAGTATCCGATCTGCAAGGCGACGCCGGCGTCTCGCACGATCTCCTGGGCGCGACGAGTGTCGTCCACGCTGACACCACATGGTTTCTCACACAGGATCGGGAGACCGACGTTCGCTACCTGCGTGATCACTTCGACGTGCGAGTCGCTCGGCGTGACGATCAGCACGCCGTCGATGTCGCGCACCGCCAACATCTCCTCCAGCGTCGAGTAGCCCGTGAGGTCGAAACTCGATACCGCCTCTTCGCGCAGCGAGTCAACCGGTTCAGCGACCGCGACGATTCGTACGTCGGCACTCGATGTCAGCGCGCGCAAATGCGTGCGGCCCATCCGCCCCGCTCCAACGAGTCCGAGTCGAAACATCTCGTTACCTAGACCCGGTGTTGGGCGAGGAAGTCGCGATTCTTCACCTGGTCGGCGACTGCTTGCGCGAAGCGGTCCGAGGTCTGCGGGAAGATGTCCTGCTCCACGACCAGCCAACCTTCGTAGTCAATATCCTCGAGGGCCGCAAGGACGCCCGCGACGTTTGCGTCACCCGTGCCGAATGCCGGGAACGCCTCGCGCGACCAGATGCTCGTGGTCGGCGCGTTGTCCGCGATGATGCCGTCCATCACTGCGCGAATCGCGTCTTTCACGTGCACGTGATTTATGCGATCGGCCCACTCGTGGATCGCGACGACGGGGTCGCCACCTCCGATGAAGAAGTGACCGGGGGCAAGACACAGCCCCACGTCCGAGATGTCGAGAACGCGCTGGATCTCCCAAGGCGCTTCCACCCACGTTCCCGTCTCGTGGTGAAACGTCGGCTCGTACCCACGCGCGCGGCAACGCTCGACGACCGAGGCGAGACCCACCTTCATACGGGCCCATCCGTCACTATCGAGGCCCCGCGAGGGATCGGCGTGGCTGCGCCCCGGCGCGGCGCGTCGCGCCTCGCTCCCGGCGTCGGCGATGGTCGGTCGCGGCGCCGGTCCGGGGACGACGGCACGAATCGCGTCGAAGGTGTCGAGCATGGCGTCGAGGTCCGGGTAGAGATCCTTCAGCGCTTCGTGATCGGTGAAAGGGAATTCGAGGTACGCGCCCGCGAGTCCGAGTTCACGGGCCGCGAGTCGCTCGGCGAGGACCGGACCATCGCCCAGGTAGCCCACGGGTCCGAGGTCGATGCCGGCGTACCCGGCGCTCTGCACCTCGTCCAATATCTGCTCACCGTCGGGGACGTTCGGATCAATCCCCACCGTGAGTTCGAAGGCACCGTAACTGATCGGTGCGTTGGCGACTGTTGCTTTCATTGTTCTCTTCCTTTGGTTGGGGCTTCAACACTACGCATCGACCGCGACGGATCCTCAATACTCCGTGGGACGTTCTATTGGCCTTCCCTCTTGCACGAAACGGATGATCGCCTGACAGAGTGCGATGTCGCGACCGCTGTCGACGCCATCGGTCGCCACGGGTGCGACACCGGTCGCGGCGTCGTGAAACGCGACGAGCTCCCTCTTGAACCCGCTCTCGTACGAGGTGACCTCGTCACGTCGCCACGATGCGACGTCACTCGCGGTGCCACTCTCGAGCTCGAGCATCGTGGGGGCGTTGCGAAGGTACGGCGAAGGAAACGTCAAGGTCGCGCGCTCGGACGCACCAAACATCATGAACTCCATCGAATAGCGGACCATTCCTGGTACGTCGACCCAGTGGATAGCCGCGGACGTCGACCCATAATTGAGGATGACCGCGAGCGAACCCTTGCGCATGTCGACGTAGTCGAGTCGCGCGGGCTCGCCGAGCACACCTCGCACCGTATTGATCTCGTGCACCAGCGTGTCGAGGAGCACGTTTTGGTACTGCTCGACCAAGAATGCATCGTCCGTGCCGATCGCCGCGACGAGGCGCCGGTGCGAGTCCTCGCGAAGTGGTGCCAAGACCTCCTGCGCAATCGATCCGGGCGCGACGAGCGCGTAGTGGCCGATGTAGGGAAGGAACGGCGACTCCGTCGTGGTGACCCGCAAAAGCTTGGGTCCCTCGAACCGTCCGACCTCGTCTCGGAATCGCAAGAACGCGGGGTCGTAGCGCTTCGGATACCCCACCATCAGGGTCACCCCGGCGTCCTTGGCGGCGCCCACCATCTCCGTGGCTTCCGCAGTCGAGAAACACATCGGCTTCTCGACGAACACATGCAGGCCCGCGCGGGCGGCCTCGACCGCGATTGGCGCGTGGCTTCCCGAGGTGAGGACGAGCACCGCGTCGAGCGGACTTCGCAGCATCTCTCGCCAGTCGGTGTAGAGAGCGCCCACGCCGTATTCGCGCGCACAACCCTGGGCGGCTTCGTCTGAGAGGTCGCAGAGGGCCGCGATTTCGAATCGATCATTCAACTCACGCAGAAAGTGAAGGTGCATGACCTGACCGATCACGCCCACGCCGATGACACCGACACGAAGTCGTCTATCCATGTCGCAACTCCGTCTTGATGGGGCTTCGCGTGACCGCGGTGACGCGAGCAGTGCTACCTCTCATCCCTTCACGCCCCCGCCGAGGACGAATCCTTCCCGGAAGAGGCGCGAGGAGACGGCGTAGAGAATGAAGACGGGAACGCAGAAGATGAGCGAGTACGCCGCAATGTTGCCTAACTGGGCTTTGGGCAACGTCAGGAA
>VFSW01000364.1_pt1 | contig 64995 bp, 64 predicted proteins | sample 5358111 | NCBI WGS metagenome assembly VFSW01 (sample SAMN11554181, study PRJNA540505) | mine drainage metagenome | isolation source: sediment from site ElyBrook_90M | place: USA: Ely Copper Mine, Vershire, VT | collected 2017
GATCCCCCGCAACCCGCTCATAACACTACCCCGGACCGCCCCCCATCGCCGGCCGCGCCCGCCCCTCGTGCTATCCTCGGACTCGGGTAGCCTGCCACTCGCCGTCAACGGCGCTCTGGCTGTGACCGTCCATCGCTCTTTGAAAATCTAAGCCTGCTACCAGTCAATCCGAGGCCCAGCCCCCGGCCAAATCGGAGAATTACAGTTGAAACCCAATTTTTTGGGGGGATACCAGTGCGCAAATGGGGGTAGTGTATTCTTGAAGTACCGGCGGTACTATCGCCTGCGGCGGCCCCGCGCTATCCCCAGACCCCGGCCTCGCGCGCCAACCGGCGCGGACGCGCGCCCGGCCGCTTCCAGCACTCAGAAAACATCCAGTAAATTACTGATTATACAATCTTTAAATAGTCCTCAGCTTCGTTCTTCCAAAAACCCGAACCGGGGTACCGCGTGGCCCCCCGGGGGCGCTGTGCAAACCGGCCGCCAAACCCACCCCGCCGCCCGGCCGGCACACAAGAATTCAGGCGCGGGACGCGCAGTCGGTGCTCCGCCCCCAAGAATAACCAGTAAGTTACTATGCTCTGCACGCAGGAGCTACCGCCACCGGCGGAACCCACGCTGTAATCGAACGACTGGTTTCTGATACCACAGCGTCACGCGGTCGCTGCTCTTCGGCGTTCCCACGTTGAGCGTGAACGTGCCCGACGCTCCGGCTCGGCCGGCGGGTCCGGTCGCGAGATCAAGTAGCGAGTGCTGGAGCAAGTTCCCGCTCTCGTCATAGGCGTTGATGTACTCCAAATCGATCCAGGGCCAGCGCTTCGACTCGAAGGCTTGGATACCCCGGAACTCGATATCGAAGTCGAGCTTCAGCCCGGAGATGTTGCCATCCGGCAGGTAGGAGAAGCGCGGGTGGCCGAAGGGATCGTGCTTCTGCAACAGCAGCAGCACCGCAAAATCTCCCTGGTCGCGGAAGACGCCGGAGACGTTATAGCCGGTGTCCGACGCGCCCCAGAGGGCAGCCGCCGCGCCGTAGGCGTCAAAGCCCTGGAGGTGCATGGTCCGGTGGGGCTGGAACATGAAAATCGCGTCCATCGGTTGGAAGGCGGAGAAATCCTGGTGTGGCCCCAGTTAGAAGGGGGCAATCCACCTGTCGGCAATACGGCCGGGTGGACGCGTAAACACTACGCCGTCAGGGAGTAGGCATCCGGTTCAAACCTCCTACATCAGGGCTCAGTGCCCGCGTGGAACGCACCACGCTAAAATGCCCTTGTGACGCGCCTTCAGATGGCCATCTTGTCGTTCGGCATCGTCAACGCGTCGCTGTACAGCGCCCTTCTTCCTCTGTGGGAGGGCTTCGACGAACCGGCCCACTATGGTTATGTCGAGGCCCTGTGGCAAACACATCGCCTGCCCGTCCTCGGACGTACAACCTTTCCTTCGGATGTGATCGCCTCTTTCCGCTTCGCTCCGGGCAGTTACCTCATGCATCGATGGCTTCCCGAAACCACGCCATATGAGGAGTGGTTCGCATTGTCCGGAGCCGAAAAGGAGCACCGTCGCGCCGAACTCGATTCCGTCCGGCCTGATGTGGGCACCAACACCCGGACGAATTACGAAGCCCATCACCCGCCCCTGGCGTATTTCCTGCTCTCCTTGATTGACCGGTCCATTCCCGGCTCGCCGATCACCGTCCGAATTCTGATCATTCGGCTCTTCGGCGCCATATTTTCGGTAGCGCTGCTCTTCTTCGGTGCTGTCGCACTTTGTCGCGAACTTGCGTTGACAGAGCCTTTTGGCTGTGCGCTGTTGTTCGGTGTCTTTTCCTCGCAGATGTTCTACGCCGCCACCGCCCATGTCACCAATGACTGGCTCGCCATTCCGTTGGCCACGTGGCTGTTCGCTGCTGTGGCCGCATACATCAACAACCCCGGCATCAATCGCTTACTGGCAGCGGCCGCGTGGCTCGCGTTTGGGCTCCTCACCAAAGCCTACTTCCTTGCGTTCGCTCTTTGGGTCGCCGTTGCGGTCGTCGCCATGGTCTGGCGCGGACGCACGAGTGCCAGGTCCGCGCTCATTGGAACGGCTCTCGTCGTCGCCATCGCTGGTCCCTGGTATGCGCGGAATGCGCTTCTCTACGGAAACGTAAGCGGAACCTACGAAGCCTTCGCGGGGGTTGGGATCAAACAGGCTCTTGCGGCGGCGCCACGGATAAACTGGCCCGCTGCGGCAGTTATCCTCGCCAGGGGTTCGCTCTGGATGGGAAACAACTCTGGCACAAGTTTTTCGCGGGCGACGCTGTATATAATGCTCGTCCTCGTCTTCCTTGCAATAGCCGCGTGGGCGCGCCGCCCGACTCTAATCAAGCCTGGCGAACAAACGGTTTTCGCCGGTATAGCTATCTTCATTGTGGCCATCGCCTATGCCGCTTGTTGCGCATTCGCGTGCAGTAATTGTAGTTATCGAGAGGCCAGCCCTTGGTACACGCAGGTGTTGCTTGTGCCAGTCTTGACTCTGGCGTATCTCGGCATGTCTCGCTGGAACAGACTTGGACGCGGGCTCGCCAATGGCGCCGTGGCACTATGGACCTGGGTCCTATTCGCAACCTGGACCATCAAGCTGTTTCCGATGTATTCCGGCGGCGGCGCGGCCCCCATGCACCTTCGCGACGTATGGGACTGGTATGCGCACCGCGCGGCGGCGCGAGCGACTGACCTCTCGCTAACAGCCCTCGCTCCCGCCCCCGTACTCTATGCCGGACTGGGTGTATCGATAGCGCTGGTTGCGACATTGAGCGTAGCCCTCATCCGCAGCCTCAACTCCCCTTTCCACTGGGATTCTCAAGCCCTCGACCTCGGGCTTCTGGAAACTGGCCCGAAACGGCGTGCTGAGAAATAGATCCGGCTTGGTCGCGCAGCGTAGAGCTATCGGCACCCACAGGGCGTAAAACGCCCAAACCGTGCCTTTGCCGGTCGGGGTCATGTGAAAATCATGCGTACACAAACACCGTGAGATCGGTGCCGGGATACGTGGCGCCAACTGACGTGATCGCGAGGCGCACGTTCGTGTTGGCCGGGATCGGCGCGAGCGCGTCGATTACCCCGGACGTGGCCACGACCGACTTGCCGCCGTTGGCGATGGTGAGCGTGATGTACGGGTGCTGCTCGTGCCGATGTACAGCGAGAACCCAGATCCGCACCCACCGGCGCGGACTTTACGTAAGCCTTGACGGCGCCCGGCGTCATATCGCCGTTGAGGTAGAACGCGGGCGCGGCATCGGACTGGACTCCGAGGACGCCAGCGACCGGGAGCATGAAGCCGGAGCCCTGCCCTTATTATAAAAAACTTACATGGTCCTCAGCTTCGTTCTTCCAAAAACCCCGCGGCCCCCGGCAGGCGCTGCGGCGGAAGCCCGGAATGTCCCTTCAAAACATAGAAAATCCAGGCGTGGAACCGGTCACCCCGCACGCCTGCGCTACAATAACCAAAGGGTGAGGCGGGAATCAGCATTGTTCTTGGTGTGCCTCGGTGCGCACGCGATCGCCCAGGATCTGGCTGTAACCCAGATGGAAGCGGGTGCGCGCGGCGGCAGCCTCACCGTCGCCCTGCGTGCCGAACCCAAGACCCTCAATCCCCTGCTGGCCATGGACCAACCCTCCCGCGACGTCATCGGCTGCATGCACGCGGATCTCATCTCCATCAACCGGCGCACCCAGACTACCGGGCCGGCCCTGGCCCGCTCCTGGACCGTCTCCCGCGATGGCCGCCTCTATAAGCTCCAGCTTCGCCGCGGCGTCCGCTTCTCCAACGGCCAGCCCTTCGACGCCGACGACGTCGTCTTCACCTTCCGCGCCTTCCTCGATGAGCGCATCCACTCGCCCCAGCGCGACCTCTTAATCATCGGCGGAAAGCCCGTCGAGGTCCGCAAACTGGATCCCTACACCGTCGCCTTCCAACTGGCCCAGCCTTACGGCGCGGCCGAGCGGCTCTTCGACGGCTTCCCCATCCTGCCGCGCCGCCTCCTCCAAAAAGCCCTCGACGACGGTTCCCTCGCCAAGGCCTGGACCCTCAATACCGTGCCGGACGCCATCGCCGGCCTGGGACCTTTCCGCCTCAAGGAGTACCGCCCCGGCGAGCGCCTGGTCCTCGAGCGCAACCCCGATTTCTGGCAGACCGATGCCGCCCACCACCGCCTCCCCTACCTGGACCGCATCGAGTTTCTCTTCGTCGGCTCGGAAGACGCCCAAATCACCCGCTTCCTGGCGGGTGACACCGATATCCTGAACCGCGTCAGCCCCAAGAATTACGCCGTGCTGGCTAACCAGCCGCCCTCCCGCGCCGCCGTCGTCGAAGACCTCGGACCCGGCCTCGAATACAACTTCCTGCTCCTGAACCTGACCCCGCCCGAGGCCGGTAAAGCGCCCGGCGCCGCCGCCCGCCAGTCCTGGTTTCGCCAGACCACCTTCCGCCGCGCCGTGTCCCTGGCCATCGACCGCGAATCCATCGTGCGCATCGTCTACGGCGGCCGCGGCGTTCCCCTGTGGGGCCACGTCACGCCGGGCAACAAACTGTGGTTCGACCCCGCCATTCCCAAACCCGCGCGCTCCATCCCTGCCGCCCGCGACCTGCTGGCCGCCGCCGGGTTCACCCGCAACCGCGATGGCGCCCTCCTCGATCCCGCCGGCAAGCCCGTCGAGCTCTCCATCGTCGCCAGCGCCGGCAACACCGAGCGCGTGCAGATGGCCACCATCATTCAGGACGATCTCAAGCAACTCGGCATTCAGGCCAGCGTGGCCCCCATGGAGTTCCGCTCCCTGGTCGACCGCGTCCTCAATACCCGCTTGTTCGACGCCGCCATCATGGGGCTGGGCGGCGGCGACGCCGATCCCACCCCGGAAATGAACGTCTGGCTTTCCAGCGGCGGCATGCACCTCTGGGATCCCAACCAGAAACAGCCCGCCACGCCCTGGGAAGCCGAAATCGACCGCCTCATGCGGCTTCAGTTGATCACCCCCGCCTACCGCCAACGCCGCGCCCTCTACAACCGCGTGCAGGAGTTGGTGGCGGAGAACTTTCCCCTGATCTTCCTGGCCAGCCCGGATGTGGTCGTGGCGGCCCGCAAATCGGTCGGCAACTTTTCGCCCGCCGTCCTCGAACCCTACACCCTCTGGAATGCCGCGAGCTTATTCCGCCGCGGCCTGCCGCCGGCGGCCCCTCAATGAAGTCCCAGTTGCAGGATCTCGCCCTCGGGCGCGCGCCTTCGCCGGCGTGGGGCGACGACGAACTGGTGGCCGGGTGCCTCGCCGGCGACCAGAAAGCCTGGGCCGCCCTGGTAGCCAAGTACAAGAACCTGGTCTACTCCGTGCCCATGAAATACCGCATGACCCCCGAGGACGCCGCCGACATCTTCCAGGGCGTCTGGCTGGAACTCTACAATTCCCTGGCCCGCCTCCGCCAGCCCGGCGCCGTGCGGTCCTGGCTCATCACCGTGGCCAACAACCAGTGCTACCACTGGAAACAGGCGCGCCAGAAACATCCTGAGCCGGTAGGCTCGCCCATCGACGTCGAATCCCTGGCCGGTCCCGCCGCGCCCCCCCCGCTCCATGAACAACTCGAGCGCGAACAGACTCTGCGCGACGCCATCCAGCACCTGCCCGCCCGCTGCCAGACCATGGTGCGGCTTCTCTTCTTCAGCGACCCGCCCCTCGCCTACAACGAGGTCGCCCGGCGCCTCGGCCTCGCCGAAGGATCCATCGGCTTCATCCGCGGCCGCTGCCTGCAAAAACTGAAACGTCAATTGGAGGAGTCCGGATTCTGACCTTCTTCCTTTCCGGACAAGCCCGGTGAACGTCGACGCCCCCGATCTCGATCCCCTGCTGGAGCGCCTCGCCCGCGCCCGCTCGGAAAAAACCAGGCGCGCCTGGCTGGCGCGCCACCCGGAACTGCGCGCCCCCGCCCACGTCGACGCCCTCTACCGCCAGGTCTTGAAGCTGGCCTACGTGGACCTGACCCGCGCGGCGCGCTTCTCCCAGGCCGCCTCCTGGCTCGGCACGCAGGTGGGCGATGCCGCCTCGCGCGCCGCCGGCCTGCGCTCCTCCGGTCACATGGCCTTCGCCCGCGCCCGCTACCCCGAGGCCCTTGAATCCTACACCGCCGCCCTCAAGCTGCTCGAGGCTGCCGGCCCGGACCTCGAGCTCGAACAGGGACGCACCCTGGCCACCGGCCTGCAGGTGCTCATCTACCTGGGCCGCTACGACGAAGCCTTCCAGTGGGCCGCCCGCGCCCGCGATATCTATCGGCGCCACCACGATGAGCTGCGCCTGGCCCGCCTCACCAGCAACATGGGCAACATCCTGTTCCGCCAGGACCTCCACCAGGACGCCATCGCCCTCTACCGCCAGGCCGCCGCCGAACTGGAGCGCCTCGGTGAGCCGCGCGACCTGGCCGCCATCCTCAGCAATATGGCCGTGTGCTACACCAGCCTGAGCGAGTTCGACCTGGCCCTGCAGTCCTACCGCCGCGCTCGCGAACACTGCCGGAAATTCGGATTCGTCCGCCTGGCCGCCGAGGCCGACTACAACATCGCCTATCTGCATTACCTGCGCGGTGAATACCGCAAGGCCATGGACCTGTACCAGCAGGCCCGCGTCTACTGCCGCGAAAACGGCGACGCCTATCACGAAGCCCTCTGCGATCTGGACGAGTCCGAGATGTACCTGGAACTCAACCTGAGCGAGGAAGGCGGCCGCCTGGCCGAATCCGCCACCCGCCGCTTCGCCAAACTGCGCCTGGGCTACGAACGCGCCAAGGCCGTCATGAACGCGGCCGTGGCCGCCAGCCAGTTCGGCGACACGCCGCGCACCGTGCGCCTCCTGCGCCGTGCCCGCAAGGCCTTTGTCGCCGAAGGCAACCTCGCCTGGCCCGCCGTCATTGACCTCTATCTCGCCCTGGTCTATCAGCAGGCCGGCCGCGCGCGCCGCGCCTGGCAGCTCTCCGAGGATGCTTACCGCTTTCTCTCCGGCTCCATGCTGCCCGCCAAGGCCGCCCTGTGCGAACTCTTGCGCGCCCGCCTGCTGCGCCGTTCCGGCCGTCACGCCGAAGCCCGCGCGCAGTGCCTCAAAGCCGCCGCCAGGCTGCGCCGCGCCGGCGCCCGCGCCCTCCTGTTTTACGCCTACTACGTCCTCGGCGCCATCGAGGAAGACGCCGGCAACCTGGACGCCGCCTACCAGGCCTACCGCCGCGCGCGCCAGGAAACCGAAACCTTCCTCAGCCGCCTGCACGGCGAGCGCATCCAGGTCTCGTTCTTGAAAGATAAGCTCGCCATCTATGAGAGCCTGGTCGCCTTGTGCCTCGAGTCCGGCCACACCCCCCGCGCGATGGAAGAGTCCTTCCAGTACATCGAGGAGGCCAAGTCCCGCAGCCTCGCCGACCTCATCGCCTGCTCCCCGGACCGCGAACCCGCCGCGCAGCCCTCGCCCGCCGGCCGCCTCCGCGAACTGCGCCTGGAACTCGACCGCCTCTATCGCGAGATGGACCAGGCCGCCCTCCGTCCCCATCCCGCCGGCCGCCGCTGGATCGAACACTTGCGCAGCCGCGCCCGCGAGCGTGAAACCGCCCTCATCCAGGGCGCCGCCGAGATCCGCTCCACCGGCCGGGAGGTGGCCGTGCTCCTCGGCGAAGGCGCCCTCTCCCTCGACGCCATTCGCGCCGCCATCCCGCCCGACGCCATCCTGCTCCAATACTTCCGCCTCCGCGGCATGCTCTGCGTCTGCCTGCTCGGCCACGGATTGTTGCGCATCGTGCCCCTCGCCCAGGAAGCCGGCGTGCGCCACCTGCTCCGCCTGCTCCAGTTCCAGATGAGCAAGTTCCGCCTGGGCCCCGGCTGGATGGACGACTTTAGCGAAGGCTGGCGCATGGCCACCGAAACCCACTTGCGCGAGCTTTATCTGAAAGTCGTCGCGCCGGTCCGCGCCTTCCTGGACAAACCCCACCTGATCGTGGCCCCGCAGGGCTTCCTGCACTGCCTGCCCTTCCACGCCCTGCACGATGGCGACGCCTACCTGCTCGACCGCTACTCCATTTCCTATGCCCCCAGCGGGAGCGTTTTCGCCCTCTGCGCCGCCCGCCAGGCCGCCTTCGAGGATCGCGCCGTCATCCTGGGCGTGCCCGACGCCCGCGCGCCCCACATCGAAATTGAGACCCGCGCCATCGCCGGCATCCTGCCCGGCGCCCGCCTCTTCCTCGGCGCCCAGGCCACCAAGGAGGTCCTCTCCGGCCAGGGCCACGCCAGCCGCTTCGTGCACATCGCCACCCACGGCATGTTCCGCCCCGATAACCCCATGTTCTCCTCCATCCGCCTTGGCGACGGTCACCTCAGCTTGTTCGACCTTTACAGCCTGCCCCTGTCCTCCAGCCTGGTAACCCTCAGCGGATGCAGCACCGGGCTCAACGTGGTGGTCGGCGCCGACGAGTTGTTCGGCCTCATGCGCGGCCTGCTCTCGGCCGGCGCCCACAGCGTCCTGGTCAGCCTGTGGGACGTTTCCGACCGCAGCACCGCCGAATTCATGGCCGCCTTCTACCGCAACGTCGTCTCCCATGGCGATAAGGCCCGCGCCGTGCGCGACGCCATGCGCTCGGTGCGCGAAGCCTGGCCCCACCCGTTCTATTGGGCGCCCTTTGTCCTGGTCGGCAAGTACATGAATTGAAAATGCTGATGCAACCAAAAAATATTCTTGCGCGGGCCTATATTTTCCGCCGCCCTGCCACCCCTTAAGACATAGAAGATTCGGCGGACAACCGACATGAGCCACTTTGATATCTCCGAATGGACCGACTTCGTGAGAGGAGTTGTGGGCGGCGAGAGACAGGCCGGCATGCAAGGCCACCTCGCCGCTTGCACGGCCTGCGCCTCCACCTGCGCGCTCCTGCGCAAGGTGGTCTCCGCGTCGCTGCCGGACAAGGCCTGGAAGGTGCCCGCCGAACTGGCCGCCTCCGCCGAAGCCATTTTTGCCTCGCGGCAGCAGGTCCGCCCATCCCTGCTGGAGCGTGTAGTGGGGCGCCTGGTCTACGACAACCTGGCTGAACTGCAGCCCATGGGCGCGCGCGCCGGATACGCGTCTTCCCGCCAGTTGGCCTTTCAAGCCGGCGACTATTACCTCGACCTCAGCATCGAAAGAGATGCCACCCGCGTCAGCCTGCTGGGCCAGCTTGGGTGCCGCAAGGAACCCGCCGCCGCCGTGCCCGGCGTCCAGGTGCTGCTCATGGCCGGCGTACACCTCGCCGCCCGCGCGGTGACCAACGAGTTCGGTGAGTTCAGCCTGGAATTTCGCCCCCGGAAGAATGTCCGCTTGTGCTTCCCCCATGTCGCCGGCGGCGCCCAGATCGAGATTCCCCTGGAGGACCTTCAATGAGAACCCTGCGAACGGCTTTAACCAGAATCCACATTTCGCGCCTGGCGCTGCTCCCCATCCTGATGATGGTCTTCTTCGGCGCGGCCTCGGCCCAGTCCCAGTTCATCCTGAGCACCAACGCTTCCAACCTCGCCAGTATCACCGCCGAATTTGGCCTGACCGTAATCGAAACGCTGAACGGCACGGGCGGCGTATACCTGGTCAGCGCTCCTGCCGGCGTCTCCGCCGCCCTGTTGGAAGCCGATCTCGCGGCCGATCCCGACGTCCAGGCCTTCGAGGCCAACACCATCATGGAATCCTCCGAGGTCGAGCCCGCCTCCCAGGTCCAGGTCAATCTCAGCGCCATCCAGAGCATCCTTTCCAACACCGCCACGATCAACTACTACGGCGCCACCGTCCGCGGCGTCTACGCCAACCAGCAGGTGGCCACGCAGGTGGAGTTGTGCAAGGCTCACACCAGTTATCCCGCCGGCGGTCCCATCGTCGCGGTCATCGATACCGGCGTCGACCCCACCCATCCGGCCCTGGTCAATTCCCTGGTGGGCGGCTACGATTTCACCCGCAATCAGCCCGGCATCCCCGACGAGCGCCTGGACCTCAGCCCCGTCTCCGCCGGCGTCTTCGCCCAGTCTTCCCTGGCGCCCGTTTCCCAGAAGACCCAGCCCATCGTCCTGAGCCAGTCCACCGTGGTCATCCTGGACCAGTCCACCGTGGTCATCCTCGACGGTAGCGGCACCGGGTCCATTCCTTCCGATTTCGGCCACGGCACCATGGTCGCCGGGCTCATTCACCTGGTCGCCCCCACCGCCCTCATCATGCCCCTCAAGGCCTTCCAGTCCAACGGCTCGGCCAACCTCTCCGACATCATCCGCGCCATCTACTATGCCGCCGATAACGGCGCCAAGGTGATCAGCATGAGTTTCGACACCGAGACCGCCTCCCCCGATCTGCAGGCCGCCATCGCTTACGCCAACGCCCAGGGCGTGGTCTGCGTGGCCGCCTCCGGCAATGAGGGCCAGCAGGAACTCACCTACCCGGCAGGCTTCCCCAACGTCATCGGCGTGGGTTCCACCACGGCCACCAACACCCGTAGCGTGTTCAGCAACTACAACGTGCCCAGCGTCTTCACCGCCGCCCCCGGAGAGGCCCTTATCACCGCCTACCCTTACAATAATTACGCCGCCGCCTGGGGCACTTCCTTCAGCACCGCCCTGGTCTCCGGAACCGTCGCCATCATGGCCCAACTGAATGCCGGTCTCAACTATGGCATGGCCGCCGACCCGCTGGAGAACGGCTATCCCATCGCCGAGTCCCTGGGTCTGGGCGACAGCCGCCTGGATGTCTGGATGACCCTCCAGACCCTGACCGGCGACCAATGAACCTCCACAGGTAGGCCGGGCGCCTCGGGCAGGCTGCCGGGATTCCACCCTCACAAGGGTGGTGCGCCCCGGCTCCCTCCCTGCGCCCGGTAGGGCGCATGCCGCCGGTTGTTGCTATACTTGGACCCGCACCCTAAGCAAAAGAACTGATCGATTATGAGACTCTTCGCCATTCCCTTGTTTCTCTTCTGTGTAGCCTGCCTTTCGCCGCGAGCCTCCGCGGTCACGGCCACCTATACCAACAGCACCCAAAACGTCACCTTGACGGGCCTTGGCGGCAGCGCCGGCGTAGGGCAGAGCCTTGTGGATTGGGGCGCCTGCGCCTACGACGGCACGAATACCAACTGCACCGTCTCGGCTCCTTACACGGGCGTCGGCGGCGGCGGGACCATCTCGATGGTGTTGAGTTATCGAGGCAACGGGACATCTCCCTTTACGGCCAACTCGATCGGCCCGGGCAGCGACCTGATCACCTTCGGTCTCACGGCCGGCAGTTCCGGCAAAATCGTGGTGAGCCTGCAAGAGAACACCGGCGCCAACGTGACGTTTCTATCCAACAATTTCGTTTTCTATTTTTCCAATGCCACATGCACCGGAATCGCCGCCACGTCGTGCGCCGTCGGACAAGTGGGGCTTACGCCGAATGCTACCATTACGGGACCGGTTTACGGCTCCTTTGATGCCACGCCTGTGATCCTGGCGGTGATCAGCGCCAGCGGTTTCGGCGGGTTCTCCGCGGTGGCGCCGGGGACCTGGATGGAGATCTACGGCACCAATCTTGCCAACGTCCTCTCCCAGACTTGGACCGCCGCGGATTTCAACGGCAACGCGGCGCCCACTGCTCTGGGCGGCAACACCGTCACGATCGGCGGCCAGTCGGCATTTGTCGATTTCATCAGCCCCTTACAAGTAAATGCCCAGGCGCCATCCAATGTCGCGACCGGAGCGCAGCCGGTGGTGGTCACCACGCCGGGCGGAGTCAGCGCGCCCTTTACGCCGACGGTCAATGCCACCGAGCCAGGCCTGGACGCGCCGGCATCGTTCAACATCGGCGGAGTCCAGTACGCGGTGGCCATGCACGCCGATAACTCGTTCGTCCTCCCCACCGGCGCGATTGTGGGCCTCAATGCGCGGCCCGCCAAGCCGGGCGAGGAGATCGTTCTCTATGGCATCGGCTTCGGGCCGGTCACGCCGGACATAGCGGCGGGCCAGCTTGTGCAGCAGGCCAATGCGCTGACATCGTCCTTTGCAATGTCCATGGGCGGCGTGCCCGTCACCAGCGTGCCCTATGCGGGATTAGCGCCGAATTTCACGGGCTTGTATCAGTTCAATGTCGTGGTGCCGGCGAATGCCGGCAGCGGCGCCGTGCCCTTGACGTTCACGGTCAACGGCCTGGCCGGAACGCAGACCCTGTTTATCGCGTTGAGCAACTGACGCTGCGCCCGGCCGGCTCCCGGGGACATTTCGCGATTTTCCAGTTGACAACCAGTTGCATATAGTTTCCAATGGAACTGCAACTGAATTGCAACTGATCGCAAATGAACCCCTATTCCATCTTTGAACGCCGTGCCGGGCGCGTCCTCAACCGCTGCCGGTATCTGCAAATCGTTTGCATGCTTACCGCTGGGGCAACCATCCGTCCGGCCGTTTCCCGGGCTGGCGAAGGCCCCTTCTTCATCACCTACACACACCAGATGGAAGAACCCGGCAACCTGGAACTGACCACCACCAACGTGACCGGCCAGCCCGGAGTGAACGACCGGTTCCTGGGTACGGCGGCGGAGTTGGAGTACGGTGTGTTGGGCTGGTGGACCAGCGAACTGTATTTCGACGGGCAGGCCACCAGCGGCCAGAACGCCTTCTTCACCGGATACCGCTGGGAGAACCGCTTCCGCATGCTGCCGCGGGAACACTGGATCAACCCCGTGCTCTACCTCGAGTTCGAGAACATCGACGGCGGCGACAAAAGCCTGCTGGAAGTGGTCGGCCACGATGGCGCGGACGGCCTGGCCGCGCTCAACGCCACGGCGCGCCGCGAGAAACAGCGGGAAATCGAGGCCAAGCTCATTTTGAGCAGCTACTACAAAGGCTGGACCGTCGCCGAAAACTTCATCGCCGAAAAGAACGTCAGCCTGGGGCCTTATGAATTCGGCTACGCGGCAGGCATCTCGCGGCCGCTGGCCCTGGCGGCCCGGCCCGGCCGTTGTAACTTGTGCCCGGAGAACTTTCAGGTGGGCGTGGAAATGTACGGCGGCCTGGGAACCTGCCAGGCCTTCGGGCTGTACGGGACTTCGCATTACGTGGCGCCCACGCTGGCCTGGACCCTGGCCGGCGGCGCCACGTTCAAGGTCTCGCCGGGCTTTGGAATCACCCGCGCCAGCGCGCCGCTGCTGCTGCGCTTTGGGGTGTCTTTCGAAGTCGCGCAATTCGGCCCCTCGATGCGCCGCCTGCTCAAGGGAGATCGCCCATGAAGGCGCTGCTGACCGGGTTGGCGGCGGCGATCCTGCTGGCGGCGGGCGGCCGTGAGGGAACGCTCCTGCGGCGCGCCGCGGCAAGGGCCGCCGCTCTCCGCAATCCGTTGGAGGCCGATGCCGCGGCCCTTCAGGCGGGCGCCAAGCTGTATGCCCGGGAGTGCGCCGCCTGTCACGGACCGGACCTCGCGGGCGGGCGCAAGGCGCCCTCGCTCAACCGCCCGGAGGTCCGTCAGGCTTCGCCCGGAACGCTGTTTTGGATCCTGCGCAACGGATCGCTGCGCACCGGCATGCCTTCCTTCGCGCACCTGCCTGAGGCGCAGCGCTGGCAGATCGCCGCCTTTCTGCGGCAGTAGCGTGGCGCTGGCGCGCCCGCCCCATGGCGGCGCCGCTAACCTGCTATCCTGAATAATGAATCTGATCCCTGCCAGTCGACCGCATCGCCGCGCCGGTTCGCCGTCATCGGATTCCCAGGAGGAAGCACATTGAAGGACGTTTTCACCCTGCAGCTCTCAAAGTCCACAGCGCCAGGCAACAAGGCACGCCCCGTTCAGCGCTTGAATGGAACGGGCGTCGTCACCACCGGACGCGGGCGCGAGATCCCGGTGGAGTATCACTTGTGTTTCCCACAAAAGGATCCGGCCGCCGTAAGCGAAGACCCGGCCAAGACCGCGGTGAAGGAGTTCTCGGGCCAGGTGTGGTGCCCCTACGACGGATCGTTCGTCAGTGTCCACTCGGGCAAGATTTTGACCTTGCGCCTGGAAGACGGGCGGCGGCTGCGTTTCTTCCACCAGAATCGCGACGGCGGCATCGCCGTCACGGAATGGCTCGGCTGACAGGCGCACCGCTGTGGCGAAGCAGGCCTTGAAGATCCTGGTCCTCGATGTCGGCGGCACCCACGTGAAGGCGCTGGCCACCGGCCGCCGCACGCCGGTCGAGATTCCATCCGGGCCGAAGATGACTCCCTCGAAGATGGTGGCCGCGATTCGCAAGGCTACCGCGGGCTGGGAGTATTCGGCCGCATCCATCGGCTATCCGGGCCCGGTCCTGCACAACAAACCGGTCGGCGATCCGCACAACTTGGGGCGCGGCTGGGTGGGATTCGATTTCAGCAAGGCGCTGGGGTGTCCGGTCCGGATGCTCAACGACGCGGCCATGCAGGCGCTGGGCCATTACGAAGGAGGACGCATGTTGTTCCTCGGGCTGGGCACCGGCCTGGGTTCCGCCCTCATCGTGGATGGCGTTCTCGAGCCCATGGAGCTGGCGCATCTGCCGTACAAAAACGGGCGCACCTACGAGGACTACGTGGGGCTGCGCGGCCTGAAGCGGCTCGGCAGGAAGAAGTGGCGGCGGCACGTCTTCGACGTGGTCAAGCGGCTGAAGGCTGCCCTGGAGGCCGAGTACGTGGTGCTGGGCGGCGGGAATGCCAAGGCGTTGAAGAAAATGCCGCCCGGCGCGCGCCCCGGCAACAATGCCAACGCCTTTCGCGGCGGATACCGGTTGTGGCAGGATGCCGCCCGGGACCGCCGCGCGGTATGATTCCCCGGAGGACTACTGTCATGCTGCGAGCCGTTTCGATCACGATGCTGTTGCCCCTGGCGCTGCTGTCGAGCGCGCTGGCCGCCGATGTCACGGGTAAGTGGAAAGGTCCCATGGAAGGGACCGGCGCGGACATGGTGCTGGATCTGAAATCCGACGGAGCCGCCGTCACGGGCACGATGTCGGATTCCGAGGGCAAGCCCAGGCCCATCACCAAAGGCACGCTCGACGGAGACAAGATCTCCCTGACCGTGGCTTCGGAATGGCAGGGCAATCCCATCACCTTGCTGGTGACCGGGACGGTTTCGGGCGACACCATGAACCTGAAGATCCAGACGGAAGATGGCGCCTGGGGCGCCGATGCGGTGGTGAAGCGGGGGTCGTGAACATCGCCGTGCATCCCGCCGAGTCGTTCGCCGAACTGCTCCAGGACGTGAAGACCGTGCTAGTGATCGACTGGCCCAGTAAGGATGTCCCTGAAGCGCTGGCCCGGGCGGGGTTCCGCGTGGTGGTGCACGGAGGGCCAGGCCCCGAGGACTATGCGGCCTGCGAACCGGACGGCGGCGAGGTCGCGTCCCGCAACAGCGGCCGCCAGCCGGTGCGTGCCGATCTGCTGTACTCCTATCGACCGTTCAGCGAACTGCCGGGCATCATCGCCACCGCCCTGAGCCTGCATGCCGGCATCCTGTGGACCCAATCCGGCCTGTCCGGCCCCGGAGTGAAGGACCCCAAGGGCTGCTGGGTCGCAGCAGACGAACTCGCGGTGGCGCGCAATCTGGCGCAAGCGGCGGGTTTGCGCTACTTCACCGAGCCGTACATCGGGGATGCGGCCCGCGCGGCAGGGGCATCCCGCTAAGCGGGCCGGCCGCCGCGCCGACCAGCGGGGCTGCGGCCCGCGCGGCTGGGCCATCCCGCTCAGCGGCCCCGCCGCCGCGCCGCCCCGCCAGCCGCGCCGGATCCAGCAGGTGCTTCGGCGTGTAGATCTTGCGCGACCACTGCTGGCCGGAATCGAAACGCACCCCCGCGAAATAGCCGATCTCATGGTGGACGCAGTATTGCACCCGTCCCCGGAGCCGGCGCCGCCCCAGCCGCAGGCTGATGCGCGCACCGGGCGCGGCCGGCTGCTCCAATAACACGCAGGCGCCGGAGGGCGAGATGTCTTCCAGGTTCGCGGTCAGCTCCGCGGGTCCGGCGCCCTCCAGCCGCACGCCGATCAGGTCCGAGCACAGCAGGCGGGGTTCGGCGCGCCTCTCTTGCATGGGACGCCTACTCGCCGACCACGGTCACCAGCACCTGCCGGTCGCGCGCGCGGTTGTCGAAATCGCACAGCACGATCTGCTGCCAGGCGCCGGTCAGGGGGCGCCCTTCCGCGACCGGGAAGCTGCGCGCGCTGCCCACCAGCGCGCTGCGCAGATGCGCGTATCCGTTGCCATCCCCCCAGCGGGCGTTGTGGGCATAGGCGCCCCCGGCGGGCGCGATCTGCTCGAGCGCGCGCCGCAGGTCCGCCACGCAGCCCGGCTCGAACTCCAGCGTGGTGATGCCCAGCGTCGAGCCCACTCCGGCGACGTTCACGATGCCTTGCTGGATGCGGCTCTCGCTCACGATGCGGGCCACCGGCGCGCTGATGTCCAGCACTTCGCCATGGCCCTGCGTCGCGATCCGGAAGCTTTTCTGAAAGACCGGCATGCGGGCGTCGGTTCCGGCTAACGGCCGAACTGGTCTTCGAAGCCGGCGATCTTGCCCAGGCGGCGCCGGTGCCGCTCCAGCCCGGAGAATTTGGCGGCGGTGTACCTGCGCACCAGCTCCAGGGCCAGTTCCGGGCCGATCACGCGCGCTCCCAGGCACAGCACGTTCACGTCGTCGTCTTCCACGGATTGATGCGCGGAAAACGGGTCGTGACAGGTGGCCGCGCGGATCCCCTTGAACTTGTTGGCCGCCACGCAGGCCCCCGCGCCGCTGCCGCACAGCAGGATGGCGCGGTCGGCGCGCCCCTGGAGCACGGCTTCGGCCGCCGCGCGCGAGTAGTCGGGATAATCCACCGGGTCCGTCGAATCCGTGCCCAGATCCACCGCGGAGTGTCCTAACCTGGTCAATTCCTCGATCACCCGCGCCTTCAGCGGGAACCCGGCATGATCGCTGGCCACGGCTACCTTCATGATTTCATTTCCCATGATAGCGCGCTATACTGCCAGAGGAGCGCCGTGAGAATTTAGGATCGCGGCGGCGTCTATTTAGATATGCTTATCAGCAGGCTCCTTGCCACGCTCGGCGCGTTCGCCATCACGGGCTGGGCGCAGCCCCAGGCCGGGGTGGCCGGACCGGTCACCGGCTTCGTCTACGATCCGGGCACGGGCGCGATCCGGTCCATGCTCGGCATTCCCGGAGCCGCGCATCTCGGCAACGTGGTGGCCGCCGGATTGGGCGCCGCGGCGGTTTCGCCGGATGGCTCGGCGGCGCTGGCCGTGACGCGGGACGGGACCCTGGTGCTGTACACCGGTTTGCGGAACGCGAAGACGTCCACCTGGACGGTGACGGGCGGCATCGCGGGCGCGGACCGTTTCGCATGGGCGCCGGACGGCAGCGCCGCGGCGGTATACGCCTCCGCCAGCGGCCAGGCGCAAACCATCGCGAATCTTTCCACGTCACCGGTGGCCTCCGCGCCCATCGACCTGTCGCGCCTGCCGGGACCGGTGGCCGCCCTGGCTTTCGACGGGCAGCGCCTGATCGCGGGCGTCTCCGGCGATGCGGGCGGTATCTACCTGGCGCCGGCTTCCGCGCAGCCGCAACGGATCGCGGCCGCCGCCGGCCCTTCGGCGATCGCTTTGGCGGGCGCCAGCCTGTACTTCGCCGACAACCAGTCGCAGCAGATCTGGCAGGTGCAAAGCTACGCCACCACGCCCGCCGCGGTCCTGTTCGCCAATGACAGCGGCATCAATCTGCCGGCCGGGCTGCAGGTCTCCGCGGATGGGCAGCGCCTCTTCGTGGCGAACGCGGGCAACCGCAAGCTGTCCGTCTACGACACGGCGTCGCGTTCGGCCGTGCAAAGCGTCGGCCTGTCCTTCACGCCCACGGGCCTGGACCGCTTCGGGGACGCTTCCGTTTTCCTGTTGAACGGTGCCGCCGCCGGACCGCTCTACGTGGTGCGCGATGGCGGCGCGGGAAACGCCGCCGTATTCTTTGTCCCGGCGCCCGTGCGCCGGACTCCGCTGCAAGCGCCGGTCCGGCCGGCTTAGCGCTAGACCTGTTCCGGGGCGGCCGCCTTCACCCGGATCTCGACCGTCTTCTCCCCGAGATACGGGTGCCGCGCGTGCAGCCGGATGACGCCCGCCGCTTCCCTGCTGCGCACCCACACCGCCCCCACGCCGCCCACCAGCGCGAACGGGTTCTCGCCGCTAATCTCGCCCGGCCCCTCCAGCCGGAGCAGAATGGCCCCCGTCGCAAACGGCCGCGCGCCCCCGTGTTCATTGGTCACGCGCAGCACCACGCGCGTGGCGTCGATGCCGTCGCCCGCCAACTCGGTGTCGTCCGGCTCGACGTGCAACTGGCGGTCGTAGTCGTTCCCCGGCATGGTCTTCGAGATGACCTTCTCGCCGTGGAGGTATCCATCGATGCGCAGGTCGCCCCAATCCTCCAGGTGCTCGCCCGCCAGGTCGGTGACAAACGGCGGATGGGGCAGGTGGCCATAGGCCGCGCGATCGGGATCGAGCTCCAGCTTCAACACGCCGTTGACATAGATCTTCAGGCGGTCGCAATTGGAAGCGATCACCGCGTGGCGGACGCCGCCGCCTTCGGATTGGTCGCCCTGCGACCAGTTGAAGCAAGGCTCCAGCACGATCTCCTCGCGGGGGTCGCACTGGGAGCGGTAGAACTGGCCGGCCGCCTTGGGAATGCGGAAGATGTCGCTCACGCCGTGATAGCAGATCTTGTCGCCGGAGCCGAAATTGGCGTGGGTGTTGTAGTCGAAGGCGCACCAGCCCGTGCCGCCCGCGTAGCGGTCGCTGGAGGCCAGTTGGTTGTGCACGCGGGCGTGCCGCAGGGTGTGCTCCATCACGCGGTCCACGTTGTCGTAGCGCTTGGTGGGGAACATATGGCCGTTGAATTCGGTGTTCAGATACAGCGGGTGGTTGGGCTCGCGCAGCGGGAAACCAAAATCGTTCATGGTGAAAACGTCTTCGAGCAGCTCGGAGTCGTAGAGGTAGCGCACGCCGCCGGTCTGGCGCGAATCGTCGAGCCGGCGGGCCAGCGCGTTGGTGCGCGTGTAGAAATCGTGGTTGTCCTGCGATTCGTTGATGCGCACGCCCCACAACACGATGGACGGATGGTTCCAGTCGCGCCGGATCATCTGTTCGACGTTGCCCACCGCCAAATCCTGCCAGGCCTGATCGCCGATGTGCTGCCAGCCCGGAATCTCCTCGAACACCAGCAGGCCGGCCTCGTCGCAGGCGTCCAGAAAGTGCGGCGACTGCGGGTAGTGCGAGGTGCGCACCAGGTTGCAATGCAATTCACGCTTCAGGATCAGGGCGTCGCTGCGTTGCGCGCGCGCGGGCATGGCGCCGCCGGCGTAGGGATAGGTCTGGTGGCGGTTCAGCCCGCGCAGCTTGAGGTGCTTACCGTTGAGCATGAAACCCTGTGGAGTGAAGCGCGCCTCGCGGAAACCGGTGCGCACGGAGTACTCATCCACCGGCGCGGATCCCTTGTAGAGGCGGGCCGTGACGGTGTAGAGCTTGGGATGGTCCAGGTCCCACAGATCCACGGCGCCGAGATTGGAAAGTGTCAGCACCGGGTTGGCGGCGGGTCCTTCAGCCGATGCCAGCACGCGCGCGCCTTCGCGCAGTTCGGCCTTAAGCGTGAGGCCGGCGGGCGGCCCGTCGAGCAGGCAGCGCACCTCCACGCGGCGGCCGCTATCGAGCACGTCCACCGGCTTGGCGAAGACGTTCGCGATGAATTCCGCGGGCGCCACGCGCAGGGCCACGTCGCGATAAATGCCCCCGAAGGTCAGATAATCGATGTTCCCGCCGAACGGGGGGATGTCGGCGCGTTCGGTGGAGTCCACCTCGACGGCCAGCAGGTTCGCCCCATCGGCTTTCAAATGCGGCGTGAGTTCGCGGGAAAAGGGCGTATAGCCGCCGCGATATTCGGCCAGCCGGTGGCCGTTGATGGTGACCGTGGCGGCGGTCATCACGCCCGCGAAATCCACGAAAACGCGGCGGCCCGCCTGCGGCGCCAGTTTGAAATGGCGGCGATAAATCGAGACGAACTGGAAATCCTTTTCGTCAAAGCTGTGCCAGGGGAAGATTCTATTGGCGTGCGGGATGGTGACGCGCTGGAACCTGGCGTCGTCGAAATCCGGCGCGGAACAGCCCGGCGTGGCGCGGCCGCCATACAGCCAGTTGCGGTTCATGGGAAGAACCTGGCGAAGGGAAGGATGCGGCTGCGCCGCGTGGGAGGGGGCGCCCGCCTGCCACAATGCCGCCGCGCCGCCCGCCTGGATAAAGCCTCTCCGGTGGATCGTATTCATCAGTACGAATCTTACCGCGCGGCATTGGCGAGCGGTGGCGTTGGCGCCTTACAGGCCGGCCTGCACCGCGGCGATGCGCGCGATGGCGGCCCAATCCAGGTCGCCTTCGCCGCGGGCCATGGCCGCCAGGAAGCGGTCGCGCAGCAACCCGGCCAGGGGCATCGGCACGGCGGCGGCGTCCGCGGCCTCCTGCACCAGGCGCAGGTCCTTGAACCCCAGCCGCAGCTTGAATCCCGCGGGTTCGAAGTGGCCCTTGGCGACCGCGCCGCCATAACTGCCGTAGAGCTGCGAATTGAACAGGGCGTTGTTGGCGATGTCCAGGAACTGGCCGGCATCCACGCCGGCCTTGCGCACCAGGGCGAACGCCTCACCCATGGATTCGAGAGCGGCGGCGATCATAAAATTGCCCGCCAGCTTGACCACGTTCGCCAGCCACGGTTCGGCGCCGGCCACCGACCAGCCGCGCCCCAGGGCTTCGAACACCGGCCGGCAGCGCTCCACCTGCTCCGGCGCGCCCGCGGCCACGATCCACAGCCGGGCGGCGGCCGCCGCCACCGGCCGTCCGAACACCGGCGCCGCCACGTAGAATTGCCCCCGCGCGGCGTGCTCGCCGGCCAGCGCCTGGGAACACGCCACCCCCACCGTGCTCATGCCGATGTGCACCGCGCCGCCGGCCAGAGACTCCCGGAAGCCAAGCGCGGCCCGCTCCACCGCGGCATCGTCGGCCAGCATGGTGATGACGGCTTCGGCGCCGCTGACCGCTTCCGCGGCCGACTCCGCCACCACCGCGCCATCCTGCAGCAAGGCTTCCGCGCGCGCGCGCGTGCGGTTGTAGACGGCAACACGATGCCCTGCCGCCAGCAGGTTGCGAGCCATGGGCGACCCCATGTTCCCAGCGCCAATGAATGCCAGTCTCATATTATGTGATCTCGCGCAAAACGGTGCGCGGCCACGCGCCCCTTTGCGCTACTGTGTCATTCTAACCTTATTCGATGACGATGGAGGCGGTATAACGCGCATGGAGAAACACTATGGATAAGCCCGGTATCGGCATCGCTATCCCCGGTTTTGGACGGCGCTCGATCAAGATTGTGGTCAGCGATTATACAGGAACGCATTCCTGTGCCGGCAGCATGGATGCGGATGTTAAGAACAGGTTAAGAGAGCTGGCGGAGATCGTGGACCTGCATATCGTGACCGCCGACTCCTACGGCACGGCCGAGAAGGAACTGGCGGGAATCGCGATGCCGTACCTTTTGCGGACCGGCAATCATGACGAAGGCAAGGCGGCATACGTGCGCCAGTTCGACCTCAAGCACGTGGCGGCCATGGGTAACGGGAACAACGACCGCCTCATGCTCCAGACCGTCAAGCAGGGCGGGGGCGTGGCCATCGCCGTCGATAACGGCGAAGGATGCGCCGTCGGCGCCCTGCTGAACGCCGACGTGTTCGTGGTGGGAGCCGCGAACGCCATCGATTTGCTGCTGCATCCGGTGCGGCTGATGGCCACGCTGCGCTTCTGAAGCGCCCGGCTATACCACCTGCACCGGGCAAGGCTCCGCGCGCACCCCGCCGCATTCGATGAACAGCAGGTGCTCGCCGCGCGGGACGTCCGGCGGCAGGGCGGCGTTGATCTGCGCGCGGCCGTGGGCGTCCGGCTCGCCCAAAAACTCGATGCGCAGCCGCGTCGCGCCCAGCAGCAGCCGCACGTTGTTGCAATCGGCGTTTTCCGGCAGCCCCGCGGCCCAGCAGGCCACCCGCGCCGCGCCGGACGCCCGCACCTGGCCTTGCTCCCAGGTGATTCCGTCCCGCACGCCCAGGCAGACCAGCCGTTCCACAACCACGGGCAGGTCCACGGCGATGCGCACGGCGTTGCTGAACCCGCTGCCGGCGTAGCGCAGGCGCGCTTGCTTCCATCCCGGGCTCAACCCGCGCGGCAAGGGAAAGTTCGCCACCCACAGGCCGTTCTCCCAGGACTTGCAGTAATCGCAGGCGGCGCCGAACCCGTCCACTTCCAGCCGCAGTTCCTGGTGCGAAACAGGCGCGCGCGGGCCGCGAAACCAACAGGAGAGGTACTGCTCCTTGCGGCTCCGGAAATTGATGCCCTGGCCCGCGGTATTCACCGCCATGAGGAATTGCGGGGCCTCCGTGGCCGGCGCGGCGGGCTCCGCCTCCCACCCGCGGTAACAGGCCACCATGGCGTTGTTCGGCTCGGTGTGCAGCAGTTCGACGCGCGCGAATCCGGCGGCCCGGCACATGGCCATCAGGCAGGCCACGCTGGGCCCGCACCAGTTGTCGAATTGGCCCGCGAGCTCGCAGCTTTCGTAGAACTCCATGACCGGGATATCCGCCTGGTGCTCGCGCCAGGTCTCGCCGTCGGTGACGAACGACTCCACCACGGCCACGTCCGTCGTCAGGCCGCACACGATCTCCAGCGCCAGCAGCGGATGCCGCAGATGGTAGAGCACGCCCAGAAAAAAGACGATATCGAAACGCCCCAGACCCGCTTCGGGTAGCTCGTAGACTTCCAGGACGCGGTAATCGGCTTTGGAAGATAGCTTCCGGTGTAAGTCGAGGAAATGGTCCACCTCCACGCAGTCGATGGAAGTTACACTGGCGCCGTGCCGCTCGGCCTCGAAGCTGAACCAGCCATCCCATGCGCCGATGTCCAGCACGCGTTTGCCGCCCAGGTCGGCCGGGATGGGGAACCGCGCGTAGCGCTCCCGCTGGCGGGCGATCGGGTTGACGCCGTCGATCAGCGTGCCGTCGGGCAGCTCGAAGCTGTGATACCAGCCCTTTTCCGCCAGCGCCTGGCTGTGGTCCTGCCCCTTGCGGAATTCGCGAGTCATGCTTGGGTTCATAAATTTCACATGGGAGCCAACTGCTCCTCCAGGGGCTCCGCTCAACAATACCAGGGCTCCGTCAGGTACGGGATAGTAACGCGGGGCCGACCCGGCGGCGGGGCGGGAAGCGTGCGGGCCCGCGCCCCCATGGCATCGTGAGTCAGCTTCCAGGCGCGGCGGAAGATGGCCCGGCGATCCTCTTTTTCGGCCACCGCGCGCCGTACGGCGCTTTCCACCTCGCGTTGCAGCGCATCCGCGCGCGGGTCGGGGTGGGTCCAGCAATGGCTCAGGGCGCGCTCGTCGAATTCGCCGATGGCCGCGCGCGCCGCGGGCAGATCCAGCAGGCGCGATCCCGCCGGAACCAGCAGCCGGATGGCAAGCTGCACGGGCGCCACGTGCTCCACCAGGTCCAGTTCCGCGATGGCGGCCAGCAGATCGGCGTATCCGGCCAGCGTCATCCACGGGTGGAAGGCCACGAAGGTCGGCGCCAGCACCAGGCCCAGTTCGCGGAACATCTTCGCCACGCGCACGAAATCGGCGCGCGTGTGGCCTTTGTCGAAAATACGCAGCAGAACGTCGTCGTCCACGGACTCGACTGCGGACACCACGAAGGCGCAGCCGGTATCGCGCAGCAGGGGAAGCTGCGCGGCGTGTTGGAGCAGGTGCTCCACCTTGACGGTCACGTCGTAACTGACTCGCGGGAACTCGCCGTGCAGCGCCCGCACCAGCGCCATGGCGTGTCCGATGCCGTTGAAGAAATCGGGATCGCCAAAGGTGATGTGGCGCGCGCCGGACGCCACCTGGCGGCGGATGTCCTCCATCACCGTCTCCCGCTGCACGATGCGGAAGGTTCCCTGGTACACCGGGACCACCGGACAATGGCGGCACCAGTGGCGGCAGCCTCGGCTGGCTTCCGTGTAACCCACCGTGCGGCGCTCGCCGCCCGGCAGCACCAGTTGGACATATTCGGACAGCGGCGGCAGACCGACGCGGTCGGGCGCCGGGAAGCGCTGCTTGGCCAGCGAAATCAGCGGCGCCGGACCGGGGCGCACCAGGGTGAGCAGGCTCTCTTCGAACTCGCCGCCGGCGATGGTCCGCACGCCCAGTTTGCGCAGCAGGGGCGCGTTCACCGGAGCGTACAGGCCGTAGGCGCACAGGTGCGCCGCCGGGTTCACCGCGCGCGCGTGTTGGATCACCGGAAGGGCCAGCCGCGTGGCCGTGTGCATGGGCAGGTAGAAGGCCACCGCGTCCGCCCGCCGCAGCGCGCCGTCGTCCAGGGGTTGGCGCGCCAGGTCCAAACACTCCACCTGCGCGCCAGCCCGGCGCAGCCACGCCGCCGGCGACGCCAGTCCGAAAGGCTGCCGCCCCATCTCGTAAGTGGAAATCAGGAGGATCCGCAAGAGCTACTTCCAGTCTGCCACAGCTTGCGTAACCTTTCCCCGCTCCCCCGGTATTATGAGGTGGATGCCGGAAGCGCGGGCGGACAACGTACTCATGCAGAAGGTGCGGGACGGCGACCTGGCCCAGATGGCCGTGCTCTTCGAGCGCCATCACCGGGCCCTGTTCCGCTATTTCCTGCGCCTGACCGGCCATCGCGAATCCAGTGAGGACCTGGTGCAGGACGTGTTTTTCCGCATGTTGAAATACCGCGGCAGCTACCGGGACGGCCACCCGTTCACCGCCTGGATGTACCAGGTGGCGCGCAACGCGCACCTGGATGGCGTCCAAAAGCAAAGGCCGGAAACGCCCATCGCCGTCGAACGTTTGGAGGAGCCGGCCAGCACGCAGCCGGACCCGGCCGAAAGCATGCGCCGCGGCCAGGACCTGGGCCTGCTGCGCCGCGCCCTGGCGGCCCTGCCGGTGGAGAAGCGCGAGGTGCTGGTGCTGAGCCGCTTTCAGAACCTCAAGTACGAGCAGATCGCGGAGATTCTGGCCTGCGACCCCGGCGCCGTAAAAGTGCGCGTCTATCGGGCCCTCAAAACACTCAGCCGGACTTTTTTTGAATTAGCTGGAGAGAAAGCGTCATGACCTGCGATGAGGTAAAGGAACATTCCGCCGACTATCTGGCGGGCGCCATGAGCCCGGCCACGGCCGCGGAGTTTGACGAACATCTGGCCGCGTGCGCCGCCTGCAAACAGGAAACCGCGGAGCTGTCCGCAACCTGGGAGGCGCTCGGGTTGTTGGAAGAGGAACAGCCCGGCGCGGCCCTGCGCGCGCGCTTCTACGATTCCCTGGGTGCTTACCGGCAAGGCCTCGCCTCGGCGGCGCCGGCCCCCTCGCTGCGTCCGTTTTTCGCGTGGGGCTGGCGCGGATGGGCGTGGTCCGCGGCCCTGCTGGTGGCGGGCCTGGCCGCCGGCCAGTGGCTGGATCTGCGCGGCCGCCGCCAGGACGACCTGGCGCGCCTGCGCGACGAAGTGGGGCACATGCGCCAACTGGTGACCCTCTCGCTGCTCGAAGAACAATCCGCCAGCGAGCGCTTGCGCGGCGTGGACTACGCCTATCGCGTGGACCAATCCGACACCCGCGTGCTCTCGGCCTTGTTGCATGCCGTCAATCACGACGCCAACGTGAATGTGCGGCTGGCGGCGGTGGACGCGCTGCGCAAGTTCGCGGCCAGTCCATCGGTGCGGGGCTCGCTGGATCGGTCGTTGACGGAACAGAAGTCGCCGCTGGTGCAATTAGCGCTGATCGACCTGATCGTGGACATCCGCGACAAGGACGCCCTGCCTTCCCTGGCGGCCCTGCGGACCAGCGCCACCGCGGACCGGAACGTGAAGGAAAAAGCCCTGTGGGGATTGACCCAGTTGCAGTGATCGGGAGACATACCATGCGAACCATGCGAAATCGGCGATGGGCCATCGGCCTGCTTGCCCTGCCATCGATGGCCGCCGCCATCGGGCAGAACGAGACCATCCAAAAGACCTACACGCTATCCGGCGCCGCGCCGAAGAAGCTCGTCGTGGACAACGTGTTCGGCTCCATCCATGTGACTGGCTATGCCGGCAGCGAGGTCCGCCTGGTGGTCCGCAAGACCCTCCGCGCGGACTCCCCGGAGGCCGCCGAACGGGCGCGCCGCGAGGTCACCCTGGATATCTCGCAGGATGCCAACACCGTGCGCTTCTATGTGGACGGGCCTTTCCGCTGCCGCGATGGCGGCGTGCGCATTCACCATCGCCCGGGCTACCAGGTGCGGTACGATTTCGATCTCCAGGCGCCCGCCGGCACGGCCGCCGATCTGAAAACCATCAACGACGGCGAAATCCGCATGGACAACGTCACCGGCGATTACACCGTGAACAACATCAACGGCGGCATTGAAATCACCGGCGCCGCGGGCTCCGGCAAAGTGTATGCCCTGAACGGCCGCGTGCGCGTGTCGTTCCGCGAAAACCCGCGCGCGGCCAGTTCCTTCGGTTCGCTGAACGGCGAAGTGCGCGTGGCCTTCCAGCCGGATCTTTCCGCCGACCTGCGCTTCAAAACCTTCAACGGCGGCGTCTACACGGACTTCCCGGTGAGTTACCTGCCGCTCGCGGCGGCCGCCGGCGAGCGCCACAACGGTAAGTTCGTTTACAAGAGCAATGACTGGTCCGCGGTGCGCGTGGGCCGCGGCGGGCCGGAGCTCAGCTTTGACGCCTTCAACGGCGATATTCGAATTCTCAGTCAAGGACAGTAATCATGCGAACCTCCATTTACCTAAGTGCGTTTCTGCTGGCGGCAGGCCTGGCCGGCTTTGCCCAGGACAGTCCGGACCGGGTCAGCGTGCCGCTGACCGATCCCTCGCGCCCCGCCAGCGTGCATGCCTCGCTGATGAACGGCAGCATCACGGTGACCGGCTACAACGGCAAGGAAGTCGTCGTGGAAGCCCGCTCGCGGGGCCAGGAATCCAACCGCGAGTCCAGCCCGGACCGCAAGGCCGAAGGCATGCGCCGCCTGGATAGCCACGGCAGCGGCCTGAGCGTGGAAGAGCAGGACAACGAAGTCGACGTCGGGACGCGCACCCTGAATCGGGCGGTGGACCTCGCCATCCAGGTGCCCTTCAACACCTCGCTGAAACTGAAGTGCCTGAACGGCGGCGACATCAAAGTGGAGCGCGTCAGCGGCGAGATCGACGCCGACAACCTGAATGGCGCGGTGAAACTGCTGAACGTCTCGGGCGCCGTGGTGGCGCACTCGCTCAATGCGGATGTCATCGTGACCCTCGACCGGGTCACCGCGGGAAAGTCGATGTCGTTCAGCACCATGAACGGCAATGTGGATGTTACCCTGCCGCCGGATGTCAAGGCGCGTGTCAAGATGAAGTCCGAGAACGGCGAGATCTACAGCGATTTCGAAGTGCGGCCGGAGGCCAATCCGGCCAATCCCAACGTATCGGAAACGCACCGCAAGGACGGCCGCTTTCGGGTGCGGTTCGACAGAGCCACTTACGGCGCCATCAACGGAGGCGGCCCGGAAATGCAATTTACAACCTTCAACGGCAAGATCTATCTGCGCAAGAAGAAGTAGCTACCTGGCAGGGGCGGCGCTCAGATCCACTACCGCGTACGCCCCCATTTCCGGAATGGTGAACTCGGTGGCGCCGTCCTGGACGGCGTAATCCTCGAGAGCGGCATGCGGGCGATCGAAGGCCGCCAGCGTGCCCCGTGCATACGTTCCCAAAATCCGCACGCGCAGGCCCTCGACGGCTGCCTGTCCGTAGTTCAGCAGATGCACGCGCGCGCGCCCGCCCTCGCCCGTGAGCCGGGCCAGCACCACGTTGCTGCCATAGATGCGCAGCAGGCGCTTCTCGTCGGTGAGGCGGCGGCGGACCTGCATGGCAAACCCGTAGGGATCGGCCGCGTCCGCGGCGGGATAAGCGGGCGTCCCCAGCCGGATGTTCAAGTCGTAACGGGCGCTGGCGGCCGGGATGACGTGGAACAACAGGTTGTGGCGCGCCATCAGGTTCAGCACCTCGCCCATGGCGTCGGAGCCGTCGTCGATGATTCCGATGTTGGCCATGACCGGCAGGGGCGGCTGGGCGATGGCGGCCAGGAAGCGCAGCATGCGCGCCAAGGCCTCCAGATCTCCGGGTGCGGCGCGAATGGCGGCCTCCACTCCGTAGGTGAATGCTTCCGCGGCCGCCAGCGCGGCGCTGCCCGGTACGGCGCCGTAAAAATAGGAACGCCCCGGATGGCGCTCGAAGCGCCAGCCGTTGGCATCCACCCATGGCGCCCGCGTAGCCGAAGCCACGTCCATGCGATACTCCACCGTGGGCTCGGCCGCCGGGACCGCTTTCGCGCGATCGAACGGGGTGGCCGCGAAACCCAGCTTGCGCCACGCCGGCTCCCGTCCGCCGGGCACGTACAGCCGCTCGATCCCGGCCTTGCGCAGCAGGTCCGCGGTGTCGGCGGGCCCCTCCCAAAACAGGCCGGGCAGCAGGACCGCCATTAAGGCCGGCGGCATCAGACCTCGAAGCTCGCCACTTTGATTTTGTCGGGATCGTACACGCCCAGCCCCAGGCCGGCGGCGTACTGGATGTGTCCCGGCTCGCGCACAAACTCGTTCACGTTGGGGTCGTTTTGGTGATCCCTGGAGGGGCCCAGGTGCTTCGGGGACCGGTCCCACACGGAGATGGCGTGTTCGGCCTTGCGCTTATCGTCGATGATGTCCAGCAGCAGGCGGTCGATGGCCACCGGGTCGCTGCCGAACAGCATGCGCTTGGGATAGAAGCCGAATCTGCGATGCGGCGCGAAAGGCCCGCCGTGCCAGACCCCGTGCAGCCCGTCCATGACCTGCAGCACGGTGCGGGAACGCAGCGGCTCCACGGCGGCCAGCGTGCCGATGAACGAATACGTGTTGGTGACCGCGCCGGAGTGGGAACGCGCCACGTTGGAGAAACTGCCGTAGGCGATGTTCTTCAGGCAACCCGTCACGCCGGCAGCGCCGTGGTCCTTCATGTTGGGCACGTTGACGATTTTGGTGAAACGGGTGGCCACCAGGCGGATCATGTTGGAGCGGGTATCCTCTTCGTCGAAGAAAGTGGTTTCGACGTAGGTGGCCGGATCGTAGGATCCCGCCGAGCCGCGCCTGGATTCGGCCGCCCGGATGTGCACCCCCTCCGGCGCGTAGCGGTCGTAATGAACGCTTTCCAACTGGTCCGCGAAACGCTCGTAGATCCAGATGGCGCCGGGCTGGACGCCAACCGCCATCAGGTTGCGCACGATCCCGGCGACCACCACCGGCGAGGACATGATCTGCGGCGCGCCCGAGCAGTTCACTTTGATGCCCACCACGTCGGAAGGCGCGATGAAGCGGGCCCAGGCGTCGCGCTCGTCCTTGTCGCCGGTGAGGGCGCACATGCCGCGCGCCATCATCGCGCGCACCGTGGCGGCGTCGGGCGCCCGCGTGGCCGCGTCGATGCATTTCTCCGCGTGCACGGAGACCACGCTGCCGGGATATGGCCCGGGCATGCCGGGCCGGGCCGCCGGCGGATAGTGCGAGACCACCCGGTACTTGGGAAGCTTGCGCTCCGGCGCCGTGGCGGCGGCGGCCACCTGCAGAAACTCGCGGCGACGCATCACTAACGATGATAACCGCCCCTGTGCCGTTCGGCGCGTCAGGCCACCGCGCGGGATGGGTCCCGCCCCGCGGCCTGCTCCAGGAGTTTCCCGATCGACGACGCCGGCACGGGACCGCCCAGCATGAAGCTCTGGGCCCGGTCGCAGCCCATCCCCTGGAGTTGCACGAGTTGCTCGGGGGTTTCCACCCCTTCGGCCACCGCCCGCATGCCCAACCCGTGGGCCAGGCCCACGATGGATTCCACCAGCGTGCGCGTACTGTCGGCCCCGTGCATGCGCTGGATAAACTTGCGGTCGATCTTCAGATTGTCGATGGGCAACTCCTCCAGGTAGCTCAGCGACGAGTAGCCCGTCCCGAAGTCGTCCAGCGAAACGCTCACTCCCAGCTTCTTCAGTTCCCGCAATTGGCGGGCGGTTTCCTGGAGATCCTGCATGATGACGCTCTCGGTCACTTCCAGATCCAGGAGGGAAGCCTCCAGGCCGGTCTCCGCCAGCACGGCGGCCACGGTCTTGGGCAGATCGCCGCGCCCGAACTGCACGCCCGAAACATTCACCGCCACCTGGATCGGCCGGTGGCCGGCATCGCGCCAGCGCCGCGCCTGCCGGCAGGTTTCGCGCAACACGTGGACGCCCAGGGGCACGATCAATCCGCTTTCTTCCGCTATGGGAATCAGCACGGAGGCGGGCACGCATCCGAATTTCGGATTTTTCCAGCGCACCAGCGCTTCCACTCCGGCGATCCGGTCCGTGGCCAGGTCGAATTGGGGCTGGTAATGCACCGTCAATTCGCCGCGCTCCAGCGCATAATGCAGTTCCGTCTCGACCGCCATCCGGCGGGTGGCCGCCTGGCGGATCTCCGGCGTCGACATCTGGATGCCGTGTTTGCCCTGGCGCTTGGCGGCATACAGCGCGCTATCGGCGGCCCGCTGCAGGACCAGCGGATCCTGCCCATCCCGCGGGTACATGGCGATGCCGATGCTGGCCGTGAGAAACACCTCGCTGCCCTTCACCGGAAACGGCGCGGCCAGGGCTGCCAGGATGCGCTCGGCTACCTTGACGGCTTCGCGCGGATCGCCGATATCGCTCAGGATGGCGGTGAAACGGTCGCCGCCGCTGCGCGAAATGGTCTCCGACTCCCGCAGGCAGGCTGTCAGGCGCTCGGCCGCCAACCGGATCAAGGCGTCTCCAGCGCGTTGCCCCAGCGTGTCGTTGATGCGTTTGAAGCGGTCCAGGTCCAGGTACAGAAGCGCGGCCATGCTCCCCTGCCGCCGGGCGCGCGCCAGCGCCTGCCGGAAGCGGTCTTCGAACGCCGCCCGGTTCGGCAGGCCGGTCAGCAGGTCGTGGGTGGCCTGGTGCGCCAGTTTGCCTTCCAGGTCTTTCCGTTCCGTGATATCGGAAACCAGCCCGTCGCGGTAGCGCTTGCCGCCGCGCTCGTAAGTGCCGGCCGCGCGGTCGTGCAGCCAGATCCACTTCCCGTCCTTGCGCCGGAACCGGAATTCGGCGTCCAGCGGCCGGCCTTCCGCGAACAACGCCCGGTGAGCGGCCCACAGCCGCTGGAGGTCCTCCGGATGAATACATTCGGCCCAAAAATCCGGCCGCGAGATTTCCGCCGGCGTGTATCCCGTCAGCGCCTGGCAGTTGGGGCTTACGAACACCGCCTGGCCCGGCTCATCGGCCACCCACACCACGTCGGGGAGATTGGCCACCAGCGCCTGGTATCGCGCTTCGCTCCGCCGCAAGGCTTCCTCGCCGGACCGCTGGCGGCCCAGATCGCGCGCCACCGCCGACAACCCGATTACCGCGCCCGCTCCGTCCCGCACCGGGGACATGGTGAAGGAAACCTCAACCGTCGCGCCGGCGCGGTTGGCCGTGACCGTCTCCCATTGCGAAACCGTCTCGCCGCGGTGGACGCGCTCCAGGGCCTGCGCAAACTCGCCGCCGCGCCCGGCCGCCGCCAGCGCGGCCAGCGGTTGGCCCACCATCTCTTCCGCGCGATACCCGTAGATCCTCTCGGCGCCCTGGTTCCAACTGAGAATGGAGCCATCCCGCGCGACGCCCAGGATGGCGTCGTCCGCCGCATCCACGATGGACGCCAGCAACGCCTGGGTATGCTGCGCCAACCTCCGTTGGGTCGCGTCCCGCCCCACAGCGATGTATTTGCGGATGACGCCGTCCCCGCCCCGCACGGGCGCCACGGTTACTTCCTCGCGATAGGGCGAGCCGTCCTTGCGCTGGTTGGCGATCTCGCCGCGCCAGACCTGGCCGCCGCCGATGGCGTCCCAGACGCGCTGCTCGCACGCCCAGCTCAGTCCGGATTTCGCCAGCCGCGCATGGCAGCCGAGCACGTCCTCCGCGCTGTAGCCTGTCAGTGCGGTGAAGGCGCGATTGACGTACTCGATGGTTCCGTCGCGGTCGGCGATGGCCACCGCGTCCCATGCCTGTTCGATCGCGAAGAGCAAGCCGCGCTGCCCCAGTTCCGCGGCCTGGCCGCGAGCCGTCTGCTCGCGGCTGCCCTCCGCCGCGCGGGCTTGTTGACGCAGCGCGACGTAGGCCGCCACCGCGAAGGCCAGCGCCAGAAAGGCGATGGTGGCCGTGGGAGACTCCTGGAATGTCCCGTTGTCCGATGAGATTTCACCGGCCAGTTGATAGGCGAACCAGCCCATTCCGCAGCATAGCGATATGCCGACCAGGCGCACGATCAAGGGGCGCCCGGCCGGGCGCAGCCCCGCCATGATGGCATTCGAGTTCAGCGGCATGGCGCGTGCACCGCGGGGAAACCGGCGCGCGGGCAACGCCGCGCACACGGTTGGCGCCGGAGATCTCTGGAACACATCTGGTCAGATTGTAGGCCACGCCTCGGAATGGAAGCACCCTATCCTTGGATATTCTCCGGGAATTAATTCTTCAAGAAACGGATAATCAGGCCTCGAAGAGGAATCTGCCCTGCATTTGCAGGTATCGGGCTGCGGCTTTGCGCGGGGTTCACTATGGGGAACTAACCTTAGTACCCATGCGCCCAATGCCTTAGGCATGCTATCTATCGCGAAGAGTCAACAGGTTCGAAGGCTTTGTGCCGATGGGAAGACAGAGTGTCTAATGTCGGCGTGCGCATCGTTGGCGGATCTGCCCCAAGTGGAGTCCCCAATAGACCGGCCAGCCGCAACCGGCGCTTAACCCGCTGCCCCGCGCTGGTGCTGGCCGTGGCCGCACTGGCGGGTTGCGGTCCCGCGCCGGACACAGCCAGGAACCTCACCAGCACCGCGCAGTTGCGCCGTCTTCCCCTGCAAGGCGCCGGATCGGGCCTGCCCGTCCGCATCGACGGGATTCTCACTTACTCCGACCGCCTCTCCAATTACTGTTTTGTCGAGGACTCCACGGGCGGAGTGCGGGTCGAGCTGAAGGCGGGGCAGGCGCCGCCTCCAGCGACGTGGCGGGTGCGGATCTCGGGGCTGGCGGCTTCGGGCGGCACAGCTCCCTCCGTAATGGAAGGACGCATCTTATCCGCCAATCCTGCCCCGCCGCCGTGGTCCCCTACCGTCCCCGCGCAGCGGCTGCGAGACCTCCGCTACGAATACCGCAGGATTTCCGTGGCCGGCATCTTGCGGGAGGTGCATTCCGAACGTCCGGGTCTGGTGGGTGTCGAACTGCGTGCCCAGGGCGTCAGGGTTTGGGCGAATGTGCCCGCTTCGCCGGCCGATCTCAGCGACGACTTCGTCGACGCGGAAGTCGTGGCCACCGGCGTGCTTGCCGAGCCGCTCGACGGCGGCGCGGAGGCTATTCCCATACTGTGGGTTTCCGATCCGGGCTCCCTGGCGATTCGCCGCCCCGCCGTGGCGCCTGCCGCGCTGCCCGTCACCACCATCGGCGCGCTGCTGGCGGTCGATCCAGCGCGCTTGCCCGAGCACCGCCTGCGGGTTCGCGGGGTCCCCTACAACCCGGCCCAGGGTGGATTCGCGGTGATGGACGAGTCCGGCCAACTCCCCGTCCGCATGCTGGGGAATGCCGCCGGCCCGGACGCCGGGGAACTCGACGTGGCGGGATTCCTGGCCTGGGAGCATGGCCATCCGGTTCTGGACCAGGCGGTGTCCGTGCGCGACGCGGACAGCGGCCCGGGGGACCGCGCACCGGCGCCGGGTTCCACTTTGACCACCGCGCTCAGTGTGCGGCAGTTGCCGGCGGACGTGGCCCGGCTGGCTTACCCGGTTCGCCTGCGCGCCGTCGTCACCTACTTCGACCCGGCCAACGGACTGCTGTTCGTGGAGGACCGGACCGACGGCATTTTCGTGGAACCCGGCAGCAAACAGCCCCTGCCGTTGAAGGCGGGAGATGCCGTCGATCTCGCCGGAGTGACCACCGCGGACTTCGCTCCGAACGTGGGCCGGCCGCGCATCGCAGTCACCGGCCATGCCGGGTTGCCGGAGCCTCATACCAGGAGCTTCGGCGTCGCCGTCCAGGGCGGCGAGGACTCCCGCTGGATCGAATTGCGCGGCATCGTGCAGCGGGTTGTCCAGGAGACCGCGGACACCCTGCTCACCCTCACCTGGGGCCGGGACTCGTTCAAGGCGCATGTCCTGGGCGATGCCGCCGCGCTGGCCTCCCTGGTGGACGCCGAGGTGCTGGTGCGCGGAGTGTGCGGCTCGCTGTTCAACGCCCGGCACCAGATCCTCGGCATCCAGATGTTCGTGCCGGAGCAGGCGTGCATCCGGGTGCTGCGCAAGCCCAGCGCGGATGCGTTCGCCATGGCGCCTCTGCTCATCGAGGACCTGATGCGCTTTTCCCGTGCGCGCGAAATGGGACACCGGGTGCTGCTGCGCGGGGTGGTGGCGTACGCCAATCGCGGCGGCTCGATCTGGGTGACGGACTCCACCGGCGGGGTGATGATCGAGGGCCGCAATCCGGACAACCTGGCCGTGGGGGACCTGGTGGACGTTGCCGGTTTTCCCGCCATCGTGGGGTTCAGCCCCGTATTGCGCGGCGCGCAGGTCCGGCGATTGCAGTCCGGAGCGCCGCCGCAGCCGATCCCCATCAGCGCCGACGGCGCCATGAAAGGCGATTTCGACGGCCAGCTTGTGCGCGTCGACGGCATGCTCGCCGGACAGCTCCAACAGCCGGCGGAGCGCGTTCTGACGGTCGAATCGGGCGGCGCCATCTTCAACGCCAGTCTCCCGGCCGGCGGCGGCGCGTCCGCCCTCGAGCCGGGCACGCTGCTGCGCCTGACGGGCATCTGCTCGGTGGAAGTGGCGCAGTCCCACGACTTGATCCTGCCGCGCACCTTTCACCTCCTGCTGCGTTCGCCGGCCGACGTGGTGGTGCTGAGCCGTCCTCCCTGGCTGACCCCGCGCCGCATGCGCCCGGTCCTCGCCGGCGCCTCGCTGCTCATTGCCGCCGCCCTGGCGTGGGCCGCGCTGCTCCGCCGCCGGGTCCGCACTCAAACGCGAGCCTTACGCACCCAAACCATGCAGTTGCAGGCCGCCAACCAGCATACCCGTGACGCGCTGCGCAAGACGCGCGAGGCTGAATCCCTGCATCTGGACGGCAACCGCATTCTCGAACGCATCGCGCGCGACGCGCCGGTGAACGTCATTGCCGACTGCATCGCCGAAGCGGTGGCGCTGCACGTGGAAGGCTCGGTCTGCGCCGTGCTGCTCGGCGCGCGCGAGGGGCTCCCGGTGTGCGCCGTGCCGCCCCTGCCGGCAAGCTGGCTGGATGCCCTGGGACGCCTCGATATCGCTTCCATTTCCTTCGGCGCCGGCCTGCGCGAGATCCGGGAACTGTCCCACGCCCCGGCCTGGGCGGAGCTGGCCGCTTCACCGGCGGGCGCGCGCCTGGGCACATTTTGCGCGGCGCCCATCGTGGTCGAGGGCTTCACCGCCGGCGCTATCATCGCCTTCTTTCGCAACGGCAGCCAGGCCGCGGATGCCCACGCCGTGGATCTCGCCTGGTGGTGCAACCTGGCTGCCCTGGCCGTGCAACGCCGCCGCCTGCACGACCAGTTGTCCTACCGCGCGCAGCACGACGGCCTTACCGGCCTGCCCAACCGGGCCGTGCTCTATGAACACCTGGAGACCGAAATCGCGGCTGCGTCCGGCGGCGGCCGCCTGGTGGCCTTGCTCTACATCGACCTGGACGGCTTCAAGGCCATCAACGATACCTACGGCCACGAAGCCGGCGACGCGGTTCTGCAACAGACCGCCCGCCGCATGACCCGCAGCCTGCGGCACGGCGACATGGTGGCGCGCATCGGTGGCGATGAGTTTGTGGTCCTGTTGCCGGGCCTGGCACGCAAGGAAGACGCGCTGCAGATCGTCCACAAACTCGAGCTGGTTCTGGAAGAGCCGGTAGACGCGGGCGGACAGCGCCTCGCGGTCGGCGCCAGCATCGGCATCGGCTTCTGGCCCGCCGACGGAGACCGGCCCGATGCCCTGCTCAGCTTCGCCGACGCGCGCATGTACGCGGAGAAGCGCCGCCGCTGCTGCGAGCCGCCGCGGCGATCCCCGGAATCCCCGTCCGTTCAGGCCGAGCCCGCGGCAACGTGCCGGTAACCGGACGCCCCGGCGGCGTGCAGCCCCCGTGCCCCGCGATACGCCGCTTCGTCCCATCCCGCGGGCCGCTCGGCGATCGCCTCCTCGACGGCGTGCACCACGCCGCCGTGGCTCGGCGATGCGGGCCACAATCCCCCATTGCGCGCGGCCAGCTTGATGCGAATGAACTCCCCGTCCACAAAACCGCGCATCCAGATGATGCGCATGTCCGGCCGCAGGGCCAGTAGTTCATCGGCAAATCCGGCTTCCCGCGCCTCCCGCATGCGAGTGTCGATCACCGCGGCGTCGATGCGCTCAGGCTCCTGCCGGATCAAGTGAAGGGCGTCCGCCCCGCTGGCGGCGAACAGTACACGGCAGTTCGGGGCCAGGATGGTGCGGATTAACAGCAGTACGGCGGGATCGTGGTCCACCACCAGCACTGTTCCATAGTTGCCTGCGATCGTATTCATCAAGGTTCCTCTCCGAGGGTAAGGTCCCTCCGTCCTGGCGGGGTGCGGCGGCCTCTGGCCCGCGGCGGCCTCCCATGCCGCCATGGCGCGCGCCCGCGCGCGTGCTTGCCGTGCCCCGCAATGGCCGCGGGACACGGGTTATTAGCTGAATGTTGACGCAGGTTCATACCGGAAGTACAGTTGTCGTTGGTTAATCGCGGGTTTCCCCCCGGCCGCACACGTGCGATTCCATACCCGGCATTCCTCGCCTCCCGCCCGGCGCGCGCCTGCCGAAACGCAATCGAAACGTTTATTTGCGATTCTGGTTCTATGGAGTTGCCATGAACGGTCCGCTCTCAGCCGATGAACTGCGCAAGATTGACGCCTATTGGCGCGCCGCCAATTACCTGTCGGTGGGCCAGATCTACCTTTACGACAACCCGCTGCTGACCGAGCCGCTCAAGATCGAGCACATCAAGCCCCGCCTGCTGGGCCACTGGGGCACCACGCCGGGGCTGAATTTCATCTACGCGCACTTCAACCGCCTGATCCGCAAGTCGGACCTGAACATGATCTACATCGCCGGTCCCGGCCACGGCGGCCCCGGCGTGGTGGCCAACACCTATCTGGAAGGCACTTACAGCGAGTATTATCCCGACATCGCGCGCAACGCGGAAGGCATGCGGCGGCTGTTCAAGCAGTTCTCGTTTCCGGGCGGCATTCCCAGCCACGTGGCGCCGGAAACGCCCGGCTCCATTCACGAAGGCGGCGAGCTGGGCTATGCGCTGCTGCACGCCTATGGCGCGGCCTTCGACAACCCGGACCTCGTGGTCTGCTGCGTGGTGGGCGACGGCGAAGCCGAGACCGGATCGCTGGCCACAAGCTGGCATTCCAACAAGTTCCTGAACCCCGTGCGCGACGGCGCCGTGCTGCCCGTCCTGCACCTGAACGGCTACAAAATCGCCGGCCCCACGGTGCTGGCGCGCCTGCCCCACGCCGAGCTGGCGGATCTGTTCCGCGGCTACGGCCACGAGCCCCTGTTCGTGGAGGGAGACGATCCCGAGGCCATGCACCAGCTCATGGCGTCCACGCTCGATGAAGCCATCGAACGCATCCGCGCCATCCAGCAGGAGGCGCGCGCAGGCGGCTTCCGGATTCGCCCGCGCTGGCCCATGCTGGTGCTGCGCACGCCCAAAGGCTGGACCGGGCCCAAGGTCGTGGATGGCGTGCAAATCGAAGGCACCTTCCGCGCGCACCAGGTGCCGCTCTCCGAGCTTGCCGCCAAACCAGCTCACGTGAAGATCCTGGAAGCCTGGATGAAGAGCTACCGGCCCGAAGAGCTCTTCGACGCCGGCGGAACGCTCATCGCCGAGTTGCAGCAGCTCGCCCCCGCCGGCACGCGCCGCATGGGGGACAATCCGCACACCAACGGCGGCCTGCTGTTGCGCGATCTGAAGATGCCGGACTTCTGCGACTACGCCGTGGCGGTGCCCAAGCCAGGCACGGTGGTGGCCGAGGCCACCCGGGTCATGGGACGCATGCTGCGCGACGTCATGCGGCTCAACGCCGCATCCGCCAATTTCCGCGTCGTGGGACCGGACGAAACGGCGTCCAATCGCCTGGACGCGCTGTTTGAAGTCACCAACCGCGAGTCCACCGCCGAGATCCTGCCCGGCGACGATCACATCGCCCCCGACGGCCGCGTCATGGAAGTGCTTAGCGAAAATATCTGCCAGGGCTGGCTGGAAGGCTATCTGCTCACCGGCCGCCATGGCTTCTTCTCCTGCTACGAAGCCTTCATCCACATCGTCGATTCCATGTTCAACCAGCACGCCAAGTGGCTCAAGACCACCCGCCACATTCCCTGGCGGCGGCCCATCGCCTCGCTCAATTACCTGCTCACCTCGCACGTCTGGCGGCAGGACCACAACGGCTTCAGCCACCAGGACCCCGGCTTCCTCGATCACGTGGTCAACAAAAAGGCGGACGTGGTGCGCGTGTACCTGCCTCCGGACGCCAACACCCTGCTTTCGGTCGCCGACCATTGCCTGCGCAGCCGCCACTACGTCAACGTGATCGTGGCGGGCAAGCAGCCCGCCCTGCAATGGCTCGACATGGAGTCCGCCATCGAGCATTGCACCGCCGGCGTCGGCATCTGGGAATGGGCCAGCACCGACAACGGCGTCGAACCGGACGTGGTGATGGCCTGCTGCGGCGACGTTCCCACGCTGGAGACGCTCGCCGCCGTGGACTTCCTGCGCGGCCATCTGCCGGATCTGAAGATCCGCGTCGTCAACGTGGTGGACCTCATGACCCTGCAGCCTTCCACCGAACATCCCCACGGCCTGCCGGACCGCGAATTCGATTCGCTCTTCACCACGGACAAGCCCGTGGTTTTCGCCTTTCACGGCTATCCGTGGCTGATCCACCGCCTGACCTACCGCCGCAAGAATCACGACAACATGCACGTGCGCGGTTATAAAGAGGAAGGCACGACCACCACGCCGTTCGATATGACCGTGCTGAACGATCTGGACCGCTTCCACCTGGCCGGCGACGTTATCGACCGCGTGCCGCGCCTGCGCAACATGGCTGCGCACATCAAGCAGGACCTGCGCCACAAGCTCATCGAGCACAAGCGCTACATCGCCAGGTACGGCGACGACATGCCGGAAATCCGCGATTGGAAGTGGCCCTATTGATGAAGATCCTGGTGCTCAACGGAGGTTCCAGCAGCTTCAAAAGCAGCCTGTTCGAGGTCACCGGCAGCGAGCAGGCCGCGCCCATCCCGCTGTGGGAGGCGCGCGTGGATTGGGAGCACCATCCGGGCACGGCCGAGATTCAGGTGAAGGCGGAGGGCGTCTCGTCCAGCCGCGCCGTGCCGGTGAAAGCGCCGCTCGATTCGCTCGCGCCGTTGATGGAAATGCTGCCCCACCGCTCCGAAATCCGCGTGACCGGTCACCGCGTGGTGCACGGCGGGCGCCTGTTTCGCGAAAGCACGCGCATCACCCCGGAGGTGCGCGCCGGCATCGCCGCGACCGCCAGTTTCGCGCCCGAGCACAACCGCCTGGAACTGGAAGCCATCCAGTGCATGGAAGGCATCCTGGGCCCGGACGCCGTGCAGGTGGCGGTTTTCGATACCGCGTTCCACGCCAGCCTGCCGCCGCCCGCTTATGTCTATCCGGGACCCTACGAATGGGTCGCGCAGGGCATCCGCCGCTATGGATTTCACGGCATCAGCCACCAGTACACCTCGCGCCGCGCGGCCGCCATCCTGGGCCGCGAGCTGCAGTCGCTGCGCATGATCACCTGCCATCTGGGCAACGGCTGCTCGCTGGCCGCCATCCGCGATGGAGTCAGCATCGACACCACCATGGGCTTCACGCCGCTCGAAGGCCTCATGATGGGCGCCCGCTCGGGGACCATCGACCCGGGCATCGTCATTCATCTGGTGCGCCACCTTGGTTTTCGCGCGGACCAACTCGACCACGTGTTGAACAAGGAGTCCGGCCTGCGCGGCGTTTCCGGCGTCTCCGGCGACATGCGCGCGGTGATGGAGGCCATGGCCCGCGGCGACTCGCGCGCGCAATTGGCGTTCGATGTGTACGTACACCGCCTCTGCGCGGAAACGGGCGCGATGCTGTCCAGCCTGGGCGGCCTGGACGCCCTGGTTTTTACCGCCGGCGTGGGCGAAAACTCGCCCGAGGTGCGCGCCAAGGCCGCCGATGCGTTCGCCTTCCTCGGCATCCGCCTCGACGAAGCGAAGAACGCGCAGTCGCCGCCGGACACGGATATCGCCGCGCCCGATTCCGCCGTCCGCGTGCTGGTGGTGCACACGCAGGAAGAATGGGAAATCGCGCGCGAGTCGTTCCGCGTGGTCAACGCTGCCTGACCGCCGATAGCTGTTAGAATCGGCGGTGAACCGGCCATGCCTCCAGCATTTCGCACCGTAGCGTTGCTTGCCGCCATGCTGTCCGCGGCCCCCGCGGAACCCATCCGCCTGCATCCCAAAAACCCGCACTACTTCCTCTACCACGGCCGCATCGTCGCGCTCATCACCAGCGGCGAACACTATGGCGCGGTGCTGAACCAGGACTTCGATTACCACCGCTACCTGGCTACCCTGGAAGCCGAAGGCACGAACTACACGCGCCTCTTCGGCGGCAGTTATCACGAGGTTCCCGCCAAGTCCTTCGGCATTCAGCGCAACACCCTGGCGCCTCAGCCGGATCGCTATCTCTCGCCTTGGACACGCGCCGGCAATCGCTTCAACCTGGACCGATGGAACCCGGAGTTCTTCGCGCGCTACCGCGATTTCCTCTCCGAAGCCCAACGGCGCGGCATTGTGGTCGAGGTCACGCTGTTCTCCTCGCACTACCAGGAGATGCACTGGGCCCTCAGCCCCCTGAACCCCGTCAACAACGTCAACGGCGCCGCGGCCATCGACTGGAAGAAACTGCACACCCTTGACAACGGCAACATCCTCGCGTACCAGGAGCGCTACACGCGCCAACTGGTGCGCCAGGCCAACGCCTTCGATAACGTGATCTTCGAAATCCAAAACGAGCCGTGGTCGGACCGCGGCCAGTTGGCCGGCGTGATCAACCCCTACCTCGGGCCGCCGGCGCGCGACCGGTACCCCAACTCCATCGACCTGGCGGATGAAGCTTCCATGGCCTGGCAGACGCGCGTCGCCGAATGGATCGCCGGCGAGGAGCGCGAATTGCCGAACCATCACCTGGTCGCGCAGAATTACTGCAATTTCGGCTATCCGGTGCGGCGGCTTGCGCCGGGCGTAAGCGTGGTCAACTTCCACTATGCGTATCCGCGGGCGGTGGCGCTGAATTACGGACTGGGCAAGGCCATCGCTTATGACGAGACCGGCTTCCTGGGCCGCGACGATTCCACTTACCGCCGCCAGGCGTGGAATTTCATGCTGGCCGGCGGCAGCGTCTTCGACGGCCTGGACTATTCCTTCAGCGTGGGCCGCGAGGACGGCGGCGACACCGCCCCCAACGGTCCCGGCGGCGGCAGCCCCACCCTGCGCCGCCAGCTTGGCGTCCTGGCCGATTTCCTGCGCAAACTGCCGCTCGAGGATATAGCGCCGGATACCCGCACCGTCACCCACGCGGCGGGCGCCCGCGCCCATGCGCTCTCCAGTCCGTCGGGCTGGTACGGCATGTATTTCGATGGCGGCGGACTGGCCGAAGTTACTCTGAACTTACCCGCCGGCACTTACAACGGCGAGTGGGTGAACGTGGAGACAGGCCAGGTGGTGCAGTCCGAACGCTTCCGCCACCAGGGCGGCGCCAGGATCCTTCACCCGCCCGCGTATGAGGAAGGCATCGCCCTGCGCCTGGAGCGCGCCGCGCGCTAGCGGGCCATCCGGTGTACACTTGTCTGCAACGCCCATGCCGCTCGATCGCAGATCGTTTTTGAACCGGGGCGCCGCCGCGCTGGCGGGCACGGCGCTCTCCTATAGCCGCATCTACGGCGCCAACCAGCGCATCGCCCTCGGCCATATCGGCGTGGGCTCGCGCGGCAGCGAACTCGCCGGCATCGCCCCGCCCCTCAACGACAAGCCCACCGGCGCAATGACCGCCGTCTGCGACTTGTGGAGGGTGAATCGCGAACGCGCCGCCGCGCGCGCCGCGCAAGCCTACGGCCGCCCGCCCCGCGCCTTTCCGTATTTCGAGGATCTGCTGGCCCTCAAGGACGTCGACGCCGTCATCGTCTCCACCCCGGATTTCGCGCACTCGCCCATCCTCAAGCTCGCCGCCGAGGCCGGCAAGGACGCCTATTGCGAAAAACCCATGGGCAACGTGCTGGCCGAAGCCAGGGCCGCGCGCGACGCCGTGCTGGCCCGCAACCTCATCGTCCAGGTGGGCGCCCAGCACCGCAGCGAACCCTACCAGATCGCCGCGCGCGACCTGATCCGCACCGGCGCGCTAGGCGAAGTTAGTAAGTACGAAATTGTCTGGAACTATCACGGCCCGCGCTGGCGCGGCAGGCCCGAAGTCCAGCAGCTTCGCGAAGAGGATACCGACTGGCGCCGCTGGCTGCTGGCCAAGCCTTACCGCCCCTTCGATCCCCGCGTGTATCTCGAATTCCGGCTCTACCGCGAGTTTTCGAGCGGCATCGCCGATCAATGGATGAGCCACGCCATCGACCTCGCGCACTTCTTCCTGGACGATCCCTTCCCGCGCTCGGTAGTGGCCCACGGCGGCGTCTTCGCCTGGCCCGACGGCCGCGAAAATCCGGATACCTTCCAGGCTCTCCTCGAATATCCCAAGGGGTTCCTGGTGAGTTACTCCACCAGCTTCGGCAACGATGCCGACAGTTCCACCCGCATCATGGGTAAGAAGGCCACCCTCGTCAACATCGGCGGCGAGGGCAGCCAGCGATGGAAACTGGTGGAGGAGAAAGGCACGCACGAGGATAACCCATTCATCCGCCGCGCCGAAAGCTGGGTGACCTTGCCCGGCAAGACGGAGCCTGGGCTGCCCTTCATCGGCGACACCGACGCATCCCACATGACTAACTGGTTCGATTGCCTGCGCAGCCGGCGCCAGCCCAACGCCACCGTGCGCCACGGCTTCGCCCACTCGGTGGCCGTGATCATGGCCGCCCGCGCTTATCGCGAAGGCCGTAAGCTATATTGGGACCCGGCCTCGGAGAGCATCGCGGACCATGCCTGAGCACCCCGCGCTCGCCCTCGCAGCGATGTTCCTCGGCGGCCTGCTGTCCGCCGCGCCGCCCGCGCGCTTTGCCGAACATACCGTGGCCACCGGACTCACCGGCGGCTACCAGGTGGTGGCCGTGGATGTAAACCACGACGGCAAGACCGACCTGATCGCACTGGCCAGCGGCATGTCCGAGCTGGTTTGGTACGAAAACCCTTCGTGGCGGCGCCATGTCATCGCCGGCAACCTTTCCGGCATGATCAACCTTGCGGCCTGGGATTTCGATGGCGATGGCATACCGGAAATCGTGCTGGCCTCGGGTTTCTCGATGCAGGCGCGCAAGAGCGCCGGCATCCTTTCCTTGCTGCGCCACAATGGCGACCCGCGCCAGCCCTGGAGCATCCGGGAAATCGACCGCCTGCCCGCCTCGCACCGCCTGCGCTGGGCCGCAATCGATGGCGGCCGCAAGGTGCTGATCGATCAGCCGCTCACCAACGCCGCCGTCCAGCGGCCCGAGGATCACGCGCATACGCCGCTGGTGTTCTACCGGCCCGGCGAGTGGCGGCGGCAGATCATCTCCGAACAGGACGAAGGCGTGGTGCACGGCCTCTACATCGTCGACTGGGATGGCGATGGCCGCGATGAAATCCTGACCGCCGGCTTCACCGGCATTCACCTGTACCAACTCCAAAAAGACGGACGCTGGCGCCGCACGGAGCTCGCCCAGGGCGATCCCGCGCCGTGGCCCAAGTGCGGATCGAGCGATGTGGCCGTGGGGCAACTGGGCAAGCAGCGCTTCCTGGCCGCCATCGAACCCTGGCACGGCAACCAGGTCGCCATCTACCGGGAAAGCGGAGGTGCATGGCGCCGCCAGGTGATCGACGATGCGCTCGCCGACGGCCACACCATCATGGCCGCCGATCTGAACGGCGACGGCCGCGACGAAGTGGTCGCGGGCTATCGCGCCAGGGGCGTCAACGTGTACTACGCCGCCGATGCCGCGGGCAAGCAATGGTCGAAAACGGTGCTGGACGCCGCCATGCCGGCCGCCGCCTGCGCCACCGCCGACCTGAACGGCGACGGCCGTCCGGATATCGCTTGTATCGGCTCGGCCAGCGCCAATTTGAAATGGTACGAAAACCTCGGCCCGCCGTAATCCGGGAGCCGCGGTGTAGAATCTTAGTTTGCCCGATCCCATCGCCACCGTAGTCATCCCCACCTTAGCCGCGGATGCGAGGCTGCGGGAATGCCTGGCGGCCCTCGAACGGCAGACCCAGCCCGATTTCGAAACCATCGTGGTGGACAACAGCGGCTCAGGCGCGGTGCGTCGCAACGGCGCGGACCGGCCCGGCGTGCGCGTGATCGAATTGCCCCGCAACGTGGGCTTCGGCGCCGCCGTCAACGCCGCCTTCCGCCAGTCGCACAGCCCCTACCTGGCCACGCTCAATGACGACGCTGCGCCCGGTCCCGCGTGGCTGGCCGCCCTGGTAGCGGCCCTGGAAGCGCGTCCCGATGCGGGCATGTGCGCCTCCCAGGTGCGGCTCTACGGCGAGGACGCCCTGGATTCGGCCGGCATGCTGGTCTCCGGCGACGGCAGCAGCAAACAGCGCGGGCACGCGCGCCCGCCGCACTTCTTTCCGGTGCCCGAGGAGGTCCTGCTGCCCAGCGGCTCGGCGGCCATTTATCGCCGCGCCATGCTCGACCAGGTCGGCCTGTTCGACGAAGATTTCTTCCTGTACTGCGAGGATACCGACCTGGGCCTGCGCGCGCGCTGGGCCGGCTGGCGCTGCCTCTACGCGCCGGAGGCCGTGGTGGAGCATCACTATTCGCACTCCGCCGGCCGCGCTTCCCGCCTGAAAGCTTATTACGTCGAGCGCAACCGCCTGTTCGTGCTGGCCAAGAATTTCCCGGCGAGCATGCTCCCGGCGGCGCCCTTCGTTTCCCTGGCGCGTTACTGGTGGCACTTGCGCTTCCTGCTGCGCGGCCGGGGCGCGGCGGCGCGCTTCCGCCTGGAAGGAGCGGCCGGCTGGCTCCTGCCGTTCTACGTGCTGCGGGCCCACGGCGCGCTCCTGCGCCATATCCCCGCCCTGCTGCGCCAGCGCCGCCGGATTCGCGGCGCCGCGCGCCTCTCGCCCCATATCTACCGCCGGTTGCTGGCCGAGCATTCCATCCCGGCCCGGCGCGTGGCGGAGCTTTGAAGGTGTCACCCCGCGCCGATTCGCTCCTCATCATCGTGCCGGCCTACAACGAGGAAGCCGCCGTCGGCGGCGTGGTGCGCTCCATTCACGCCGTCATGCCGGGAACGCCCGTGCTGGTGATCGACGATTCCTCGACCGATGCCACCCAGCAGGTGGCCCGCGCGGCCGGCGCGCGCTTGCTGCCCCTGCCGCATCACCTGGGCCTGGGCGGCTGCGTCCAGGCCGGCTACAAGCTGGCCTTCGAGCTGGGCTACCAATACGTCATCCGCCTCGACGGCGACGGCCAGCACGATGCCGGCGACATCCCCCGCATCTTCCAGGCCCTGCGCGAATCCGGCTGCGAGATGGTCATCGGCTCCCGCTTCGCCGCCGCCAACGGCTCCCGCACCAGCGCGTTCCGCTCCCTCGGCATCCGCTTCTTCCGCATGGTCCTGCGCCCCATTCTCGGACAGCCCGTCCACGATCCCACCTCCGGCTTCGTGGGCGTCAACCGCAACGCGCTCCAGGTTTTCAGCCGGAGCTTCCCGCTCGAATATCCGGAAATCGAGGCGCTGGTGGTGCTCCAGCGCAAACGCTTCCGTTTCCTCGAAATCCCCTGCCGCATGCACCCGCGCACCACCGGCCGCTCTTCCATCACCGCCTCCCGTTCCATCTATTACATCGTGCACGTGCTGCTGGGAGTCTTCGTGAACGTGCTCAAATTCGACCAGCGGGGCAAGGCCCGTTCCGCCCCACCCGGCAAATCCTGACGGAGAAAAATCCATGGACCGACTTCTGAACATGATGACCCTAGTGAGCGGCGTGCTGCTGCTGTTGGTGCTCGTCTCGGTGCGGCGCGCGCACATCCGCGTGGAATATTCGGTAAGCTGGTTGTTGGCCGCCGCCGCGCTGCTGGTTCTTTCGCGCTCGCGCGGCCTGCTCGAAGCCGCGTCCCACAGATTGGGGCTGACCTATCCTCCGCTGGCCCTGCTGTTGGTCCTCGGCGGCCTTTTTCTGCTCATGTTCTACCGCTTCTCCGTCATCATTTCCAAGCTGCGCGACGACAACATCGCCCTGGCCCAGCGCATGGCCATCCTGGAGTATCACCTGCACAGCCTGCAGGACGGGACGCCGCGTGCCTGACGCCCGCCCGCGCGCGCGCGCCCAGCGCCGCGCCCAAGCTAAATCCCGCGCGCCCCAGTCCCGGCCCGTTTCGCGCTGGTGGATTTACCTGGCCGCCGCGGCCGTGCTCGCCTATCTCGTCTTCCTGGTCTACCGGCCCGCGCTTAGTGGACCCTACCTCTTCGACGACATCACCGAACCCTATCACCTGCCCGATTTCCCCAACGCCCTGCGCGCCTGGGTCAGCGGCGTGCGCCCGCTCCTGATGATGAGTTACTGGATGAATTACCAGTTCTCCCAGGAGCCGCCCGGCTTTCATTTAGTCAATCTTCTCATCCACCTGCTGAACGGCTTGTTGGTCTTCTTCATCGTCTGGAAGGTGCGGCGGTTCGATGCTCCGGCGCCATCCAAAAGCCCGGGCGGCTTGCTCTTCCCCGCGTTCGCCGCGGCCGTCTTCCTGCTGCATCCCATCCAGACCGAATCCGTGTCTTATATCGCGGGCCGGTCGGAATCGCTGAGCGTCCTGTTTTTCTTCGCGGCGTTCACCGTGTTTCTCTACCGGCGGCCGGCGGCGGTTTCCTGGCGCATCGCCCTGGCGGTCCTGCTGTTGTTCGGCGCGGCCGTCGCCGCCAAGGAACATACGCTGGTGCTGCCCGCCTTGCTGCTGCTGACGGATTACTACTGGAACCCCGGTTTCTCGCTCTCCGGCATACGGCGCAACTGGCGTCTGTACGCGCCCGTAGCGCTGGGCGCGGCGGCCGGCCTGGCCTTCGTTGCCAGGGTCCTGGCGCAGGCCGGCAGCGCCGGCTTCCACGTGAAGGAATTCACCTGGTACCAATACTTCTTCACCCAGTGCCGCGCGTTCTTCGTCTACCTGCGCCTGCTGGTCTTTCCCGCCGGCCAGAACCTCGACTGGGAGTATCCCGTCTCCCGCACCATCCTGGACCACGGCGCCATCTTCGCCATGCTGGCCATCCTGGCCCTGGCGGCCTTGGCCTTCTATTACCGGCGGCGCTACCGGCTGGCCTCCTTCGGCTTCTTCGTTTATGTCCTGCTGATGGCGCCGACCTCCTCCTTCGTGCCCATACGGGATCCCATCGCCGAGCGGCGCTTGTATCTGCCCATGATCGGCATCTTGCTGCTGGTGACCGCCGCCCTCGATCGCGTGCGCCTGGATCGCCGTAAGCTGGCCGCCGTCCTCTGCGTCATCCCCGCCGTCCTGGCCTATGTCACTTACCAGCGCAATCAGCTTTGGGCCAGTGACATCGATATCTGGGAGGATGCGGCGCGTAAGTCGCCCGGCAAGGCCCGCGTGCATTTCCAACTCGCGCACACTTACTACACCCACCAGCGCTATCAGGATGCCGTGGCGCAGTACGCCGCCACCGCGCGCCTGGAAACGCCCACTTACAATCTGCTCTACGATTGGGGCCTGGCTCTCGCCGACGGCGGCCAGCCCGATCTGGGGCTGGCCAAACTGCAACAGGCCGCCGCGCTGGAACCGACCGCCCAGGTCTATACCCAGATCTCCTTGGCCTACGCCCGCCAGAAACAGTGGCCGGAGGCGCTTCAGGCGCTGGCCCAGGCCGCGAAGATCGATCCCAACTACGACATGATCTACGATAATCGCGGCGGCATCCGCGCCAACATGAACGATCTGGCCGGCGCCGCGGCCGACTACCGCCGCGCGCTGGAGCTCAATCCGTCCAACGAGCACGCCCGCCAGATGCTCGAAACCGTGCAGCGGCAACAGCAGCGCGCGCCCCGCTGACATGCGCCCGCTGCGCATCGGCGTCAACGCCCTCTACCTGGTGCCCGGCGGCGTGGGCGGCACCGAGATCTACCTGCGCGAACTGCTGGCCGCGCTGGCCGCCATCGACGCGCGCAACCTGTATTTCGTCTTCACCAATCGCGACACCGCGCCGGACCTGCTTCCCCCGCGGCCCAATTTCCGCGCCGCGCCGCAGTCCGTCCGCGCCAACTTCCGGCCCGCCCGCATCGCCTGGGAGCAGACCCTGCTGCCGCTGGCCGCCCTCCGCCTCTCCCTGGATGTCCTGCTCAATCCGGGCTTCACCGCGCCCGTTTACTGCCCGTGCCCCGCCGTCACCGTATTCCACGACATGCAGCACAAGCGCCATCCCGGGCACTTCCGCTGGTTCGACCTTCCCTTCTGGCGCATGCTGCTGTTCGCCTCCGCGCACCGCGCCACCCTGCTGCTGGCCAATTCCGAAGCTACCCGCGCCGATATCCTGCGCTATTACCGCCTGCCGCGCAAAAAGGTGCGGCTGGCCCCGCTGGGCGTGGACCGCGCCTTCTTCCACCTGCCGCGCGCGCCCGAGAAACTGCTGCTCACGGTTTCCACGCTGCATCCCCACAAAGGCCTGGACTCGCTGCTCCGGGCGTTCGCCAGGTTCCGGCGCGACGCGCCCGATTTCCGCCTGGTCATCGCCGGACTGCGCGGGTTCCACACCCGGGCCATCGAAACCCTGCGCCAGGATCTGGGCTTGGCCGGCGCCGTGGAACTCACCGGCTGGATCCCGCGCGCGCAACTCTACAGTCTCTACGCGCGCGCCTGGGCGTTCCTGTATCCCTCCACCTTCGAAGGATTCGGCATGCCTGTATTGGAAGCCCTGGCCGCCGGCATTCCCACCGGCTGTTCGAATATTGAGCCGCTCGCCGCCACGGCGGGAGACGCGGCGCTGCGGTTCAAGCCGGGCGATGTGGATGCCATCCACACCGCCATGGTCCGGCTGGCCACTGACGAGGAACTCCGCGCGCGCCTCCACACCCAAGGCCCCCGCCGCGCCGCCGCCTTTTCCTGGGAAGCCACCGCGCGCGCCACGCTCGACGCGCTTACCGATTCAACCGCTCTGTGAGGATCACCTGCTGGCTGAGCCGGAATCCGATGCGCGTCTCGACCGGTAGCGTAACAGCCTTGGCGTGCGTGGCTACTACGCCGCCCGCGCCCGCCGCTCCACCCGCGCCCGCGCCAATCGCCGCGCCCTTGCCGCCGCCCGCCATGGCGCCGATCACCGCGCCGATGCCCGCTGCCGCCGCTACCACCCCGACGTCGCGCCCTTTGTCGTCGTGCGCCTCTTTTTGGAAACTGTCGGTTTGAATCACCACGTGCTGCCCGTCCGACGTATTCAGGACGTTCAGTTGCAGGAACAGGGCCGCCCGCCCGCTCCAGTGCGTCGATTGGCGCGCTTCCACGACGCGCCCTTCCACGCGCGCCCCGCGCTCCGCGATCACGTATCCGTCCGCCGTCAGTGGCGCGTCCAGGACCGCGGTGAAGGTGTCGCCCGTCTGGTTGCGCTCGCTCGATAGGCTCTGTCCCAGGCGCACCGGCAGCAACATGCCGGCTGGCAGCGTAACCTTCGGCGCTGGCGCAAGCTCGGGCCCCTCTACCGGCGCGGGCGCGGCATCCGTCGCGGGAGGCGCAGTAGCCGGAGCGGGTGGTTCCGCCACCGGCGCTGCCGCGGGTGTGGGCGGCGGCACGACCCGAGCCACCGCGACCGGTGCGTTGACCGGTGCGGCAGCCGCCACGGCGCGCGCCGGCGGCCGCGCCTTGGCACGCTGCACTACGCGCGCGGGTCGAGCGGGCGGCGTGGGCCGCGCCATCGGCGAGGGCTTCGGCTCCGCCACCGCCAGTTCTTGCGCTGCCGGCGCCGGTTGCACCCGCGCCGGCGCCGCGGCGGGAACCGCCGGCGCGGGCGCCGGCGCGCTCACAATGGGAGCCGGAGCCGCCTTGGGCCGCTGCGTGAACTTCATGACCACGGCGCCGCACAACGCCCCCACCAGCACCAAAAGTCCGACATGCAACGGTTTCATACCATGCCCTGGTCCTTACTCCATCCGACGGGCCGGATTGTGCTTTCGTTTCCAGTGTAGCTCCGGGTAAAATAGAGATGCCAGGCCATGCCCTTTCCAACTTCTTTCCATATCGGACCCGTGCGCGTGGCTCCCGCCACCGTGCTCGCGCCCATGGCCGGAGTCACCGATACCGTCTTCCGCCGCTTCATCCGCGACCTGGGCGGATGCGGCCTGGTCATGACCGAATTCACCAGTTCCCACGGCGTCAGCGCCTCGCTGCGCGCGCGCAAACCCACCCGCACCCTCAAGTACCTGGCCTTCGACCCCGCCGAACGCCCCATCACCGCCCAATTGTTCGGCGCCGACCCGGCGGTCATGGCCGACGCCGCGCGCGTGTGCCAGGACCTGGGCTTCGATATGGTGGACCTCAACTTCGGCTGCCCGGTCAACAAAGTCGTCAAGTGCAACGGCGGCTCCGGCCTGCTGCGCGACCTGCCCCTGGTGGAAAGGCTCCTGCGCGCCGTGAAATCGGCCATCTCGATCCCCCTCACCATCAAGTTTCGCGCCGGCTGGAGCGACCAGGAACTGGTCGCCGTGGACCTGGCGCGCATGGCCCAGGACTGCGGAGTGGCCGCCGTGGCGCTGCATCCCCGCACCCGCGCGCAGGGTTACAGCGGCCGCGCCGATTGGACCCGCATCGCCGAAGTCAAAGCCGCCGTGCGCATTCCCGTGATCGGCAACGGCGACATCAACTCGCCCGAGGACGCCGTCCGCATGGCGGCCGAGACCGGCTGCGACGCGGTCATGATCGGACGCGCGGCCTCCTCCAATCCCTGGATCTTCCGCCAGATCGCCCAGTATGTCGATTCCGGAACTTACGATCAGCCCAGTCACCAGGACCGCCATCATATCATGCGCACTTACTACGCCCTGCTCATCGAGCGCCAGGAGGCCGATTGCGCCGGTAAGATGAAGCAGTTCGCCACTTACTTCACCCACGGCGTGCGCCACGGCGCCCAGTTGCGCGCAGCCATCCATCACGCCGCCGCCGCGCCGCGCATTCTGGAGCTGGTGGACGAGTTCTTCAGCCGCGAGCCGGCGGCCGCCTGAAGCCCGTGAAGAAGGTCCAGATCATCACCGACGGCTCCTGTCTGGGCAACCCCGGCCGCGGCGGCTGGGCCGCCATCCTGCGCTACGGCGAGCATATCCGCGAACTCTCCGGCGCCGCCCCGCACACCACCAACAACCGCATGGAACTGACCGCCGCCATCGAGGCCTTGAAGGCCCTGAAGGAACCCTGCGAAGTGGAAGTGGTGACGGATTCCGAATACCTCAAAAACGGCATCACCACCTGGGTCGCCAACTGGAAGCAGCGCGGCTGGACGACCAAGGGAAAGACGCCCGTGGTGAACCGCGACCTGTGGGAGGAACTCGACGAGCTGGTGCAGAAGCATCGCGTCACCTGGTCGTGGACCCGGGGCCACGCCACCCACGCCGGCAACAACCGCTGCGACGAACTGGCCCAGGCGGCCGCGCGCGCGCAGCGCGCCGGCTAAGCCCCCGCGCCATCCTGCGCGTCCATAAGCCGCAGAAAAGATTCCGCCGCGGCGTGCCCCGGGCGCAGCCGCAGCGCCTCTACAAAGTCCGCGCGCGCCCGCCCCCGCCGGCCCTGGTACAGCAGATGATAGAGGCCGGCCTGCAGGTGCGCTTCCGGATCGAGCGGCCGCCGCCGCGCCAGCCGCTCGGCAACCTCCGCCGCCTCGCCGAACATGCCGAGCTGGTGGTATTCCGCCCCCAGAAAGACCAGCCGCGAATCGTCCCCGGGGTCCGCCGCGATCTCCTCCCGCAGGATCCCGATGTAGCGCAGATTGCGCTGCCGCCGCGCCTCGGGATCGGCCGCGAAGTCGTGCTGGATGCGGATGCCCGTGCGCAGCAGCCGCCCGCCTCCGGCCAGAATCGAGGCGTCGATGGTCTCGTGCACCCGGCCGCGGTACCGGTATTCCGGCCGGTTCGGGAACAGCCGCACTACGTAGTCCGTGCTGCTCTCGCCGCCGGCCCCGCCGCGATTCACGCGTTCCAGGTAATACCCCGCGTTTTCGTCCCGGGCCACCGCCTCCCGGATCAAAGGCACGCTCGCCGGATCCAGCGTCTCATCGGCGTCCAGAACCAGGATCCAGCGCCCCCGCGCGCGCTCCAGCGTGCGATTGCGGGCCGCGGCGAAATCCGGCGGATCGAAATCCCAAGCCTCCGCCCTGGCGCCGTAGCGCGCGGCCACCGCCGGAGTGCCGTCCGTCGAACCGGTGTCGGCGACGACGATCTCGGCCGCCAGCCCCGCCGCCGAATCCAGACAGCGGCCCAGCCGGCGCTCTTCGTCCTTCACCAGCATGCAAAGGCTTACGACCCCGCCCTCCATGCCTCCATGGCTCCTCAGCCCAGGTAGTTGAACAGGCTCTGCGGCTTGAACTGGGCCTGCGCGGTCATGGCCGCCTGCTCGGCCGTCAGCGCCGATTGCAGCTCCAGCGCCGCCTGCGCCGCGTCGGTGTCCTGCGCGCTGCTGAGCTGTTGCTGCAGTTGCGTCACCGTGGTGCTGGCCGTGTTTCCTGCGGCCGTCAGGTTGTTCTGCGCCGCGCCGTAAAAGCTGCTCTGGTTGTTCAGGTACGCGGAGGCCGACTGCAGGTTGCCCAGCGCCGTCTGGATGCCCGTGCCGTCGTTGTTGTTCAGCGCCGTCAGCAGTCCCGTCACCGCCGCGAACACGTTGCCGGACGTGGCGTTGCCGTTGGCGTCCCGGTCGTCGAAAATCTGCTGCGCGGTCAGCCCGATGGAGATCCCCACCCCGTTGGCGTCCTGGACCTGCCCGGGCGGACCCGGCTGGATCATCTGCTGCACCCCGTCCCCCGCCGCGTTCATGGTGTAGGACGGCTGCCCGCTCAGGTCGCCGCTGAAAATGTACTGCCCGTTCACCGCCGTCTGGCTCAGGCTGACCAACTGTTGCAGAATGCCCTGCACCTGGGGCGCCAGGTCCAGCCGCTGGCTGGCGCTCGAGGTAGTGCCGGCCGCCTCGGTGGCCAGCGCGGTGGCCGTGTCCAGCACCTGCACCGCCTGCTGGATGGCCCCCTCGGCGCTCTGTACCTGAGGCGTCACCGCGGTCAGATTCTGCTGCGTCTGCTGCACCGCGGCGATCTGCGCGCGCAGTTGCAGAATGCCCGAAATCTGGTCCGGAGCGTCGGAAGCCACGTTGACCCGCAGGCCGGACGAAAGCTGCTGCTCCGCCGTGCTGACGCGCGCCTCGATCTGCTGCAGGTTGCCCAGGAAGATCTCGGCGTTGGAATTGATGCTGGGTGTCATAAAATACCTCGCTCTCAGGGCATCATGTCGATCAGCGACTGCGCCAGGGTCTGCAGCGTGGTCACCACCTTGGCCGCCGCCTGGTAGCCCTGCTGGAGTTGCATCACGTTAACCGCTTCCGCGTTCAGGTCCACGCCTTCGGCGGTCTGGCGCATGCTGTGGGCCTGCGCCAGGCTCTCGGTGGCCAGCGCCTGGTCGCTCTGGGCCTGGTTCAGTTGGCCGCCCACCTGGGCCGCCGCACTGCCGTAAAAACCCGTGAAGGTGAGACCGCCGGCCTGCGGCGTGTTGGCCAACGCCCCCAGCGCCAGGGGCACGCCGTTGGGCACGTTGTTCTGGTCGATGGCCGGCAGCCCGGCCGCGGTCATGGCCGGATTCACCGCGAACGTGGCGGCCGCCGCGGCGGGGTGCGCCGGATCGGTGACGAACAGGTCCCCCGCCGCCGGCACGCCCGCCGAGACGAAACCCTGGCTTACGATCTGGTTCACCGTGGAGGCCAGGCTGGAGGCCAGTTGATTCAGGGCGCCCGGCTGCGCCGCGTCGCCGGTCAGCGACGGGATCACGCTGTTGCGCACCTGGAGCTGCCCCGATAGCGTCCCCGAAGTGATCTGGGCGGTCACATCCGCGCCGTCGGCGCCGTAAATGGCGGCGTGCGGCGGCGCCTGCGCGTCGATGGGCGGATTGGCCGGCGCCGCCACCGAACCGGCCGTCAGGGCGTAGGAGTGGGTCCCCACCACCAGCGCCTCGCCGCCCGACAGGGTCACCTGCATGGCGCCGTCCGCCTGCGGCAGAACCTGGATGTTGACCAGCCCGGACAGGGTTTCCACGGTGTTGTAAATCTGCGCGCTCAGGCCGGCATCGTGCTGGCCGCCTTGCTCCACGGCCGTGTTCATGGCGGCCAGTTGCCCGGTCAGGCTGTTCACCTGGCTCACCGTCGCGGCGATGCCCTGGGTCACCGCCTGGGACTCGCTGGCCACCGCCGCGGCGGTGGCGTTGAAGCTCTGCGCCAGCGAGGCGGCCGCGGTCATGACCGTCTGCGCGGCGCTGCCGCTGGCCGGCGACGCGCTCCACGCCGAAGCCGCGCTGAAAAAGCCGCTCAGCGCCGCTGGGATGCCGCTGCCGCTCGAGGTGGGCAGGGCGTTCTGCACCGCGTTGAGGGCCTCGTTCCGAGCCGTCGCCGAACCCTGCGCGCCCGCCTGCAGCCAGACGTCGTTCTCCGCCAGCAGGTCGCGCGAGTCCATCACCGGGCCTTGCATCACCCCGCCCGCAAGACCCGCCGCCGGATCGAACGGCGCGGCTTCCAGACTGGCGGTCTGCCGCGCGTACCCCGGCGTGGAGGCGTTGTCGATATTGTTCTGCGAAACCCCCAGCGCGTATTGCAAAGCGTCCAGAGTGCTGGCCGCGCCGGAAAGGGATGTGGCAAGGCTACCCATATTCTTTACCCCAGCATCGAAATGCGCCCGCGCCCCTGCCAGGCCGGCAGGGCGCCCGTGGCCGTGTACCCGGCGCCCGATTCGAGACGCTCCAGCCAGCGCCGCCCGCGGCGCGCCGCCTGGTCCAGCAGCACCCCCGCATGGGCCAGCTCGGTGGCCAGCGCCAGCGCCCCGGCGCGCAACTCCGCGCCGCCAGTCCGCGCCGCCGGCAGGCTGTCGCGCAGCCACTCCAGATATCCCTGCGCCTCCCGCAGCAGGGTCACGCACTCGTCTAGACGGCAGCTCCGGGGACGCTCCAGCATCCCCCGCGCCCCGCCCACGCGCGACCGCGCCGCCGCCAGCAAGGCGCCCAGGTTGCGCTCCGGCATGCCCTTAGGACCTCAACATGGCGCTGCCGATCCGCCGCGCATCCGGCTGGTAGCGGCCCGCCCGGACATCTTTTTGTAACTGGCTCACGCGCTGCCCCTGCTGCCCGGCCTGCGACCGCATGGCCTGCGCAATCCGCCCGGCCAGCCCGGACAGGTCCACATGGTCCCCGGCCGCGCCGCCGGCGGAGCCCGGGGTGGCCGCCGTATCCACCTGGATGCGTTGCGCCTCCGCCGCCCGCCCGGCGGTGGAGGATACCTGATCGTTGAGGCTGTGTTGGTCGACTCGCATAGGCCCGGAACTGTTTGCTCCTCACCCGGCTTATCGGCGCCCGGCGCCGGAACCTTTAGCGCGCCCCGCGCCCGGGACTTCCGTTCTACGCGGCTTCCCCTAAGTAGATTTTCCGCCGCCGCTCCCGCGCCCTTCCGCCGATATGAAGGTTGCAGGCAGCCCAGGCCGCCGCCCCGGCATGAAGCCGGGAATCTCAACCCATAAGGACTATCTCATGATTTCTCTCGTAACCAACATCGACTCCATGCTGGCGCAGCAAAACCTGAACGTCAACAGCCGGGTGCAAAGCAACGCCATCCAGCAGTTGACTTCCGGCTACCGCATCAACTCCTCGGCAGACGACGCCGCCGGGTTGTCGGTGGCCAACGGCTACCGCAACCAGATCGCCGAATTGAACCAGGGCGTGTTGAACGCCAACCAGAGCGTCAGCCAGTTGCAGATCATCGACGGCGGCTTGAGCAACGTCTCCCAGATCCTCGACCGCATGCAGACCCTGGCCACCGAGTCGGCCTCCTCCACCTTCACCGGCAACCGCGAAACGCTGAACAACGAGTATTCCTCGCTGATGTCGGAAATCGACCGCCAGGCGGCCAACATCGGGCTCAACAGCGGCGGCACCTACAACACCGTGCTGAGCACCTACATCGGCGGCGGCGGCGCCACCCAGACCAACTCCGAGGTGACCGTGGACCTCAGCGGCACCGGCAACGTGGTCTCTTCGACCGGCCTGGGCCTGGGCGGCACCAACCTGCTCTCCGGCGGCCAGGACATCGGCAGCTATAACACGGCCAACGCTCCGGGCGGCCTGGTGCTGGCCAACAGCGCCACGGAGACGGTCACCCTGAATCTGGCCAGCGGCGCCCAGCATACCGTCACCATCACCGGCTCGGTCGGCGGCATCACCGTGGCCAACGCCGTCAACCAGATCAACGCGGCCTTCGGCAACTACGGCGTCACCGCCTCCATCGACTCGACCAACGGCTTCGTGGAGTTCGGCGGCAACGTGGGCTTCACCGTGACCGGCGGCGCGGGGTCGGGCGGCAACCAGGGCATCTTCGCCAACGCCGGCGCCGACAAGGGCGAAAACTCGGGCATGTACCGCGCCAGCAACGAGACCACCTCGGGGGCCCTGGGCACCAAGCCCCAGACCGCCTACGGCGCCCTGGGAGCCGGCGATACCGAGGCGCTCACTTTTGTCTCCGGCGGCCAGTCGGTGACGGTCAATCTCGCCCAGGCCAACGGCGCCACCGTGGGCCAGGCCCAGACCACCCTCAACACCCAGCTGGCGGCCCTGGGCATCCAGGCGGTGCTCAACACCGCCGGCACCGGGCTGGACTTCTACAGCGCCAACACCTTCACCGTGGCCGGACAGGCCAGCGGCGCGGGCAAAGGCGTCTTCGGCCAAGCCGTCGCTTTCGGCCCCGAGACCTCCATCGCGCCCACGTCGGGCAGCGCCACCACCAGCAACGCGCTCTCGGCCGTGACCGCGGTCACCAACGCGGTTTCCGCGCTCGGCCTGGTACAGGGCCGCGTGGGCGCCGGCGAAAACAAGATGAACTACGCCATCAACCTGGCCCAGTCGCAGATCACCAGCTTCTCCTCCGCGCAATCCCAGATCCGGGACGCCAACGTGGCCGCCGAAGCCAGCGTGCTGACCCAGGCCCAGGTCCTGCAACAGTCCTCCATCGCCGCCATGGCGCAGGCCAACGCCGAGCCCCAGGCGGTGCTGGCGCTGCTGCAAAAACTGTAGGGGGACGCGCCCGCCGCATCCCCACGGGAGCCGGGCCGGATCTTTCCGGTCCGGCCCGCGCCTTTCCGGCGCATTGAGGAAACCACGCTATGAGCACCTCCCCTTCCGCGCTCAGTTCGCAAAACTCCACCTATTTCACCGGCTTGAGCACCTATTCCTCGGATCTGAACAGCGCCATCTCGCGCGAAGTCCAGATCGCCTCGCTGCCCATCCAGATCCTGCAGAACGACGTGACCACCCTGAACGGCCAGGTGAGCGAAATGCAAACGGTCAACAGCGACGTGCAGGCGGTCCAGTCGGCCATCGCGGCCCTGGCCACGGCCTCCGGCAGCATGCTCTCGGCCAGCGTTTCGAACCCCGCCGTGGGCGCCGCCGCGCTGGCCTCCAACGCCACCGCCGGCAGCTACTCGCTGGAGGTCGACAACCTGGGCTCCTACAGCGACGCCCTGAGCATCGACGGCCTGCCGGTGGTGACCGATCCCACCGCGCAGAGCATCAGCTCCAGCGGAACCTATACCCTGACGGTCAACGGGCAGACCGTCCAGCCGCCCCTTCAGCCCGCCGGCGCCAGCCTGGACGCGCTGGCCCAGGCCATCAACGGGGCCAACGCCGGGGTGCAGGCGGCGGTGGTCAACGTGGGCGGCAGCAGCGCGCCCGACTACCGCCTCTCGCTGCAGAGCACCCAGTACGGCAGCGTGAGCATGCAGTTGAACGACGGCGCCCAGGACCTGCTGGCCGCCAGCGGCAGCCCGGGCCAGGCCGTCCAGTACATCGTGGACGGCAAATCCATCCAGAGCAGTACGCGCACCGTGACCCTGGCCCCGGGCCTCACCATGAACCTGACCGGCGCCAACGTGGGCGCGCCCGCCACCGTCACCGTGGCGCCCAACGCGGCGGCCGTCTCCAGCGCCCTGCAGACCTTCGTCTCGGCCTACAACACGGCCATGGCGGAGCTCGACAAGAACGTCGGCCAGAGCGGCGGAGCGTTGGCCGGGCAGAGCGTGGTCTACGACCTGATCAACGGCCTGCAGGCGGTGGCCAACTACTCCGGCGGCGGCAGCCTGATCCCCTCCCTGTCCAGCCTGGGGGTCACCTTCAACGACACCACCGGGGTGTTGTCCTTCGACCAGACCGCCTTCGACTCCGCCGGCACCGGGCAGACCGATGCGCTGTCGGCCTTCCTGGGCTCGGCCGCCGGCGGCGGCTTCCTGCAGGTGGCCACCAACACCCTTTCCAGCCTGGTGGACCCCGGCAACGGCATTCTCACCCAGGACATCAGCTCGGTGGAATCCTCCATCGCCAGCACCACCCAGCAGATCACCGACCAGCAGAACTCGGTCAACCTCCTTCAGCAGAACCTGACCCAGCAGATGACCGCGGCCGACGCCATGATCTACTCCCTGCAGCAGCAGGCCTCCTACCTCACGGACATGTTCGCCGCCGAGCGGAGCGCCCAGATGGCGGGGCTGGCGTGAGCGGCGCCGGGCCCCAACTGGAGTCCCTGGCGGCCGGCCTGCGCAGCCTGGTCGCGCAGGGGCGCTACCCCGAGGCGCACCGCGCCTGGGAGGATTACTGCCGCGCGCTGGCCGCCCTGGCGCCGGGCCATCCCGCCATCCGGGAGCTGGAGCGCGGCTTTCGGGAGCTGTTTGCGGAAACCCGGCGGCGGGTGCTGGCGGGACGCGCCCAGGCCGCCGTGCGGCTGTCCCGGCTGCCCCGGCCCGCGCGCCCCTACGGCGGCGGGGATGCGGCGCCCTCCACCTGGCGCTATTTCGGCTGACCGGTTTGGCAGCCCGCTTGCACCCGGCAACTTCGTATGGCTACCACTCCAAGCGCCGCCCCGCGGCGCTGCCAGACCCGCTATTTCGGCCCGGTCGACTACCACGAGGATACCGTGCTGGTCTTCCCCGACGGCCTGCCGGCCTTCGAACAGGAACGCCGTTTCCTGGCGCTGCGCCAGCCGGCGAACGAACCCATGGTGTTCCTGCAAAGCCTGGAACACGACAGCCTGTGCTTCGTGGCCCTGCCGGCGCGCGCGGTGTGCCCCGGTTTCGAGTTGCGCATGTCGCCGGAGGACCTTCAGGCGCTCGGCTTGAACCCCTCCCGGCAGCCGGCCGTGGGCAGCGAGGTGCAGTGCCTGGCGCTGCTTTCGCTCGAAGCGAATGCGCCCCCCACGGTCAACCTGCTGGCGCCCATCGTTGTGAATCTGCGCACCTTGAGGGCGCGCCAGGCGATCCAGGTGGATTCCCCCTATTCCCTCCGCGAGGAGCTCCCGCGCGGCGAGGCCGCATGCTCGTAATGCGGCGGCGGGCGGGGGAGTCGATTCTCATCGGCGAGGACATCGAGATCCAGATCCTGCACATCGGCGAGTCCCGCATCAAGATCGGCATCAGCGCTCCCAAGTCGGTCCCGGTGGCTTTGAAGGAGGTCCGCATGGTGGGGCGGGAGAACCTGGCCGCCGCGCGCCCGGGCTCGGTGGCGGCCTTGCGCGGCATGCTGGAGCGCTTCCTGGAAGGCGAGCCGGGCGGCGGAAAATGAGCGCGCGGCGGAAATTTGCCGCGCTGTGCCTGTGCCTGGCGGCGGCCGCGGCGCGCGCCCAGCCGCCCCGGGAGGCGGCCCGCCAAGCCATGCGGACGGCGGCCGCGCAGCAGCAGCGGGCGGTGGCCGCCATGCGCCTGTCCATCGCCCGGCAGCGCGCCGCGCTGGCCCTGGCGGCGCCCTCCGGAAGCGTCCCGGGGGAAGTCCCGGCGCTGGATTTCACGCTCTCCTGGCCTGCGCCCGGCCCGGACTGCGATCCCCTGCCGGAGAAGGATCTGCGGGAACTCCTGGGGCAGGCCGCAAAGCAGGAGGGCGTGGACGCCGCCCTGCTGCGCGCGGTAGCCGAGCAGGAGTCCGCCTTCCGGCCCTGCGCGGTCTCCCCCAGGGGGGCCATGGGGCTGATGCAACTGATGCCCGAAACGGCCCGCACGCTGGGCCTCGAGGATCCTTTCGACCCGCGCCAGAACCTGCTCTCCGGGGCCCGCTTTCTGAAACAGTTGCTGGCTCGCTTCGGCGGCGATACGGCCCTGGCCCTGGGCGCCTACAACGCCGGCCCGGAGCGTGTGGAGGAAAGCGGCGGCGTGCCGCCCATTCCGGAAACCCTGCGCTACGTCGGCCGCATCCTGAGCCGCCTCCCCATCCCCTGAGAAGCGCCCTGCGGCTGAGGACCGCGCCGCGCGCCGTTTTGCGCCTTTTCCCGGCCCGCACATTCCCCGTGCGGCGCCCGATAAGCCGGGTATGGGAGCTTTTTGGACGGACGCCGCCAGCCTCCTGGAAACCGCCGGGCGGGCCTCCCAGTCCGGCTCGCCGGATTGCGACTGGGCCATCCTGATCGGGCCGGATGGCGGCATCCACGTGCTGGAAGCCGCCGGCTGGACCCTTTCCGGCCTGCTCGCCCAACATGGCGCGCGCACCGTCTACCGGGTCACCCGCCAGTGCGGCAGCGTGCGCCTGGAAGGCCGCTCGGGGGCCGACGCCTGCCTGCTGCGCAGCGAGAGTCCCGCCGCGGCCGCCCGCTGCCTTCTGTACGCCGCTCCCTGCGCGCCGCCGCAACCGGCCGCGGGATGGCCGCCGCTGGCGGCGCCGGGGGAATGAATGCCCAAACTCTGCATGATCGGCCTGGATGCCGCGGAAATCCCCTGGCTGCGCCTGCTGCTGGGGCTGCTGCGCCACCCGGATCCGGTGGTCCGGGAAGTAGCCAGGGAAGCCCTGCGCTACCTCGAAGGCATGGCCGCCCGCGCCGACGAGTCGCGGGCCGCCGGGTGAGCCGGCGGCCGCCCCCCGCTCAGGCCCGCAGATAGACCGGCGTGCAGGACCTGGCCGGACCCGGCGCCTGCGCCGGGGAGGACTTCTTCAGAAACAGCTTGATCTCCAGGCGCAGCCCCTCGCAGTCGAAGGCCACTACCGTCCAGGTTTCGTCCCCGAAGCTCTTGGCCATGAAATTCTTGCCGAAGATGGCGGTGGGAATGCTCATCCCCATGCTGCCCAGGTCCCGCTCGAGGGCCGTCTTGACGTTGCCGAGCACCATATTGGCGACTTCGGCCACGGCGTCCAGCACCTCGGAGTCCACCGCCGCGTATTCGGCCATCAGCATACGGGACGCCATCAGGCAGGCCAACTCCCCGGCGCAGGACAGGGCGCCCGCGCCGGTCCACTCGCCGGCCATGCCGATCAGGCAGATCACTCCGTCCACCGGGTGGCTGGGTCCTTGGTCGGAGTGCCATCCGGCAAAGCGCAGCTCGGCGCTCAGCATGGTCGCGAAAACCTCTTCGGCGGCCGCGCGAATCTCGTTCACAATGTATTCGGAATCTGGCATCGGCATTTCCCGTGTATCTTATCGGCGGCCCTCAGCCGATCTTTAATATGCGGGAGCCCGCGCCGGACGCTAAAGCAAGCCCGGCGCCGCACCGATAAAGAAACGGGACACACATGGCTTTCAACATTCTGGTCGTAGACGATTCCACCGCCATCCGCAAGATCCTGATCCGCGTGCTGCGGCAGACCGCCCTGGCCATCGGCGAAATCTTCGAGGCCCGCGACGGGGTCGAAGCCCTGGCCACGGTCCGCCAGCACCCGCTGCACCTGGTGCTCTCCGATATCAACATGCCCAATATGGACGGGTTGGGCCTGCTGGCCGAATTGAAGAGCGCGGAGCAGTACCGCAACCTGCCGGTGGTGATGATCACTACCGAGGGCAGCGAAGAGAAGGTCGGCCAGGCCATCCGGCTGGGTTCGGCGGCCTACATCCGCAAGCCCTTCACCGCCGAGCAGATTCAGGAGAAGATCGGAGCTCTGCTGTGAGCGCCCGCGGCGGCGCGCGCCAGAATTTTGCGCCGGCGGCGGGATTTTGGCGCGGGACCCCGGCCCGGCGCCCCGCAGGGGCCGCGCCCGGCGATGGCCCCCGGATTGCACGCGGTAGGGCGGTATGTTAGGCGGCCTCTCCAACAGCCTGGAACGGTATATGGACCTGCTGAGCGCGCGCCAGAAGCTGGTGGCCTCCAACATCGCCAACGCCGACACCCCCGGGTACAAGACCCGGGACATCGATTTTCAGTCCGCCTTCGGCGCGGCGGTGTCCCGGCCGCAGAGCCTGGAAGTCGCCGGTTTGCCGGTGAAGAACGACGGCAACAACGTCAACGTGGACCGCGAGGCGCGCCTGCTGGCGGAGAACGACATGCGCTTCAACCTGGCTTCCAATCTGCTGCGCGGCGAGATCCAGGCCATCCGCGCGGCGCTGCAGAGCGGGAGCAATCCATGAGCCTGTTCTCCGCCATGGGGGTGAGCGCCTCGGGCATGGCCGCCCAGCGCACCCGCGCCGAGCTGCTGGCCGAGAACCTGGCCAACGCCGAGACCACCCGCACCCCCGGCGGCGGGCCGTACCGCCGCAAGGACGCGGTCTTCGTCTCCGAACCCATGGCGGCCTCCTTCGCCGGCCTGTTCGAGTCGCATCTGACCGAAGGCGTGGCCGTCCAGGAAATCAGCGTGGACACGCGCGATCCCGAGCGGCGCTACCTGCCGGGCCATCCCGACGCCGGCGCGGACGGCTACGTGGCCTTTCCGCGCATCAACCCGGCCGAGGACATGGTCGACCTGGCCGGCGCGGCGCGCGGCTTCGAGGCCAACGTGGCGGCCATTGCCGCCGTCAAGGATATGATCATGCGGTCGATCGATCTGTTCAAGTAAACCCCGGGGATTCCGCGCATGCCTTCACCCATTGCCGCCATCCCTCCCATCGCGCTGCCCGAGCCGCGCGTTTCCGGACCGGAGGGCGGCGCCGCCGGGAGCGGCGGCTTTCCGGCGCTGCTGGCCGGGGCCATCGGCGGCGTGGAGCGCCTGCGCGGCGACGCGCACCGCACCGCGCAGCAATTCCTGGCCGGGGAGGGCCAGGAAGTCCACAGCGTGGCGCTGGCCGCGCAGCGGGCCGAATTGGCCTTTGAGACCTTCGTGCAGGTGCGCAACAAGGTCGTGTCGGCCTACCAGGCGGTGATGCAGATGCAGATGTGAGGCCGCCCCGGACGCCGTAGGCGAAGTCGAAGTTATGGACCAGCTCAAAAAGCTGCTGGCGCGCCTGTCTCTGGCGCAAAAGGTCAGCGTGGCGGCCGCCGCGCTGCTGGTGGCCGCCGCGCTGCTGGGCCTGGCGGCCTGGCGCCGCGAGAGCGATTTCCGGCCCCTGTACACGGGCCTGGCCGCCGAGGACGCCGGCGCGGTGCTGCAGAAGCTCAAGGAGACCGGCGTGGATTACCGCCTGGCCGACAACGGGGCCACCGTGCTGGCGCCCTCGGGCCGGCTGGCCGAACTGCGCCTGCAACTGGCCGCCAGCGGCCTGCCCAAGACCGGCCGCATGGGTTTCGAGCTCTTCGACAAGACCAGCTTCGGGGTCACCGATTTCGCCGAACACGTCAACTACCGGCGGGCGCTCGAGGGCGAACTGGAGCGCTCCATGGTCTCGCTGGCGGAGGTCGAGCGGGCCCGCGTGCACCTCACCTTCCCCAAGGAGTCCGTGTACCTGGAGGCGCGCCAGCCGGCCAAGGCCAGCGTGGTGCTGGGACTGCGGCCCGGCGCGCAGCTCTCCTCCCAGAACGTGATGGCGGTGTGCAACCTGGTGGCCAGCGCCGTGGAAGGGCTGGCGCCGGAGGCCGTTTCGGTGATCGACACCCGCGGCAACCTGCTCAACCGCCCGCGCAGCGCCGGCGGCGACGGCCCGGAGGGATCCCAGGGCGACCTGGAATACCGCGACATGGTGGAGAAAAGCCTGCTGGCCAAGATCCAGTCCACCCTGGAGCCCCTGCTGGGCGCCGGGCGCTTCCGGGCGGCGGTCTCGGCCGAGTGCGATTTCTCGAGCGGCGAGCAGAGCGAGGAGAGTTTCGATCCGGCCCGTTCGGTGATGGTCAGCTCCCAGAAGACCGAGGACCTGGCGCCGGCGTCCCTCCTGGGCGGGGCGCCGGGCACGGCGGCCAACCTGCCGCGTCCGGCGGCGCGGCCCGCCGCGGCGGCCGCGGCGGCCTCCCGGCGCAGCGAGGAGATCACCTACCAGTCCAGCCGCGTGGTGCGCCGCACCAGCCTGCCGCGGGGGGAATTGAAGCGCGTCTCGGTCTCCCTGGTGGTGGACCAGGAGGTGCGCTGGGACGGCCGGCCGCCGCCCCAGCGCCAGGTGCTGATACCGCCCCCGGCGGCAAAGCTGAACACCCTCCGCGCCCTGGTTGCCGGGGCCCTCAGCTTCAAGGCCGAGCGCGGCGACCAGTTGATCGTCGAGACCCTGCCCTTTGAAGCCACCCTGCACGGCGAGCCGCCCGCCCCCGAGG
>VFSW01000365.1_pt1 | contig 64949 bp, 74 predicted proteins | sample 5358111 | NCBI WGS metagenome assembly VFSW01 (sample SAMN11554181, study PRJNA540505) | mine drainage metagenome | isolation source: sediment from site ElyBrook_90M | place: USA: Ely Copper Mine, Vershire, VT | collected 2017
AACGCAAAACGGCCGCTCCTGAGAGCGGCCGTAGCGAACAAAAATCGATTTATAGGGGTTAGTAGTCGATTTATTGGGTTGATAGGGACCCTCCGAAGAGGCAATCCCATTCGACATAACCCCCGAAACCGGAGGCCACGTCAAACTGTGTAGAATTGTACCATATATCCACTGCTCCTTAGAGTTGGGGCGGGGTACTGGTTTAGTGGACGGATTGTTAGTTCTTCCACGTCTTAGGGTTTAGGCCGCGCTTCTCTCGATCACAGGGACAACCTGCATATCGAGGGCGATACGGTAGAGCTTCTGGAACGTAGGGATGGTATCCAGGTTCTGCAGCTCGTGACGAAGAAGCAAGGTCCGCAGTGTCGATGAATGTGTATGCTTGGCGACTTCCCTGATTTTGGTCAGGAGAGCAACGGCCGCATCCAACTTTGCAGTGGCCAAACCGAACTTCTCACCCTTGATCTCGCCGACGTCCAGCTTTTCCGCCAAGGTTTTGAGGATATTGTTCGCCAGGTCAACGCCGAGAATTGTCTCTTGCACCTTACGGGCTGCACGAAACTTCTGCTCTGGCTCACTGATGGAGTGGACCTGGGCTTGTTGCGCTGGAACTGCCGCGGTCGCGACGGCCTGTTGCACCACTGCCTCTTGCGCAACTTGCGGCGATGCTGCCACAGGGGCGGTCTGCTGAGGCTGAGCGCCTTGCTGACGAGTTCCCTGCTGGACTGGTGCTGACGAGCGGTTAGCCATTGGAGCAACGTTGCTCTTTGGCCGCGTTTCTGCAGGCATCGCCCATCCCGGCAGATCCGGCAACTTCGTCGCATTACCACGCTCATCGAGTGGGACCCACAACACGCTTCCAAGCTCTTTGAACCGGTAGAAGTACTCGCCCAACCCGAACATGGATGCCGCGCGCTTCTTCGCCTGGGCTTCCGCACGCGTCACAGCGTTGTCGTCATCGGCCCACATCTCCCCCGTCGACGCCTTCTTGCCTATTCCGAAGATGTCCAAGGTGGCAATGACGGTGACCTTTCCGGTAGGGACGCACTTCCCTGCCCGCATCCGTGTAAGCCCAACCGTTGTCTCGCTCGACAACTCAAAGGCCCACCCTGCCGGGGTGAACACTTCGTTAAGTCGGGCGGTGTACGCTCGAGGGTCAGCATATGCGGCGACGCAGCCCTTTTTCCCATCCGGCGTTTTGTTGGTGACGCGCCACTTCACATCGACGATGGCAAAAGGCTGGCTCAGACGAGCGAGCAGGGCCTTTGCTTCTTCGGGGGTGTAGACAAAATCAGCCATAATTGGCACTCCTTCGGAGTCAGTACAAAAACAGGTAAAGACGGCCACTGAGCCATGCGCTGGCGGTGGTCGTCGTGGGAAAGCCCTTCACTGGTTAGCTTGATGCCGCTTGCCTGAGATGGATACGACAAAAACGAACATGGGCCACAGCTAGTGATTAGCTGTGGCCCATGGTTGATCCGACAACGGTCTAGGGCACAGATATCCCTGTAGTGCCCTTGGTGGTGATGTTGATGACTCCGACCTCCTGAGACTCAACCGCGTAGACAATGCCGGTCGTGGCGCTCACTGCGATCCCCATCGCACGGGAATCGAGCCCCACTGTACCCAGAACGGTGCTGGTGGCACCATTGAAGACGCTGAACACATACTTGCCTTGCGTCATGTCTTCGGTTTCCATCGTGATGTAAACCATATGGGACACCGGATTCACAGCCAGCGTACGAGTAGGCGACTGTACAGGAACGCCTGACGCGTTGAGCACATATAACGGGATACTCTCCGTAACAGTGTTCGTGGCGCCGTTGATCACAGTAAGGCCGTTGGTCGTGCTCTCATTTGCGACGTAAACCGTATTGGTCGATTCGTCCACCGCAACGCCGAAGGCCCCGTAGAAGTTCGGGTCCGTCGCCTGCAGAGATGTAGATCCCAGAGTTGCGATGAGGGTATCCTTGGATCCGTCGACCACGGCGAGTCCGACTACATTTGCCACGTACACGGTGTTGGTCTTGGAATTGACTGCCAGGCTAATTGCACCCAGACCTCCAATTGCCAACTGACTGGTCACCATGTTCGTGGCTCCGTCGAGAACGGTAAGGTTCTGCACCGGCGCTCCCGAGCTGTCTTCCCCGCCGCCATCGTCCGCGACGTAGACCTTGTTAGTCACCGGGTTGACTGCCACAGCGACTGGGTTGGTTCCAACCGAGGTAAGGGTTGCCGTGACCGCATTCGTCGCGCCATCGATGACCGACAGTGACTGGCTGTTAATGCTGGCCACATAGACGGTATTGGTGACCGTATTCACGGCGATGCCAGTTGGAAATGCCCCTACGGCAATTGTGTCCAAGAGTTGGTTTGTGGCCGCATCGAAGACCAAAACTTCCCCTGTGCCGGATCCACCATTACCAGCGGCATCTGCCACATAGAAGCGGTTGGTGACGGTGTTCAACGCCACGCCGGTCAGATCCGACTCGAAGGTGGGAGTCGTTACGGGCGGCGGGGTAACCGGTGCGGTCGGGGTAGTAGATGAAGGTGGCGTGATGGTCGTCATAGACGTGGCCGCTTTGACCCCGCCAACGGCACAGCCACTCAATACTGCAAGGCTGACAAATCCAATAAGTGCAACAGCGATTACTCGCAAGATACGGGCGGTTCCATTGAGATTGTTCATTATGTTCTCCGTGAGGGTCAACCTTGAAGCATATCGGTAGACCCTCTGTTTTTATTAGGATTGTGCGACACATCACCTTTGTGGTAGCTGAAGGGACTGCGGTCACAAGCTGGGGGTAATGAGATGGCAGACCGCCCCACAGTCGGGACACTGTCCTGACGGCATCGGCTCGCCTGACCCCTCCCACGGTTGCGGACTTGGCGAGCAGCTATGATGTCTGATTGTCTCGATGATTCCGTTCTCATTCGTGCCATCGAACTTCCCAAGCCTAATGACTTTTTCTTCGTTGGAGGCTTAGACTATTACCGCTAACCTGAAGGTCCAGCACGGCAGAGTCGGATCTCCAAGAATGTCGGCAGAACCTCCACACCGTTACCTACAGTATACCACTACCACTAATTTACTTCAGAACTGCGTAGGTGTCGTACTCAACACTGTCGTGATAGCTGCTGCGGAATTGGAAGCATGATTGCATACGCGTTCATCGAAGAATTGCGATCTTTTGGACAGGCCCACGTCGGTTAAAACTTATATGTTGGAGACGCCCGCACCGCGCATCTCGGAGACGACCTGGGTGACGGCGATGAGGACGAATGCAATGGCGGAGGGAATGAAGAGGAAGTACATTTGTGGAATTTCCTTTCGGATTGGAGTCGCTTTTGAGGCAAGAAAAGGGCGACCACTTTTACATGGTCACCCTATTTCTGGAATGACATTGTCCTGATTTCTCAGGGCGATGCAGGAAAAAACTTTACACTTTGGTCGCAGGTATTAATCAGAAGGGGATATCATCGTCCGTGATGCCCTGGTCAGCGTAGTCCGCTGCATTGGGGGTGGTGGCCGTCTGAGGTGCGCTGGAGGCCCGGTTGCCGCCGCCCTCACCGCCGCCCGGCTTGCCGAGGAGCGAGAGTTCGTTGACCAGAATCTCGGTCTTGTAACGCTTTGCACCCGACTCCTTGTCGTCCCACGAGCGCGTCTGGATCTTGCCCTCGATGAAGAGCTGAGTGCCCTTCTTCACGTAGTCGCGGACGATCTCCGCGGTACGCTGGAACGCGACCAGATTGTGCCATTCGGTCTTATCGACCCAGTTGTTCTGCGCATCCTTCGCGCGATCCGCAGTTGCGAGGGTAAAGCTCGCGATGGTCATACCGCCGTTGGTGGTGCGAATCTCCGGCTCTTTGCCGCAATTTCCGAGTAGAAAAACTTTGTTAACGCCTTTTGCCATTGTGGTATCTCCCTCCTGGGAGTGTTGAGCTTTCGGTTGTTGCCTTGCGGCCGTTGAGTGAAAGGGCTGGAACGAACCAACCCCACGGTGAAAGTTTTTAGGCAGCTATCGGAAGTTCAAGCTGATCCGGCTCTACGAACGAAAAGCGGTCAATGAGGACTTGGGTAAGATATTTGATCTCGCCCGAACTTTTGTCCTTCCACTGCTTCAGGTGGTACTTGCCTTCGATGTTGATCTCGTTCCCTTTCCGTATTTCGTGACGAATGGTAAGCGCGAGATATCCACACGCAACAATGTTGTAGCGCTTCTGGCGGTTCGTGTAGGCACCGGAACGATTCATGCGGCGAGTTGTGCTGGTGAGTGAAAAGGTTGCTGTGTACAGACCTTGCAACGTTGCGCGAATGACCGGAGTATCGCTTACTTCGCCAGTCAAAACGATCCTTCCTGCCTTCTGCATATTGCCTCCCAATAAAGTAAGAGGAGCCCGAAGGCCCCTCTGTGTCACACTGCTTGTGGAATCGTTTCATTGCACCTGGAGGTTGTCGGGGCGGTCCCACATGTCTTGGAACTTGCGCTCAAAGGCTTGGGACGCCTGCTTGTTGTTAAAGACTGCAGCGGAGTTGTCTTGGCGCTTTTCGCCTGACGGACTCCAGTTGGCACTTCCCTCTCTAAGCCGACTGCCGTCGCTCCATTCCTTCAAGTGCATCAAATCGCTGCTATGCTTCACGCGGATGGAGACGTTCTGCTCTGCGGCAAGCTTGCGCGCGACGTATGGATCTCGCCCACTCTCTTGTTCATATTGCTGTGCATCCCGGTAAATGCGAACCTTGACCCCACGTTCGGCGGCGTCAGCTACTGCGTCGGCAAGGATGTGGTCCGTAAAGGCGTACATCGCAATGTCAAGGTGGGCCTTGTCGGCAGTACTATTGAGCGCCTCTACGTCCAGACGCTCAATGTTGGCATCGGGGCTGTAGGCGAACGTTCCGGCTGGTGTTGTGATCGCCGCCGAAACGGTTTTGCCCAACTCGGGCATATGCATAGATGCGAACGATGGCGTTGAATCGAAGATGTGATTCAAAAACCCATGCCGGATGAAGCTCATGAGCACCGTAGCTATGCAGCCAAGAACGAGGTAACGCGCGATGTATCTCATTTACGGGGCGACCTTTCTTTCCATCAGGGCGCCGATATAGCGGCAACTTCGACCGGCGTTGCGGTTTGCTGTGGCTCTACAATTTGTTGTGCTGCACTCTTGTTGCGCTTGACTCCTTTGCCGCTGGTTGTCGCTGCCGGGGTCACTGCGATCACGAGCGCTGTATCAACCAGTGCAATATCTTCGATCACCGGCGCGGCTTCGACCTTCGGCTTTTTGATCGGCGGAAGCATAACTGGCGGCAAAGGAATGCAGTGAGCTCGGTTGTTCCTCGGAGTCATTGCTCCCTTGCTGACCGCTTGAATGAGGGGGATTAGGTCTTTTGAGAAGTCAACGGATTCGCCAGCATGGTCAAAGAATACGGGTTGCTTCGTTCCTGGGGCGAGGATGCCATTCTTGCCCTGGAATAGAATCCGGCGCTCCATAGGCGGTCGCGCTCCCTCTTTGGCGGCGGGGGCCAGCGAGTGGTGCGTCACCAATAAATCGCAGGAGCTGCCATAACGGAAGAGTTGAGCCCGTATCATCTCTTGGGAGATAACTCGGCGTTGGGTCGAGTTCGGGACCAGCGATTGAATGGGAATCGAAACTGTCAGTCCCTCTGGGGTGACGCCGGCAAAGCCGATGTAGTGCCCGATTTCTCCAGTGCAGCCGCCACCTTCTTCCCCGGCAATCATCCACCGCTTATGTTTCTGCTGGAACACTGGGGTCAGATTAGGACGGGCACCGAGGCCGAGGCGTCTAAGCTCAACAATCACCTTTCCGTGCATAGTCATTCCGAGGCCGCTATTTCTCGACGGCACTGGGGTTGCTTGCTTTGCTGCTGCTTCCATGGGTTTTGATCCTCCTCGGGGGGGACGATACTTTCCACTTCAGAATAACATGGATAGTGGCAGTGGTATAGTTCTCCGTAAGGGTTCGAGAATTGGCCGCATAACCGGCCATCAACTCGCAAAACGGGGGGGTGGCCTGCGGTTCGGTTTATTGATTTGTCATTCGCTTATTTGGGGTGAGGGCCGGTTTATGGGGTGTTTCTCGGAGTCACCTAAAACAAGGTGGTCCGTCCGACGTGACCCCCGAAACCGAGGTCACCTCAAACTTTTATGGCCCTACCATATATACATGTCCTTTTGGATGGGCGCGGTACTGGTTGAGCAATAGGTGGGAGTCGCAGCGGCGATTCTTCTCCTTCCACCTGGGTTACAGGCCAAAGGTTGGATCAGAATCGCCGTGCGGGAGGGGCTCCACAGGCTGCGCGGATGTCGTCTTTCGTGCATCCAGCCCAGCACTTGTACAGTCGGGGATCGGACTTCTTGATGGCCAGGTTGTCCCGGCCTCGGTCCTTTCCTGCTTTTTCGCATGAGGGGCATTGCCCCCACATGTTACGGCTGTCTCTCCTGCGGATGGTTACGTGTTGGGTTATGTCGAATGCAGGACGTCTGAATCCGACCAAGGGGATGTAGGCGGGGACTGGAGGAGGAGGTTCGTCGGCGCTGGGCATCGTAATTCCCTCTGTCCGGGCTTGGAGCTCGGCGAGGGTCAGACGGCGTGCGTTCCGAATCAAGTCAAACTGCGCGGGCATATTGCTGCTCACACGGTCGAACCAGTAGCGATTGGAAGTGGCACGATGAACACCCAATGGACCTCGAATAGCGTTTCCATAGAAGCCCGCTTCGAGGTGGTCCTGCTTGGGGAATATCTCGAGTCCCTCGACCTCGTGATTGAAGCCCTTGATGGGGACTCCAATGCTGAGTGCAAGGGTATAAACGAGAATCCGACACAGGGCAGCCGGGAGCGGCTCCGCGGCAAATATCCAGAGGTGACCTCCGCGACGGCTCTTTTCGAGCAGTGCTTCGATTCCCTCCTGTTTCAAATCATGCTGAACGGCCGCAAGATCTGAGAACGCTTTGTCGTGGTCTGCATCCATAGCGATCCATTTGCACGTTGAGTGCTCTGGCTCGATCGCATACAGGCTGATGGTTTTCAGCCCTGCTAGATGCAGTTCGACGTCCTTCGGAGTCAAGGTCAGTTTTATATCTGTCCTTTTATCTTTGGGGGCGTAGTAGGAATACTTGCCATTGGGCGCCGGCGTGTGGCGTTGCACTAGGTAGGCGTAACGATTCACGACAAACCAGTTCCAGTAGTCCTCAACCATCTGAGAAGAGACAGGCAGAATTTCCACCTGTCTCTTCGGAGGGATGTAGGGGGTTACGACTGGGGTCACGCCGTCACCAGACCCATGTGAGTCCGTCCTGCCGCATTGACAACGGCCTGGGGAACGCGCGGACCGTGGTACCAGTTGGAGCGACGACGATTGCTGTTGGAGTTCACCTTATTTCCTTTTACCACTATACCACTGCCACCGTCGGCAGCATGCACAGTTGGCTTTGGAACCAGCGTCAACTTCGGAAGCTCGACAAAACGACCCAGGTCGTAGAACTGCACGACATAGTCGAACATCGAGGAGTGGAAGGTATCTTGATCGGCGAAGTTCACCATCGAAAATGCACGGCGAATCTCGTCGTAGATGTAGAAGGCACCGGTGCCAGGCTGACCCGGAATCGCCATCAAAATGACGAGACCTGAACTGCCCTCGAAAACTCGCTCAGCGCGGCCTTCGGAGCTAAGGAGAAAAGCCTCCAAAACCTGCCAACGGGAGGAGCGGCGGCTGATCGCCTTTAGGCTTTCAGCGATGCAAATGGGGTACAGGCTCATAGGCCCGAACGGAGTGCGAGTGAGAAGATTCGACATGATAGGTCTCCAGAAAATGGATAGCCGCCCGAAGGCGGCTTGGGTGAAGGAACGAAGTATTTACACAGCATGAGTCCGAACTTTGTGTTCGGGTGGCTGTCTACGGGTGGAACACTCGACGGCCATTGAAGCTTCCGATCGTCGGACCGACAACGAAAACGCGCGAGGCAGGGGGTGCAATGGGGCGAGTTGCAATCTGGTAGACGGGTGTTACTACAGGGCTAACGGCGGTCCGCTTCGTGTGTGTCATACACGCAGCAGCTACGCCAAGTTGAGATGCTTCGTACTGCTTCCAAAAGCTGGGTCTTGATCCACGCATGAGAGTTCTCCTTGGTGCTTTACGGCCCCTTACGCGGAGCCAGCGGTTGGTTTACATTGCGTCGTGCGCCGCCTTGAACCTGGCGTGCAGTTTGTGTTGTTAGCCGTCGCGTGATTGCGACGCCAATATCTGACAGCACAGTTATGGGGGTGTGGAGGCTGCCCACCGGCAACTTCGCCGACATGCAGATGAGGCGGGAAATCCGATCAACTGCAAAGTTTTGAGAGCTCGTCACCCGCGGTGTTCAACTCGACGCTTGGGAGTCTTACGGATTTGCGGCGCGGTCACGTACGCACCACCCCTGCGAATGCAGAGGACGGAACCACTCGGTGTTCGGCGGAGTCACTCACTTTTGACTCTTTGGTGGGAGGCTGGTCGGCCTCAGTTGTCATGGATTGTTTCCGCTTGAAAACTGATAGGGGGCGGAATGTCTGCAGGAGTGTGGATGCCATCCGAACGCGCTGTTTGTGGCACAACGATGTTTGGAGGCCGGAGTTGGGCTTGGTTGGTTATGTGCGGCGGTTCGTACTTCAACACCTGATAGATCAGCACCATCACAACGGGGAAGAAGAGAAAGCCAAAGAACAGTCCTCGCCGGAAATACGACTTCCAGTTTGGAATGCCCTTACTGCTTGCGATGATTCCTGGCACTGCCCCGAACATGAAGAGCAGCGTAGGGATCGCCTCGACGAGAGGCAGCCACCACTCAACTTTCTGACCTTCGGTATTGCCCGCCGGGTGTGGACGTATATTCGACCCGGGAACCCAACTTCGAGCCATTGGACGGTGATGGTGCAACTGAGCGATGGTCGGCGATGCGACCACCGCAAGAGATGCACTGAGGAGGAGAATGGATAGGAGCGATCTCCTGAACATGGCCGGACCTAGTTCCAGCCGGACGGATATGCTACATGTCGGGCGGGCAGAGGGCAGACCGCAAGAGGGGCCTTGATTGCCATCGGCTTGTCGCCACTCAGAACGGCAGTGCGCGGCATGCAGGACGCGGCGAGGGACGTCTGTTGAGCTTCATATTTCCGCCAAAAACATGGTTTGGGTCCACGCATGAGAAATCTCCTGAATTGCGGTCGAACGGTTGAATTGCATTGGGGTTTGAGACTCGCCGAATGACGTGTCGGGCGGGGCGTTGGGAAGAAAGACTGGGGATGTCCAAAAGAAATGGCAGCTCCCGTGGTGGCGAGCTGCCGAGGTGGATCACTCGTATTTCCGCTGGACAGCGGACTTGATCTGCGGAGCCTTTGGCTAGACGCAAGAAAGGGTGGGGTCGAATTGGGAGGCTCGACCCTCAAAGCCAGGGTGGTTGGTGGTTGTGACTAATGCAGAACGCGAGGTCAGCGAAGATGAAGTCTTTTATCGCGAAGCCGCAACGAATGTCACTGACGAAGGCACATTGCTCCAGCTATGCGACGGGTTCCAAGGACTGGGACTTGAAGCGGTGAAATAAAGCGCGGCAAACGCACAAACGGCGATAAAGCAGACTACCCAATTGGTTTTCATGGCGGGGTATCCCTGGTGGTGAGGTTGTGCCTCGGTTGGGAGAGGCTACTGTGGAGGCGTCAGGCTTTCGACGACGTCCTGCGAACTACTGGATATCTGGAAACCGTTCCGGGCGCATCGAGCGAAAGTTGGGCTTAAGGTCCTCACCTTGCTGAACACTCGCCGTATGATCGATAGTTTTTTGCTCGGGAGTCCGGGTATCTCTTCGAAGACCTAAATATTCGAACATGGACTCGCTTGTCGCAAACGACATAAACATAGCGCCCTCCTTTGGGCGGTTCAACTGCATTGGTGAATCGTTGAATTGCTTTGTTGGGTGGCTGTGGCTGTCGCGCCACCGGGCGGACGATGCTAAAACTTGGGCTATCCAAAAGAAAAAGGCAGTCCCCATGAGGGCGAAGTGCCGAGATGAATCACTCGTATTCCCGCTTGGACGGCGGACTTGCTACGCGGAGCTGGGCTCGACGCGCGAAAGGGTGACGCGGTGCTCTGCGTCGTCGCGTTGGTCTTCGTTGGTATCCAGCCAAGGTCAGACCCCGGCCATATTTACCACCTCGCTTGCGACCCGCTAGGTCGCTGACTGCATCAATTGGTTGGCTTGCATAAGCCGTTCCAGTGGGACCGACAGCGACAGATTGCCAAATCTGCACCGAGGAGGTTTGACTTCCCACCGTCCCGCAAATGTCGCGGGGTAAAGATCAGTTCAAGTGAATTGGGCTGGCCAAGATTCGGCCAGGCAGCGCGCAGAACGCGAGAGGGATCTTGATCTTCATCGGTTCTGCCGCACACACACGAGCGGTGTTGGGCATGCATGATGCAGCCATTGCGAATTGAAGGCCGTTGTATTTCTTCCAGAAAGCTGCTGTCGATCCACGTCGCATGAGAGTTCTCCTTGGTACGGTGAAACGGTTGAATTGCATTGAGGTGAGTCCGCCGGCTGACGAGCCGATGGGTAGATTGGGAAAGGTTGGGAGCATCCACAAAGCGAGGAAGGAGAGCGACCCCTTTGAAAGCGGGCCGCCACATGAAGCACTCGGTTGCCGTGGACACGGCTTCGGTTTGCGGAGCTTTCGCTCAACGCAAGATGTCTAAAGGCGGAGCATTTGCTCGACGCGTAGGGTGAAAAGTCAGGGACGCTAGGGGGGTATGGGAATGTTGGTTTATTGGGTTTTACGGATTCAGTATCCGCATAGTGGGTTGTTCAACAGCTACTTTTTGAGAGGCATAAATCTCAATGTATCTGTGGCTGCGGTGGCGCGCCAACCTCCGGCTGGTCGTCTTCTGCGTTTGAGCCGACGTAGTAGGTCCGCCCAAGAATCGACAGAGTGTCGTCTCTCCCAGTGCGTTCCTTGAGGGCGATTATGGTGTGCAGATCTCGCAGCCTTCCCAAAACGTCAACCTGCGGGGCCGCTTCGGTCTGGAGAATCCCCTCCTCCACAAGCACTCGCGCCGAGGCAAAGTCTCCGTGCTCAAGGTACCGAGTTGCCGATTCCAGGTAGACCCATCCGCTCGATATAGTGAGTTGTTCGGTGTTGCGATTCATTCGTTAATTCCTCGACATGTGCGCTGGGTTTGGACGGGAAAATGAAGACTCCTTGGGGGGGGACGGGTTGAGACGTCACCGCTTCAGCCACTTCAATGTCACGAAGCACGCCATCTAATTGCTCCTGAACCGCTAAATAGAACGGCCCTTCGCACAAGCGTTTCCCCTCAACTGCTGCTGCCTTTGCGTTCCGAAAATGCCGCTGACTGAGATACCTCTTTGCAATTTTGAGATAGGCCTCGCCGCGAGTCTTCGGCATTTCCTTCACCGAAGCAAGACTCCGCTGCGCATCCTGCCGTGCCGCCAAACAAACAGTTCCCGGTCGCATACCGAGTCTCCTTCTGATAAGTTCCGCCCGAGATATCAGACGACAGTGCAGTTCAAAATCTTCCGCCATCACGCCAACACCGCCGCATCAGCGATGCAACTCCTCGCGTACCAATCCTCCTCCGCGCAACCGAGATAGTCTCACCCGCATGCAGTAACATCACGCGCAGCCGACACATTTCACACCGCCAATGTCTTGCCTCTCCACCCGATTGTTCTCCTCTCCCCGCCGCAAGCCGCAACAGGAAAGCAACACGGTCCGCATCACAACAGTGCAATCAGCCGCCCACAAACTCACGCGCAGCCGACACATTTCACACCGCCAATGTCTTGCCTCTCCACCCGATTGTTCTCCTCTCCCCGCCGCAAGCCGCAACAGGAAAGCAACACGGTCCGCATCACAACAGTGCAATCAGCCGCCCACAAACTCACGCGCAGCCGACACATTTCACACCGCCAACGTCTTGCCTCTCCACCCGATTGTTTTCCTACGCTCGTCGCAAACTGCAACAGAAAAAGCGAACGCTAGCGGAGTAGATTGCGCGACCTTAAGCGCCACTGCACCACGTACAGCCAACCCCGAAAAGAGCGAATCGCGGCGCATTTCACGGCGTAAAGTAGCGCGAACAACCATGAGACCGTGAAAAAGACCACAAAAAGGAGTTTGTAACTGGAGGATGGTCAATCGTAAGTCTCGTATTTTACGCAAGTTAGGAATGGTCTCTCGACCAATACTATGCGGCGGTTACGCGGCGGTTATGCAGTGGTTACGCGGCGGTTATGCAGTGGTTATGCAAGTAGGCCCGGAGGACGGTCTATAGCCCACCACCAACCAGTTTGGTTTACATGGGGCGCAACTAAGGCCCCAGCTTTAGAATCGCTGGAGCCCTGTTTTACGTCACAGTCGAGTGCAATCAGGCTTTCAGTGAGGTGTTAGGCGGGCCGTATAGATGTCAGATAGTCTTTGACTGACACCCGGACCACGGAGCGGTTTTGTACAACGCGCATCGGGGCATCTGTTCCATTAGCTCGGAACTGCGAGACGGTTACCACCCCGACTGGGAGCGACGTTGAATAAACTTCTCGGGATAAAATAACCGCATCTTCGTCGTTATCGACGAAGTAGATGAGCCCTTGGATCTGCCGTTCGGCTTCAAGTTTTTTCCGGATTTGTGCGTACCGGTCTTTCGACTTGATCGTCCTTTCGTACTCAATTCCGAGATGGATGACTGCGTTAGAATCGGACGGCGACGCAATCTCTGCGATCGAATCGTAGTCCTTTTGTGTCGGTCGATTCGCTGCTATATTGAGCGATTTGAGTTGTCGGTCGCCGATCCATTGTCGAACATTGAACACTTGGCGAGTCGCAATTTCGATCTGATTCAATCCAAGAAAATGTGAAATCTGCCCGACGTCTGCGAGCGTCTCTGTGTCGGCAGTTACGCTAAGAATCCCCATACCAGAGATCTGTAATGTGTTGAGACCAGCGTGTGTAATTGCAAATACCCGTCCCTGATAAGGCCAGCACTGGGGGAAAGTTTGCAGTTGATCGTGTTTCACTAGACGCGTCAATCGTCGGTTCCGGCAGTCGTAATTCGTCTCCTTTGTCTGCCCGGCGATCAGCAACTCCAGCTGAAGGCGACTGATAAAAGTCGTATTTCGGATGAGTTTGAGGAGCGGGAGATCCTTCGCTGGGTTGAGTGTAGAGGTGCCTTTGTGGATCACCGGCCGTCCAGTAATTCGAGAAATTTCGTCTTGTCGTTGCATGTAATTCTCCAACTTCCGAGGGCGGTCTAGAGAACCGATTCCCTCTTCAACTGCAGCAGTGGTTCGTGGTCTAAAACCTAATAATTCGAAGACAGGATGCGGTCTGCATCGACATTGTCAGTACCCTGAGACCGGGTCGTTAGTCGGCTCAAATTCAGGCAAAGGGTCACACATTGGGCGTGCAGCTATTCCTGCCATAGCGCGTACCACCGATAGGGCACTTGAGAAACGGAGCGCGGCATCCGCCCCACGACTTTCAAATAGTGCTGCTACGACAACCCCTACCGGGACTTTTGCCGAACAGACTTCCCTCGATAAGATGACTGCATCTGCTTCAGTATCCACTATGTACAAGAGGCCATGAATCTGATTGTCCGCCTCGATGTTCTGCCGCATTCGCGCATACCGAACCTTCGACTTCAAACTCCTTTCGTACTGGATCCCCAGATAGATTTGGGTGTTACTGTCCGTGACCCCAGCGATCACAGCGAGCGAATCGTAGACTTTTCGTGTCGGACATCTCACCACTTTATTCATAGATCTCAACTCGCGGGCGCGAATAAACTGAAGGACAACGAACGATTCTCGCGCAGCAATTTCGATCCGATTCAGCATGAGGTAGCGCGGCATTTGTACGACGTTAGGCTGCGTTTTTACGTAGGCGTGTGATCTAAACAGCCCGAGTCCGGCCAGTTCTAATATCTTCATTCCCCGTTCGGTAATCCCAAAAACTTGGCCGCGATACGAGAAACATGGTGGGTAAACTTTTATCTGGCCGAGTTCTACCAGGCGTGCTAATCGCCGGTTCCGGCTGTCGTAATTCAACTCCTCTGTCCGTCCGGCGATCAGAAGTTCAAGCTGTTGAAGGCTGATAAAAGTCGCGTCGCGGATGAGAAGGAGGAGCGGGAGATCTCTCGCAGTGTTGAGTATAGATTTGCCAGTGTGGGTCACCGGCTGTCGACCAGGCCGAGAAATGACGTATTGTTCTTGCACATGATCCTCCAACTTCCAAGAGCAGTCCAGATAACCGATTCCCTCTTCATCAACAGCAATGTTTCTTGGTGTAAAGCGTAATAACTCGAAGACAGTATGCGAGCTGGACCGTCGCGTCGCCAGTCCGAATTGAAGTCAATCATCCCCTCACACGTGCTCCGAACACACACAAGGAAGCGGTCTGCCTCGGCATCATCGGGCGCTCTAGACCGGAGCATCAGCCTGTTTGATTCCATATAGCGGGTGACCCCCTCGGTGTGAAATTTCGCCTGGAGAATCTCTTGTGGGGAGTCGAAGTACGGCTTAGTAGCTGCGTTGATCCGCACGAAACCAGCAATCGAGTGCTTATACTTCTCGGGCGATCCAACCTTAATATGGGTCGTGTTCATGAACGCCGACCGACACCGCAGAAAGGCTCCAGTACGCGGATCAGACCTCTTATTGAGGTACCAATGCGAGCCAAAAGAGATGCACTGTACGATCACTGAGGCTCCCCAGAATTGTCACTTCCACCGACAGCGTTTGTCTGCCTTTGTTGGTTGAGCTGGTTCCGGAGTGAAGTTGTGCGCTGCTGAAGTGCTTGTACTTGAACCTCCAGCCGGCGATTTATGACCTCCAGACTCTCTTCACCTTTGGCGTCTGTGCCTGCCGCTGGCTGCTCACCCGAGGCTGCAGCATTGGCTCGCGCCAGCGCGATATCCACATCAGATTGGGCAGTTGAAGCGCCGTCATTGTCTACGACTGGACTCTTCCTCTTGAACCCGGCGGCCTTGAATTGCGAGCCAGACTCGATGCCAAATTCGCTGGCAGCCGCGACCGAGGGGATACTGCTTATTTCTTGGGACTGCTCGCTGCCGGGTGCTTCGGTCTGCTGTTCGGATGTTGAATCTGCGGACGGGCCGCTGACCGCAAGAAACGACAATTTGGGCAAAGTCGCGCTGTCTATCTCGCGTGGCGCGTCGCCGTTTTCACGTAGTTCGCGCTCGTACTGGTCGTTGAGCCGCTCGACAAGCTCGTTGTGAATCTTGATGACTCGCATGTTGTGGAAGCGCGCGAAGTTGCGGGAGTTGGTGAGTTGGAGCACTATGTCGACCGTGACACGAAGCCGTTGATCGCGCTGACGCATCAGCCAGAGGACGTAAAGGAGGAGGAGGAGGATCGCAACCAACGCGCACATCAGGCCCCAGAACTCGACACTCAGGAGTAGGTCGTGGACGAGTTGCTGGTGCCACTGGGAGAGTAGCCCTCCATAGTTTGTGTCGCTGGGATTGACAGCGTGAGTGGCGCTTTCAACCGCGCTCGGACGTGTCGTACTGTCGCACTTCCTCTGCTCAATCGTCAGGTCGCCATTGTCTGGCAGTTGATCCGTATTCGGGTAAACCTCGTGGTTGTGATTCCAATTGGGCACCGGGCTTACCCTTCGCTCATACGGACCTGGCTGCTGCTGGGATGGCTGGGTGCCGTACTGTTGCGCCGCGGGAATCAACTGCTGGTTAGGTGCTGCAAGGTCCTGCGTCTGAGTATCGTCTGGCTGCACCTTCTGGGGTTGCTGTGGTTGCTGGGCGTGAGCAGCAATCGTAGCTGCAATAAAGATGATCCCCAATGTACGATGCTTCATGATTTTCTCCCGCCCCGTGCAGTTTTTTTGCCGGCATAATCAGTTCGTTTTGCTTCCAGGTCGAGGGTCGGAAAACGAAGGTTCAGCCCCTGTGAATCCTGCATCAGCTCCGCCATAGAGGGATAGAGATTGTTGATTTCTTTGTTCGCAATGAAGTGCTCGTCAGGTCGCCGTACATGGATATGTTTATGGACCATTCCCTTATCTGGATCGGACATCACCACCTGCATCTGGCCGCGAGGAAGGCGCTTCAGTTGCTCGTCCCTTATCTGCAATTCATAGGAGTCGGACTTCGTTCCGCTGGTCTGCTCCTCGAACTTATTGCCAGTCAGGATGCCGCCCTTCTCGACGCGAACGGAAACGCGGTCACGCTTCATCTCGCCACCTTCCTTGCGAAATTGGTCTGTGGTTTTGTCGTCCTTCATCGTCATCATGAATGCATTATTGGGTCCTGATGTGAGAGAGTCCTTGAGGCCAAACCCGACCGGGTCGAGTTGTCCGTAGTTCTGTAGCGCGAACATGAACGCCACATTACCTCCGCGCGCGGTTTGAAGAATGCGCGAGAAGTTGGCGTAGGCGAAAGGTGCAAATTCGTCCATCAGGACAGAGATAAAGTCGTGGTTATCGCCGTGCCCAGTTTCTGCGTACCGCTGCCCAAGTGTGAGTTGGAGGTTCTGAAGGATGATTCGGCCGAGGGAAGTCACGGCACTTTCGTTCACGTTGATATTCAGACTGACGTACAAAATGAGGTTCTGGTCGAGAACGTCTCCCATGGTGAGAAGATTTTCATAGGGGCCTGTAATCGTGGCCAGCGAGTCGCTCATATACGTCATCATGTGATTGATGAGGCCTTGGATCTTCGACACGCGATCCTTATCCTGAAACGTGGCAAGCAGATTGTGGACGCTCATTTCCAGAGTCAGCCTCTGTTGGCGGGTGACATTCGGATCGGCATTTGCGTTCTCGATCGCGATCTTGACCTGTCTGGCAAGAATCTTGTCGTCGTACGCCGTGCAGAGCAAGTCATAAAAGTTGAACCGCTTACCTGAGTGGTAAAGGATGCGAGAGATGTTTTCCAGATACACCCGTTGATGCTGGTCAAAGAAGTCGTCTCCTCCGTCGACCTTGAAGGATTCGAAGACAAATCCTACGTGAGAATCCGGGTTACCGTGCGGGGCGTGGAACGGGTTGAAGCTGACAGATTTCTCCGGCTGATGCGGATCAATCAGTCTAAATTGGTGCATTCGTCCGGACGCTTCCACGTACGGCAGAATGCGGTCGAGCAGCTTTTTTTCGCCCTTGCCGTCCATAAAGATGATCGGGACGCCGCGCTTAATGTCTTGCTGAAGAATGGATTCGATCAGCGTGGTCTTGCCGGCGCCGGTCATTCCGCTGGCAATCGTCTGTCTGGCACGAACGTCATTGCTCCAATAGAATGGGTCTCCACTCGACTCGTGGCCAACCAAAACGCTCTCGTTGTCCGCCGCGATTGCAACCTCGTTCGCAACGGTGGCGAAGGGTATCCGAGGTTTTGGTGGAGGGAACATCTCCGCTCGCTTGGCTGGCCTGCGCATGTAATATGTGGCCACATCGGCGATCACATAGACGCCGATTACTGTCAACAGACCCAACTCCGTCAACTCGGAGACAGTCAAATGGAATCTTGACGACGCCAGCCAAAACAGGGCTACAACAACGATAGCCAGGAGAAACCAGCCAAACATGATCGCGCTGCCTTCCGGGTCATGTACGGGCTTTTCGGTTTGCATGATCACACACTTTCGATGAAAGGCGGACGCGCCCGCCATTAGATCCGGCTGTGGAGGCGACGGCCGCTAGAAAATTACGACTGGAAGTGGAAGTACAGAATGACTCCGATCACGCCGCCTACGCCGAGTATCGCTGTCCAAATCATCGGGTGCAGACGATACTTTCCTTTGTCGTCGATCGGCTCAATAGGATCTTGGCAGTTCGCCTTGAGGTCATCGGTGAAGGTGGGGCAACCTTTGCTGTAGCTCTCCTCAACCAACTTGAGGATCGCCGCTCTGTCGGCTGGTTGGTACACATTGTCGGTCAAAAGATCACCGCCGCTTGAACCTGTTTCTTGCCATCGGGCGGAAGACTGAACTGGTAGATGGCTACCGGGTGACCCACTTTGCTGACGGCCATGACCCAACTCACGGACTCTTTTGGCTCGAGGTCGCGCGATGTCAAAGTCGACCCATGGCTTGCAACGTCCTCAGAGTCGTACAGTTTGATTTTGGAGACTTGCTTGGGGGTCAATTGCTGGTTGACAGACTTGAGCGTAATCTTGGCACCGAAGGCGGGGATGATATGGCTGACGGAGGGGGTTGTGATTCGGTAGGGCCGCTTGGTTCTGTTCACGGCGGTCATCCGAACGTAGTAGGAGAACTTGTCCTCACCTACCTGCTCCGCCCACATATGCACCCCTTTTCCCTTCTTTGTGTCGCGGCAGACCGTAATGTTGCGCATAGAAAGCAGAAACGCACCGTGCGAGGAATCCCGGAGAGCCATGGCCTCGGCCAATGTTGGACCTGGAGGCGGTAGCGGTGATGGTGCGAAGGACTCACGAATAACGAAGGGCCATTCGCTCGTCTCGCTGGCCGGCTGAACCTCATATACGAGCTGCTGACTGGCGGTCCACACCAGAAGGTTCGTCTGGACGCCCGCTTTTTGGGGTTCGAGGACGACGACGTTGTCCCGAAACTCCATTCTCACGTCCTCGGTTCCGACCACCGCGGCTGTAACTGGCTCCGGGAACTCGATCATTGACGTGTGGTTCAGGGAAGTCGCGAGCCTCTCGACGACTTTCTCATCGATAATGTGCGTCTTGATTTCCGATTGAGCGCAAGCCCACGAGGAATGAGTTGCCGCTACTGCAATCGTTAGTGCCACCCGTAAAGTGCGTTTCAGCATAGACGCCCTTCCTTCTGCCCTTCACTCGGAAGTGAACAGGGTATGCGCCTAGCCAACAGATGACTCAAAAGTTCTCGCAACATGCGAGGCTATTGCGCGTGAGACTACTCCGCCTCAATTATAACAGTGGCAGTGGTATAGTCAAACCAATAAACGCGCTCATAATCGCAAAAGAGGCACACTCCCAAAAGTTCGGAGTGTGCCTCTTATGTGTTTTGACTTTCCTTACGGCAGGAGTATGGAGATGACCTCGGTACGAGTACCTAAGCTGACCGCCTGTGCCTGCGCCGTGCAGTATTGCCCAACTAACGCGTCTACTCGGGCACCTTGCGCTGCGTTTAGCCCGTTCGATCCCTTGAGACGCCAGTTCCAGGAGTAATCCCGGCCGGTGCGGTGGGCGATGATCTCGATAGCCACCGGCACCACTCGCGGCGCTGGTAATCGCTGTCTTTTCTTGAAGCTGAAGAATGGCATTGAATCTCCCTCAACTCCAGACAAGTCCCCGAAGGGGCTCATCGAGAGCCCCTTCGGGTTGTCCACTTTGCAGTGGGTTGATCTGGCTCTGTTAGAGAGTGACGAAACTCTTTAGCAGACGACTGTAGTTGCGGTCTGGACGTGAGCCAGTTTCCGCTTCTGCATGTCATAACGGAAGATAGGCTCAGCCTTCCCGCCGTTGAACGAGTCCATGTAGAAAACGTTGTCTTTGACAAATACGACGCCGGCGACGTTGTTCTGTGCGACCGATACGCGTATGCCGTTGGTGCGTTCCGCAATTGCATCGATCGCTTCTTGCGGAAACACATGAAAGAGAATGGATCCCGTGCCACGCCCACCGCAAACGATGGTGTGAACGGCCTGGGCCCAAGCCTTCCGGTTCTCAGTCTTGCCGTTGCCCCACGCAGCGACGATGCCGATGAGGTTGGACGACTGATCTTTGTGCTTCTCTTCGGTGACCTTGACCTCAGCGCGAGCCTTCGAAATTGCCTTGCGGGCAATCTTGATGCTCTCCTGCTGTCCGTTTTCCTTGGCAGTTGCGAATTCAGCTTCTGCCATCTTGAGAAGAACGATTTTGGCATCCATGACCTCGCGCAGCATATTGTTGCCTGCAGCAAAAGCATGGAACACGAGACGTGATTCCTCTAGCATTGCCTGTGTGGGTGTGTTTCCGAGGAGCAAACCCTGGAACTGACGGATCTCCATCGGTTTGTCCATCATCTCAACCAGGTCCTTGCGGAGACTGTTGTACATGAAGCCGATCCTGTCGGTAGGCTTCACTTCCAATTCCACGAGCTCTGAGACAGACTTCACGTTCTTCATCTTCAACCAAAGAGCCTTGCCGCATTTGGCTTGGATTTCCTTGATTTTGGAGAGGTCAGCCCGAGTGTTGTGCTTCAACGAGTCGATCTCTTTCTGAAGTTCCTCCACCATTTCATACATCTCATCCATCATTCCGGCTGCGATGCAAGAGGACATGGTGTCTGTAATAACGCCGATTTGATTACCCAGCGACTTCAGGGCAATGAACTCGAGGCTATACATGGGGGACTTCAGTCGTGCTGCTTTGGTTTTGGTGACGACGTAGGTCGATTCGAAATCAAACCGATCCTGTACGAACTTCGGGTACAAACCTTCGTCAACGACGCAGATTTGATCAAAGTCGAAATCGCCACCATTTTTCTTCGCGGTCTGTGAATGCAGCGTGTAGGTTCCGTCGAGGAACAACTGCTCGTCTGCAATAAAGGCCGACTGCGTGTCAGAGAGACCCATTGTGTCCATCAGAAGGGCGACCGCAGCATCACGGTTGCAATTCATCATGGGCAACAGGTCTTCCTTCATGCGGACGGGGTATCGAACGCACAGCGAACGTGCGGATGTGAGACTCGTGAGTGCCATTTCTCCAGGAATCCAGTCGGAGCCGGAGACAACGCCCCCGTTCTCGTCAAGGAACAAGAAGCCGTCATCAGCCAGCGCAAAGCCTGGGAGATGCATGCCGCCACCGGTGAGAACCTTGTAAGCCCACTTTGCAAGCAGTTTATCTACCTGTCGGTAGATGTACGGGTGCTGGCAAATTTCACCAGATCCGTCCGCGAGTAAAGTTGCTTCCACGGTTCTCATAAGTTGATCCTTGGTGTCACCTTTCGCAAATTCGTCGAGCGAGACCTTTTGACCGATCTGGTTGACGACAGCTTCATGTTTGCCTGCTCTCCATGCATCCTTGAGGGACTGCATAGCTTCGCGAGCCTTTGGTATCAGCTCCGTGAGGATGGTCTCCACCGAAGCGTGCTGGGTAACTGTGTACGAGCTGGAAAAGTCCAATTCGCGAGAAACTTCACGGAGACCAACGACGAGCGGACCGGTAAACATGCGATCAGTCCGTGCATCGTAGTTCCATGGTTTCAATTGCGGCGCCGGTTTGCAGGATGACTCGGGGATAATGATGTCTGCGCCGATGGCCTGAGCAACATCATTCTTCATCACCTTGAAGGAGCCTTTTCCGTTCTCGAGCGCGAAGCCGAGACGGAATTGGTAAAAAGCCTTGCTGGGAGCGTCAAGGCGAGCAAACAAACTCTCGCTAATCCACCCTCTACAGTCGTTCGTTCCCAATTCGTTATCAGGAACCACGAGTACCGTGCCTTCCGCATCCAGAATCCTCTTGCAATCGGAGGTTTGAATGCCGAAGTACGAGATGAGTGCTTCCGGCCAGTTCTGAAAACGCGCGTGGAGCATAGGTGCATGCACTTCGTCTGCGAAATAGAACTTGCCGTTTTTTGCGCCACCACCAGATCCGACGAGACGATACGTTGTGTTGTCGAACTTGATATTGAATAAACCGTCTGCAACATTAGCCGATTCATTCCATTCCATCATCTCAGTGGGTACAGTTACGAGGGCCACTTTGAGTGAAGGGTAGAGGTGTCCTGCAACAGTGTTATCAAGCCAAATCTCACTGCCAGGAAGTGTCTTTCGTTCCGTTACCTTGCCTTGAGTGTCCAGGTCAAGGATAGCAATTTTACGAGTCCGAGTGATCATTGTGTGTTTTCTCTTTTCGTGGGGTTAAAGCACGAAACACACACAGGTTGACCACAAGCAGACTTCGCTTGGGTTTCTATGGCGGTTCGTGCGTTACATTGAACCAACCAAAGAAACCGGTTAGCGAACAAAAATCCTCGACTTAGCTGTCAAGGTAGCTCAGAAAGATAAACGCGGATGAAAACTATCAACCGGGCTATCTACTGAAAACCGTTCGCTCCACCCCGCCCGTAGGCGGGAGAGAAATACAAAACTCGGTGTCGTACGACTAAAGGAGTGGAAACAACCCACTTATTTAGTTGTCCAATAGTACACCTTAAATGCTGCGGTTCGGCAATTACTTTTGAGGAAAACTGACTTAGTTTACGGTCGCTACTTGCGCTGACAGGGGCCACGTGGGGGGGGCTGATTGTAGGGATAATTGAGAGCATGGATGCTACTTGCTAACTACAGGCGTCTTCACGATAACCAGTCGTCCGTCTTCGATCTCCTCCGCGGTTTTCCACAGTTGGACCATCATAAAGGGCCGCTGTGTTCGCACGCAATCAAGCAGTGCGTCTTTCTCTGATACCTCCTTACTCATCACAGGTAGTCCATCTTTGATCTCGCCGATGTAGAACTTGCAAGACGTCGTATCCTGTCCTGCCGAGCCCTTACGGGGCTTCCTGACCTTCTCTACGCTGGCAGCGGCGATCTTGATTGCCGGGGTGCCCTTCTCCGTACTACCGTTTGTGTTCAAGGCTACTTTTCCTCTCCGTCGACAATCCCTGTCGACATTACCTGTTTAGTTTCCGAATGGATCTGTGTTTCGGTGACCTGTCCAATAAGTAGTCCGGCAGGGTTGGTGGGACTCCGCTCAAAGTCAGCCAGGCGCACATCGTATGATTCCACGATCTCGTCTACCATCTCATTTTCCGAGCCTGTTATCCGGTTCACGGTCCGTACACCAGTGACGGTATACAGCATTGGATCTGTTGGCGAGTTGGTGACCTCCGATAGCTTGAAGACGCTCCGAACATGCTCCGCCTCGTACTTGCCGACTGTGTCCGCTTTCTGAAAGTCTGCGAGTGTAAGCGAGCGGAGGTTCCCCGTCATCATATTCAGGGCATAGCTCCAGTTCGCTGCAATACTATGCGCGTCGTAGTTCAGAAATCGGTCAAGGAACGTCCGGACATAGTTCTCTTTTTCAAATGCGGTGGGGGCCTGGTCCGCCACTATTGCGCTCAGAGCGGCCGGCGACATCGTCGTTCTGAGGGAGCCATCCGAACCAATTACAGTCGCTTCTCCGGTCGGCAAGACCCGGATTACCGTGGGCGGCTGGATTCGCATGAAGATCATGATTGCTACAGCCACCAGAGCCACCACGCAAGCGATAACAGCAGCCCATACGCTGATGTTGGCATAAGCACGCAGCGCACCGTCCGCCTCGTAGTATTTCGGCTGCTTACTTAGCGAGGGAGTGCGTGCGGTACTCAGTGGTGCAATGTTGGTAGCCATTTGAACCCTCTTTCTCTGGATCGATTACTTTCTTAGTGATCTGAGCCTAAGCCCCGGGACTAAACAGAAGTTGAGACCGGACTCTGAGACCTAGCCGCGGTGCGTGGGGGCGTTCTTGATGGTGGTAGAGATGTCGAGCTGCCTTCTCCGGACTGGGGAACAGATACTGACCCGCCACCGCCCGATACGCCGCCGACGCTGCCGCCGCCAGCTCCCCCCGGGGCATTTCCTGCGCCGCCTCCAGCGGCCATTGCTGGTGCAGCTGCACCGCCTGTTGCAATAACAGCGCCTGCTTTAATCGCGGTCGCTATTCCAGCAGCTACACCCGCAAAACTGCCGCCAATTATGTAATGAGCTATGAACGGAATGATGATGATACAGACCCCATAAAGGAGGCTAGTCAGAACGAGTGTTATCGAGTTATTTGTGGCGGGATCCCCGATCCCAGCAGGTAACCCGTTCGATTGCCCCAGGACTGCGCTGACATTTCCCATCTGGATCGCAACCATCAGTGTGCAGAACATGGCGTAGAGCGCAGGCCACATCGCCCATTCTGCCAGGCTTCGGCAGTACTTCTTGGTGATATCCGAGACCATCCCACTTGGGCCGAGTGCTACGAGTATTGGGCCCATGCAGTACAGAACCCCTCCCCAAAACACAAAGCAAAGGGTGAGCAGCTTCATGCACAAGAGGAACAGAATCGCGGCGATCATAATGATCAGCACCATAATCGCGCCCATTGCCGCCGCAGATACCCCGTTCTCCAAGAGCGATGTCAGACTCGTCCCTGTAATAGTGACGTTCATATCAGTGACCCACTGCTTCAGGAGGTCACCGTTCGCACCAAGGAAGGCTGTTGCGAATGTCGTTCCAACGTTCACGACATCAGTCATAAACGCGTTCCAGTTGCCAATCAGAGCGGCGGCAACTCCAAACTTCAGAAAGGTCACCCCGAGTTGCCGGACTGACCCTCCCGAAAGAAACGACTCATAGACTCCCAAAAGCAGCGTTATAGCCAGAATGGAGTAGCTGATCGTCTGGAGGGTGGGTATCAAACCCGAGAGCCCTCCCTGAGCTTGCGCCCATGTCGATGTAAAGAAGAAGTTCATCACGCTGCCCATATATCAGTTCCCCGTCACTGGCAACGCGAGCATTCCGCCGGCGGCTTTGCCGGTGATGGTAGAGTGTAGCTTCATAGTCGCGCCCGTATATCCCAGCTCGGCGCTCTGCGCCCTCAACAACTGAGCCGTGCCGGATTGAGTGTAAGCGTGTGCCTGCAATATCCACGCCTCGGCCTGAGCGGAAATCATTGGCACGTTTCCCGGAGCGGTCGTTTGGAGTTCGTTCATCAACTGCTGTGAAACCGTCATCTCGCTGTCAGCCAGAGCATCCAGAGCGATCGCCTTCTTGATGGATGCCATCGCCACTGCGTCGCCCATGTCGACCGCTAGTATCACGCTACTGGGTGCAGTCTGAGAGGTAGGGAGGGTTCCATATGTCTGCTGATAAAGCATGGACACATTGGCTCCCTGGTTGGGATCCTTCGATAGCATCGCCGCTTCGAGTTGCTGCGGGGAGGGCAGCTTTGCGCTGGCGGTGGACGTATTGATCATGCCCTGCATATTCTCAGACTGGTGCAGATTCTGTGTAGCAAAATTCTGCGCCGATTGAATTTGTTGCAGAGGATAGATGGCCGTCTGGGTAAAAGCCGACATGTCGGAGTTGACTTGCTGCATGATCTGAAGAGGCACCGCCATCGCGGACTGCATGGTCGCATTCATTGTCGTCAGAAACCCCATGATGGCGGCTGTGTCAAACTGACCCTTTGCGGGCGAAGCCGTCAGTAGTCCAAAACCGATACACCCGATCGCGACGATTCCGGCGCGCTTGACCGCCGCGTTAGCTGCGAACTTCGTAAAGAACTTATTCACTTTGCACCTCCGAATACTCCCTGAACCGCGTTGCCACTGTTTGTTGCGGCCTGCTTGAACTGGGCTCCGTTGTAGGCGAGGCGAGCAGCCTCAGAACGCAATTGGACCGCAAGCAATTTGTGCTCGACAGCCATACTGCCAATTTCACTCGCGAGAGCCTGTGCCTCCAACTGAGGGGCGCTGCCTGGCGACGTGGTCAGGGCCTGCGATTCGATTGAGTTAGCGACCTGCACCGTCGACGCCGCGGCCGCATCCGCCATTACAGACATTTGCATGGAGGCCTGCGCGCTGGCGTCACCGGCGTCAATCGTTTGGACATAGGTCTGAGTCGCCTGTGAAGGGTTTGGGAGGGACCCGTATACGTTGGGAAAGAGGCTTCCCATCTGTGCTGTAGGGTTTGTGTTGGTGAATCCGCTCAACATCTGGCGCTCAAGCGCTTGACCGGAGGTCGTCTGTGCGCTCGCAAGATTTAGCCCAAAAACACTATTCATCCACCCGCGATAGGCGTTGACGAGGCTAGTCGCGTTCGATTGGATGTTGTTGAAATCTTGAACGGGGTACAAAACCTGCTTCTGCAGGGTCTGCATCTCCGCGGTGTCGGCGTTGAACTGCTTGATTGTGCCCCCCATGCCCGTCACCGTTCCGAGCACGGCCGTAAAAATGTCAAACTGCGCGCCAGCTTGCGGCTCTGGGGTCAGGAAGACGAGGGCCGCGAGAGGTATACAGCCTAACGCTATCCTCTTCGTAATTTTGGTAATTCGTGCCACGGGTAGCCTCCATTTATGCTGTCAGTACTTCTTCCATTTCCAATGTTGAGGGATCAGTCACATTCAGTTCTGCTCCCATTTGCCCCCAGAAATCCGGCTCATTCTCCTCTGGTAAGGTTTCGAGCCCAGCCGTCCCGTGGGGATATTTGGCAGCGAGAAGCGCGTAGAGCGCCTGTCGCTCTTCTGTTGAATGATCTCCTCGTAGCCAATATTTCCGGAGATCCTTGTCTCGCGAATATGTCGTCATGAGCCAGTATTCAAGTGGCGTCGTAATCACTTCAAAAGAGAATGTAGTCTCAGCCTTCTCGCCGATAACCCCCAGAAACTCGCTCTTCTTCCCCTTTTCTGTCATTGGCAGGTTCTTGATGTAGTTGATTGTGGTCTCGTTGAGATGGACAAAATCGCGGAGGACATTGAGATTTCCCTTCTGTCTGCCAATCATCTTCATGGCCGTCGTTGTGAGAATTGCCTCACCAAACTCATTCGGCTTATCTATCGTTCCCGTGAAGTCTGCGATCGCTTGTGAGATTCCCCACACGCACGCATTGCGCTTACGGGCGGTCCTGAAGAGTTGGACCACAACGCCTCCAAGGCTTTTGGTCTCGAGCAGGGACCAGCACTCGTCGAGAACCGTGATCGAGCGCTGCTTACCGTTGCCCTGAGCACGCTTGGTTGTCGCGTAGGCGATCAGCAGACTCATCGCCACTTCCAACTTTGCGTCATCCTTCAATTGCTCGATATTGAAGTAGAGCCACGGACTGTCCATATCGACAGTCGTCTGCCGATCGAACAGCTTGGCATACATGCCGTCGTCAACCCATGGCCGCAGCTTCGTTGACGCCAACTTGGCCTCTGCATTGACCCGTTCACTCTTATCCTCATCAATGAAGTACCGGAGCTCGTCGCGAACATCACTCAGGGTCGGAATAGGCATGACCCGCATCGCGGCTCGCTTATAAGCCGCTTTGATAGATAAGAGGATGGCACTGTCAAGAATGTCCGAGTCGCTGCCGGCACTGTCGCCGATCATAAAGCGGATCAGCGTCTTTAGGAAGCTCACATGATCGTTTGACGGCTCTGTTTGCCCTGCTTCCAGATCGAACGGGTTGATTACATACTCACTATCCAGAGACACCGTGAGCATCCGCCCACCCATATACTCGATCGCGCTGGCATACGAGTCTCCACGCTCCAAAATCGAGATCTTGGCTCCCTGTCGCGCGTAGGTCAACAGCATCTTTCCGACGAGGACACCTTTGCCGGTACCCGACGTCGCAGCGAGGATCATGTTTGCGTTCTCAAGACTTGGAGAGAAGTGAGACAGCGGAATAAGTTGCCGGTAGGGCGTCTTGAATAACATCGCTGGCTCATCCATCGTGCCTTCCCACGGAACTTCAACCGGAATCAAGTCTGCGGCATGCTCCGAAAGGAGGTCCATGTCGCGCTTGTTCTCTCCGGCCATGCCCGGCAATGCATCGATGAAGAGATCACGCAGTGCAAGGTTCTCTGAGAATCCACGTGCGCCATTCATGCGCCCGATGACGTGCATTACTTTCTGTGTCCGTGCTGCCATCTCCTGCAAGGCAACTTCGTGCTGTCCCTCCGTGAATGCTGGCTGGGAGGTTCTAATCACTAGGGATATGCTCATTCTCGCTGTCTTCACGGAGCTCGCGATGATTTGCTGCTGGACGTCAAGGATCTCTCGTGCTGCCACCGACGCGCTGATATCCGTCCGCTGCCCTCCCTTCCCATCATTGAGCGCGGCTTGCATTTTTTTGTAGCGCTTCTTGTACATCTCCAGGACTTTGCGCTGGTCCGGTATCGTAACATGCGAATTGATAACGACGGGGAAGCCGAGAGTCAGCAGTTCTCTCATCACTCCCGGGAAGGTTGAATCTGGCGGCATCTTGAACGTCACACACGACCAAAGCAGACCATTAATGTTGATGTGGCTTTCATCCTGACCTAATATCGACACCGCAGCCAGTTGCTCTCGCGCCGAGATGTATCGATCCGCCAATGGAAAGTCTCTCAGTGGGCTTGTGTCAGGCTCGGTCGGGAATAGCGCTCGCTTGATCTCAAGAAATAGTTCCTCGTGAGACATGCGCCTGGGCCGCATTTCAGCGGTAGTGAGGGATGTTTCCATGCCCATTATGAGCGACTCGAATCGATTGAGGTTCTCGAAATGCTTCGCCCTTGACGCGGTAATGTTTTTGGAAACGGATACCGATGAAAATAAGGACTCAATCCAACCGGTGACACCGCCGCCCGAGACCTTTGTTTTGTCGTTTTTCTTGAGAGGCCCACCCGACTCCGCCATTCCTCTCGCGTGAACCTCTGGGTTCCAGATGAAATAGACGGCCGCAACGCGCGTCAGAAACTCTCCAGATTGATCTGACGCGCGCCATTCGTCCACCCGCTGCTGGTCCATAGCAATAACGTGTTCGAGCGTCGATGTTCGCGCAGCTTCATACCGCTCCAGCAACGAGCCCACATTTTCGATCACCTCGTAACGGAACTGGACGCGCATGCTCTCTTCAGGGATCGTAAGGAAGAGTGATTCGAGCGTCCTCTTTGTCTGGTTGCGTCCGTCATCGTCCATGAAGTACGAGAGTGCGCCGCCCAGATGGAAGCCAGCGACATATGAGCCGTCTGCGCGAATCATCACATCATCGAGGAAGTCGCGGACGGGAAGTAAGTCGCACACGGCAGGCCGCGTGATCTCTTTGAGTCGTTCTTCTGTGGTCTTAGGCAATTTCGTCTCCTTCGGAATCTTCGATGAATGGGCCGACGAGCTCTGTGTCGGGCTCAAGGCATGAGTAAGCGCGTGGCTTTGTATACCAATTGAAGAGGGCTGCGGTATACCCCCGCGGTTTGCCATACTTCAGCAGCATTAGCGCAGGAACGCTGGAACAGACCACAATCAACAGAAGTGCCCAGTTCATCGGCAAAAAGAACAGATACCGATCCGAGAAGAGAAACTGTCCAATCAGCATCGCGGCCACACCCAACACGGTGATGACCATCAGATCCTCGAACTCCAGGCCGAAGAGCATGATTTGAGCATTGAGGTTACGGGAAACTGGGCTCACACGCAGAGACATGAGTGGATACCTCCGGAGACGTGGATGTAGAACTGGAGGTACGTGACGGCTTTCGCGGTTGTGACAAAATGCTCAAGCAGACGTAGTATCCCGGAAACAGAAAGACACCCAAAAGCAACGATGAAGTAGTGAAATCGATCATGCACACTTTGGAAGTGCTTCATTTCTGGCTGCAACACGCCGCGCACCACGTTGTAGGCCGCGAGAAGCGGCATAAGCACATTGCCTACCCAGTTGAGGGCGTTCATCAGCGCTCCGGAGTATCCATCTGCACCGGGGGCTGTTGATGGGGCTCCTTTCGTTACCCATGCGCTAACCAAGAGAGCGCAGGCAGGGCCCATTAGGCAGAGAATGGCGGCTACCATGTTCCGCTCGCCATTCTGACCCTCTTTGTAGTTGTAGATCGCCATCACAATACAGAAGCCAGCCAGGGTTGGGAGAATTAGATATCCCAACCACTCCGTAAGACCCTCCAGTCCAGTCAAGAAGCTGCCGCTACCCATGCGACACCTCACTGTCCCTTCCGTTGACCATGTGCGCTTGCCTGAGTTGCCGCATCTGATTGCGGAGCGAATTCTTGTGCGGCTGGCGAGCTTGCCTCTTTGTCTTGTGTTGGCTGCTGTTGACTGTTAGGTCCGGATCAAGCTCTGTCGACGATGTAGTCTCGCTGCACCCGGCGCCCATGAGACCGCGCGCTGCCGCTTTGCCGACGTAGCACCACGTCTGTTCGATCAAGCGCCCACCGACGTAGAACATCGAGGCATACTTGAATCCAGCCAAAACGAAAAGAGCGAAGATTGGCAGGCGGCTAAACGTAATTCGGGCCAAGCCAAATGCGAAGATCAAGGCGATTAAGGCACAGGCCCACGATAAGACGCGCGTACGGACAGCGGAATTCGATATGTTGGAAGTCATAGTATTGTCACTCCTGCCCATTTCTGAATAAGCGTCCACAGCACAGGAACCATTAAGAGACCGCCGCCGACGATGACATAGATTGACCAGTTCTGCTTGCGGACGAACTGAACGATTGCACCATAGATCGACATCGCGCCGAGAACAGGGGCAACAGAGGTCATAGCCCAATTCAACATGCTCTTGAGTATGTTCGAGGTTGCATATTCAGTCCCGTCATTCCACCCTTGAGCCTGAGTAAAGAAACCGCCCACTCCAAGGAGAAAAAGCGCAGAAATGATGGACGGGAACGGACTATGTCCTTCCCCTGTATCCAGAAGGGACTTAAGAACCAATGCCCCAGCAATCACCGGCACAATGCGATCGCGAAGGACGTTGTATACAAAATCCTGGACAGCCGAGGCTATGGTCGCCGTATAGGGCGCCGTGGCTCCGCTGGCTCCAAACGCGCCGCCGAACCCCTCAGCACTCAACCATGTAAATATCCCGGTCAAGGTCAAGAAGACTGCGCCCCAGAGTATCCACCGAAAGAAGCCGCCATTTGAGGAGAAATTGATGCCTCCCTCCTCCCTTAGCTGAAAGCCTGCCATCACGAAGCAAAACAGTGCCAAGGGCGTCGCGCACGTCAGGAGAAGCGAGTAGAGCGCGTTGAATAACGTAGGTGTCGGCATACTTATATTCCAGGGACTGCAAAGAATGGGGACGTTGAGGCCTGCGCCGCAACGTCCCGAAGGGAGCAGACTCTTACCTTAGAGCCGACTGACCGTTGAGAACCATCGACTCGATGAGCCGGGTGATACCGCTGACTGCGAGCAAGCCACCCGCAGTGATTGCTGATCCAACCCACCCCTTGCCGCTCTTGACCTGCACAAGGCACGCCGCGACCATCAACGCAGCTCCAACCGGGCAGATGACGTTGCCGATGTAGTTGACGACGTTGCCGAATGTGCCTTCCACCGTGCTGGCGGATTGACCCTGCACGGTTGCATCGAACGTAGGCGCACTGCCGGTGCTCTGTGCTATAGCCATGGCTGGACCGATTGCGACCGCGCCGAACATAAACATCAGCGCGAGCCAACAGGTGAGCCGCCGGGACTTGTTTGCATCGGGTTTGGTCATAGACCGGCCCCGACTCGAAGAACCGTTCGACGAATCCGGGGCCGTCGAAGGCCTTGTGGAAGCGAGATTGCATTTCATATGAAGTGACTCCTTAGTAATACATTGAATATATACCACTACCACTGTTTTTCAGGCATTTCTTTTGCGTGACGACAAAAGAACACTAATGGATATGCGCGCCCGATCTTTGCATCGGCGCAGAGTGCGCTAATTCTTTACTGCTGCGGTGTGCGAAGTTCCTGCCGCCGTGCCCGCCGCGACTCCGCGGACTGGGGCAACAAAGGTAACGTAAACCAACACGCCTGACGGCACGGTTACTACGATTGATTGACCAACTTGGAGTTGTTGAATTGCTTGATCGCCGGACTGACCGAGATTGGCTGCGATCTGGTTCCTAGCTAGCTGCGTCTGTGTAATTGAGTTGCTATTGGAAGACAGAAAGCCAGCGCCCAACGATCCCGCGCTACTCAATGTACCGAGAATAATCTGCTTGCCCGTGTTTTTCCCAGTAACGACGCCCTTGATGAGGTGAAGCGAAGAGTCCAATGCCACTGCACTAATGGGTATAGTCGTTCCGTTGGGGAGATATATCTCGGTGAAAGTTATTTGCACAAGTCCTGTAGAACTGGCTCCGCCGATCTTGCCAATTACGCGACTCCCGGCCGGGATAACGACCCTACCATCGCGAACGTAGTTGTATTCAATGATTGCGACGGCAGGAACACCACCCAGCGTACTGACACTCGACTCAAGGTGGGCCGGGAGATGAAAGCCCGGTTCGAGCCCAAAGTTTGTGACAGGCTCACTGCCCTTCTCGCTCCCAGCACCAGTAGATCCAGACTGTGACGCGAAAACGTACGAGGGCTTCATAACCGCATCCTGATATTGCCTGGCCTGCTCGGTCCCCCCAGCGGTGTTGATGCTGGGTATTGGAGGAACTGCGGAGGCTCCGTACATATAGGTCGGCGCCTGAAACGGTGGTACCGCCCCGAGATTAGTGCGTACGCTCTGAGTCGCGGCATACTTAGGAGGTGCCGGTCCAATTTGACGTTCTGGATTAGCAATGGATGAATCTGCATCAGGATTGGAATTTTTGGTGTTTTCGACATCGGACGGCGTGACGGCCTGGTCGCCCTTCCCCTCCGAACTTTCCACCGCGCGGTCGCCGGGCTGATATGCGGCGCTTGATTGAGCGACCGGCTTAACAGATGTAGCGACTTTTTTCGCTTGCGGCTTGTCAGTGCCTGCGCCTTCTCTATGGGACATAGCAAACACGGCACCGATAGCGACGACGGTCACGATTGCGGCTATTGTCATTGCCTTGCTACTAATCTGCCCAAAAGCCATCTTTCGACGCGACACGAAGAAGCCTTTATCCTGACCAACTTCAGGGGTTTCGACCGTGCCAACGACCGGAGTTGCCGCCTCCTCGGTTGGTAACGGTTGCTGCTTCTCAATGAGTACGGGCATCTGTACCTCCCTGTTGCGCAATGATTTCTTCAGATGATGGGGCCACGAATGGCAGTGGATAGTAAACCGGCGTGTCGATGGACGCGGACGTAGCGATGTGAAGTAAAAGACTTTCCTTGGAAATCTTGGAGTCTGGCTTCGGGAACGTAATCGAGCCATCTGCGCGATCCCCGGGACTCAGTTTTGGGTTGTCCAACTTGTAGTCCGTGGACGCAACCGGCTGTGCGAAAGATCCCTTCTTCTTCGCCTCTGTCTTGCTGAGTAGTGGATTGGTCAACTCAATTTGTGGCGGCATAATGCTGACCCAGTGGTGGCTGATATTGAGGATCGAGAAGCTGACAACCATGTTGTCCCCCTCTTGCCTGATGTCGCCGATGGCGATTGCTATACAGTTCGGAGCTTTGGCGTTGGCTTTTATCAGCTTGGCCAGTTCAGGCACTGTTACCCAATGGGGTGCTCCGACGATGAATTGATGATCGAGAGAGGAATCTGTGTTGAGTTCGGGCGTTGAGTGTCTAGGGACGGTGGCGTCCGAATGAGAACTTAAGGGATCGCTGGCGTTAACCGCGCGCGCATTTTCTGGCGATGGTTCTGTTAGGTCCATCCCCGGCGTTCCCAAAACGACGGCTCGGCTCTCAAACATGCTTTTCCGCCCCCTGTAGTCCACCACAAAATCGGTCGGGTCAGTCGAACCCGCGTCTCCTGGAGATATAAGGCGGATGCTGATCGTCTCGCCGGATGCCAACGTTATAAGCAGGTTGCTTTCGGCAGGAAGATGAGTCGACGGTTTCACAAAGATGAGGTTTGGCTCGCTATCCTTGTGTTCGACTTCAAATAGGGTCGGCGCCCCCACAACCAGCGAGCTCACAACTTCTCCAACATGAATAGTAGACGTGAATAGCGGACGAAGATGCATGTCGCGAACGACCATGTTGGATGTCGGGACGAACTCCAGATTCGGGTGAACCGATAAGTCTCTGGGGTGTGGCGTGATTACCGGCGCAATCAATGAAGGCGCGCTCAATGGAGCGCCCACTGCCGCCACATATGGGGTCACAGCCACAGGCATCGGTACGAATGGTGCCTTGGCTACAGTAGGCAATACTGCACTCGGCTTGCGAGGCGTAGTTGTCGTCGCGGACAGCTTCGGGTGATGGACCACTGGTTTTCGTATCGAACTCGTAATCGCGGCTGAGGGTTTCTTTGCGGTCGACGACTGACATGATTTGTCTGTCGACTGCGCGAACGCGGTCACCACAGCTAGCGATACGGTAAATGTTGCGAGTGCGCGACGGATCATGGGGTTACCTCTGGCCTGTCTTGCTGAATTGGCTCTGTCGGGGGTGCGGACGGGGGTACCTCTGGCTTCCGTGAAATGGACAACTCGTGGGTATAGAGACGCTGTATCGCGTTCACATACTGAACGACGTCCTTGTTTGCATATTCGAGACCCCGCATTAGGGGGTAGGTAGGGCCACAATAGTAGCCGGCAATCGCCAGCCGCCAATCGTTCAGCTTGGCGATGAGATCCGCCAGATAGTGAACGCCTGCTCCAATGTTTTGGGATATATCGAATGGGTCTGACACGCTGTAGAAAGCAGCAGTCGCGGGCATCAGCTGCATTAGTCCCATCGCCCCCATGTTTGAAACAGCCCTAGCCTTCCACCCCGACTCGTGGGTGATGACGGCATACACTATCTCCCGAGGGACGTGGTAGTAGTCGGCATAAGCATTGGCATAGTAGACCATCTCGGGTGGGCGCTCTGGTTGTACGTGCTGTGCCTGTTGAGCATGTCCGCTCAACGCGAAGAACGCGACGACAATCCATAGCGGAAGCCGAAGCAAGTTGCGCATACCCCACGCATCCAGCCTGGGCGCACCGCTCTTTTGAAGTGGCGTAACTTTGAACGACACTACTCGCGCTGCAGTGGCCTTAGCATGCGGTATGACGATCTCTTTGTGCTGTGTAATTTCGTTCGGGACACAGACAGGATTCAGCATTTCATCGCGGTTGCGGGCCGCTAACTCTATTAGGTTTTCGAAGTTGCTCTTCATCAGAAGCTTCTTGCGGTCAGCTTCCGTTTTAGCAATTAGCGGCAGCAAGATGTCTTTATCTTGGGGACGGATTGCCGTTCGACCGAGAAGCCCCAACGCTCTTGCAAGGTCGACAATCTCGGAGATCGATGGCGACTTGTCCATCGGATACGCGCGAAGAGCTTTACCAAAACCGGCGATGAAACAATGCAGTTCATGTGACAATTCCGGCGTCTTTCGGGCCACAATCGCCGCTTCCACCTGAACAGTCGGGTGCTCGATTTGCAAGTAAATTGCTCTCCGGCGCAACGGGTAACCTAGAAAGCGTTCCTGGTTGGAGGTAATCACTGTGAACGGGGGCTTTGTTGCTTTAATAGTGCCCATTCCCGGGACGGACATCTCCCAGACTGAAAGAATCTCGAGAAGAGTCGCCTCGAAAGAATGGTCAACCTTATCAAGTTCGTCGATCAACAGTACGACCCGATCAGGCGATTCGAGCGCTTCAAGCAAAGGTCCCGACATAAAGTAGGACCGCCCGACAATCTCAGTGCGAATCTCATCCCACGTGCATGTTTGGTTCTTGGACTGGAGCAAAACGAACATCTCCTGTAGCGCCCGGTTGTAGTCGCCCATCGCCTGCTTGTCCGAGATCCCCTCGTAGCACTGGAAGCGGATAAATCGCAACTTCTCTGCTTTTGCCACGCTGAGCGCCAACTCCGTCTTGCCCGAGCCAGCCGGGCCTTCAAGAAGTAGAGGCTTATTCATCCTCGCCGCTAGGTAGATGTTCGTCGAAACCGTAGTTGTAGTCAGGTAGCCGACGTCGTTCAACGCTTGATGCGTGTGTTCGGGCGAATCAAAGATCGTGTCGTTGGGGTTTAAAACCTCTCCGGGCGGGCAGAGCGCTTCTGTTGTCGGCAAGGGCTCCGATAGTGCCAAATCTCTGCCCTTGTGTAATGCAAACTGCCGCGATTCTGGCGCATCATTGGCTGTCATGTGTATTCAACTCTCCTTGTCCGCTACTGCCCGCACTCTCTCTAGTACCGGCCACATTCGCAATCGGCATTTCCGCCAAAATGGTAGGAAACCCCAAACGAAGCGACACTCGGGCTCAGTGATCCCGGGAAAGCACTCACCTGCGTTCCAAACGAAAACCACCTCTGGTACTCGTAATCGGCGCGAACATAAAGTAGTGAGGTAAGGCGGTAATCGACGCCTCCCCCAAGGGATCCTTCCATGAATGCCTGGTTCGCAATATTGTTCGGGAAATTGAACACCGCGCGGCCGAAGAGCACTTTTCCATAGGGCATGAAACGCCCGCGCGTCAGGTAGAACCGCGGCCCAACTTCGTATGTGCGCTCGTGAACACCCTCAGTTCCGAACACCTGGCGGACGCTCATCTCCAAGCCGAGATGATTAGCTGAGTCAATCGTTGCGTACAAACCGCCGCCCTTGAAGTTCATTTGGCCATAGACGATCGTTGCGTCGCTGGCTACGCCAGGATTCGCCATAGAGAACAAGCCGCCCACCTGCACGTCGAGACGCCGAGCTGCTGTCGGCATCGCTTGCGACATGAGCAGCGATGGAAATAAGCCAAGTGCTAATGCGGTAATGATTGTCTTCAAATACACAGATGATTCCTCCGGGCGCGACTGGTCGTCAAACGGGCACTTCCTAAATATACCACTACCACCTTTTATGGCATAACGGTTTCTTGGTGGCTATGAGCATTTTGGGGAGAACCCTAGAGTCTGTTATGAACTTGGTCTGAGTAATTTGAATAGGTTGGCGAGCATGAGCCATGCGAAGGCGAGGTAGTGGTATCCGGCGAGCGTCTCGGACAGGCGTTCGTAGTCTCTGGCGAGTCTGCGGAAGCGTGCGGCCCAGGCGAAGCTTCTTTCCACCACCCAGCGTCGCGGTAACAGGACAAAGCCGCGCTTTGCCTCAGTATGCTTGATGACCTCCAACTGGATGCCGTGACTGGCTGCGGCATCTTCAGCAGCCTGGCCGGTGTAGCCTTGATCGACATAAGCAAGCTCCACATGGTCTCCGGTAATCTGCTGCACCTCGGCGGCGAGCCGTTCCACCTGCGCCCGATCCTGCTCGTCGGCTGCGGTCACATGCAGCGCCAGCAGATGGCCTAGCGTATCCACGGCGGCATGCACCTTGGAGCCTTTGCGGCGTTTGGCCCCATCGTATCCAGCGCGTGCGCCCGACTCCGGCGTGGACTGGAGGGTGCGGCTGTCGAGGATTATGGCGGTTGGCTTCGCGTTGCGCCCGGCGAACTCGCGCAGCAGGCTGCGCAGGTCTTCCACCATGATCTCGAAGACTCCGGCCCGCAGCCAACGCTGCATCTGCTGATAGACCACGGGCCACGGCGGCAGATCGTGCGGCATCATCCGCCACTGATTGCCCGTTCGCACGATGTAACGCAGACCGTTGAACACGGCCCGCAGCGAGTGCTCCCGCTGCAACGCGTCCTCTCGGCACAACGCCAGATACGGCGCTACAAACCCCCACTCTTCATCGCTTACGTCACTCGGATAGCCAACCTGTCGCTTGTTCCCCATCCCTCCATGCTGGAGAGAAATCAGCTATTCGCAAAGAATCTACCTCGGTGCAAGTTCATAACAGGCTCTAGAGCTTGTTATGCCGTTGTCTAGAGCAAGTGGAAGATACGGGTGAGCATGATGCCGTCGAAGGAGAGGTAATGAAATCCTTTGAGCGTAGTGTCGAGCCGTTCGTAGTCCCTTGTCAGTCGGCGGAAGCGAGCTGCCCAAGCGAAGGAGCGTTCCACCACCTAGCGGCGCGGGAGCAAAACGAAGCCCCGTTTGGCCATCGGATGCTTGACCACTTCCAGTTGTATGCCGTGTTGTTGTGCGGCCTCGGCAGCGTTGGGCCCGGTCTAGCCCTGGTCGACATAGGCCAGATCCACGTTGTTGCCTGTCACCTGCTGCACCTTCTCGGCCAGCGCGGCTACCTGAGCACGGTCCCCTTCATCGGCCGGGGTCACGGTCAGCGCCATCAGATGCCCCCGCGTGTCGACCGCGATGTGGACCTTCGATCCTTTGCGCCGCTTGGCACCGTCATAACCCGCCCGCGCCACTCTCCGGCGTGGACTGCAAGGTGCGGCTGTCCAGACAGACCGCAGCCGGCTGGCTTTTGCGACCGCCGAACTCACGCAACAGCTACTGTTGCCGGCCTCAAAGGGTTATACGTCGGCCACGCGGCCGGCAACGTGCGCGACATCTTCGCGAAGGCGAGGGCCGTATCTCCGGCTATCCTCTTTATCGACGAGCTGGACCTCGTGGCGCCTGCGCGAAAGGGCGGCGGTAATGACGTCCTGGTCCACGAGATTATCAGCCTAATGCTCTAGGATATGGATGGTATCGTCGATCAGCACCGGCAGGTGTTTGTTCTCGCAGCAACCAATTTGCCGGAGAACATCGATCCATCCATCCTGAGTCGCTTTACGGAGCGGCTGACAGTTCCCCTCCCTGATCTGTAGGCTCGCATGCGGATGCTCAAGGTTTTGTTCGTCCACGCGATGATCGACCCCCTGTTTTCCCGCGACTTCCCGCTGCTGGGTGAACTATCGTCGGGAATGTCGCTCCGCGATATTCGTAATGGCTGGCTCTCGCACAGCGCCAGGCCGTATCGAGGGCCGTACGAAACGGCGGAAGTGCCGCATACAGTATGGTTCGCAAGGACCTACTGGACGCCGCTCCACTCGTTTGGTAATTGCGCAGTCGCGCAATATTAGTCTACAGACCACTTCCCTGCCCTTTCAGCCTAAACCATTGTCAAATGGGCGTAATACACAGAAGACCAGGAGCCTCCGCTGTTTGAATCGCACCCACTACATGCTTGTAGCGATGTGTAGCTTAAGCTATCTACTGCTATCTGTAGTTGTTGCTATCTGTAGCTGTTACTATTTATAGTCATTGTAGCCGATAGTGGTTGCTATTTGGCGTGGTTGTTATTTATAGTGGTTACTGGCGGAAGTTGTTGCGATCAAAAGCTGTTATTATAAACAGTGGTTGTTATCTGTAGCGGTTGTCGCCGGAAGCGGTTGCTATTATTGTGTAGCAATCGAACGCTAACACACTGGAGGGTTTATGCCGGTCATCGTAACTGCAAGTTCAAAGGGCGGGGCAGGGAAGAGCACTATGACCCTCGTCCTCGCGCAAGCGTTGGACGCTATGGGAGCCTCGGTAACTATCATCGATGCTGATCCGAATAGACCCATCCTTCGTTGGAGGTCTGGTAAGTCGACCTCAACGGTTCAGGTCGTAGGCGACGTGACAGAGAGCAGCATCATTCGGGTGATCCGGGAACACAGCGCGGTGCGCCAGTTTGTTCTGGTGGACCTAGAGGGCACTGCAAACCGCCTCGTATCACGCGCCATCACGCAAGCGGACCTGGTGCTCATTCCGCTACAGGCCAGCGCTCTTGACTCCAATGAAGCGGGGCGCGCAGTAAACCTCATCAAGGAAGAGGAGGAGGCGCTGGGTGGCCGAGTCATACCTTTCCGCATCATCATGACCAGAACGAGCCCACTGATCACCACCGTGATCGAGCGGGGCATCATCCAAGCTCTGCGGGAGGCGGAGGTCCCACTCATGCAAGCTCGCCTGAATGAGAGACAGGCTTACAAGGCTATTTTCGTGCAACGGCTTGCGCTAAAGGAATTGGACGAGAGTATCAACGGCCTTCCAGGTTCCATTGAAAACGCAGAGCGACTCGCCGAAGAGGTTGTCGAGTTGATCACAAGTGCTTCTTCCGTAAAGATTGGAGAGACAAATGCCACAGAATGACTCCACCCACGATACATTCGGATTTGGTCCGCCTCGCAACTCCACCAGTTCCGCAGCGGATAAGATCAGGCAGATTAAGCCCACGCTCCCGCCTGACATACATGCCGACCTTGCCACCGTTGACGCGGCTGGCAACAACGCGGGTTTTGTTAGCAGGGAAGCGCTGCAGGATGTGGAACCAGACTATCGGCCCCAGCGCATGGTACGAGCAGAGGTGCGAATCGCAGTCAACATGCGCGTGCCTAAGACTGCGGGCGTAGCATTCTTGAAGTTTTGCGCCGACAACCGGTACAGCTATCCCGAGGGTCTCATCGAGATAATGAAACGAGCTGGCATCCCTACGAAGTAAAGTGGGATGGCCCCAACGCGGCGGATTAGTACCCCGGACGATCCCACAGGGCTTTCTCGGGGTACTGAGACCCAATAATCCAACGGCGACGCAACACAGGTGCGCTGGAGAAGCCTTACAACCTATTTGTGAATAGGCCGGGCTGGATATTAGCCTTCTTCCACTCCTCGAACGACGGAAGGTCGAGTTCACCCATGAGTTCGCGGCGAAGATATTTCATCAACTCGCCGCGACGTGCTTCGGGTTTCATGAAAGTCAAAGTCTTCGCAGTGGTTGGATCCTTCCGCAGTTGGGTGGAAATTGCCATGAGTTTTTTTTCTAATTTCTCTTCACTGAAATTGCGTGAGATGAAGTCTTTCGCTTGCGTATGGCGCCATACGTTATACTCTTCCTTCGCTTCCATCTCTTGGAGAGTTCGAAGACTCTCACCTCGCCGTGCCGCTTCCTCTTCACGCCGCTTTTTTTCTAAGGCCTGGCGCCGGCGACTTGTCTGGAAATTGTCCGGAATCTTCTGTTGGCCCTCAACGAAGCTGATGAAGTAACCGGGGGGATTCTTGAAACTGCCCTTGCGGCTCGATTCAACTTGATGTGTCACGTAGTCAATACGGTCAAGCAGGAACGTGGCGTCGTGTTTGCGTGCCAACTCGGCGGCTTTTGGTTCGCTTAGGCCCAGTGCAATCATGCCCTCCTTGGCCTCCTGCTGGTCCAAAGTGAGCGTCTCCCCTATCTGCTCTACAGCAAAAGCTAACTGCTTGCGCTGAGTCAGCTCAAGAATCTCTTTGATCGCACGGCCAGGGACAAGAATGAGCTTGTACCGGTCCATTGAGGTCATCGGCTTCACATCCCAAGACTTCAAATAACCAATGTCGACGAGATCGGAGAGCGCTACACCGATCGTCTCCTTGATTTTGGAGACATACTCGTAACTGCGAATATTCAACAGCGAGCAAAGCTCAATGTAATCTTTCTCGACCGGTTTGCCTTTCGACGCGTAAAACCAAAGGTATAGATAAACGAAGATGCCCTTCGCGGTGGGCCGCTTGAGCTTGCGATACATATTGAAGTCTTCTGGGATCACAAATGAATCGTTGAGATTCTCAAGAAGCCAGTCTTCGAGCACTATCTCGAATTGATCCGTCCGCTTGGATCCGTCGTTATCGCTGCTGCCTAAACGGGTAAAGCTTCGGAACACGTTGACCGTTTTGTTCATGTACTTCTTGCGCGCGGCAGAGTACATGATCTCCTCTGAGGTGATCGTCGTGCCGGCCATCCTCATGCCCCAGGTGTTCATAGCCTCATAGTTTTCACCCGAATCGCAGAGTTCCATGGCGCTCAGTAGGCTGTATCCAGAGAATCTGATCGGGTTCGTGATGACCCCATTGCGAATCTTTTGCTCCATCGCTAGCTTTGAGAAAGCCATAAACTTGTCACGATCGGCGCTGGAAGGAAGACCGAGTTCGTTAGACCGGAATTCTGCGGTCACCTTGACCTTCTTGCCATCGCGATTCACCCATTGTTCAAAGCGGCGGCTAAGGGGAGCGTTCTTGTCGCGATTCTCGTGTGAACCAAAAAATCCGATTTGAAGAAGATTCTTCTCGAATCGAATTAGTTCAACAGCATCAGGCGTTTTCAAAAGGACGGTCTGTACCGGAGCAGTTCTTTTTCGCACTTTGCTTCGATCCTCCCGAGATGAAATGAATGATGACTGTAGTCTTTACTAAGAAACAAAAACTGTAAAACAGCCTAAGAACTATAGAACCCGATAACTGCCACATTGTAAACAACATAGGGTACTTAAATTTCCAACCGACTGCGGGTTTTTTTCCAACCAACTGCGGAGGTGCTGCCAGCCGACTACGGAGATGGTTCCAGCCGAGTGCGGAGTCGTTTCCAGTGTACTGCGGGCATCCTTCCAAGCCGCTGCGGGAAAATTACCAGCCTACTGCGGACAATGGAATACATTTCAAGATCGTCGATTAGCCTGTTTCTTCCAACCAACTGCGGAGTTTTCGAGGTATGGCGGCTTCTGAGTCTGGTTTCTGAGAATTTGGTTGGCGGATTGGTCGAGGTGGGCTCCGATTCGGTCCTCAAATTCCGAACCAACGGGAATTTGCTATCGCTCATCTTGAAGTCAGTTCATCCTGGATCGAGCTGCGCCCTCAGTTTCAGGCATTCCGAGTGAGCATGCCTTACGGGATCCGGCCGCAATCCGGCCGCGGCGTTCTAGAGGGAGACATGAATCGAGACTAGTAGCGCCGCCGCAGCCGGCTGGAAGCGAACGACTCCGATATTTACGTAAGTAATTGAATATGGATTACTTATTGCAATAATTTCCAACCAACTGCGGGTGGACTCTTCCAGCCAACTGCGGGTTCGTCGAGGCGAATTCTTCCAACCAACTGCGGGAAAAGCGGCGGTGGGTCTGCGTTTTCCTTCGATTGATTGCCCGGTCGGCCCATTTCCAACCAACTGCGGGAAAGCGCCGGGCAAAGTTAATTTGCTCATCTGCTGCAAAAGAAAAGAGATAGTGCATTGGTCAATGCTGCGGTGCCGGCAAGGGCGTCACGATCCGCAGTTGATTGGAAATCTCCGCACTAACAAAAACGCTAAAGCCATATTTTTAAAGCAGTTAGACTAGAAAACTTCCAACCAACTCCGGGCGAGGTCTTCCAACCGACTGCGGAGTAGGTGCTTCCAACCAACTGCGGGAGTGATGAAGTCCAGAAAAAGACATGTAGCGAATATCCGTTGTTGTCTGGAAATTGGGCTACCCATAACGCCGCTAAAACCGCTTTGTTTCAGCGAGTTAAGACATAGATTTCCAGCCGACTGCGGCGATGAATTTCCAGCTGACTGCGGGCAACTCACTTCCACGCACCTGCGGAGTTAACAAGGCAAGGAGCCGAAATTTTGTCGACTGGGACTTTGCTAGCGATGTGGGTGAAATGATTTGCTACGGTGGACTAAGGATATTCAGGTGGACTTGCGTCCCGGGTCGTTGCGGTGCCCTCTTGATCTCTGAGTTTGAAGGGGTACCGTAGCGCCAGACATTGTTGTCGTCCAAATTTGATTCCGTAGCCTGTGACGCTTATCACGTTTGGCGGGTCACGCATGAGGGGTGAACCGAGAAAACTAGGAAAAACACCCATAACTGCCGGTGACGGCACCAATCTAGTAACGGCTCTTGGTGGGGCGACGCACTAAAGTTGTACGGCCATTCGAGAGGTCTGGGGAGTAAGGGGGTATGGAAACGATTCGGTACAAAAAGGGCCATTTGATCCTCAGACCCCATCGTGTGCCTTCGCTGACACGATGACTATTCGATTTTTGGAGGACCGGCAAACAGAAAGTCCATCCAACTGATGGCTTGGATCCCTAATCTTCGCGCAGTCTCTTCGTCTCCTGGTGCGGTAATCACGAGCGGAGTAAACGCCGGATAGCGGCGGCAGAATTCCAGCAGCCCGCGCAGATCCTGGCCGCCGAACCTGCCGGTCTTCACCTCAACTGCCCAGTTTCCCCAACTGCCTTCAAATAATCCGTCTACTTCGAGCGGTTCTTCGCGCCAGTACATCACCTGCTGGCCCTGATTGAAGGCAAAGGCCAGACACGCATTCTCAACCCATTGACCGAAACGCGCTGGTTCGTGCTCCCGATCCGGCGCGCCGTCTGGATGCATCGCCGAAAGAAGACCATTGTTCAACGTCACGAGCTTGGGTGGCGCCGAGCGCCGTCTGTGAGTTTGGGTCGCATACTTTTCGAGTGATGCAATCAGGTAGGCATCCTGTAGAAGGGCCAGATAGTGAGCCACTGTCTCCAGAGCGCCGCTGTCCTGAAGCTGTCCCTGCATCTTCTGGAGAGAAATAATCTGCGCAGGCGAACTGGCGGCCACGGCAAAGACTTGCCTCAGCAGAGCAGGCTTCCGCACAGTGCCGAGCGCCAGCATATCGCGCCCGATTGCCGGTTCGATAATTGCCTCGCGCAGATAGGCGCGCCAGCGTGACGGAGTTTTCTCCAACTCCACCGCGCCGGGGTAGGAACCGAAGCGAACAAGGCCCAACACCGCATCCTGAGTGGCCCGATGAAAGGCTGACGCAAGAGACACGGCCGACCAATGGCTCAGGGTCAAACGCTCAAAGCGCCCGGCCAGACTCTCGCGCGAGCCGGAGGCCACGCGCAGAGCCGAGGAGCCGGTCGCAATCACATGAATGGGAATATGTCTGCGACGGATACGATCCCAATTGCCTTTGAGTTTGGCGGCCCAGTCGGGGACCTGATGTACTTCGTCGAGCAACAGGAGCGCCGTGCCACGTTTGGCTCGGGCCTCGGTCTCCGCCCAGCATCGTTCCCAGAAACCGGGCAACGCAGCGTTCGGATCGTCGCCTGCGGCATAGACGGCCTGATCGCCGAACTGCTCTGCGAGTTCGAGCAGCAACGTGGTCTTGCCGACCTGTCGCGGCCCGGTCAGGATCTGGATGCGTCCTGGAGCGGCTTCACGGAGCCTCCCGGCAAGCTCTTGGCGGCAATTGGCATAGTCGTTTTCTATTTCAGCCATAGTTTGATAATTATTAGACTATGATTTGTTTATGTCAACTCCCGGCTATTTGCGCAGGTATTTGGCCTCTGGAGGGCAATGGAACAGTGAACCGGCTTAAGGAGTTTCCAGCGCCCGGTAAAGGGTCTTCCGCCCGACTTTGAAAAGGGTGGCCACCTTCTGACGATCCTCGCCCTGGTCGATCAGCTTCCGGGCGTGGGTACCCGCCAACCCCTAAGCCTGGAGAGCGAAGGTATCCTCTACCTGAATGGACTCGGGAATCAGGCTGACAGCCTTGATTCGGATCGGCGTGGCTTCATGGGCCTGGTTCAGTAATACAAAGCCCCTGCGCGTCAGTTCCAGAAGCGCCAACAGCAGTGCTGCGCGCGCGCCGTCGCCCGGCTGATCTGTGAACCATGGGGATGTATTAACGGCCGTGTTGATGGGGACCTCCGCCAGCTTCGCTCTGATCCAGTTGAACTGCTGTTCGACGGTTGGGCCCTGCGTATCCTGATGCGCGAACGATGAAGCCGCACGCGCTACAGCGACCGCTTCACGGGCTTTAGCGAGGACGTCTTCAATCGTTGGTGCGTCGTCGACAGAGGGTGGGAGAACTAAATCCTTGCGTCCGGCCGGAAGGGAACCGGTGCGGCTCGGATGCGCGTTGCGGTCGTAGCCGCCTCGCAGAAGATCAGTTGCTGCTGTGAGGGTGGCGTGATCGAGGACCGCACGGCGCAGCTCCTCTTGCGGCAGGGCCTGATCGTCCTGCGCTGGAAGCAAGCTCCGCGACTTCAAGAGCACAAGCCATGAAGCCGTCTCTACAAACTCGCCTCCCAGTTCCGGGTCGATATCGTCGGCTTCCTTGATGTAGACAAGAAACTGGCGCGTAATTTCGAGGACTGGGAGATCGTCGATCGACCACTCATTGCGCCGGATGAGGGAGATAAGCACGTCGAATGGACCGTCATAATGCGGAAGCGCGATGGTGAGTTGGCTTGAATTCTCCTCAGCCATTTAGGTCTCCTGGTGGATCGCCGGCTCCAGCCCGGTCTCCGGTGGCATCGCCGTCTCTGCCGGCTGTACATACGCAACTCCGAGAGAGGGGTGGTCCAGACATCGTTCGAAGCTGGCGAAGTCTTTTACTGCGGCCTCGACAAAACTTTGGATTCGCTCAAGCAGTTCACTTGCGCTCGAAAATTGGAGGAGCAACTCGCCAGGGGCAGAGACCGTGAAGCCCGGTGGCAGGGAGGTGTTCGTTACCCGAGGGAGCGGCGGTTTGATACGTCTGGGGCGAGGAGAGCGCTGCACGCTCTCCAGAGCCTCGATCATCGTCGTCTTGCGCTTGGTCTCGGCACCGGCTACGCCGCGGTGCGCTCCCATCTTCTCCAGCCCGGCGAGCAACTGGGTCCGGTCGACCACCTTGGAAGTGCCAAGCTGGTAGCCGTGGTGGATCCGGATCAAATTGTTGGCCTGGCGGCGGCCGACGCCGAAGAGTTGTTCAATCGCTGACCGGTCGATGACGGGCGCGGTCATGTCGATGAGGCGTTGTCGAATCTCGGGGAGTTTGGAGTGCCACCTGGGTTTGACGGGCATGGTACAACTATACACATGGTATTGGTTATTGCGTAGTTACGCAAAACAGGGGTAGTCTATAAAGGATGATAAGGAAGCATTATCATCCCTTATAGAGGAAAACGCAATTTCAGCGCATCAGCCGTACCCGCACTGAGAAAAGAGGCCCTGTGAGCCTGGAGCCCGAGATTTTGACGCCCATACCATACGACGCCGGCTCCGAAGAGGGATCGGCCGGGGCCGCGCTGGCGATCGCGCCGCGCGGCGCCGAGTTCCTGACGGCCCTCGAGCCGGGTGATCCGATGCATGAAACCGATCGGTTGGTAGAGGAATACATCAGAGCGTCCAAGGCGCCTGCAACCCAGCGCGCCTACCTGTCGGACTGGAAGCACTTCGTGGGATGGTGCGAGAAAAACGGATTTGCTGCCCTGCCGGCCGCGCCCAGCACCGTCGCGCGCTACATCACGTACCTGTCGAAGCCCGGGGACGGCGCGAAGGCGCGCAAACCAGCCACCATCATCCGCCGACTGACATCGATCAACAGGATGCACAAAATTGAGAAGTTCGACTCGCCGGCGAGCTTGAACAACAACCCTGGGGTAGCAGACACGCTCCATGGGATCCAACGGCGGCTTGGCGTGAAGCAGCAGAGGAAAGAGCCGCTGACGCGAGAGCGCATCGTCGAGGTCCTGGGTATTCTGGATGGCCCCATAGCGGCGGCGCGCGACAAGGCTCTGCTCCTGATCGGCTTCGCCGGCGCCCTGCGGCGGTCGGAGCTGGCCGCCATGCGGTTCGAGGACGTAACGTGGCACAGGAAGGGCATCACGATCAATCTGCCGCGCTCCAAAACCGACCAGGAGGCCAAGGGGCGCACCATTGAGATCCTGTGGGGCGTCCACAAGCAGACTTGCCCGGTGACGGCGCTAGAGAGTTGGCTCAAGGTCTCCCAGGTGAAGGACGGCTTTGTATTTCGCAGCGTCGGACGTCATGGGAGCGTCGGTAAGGGCTTACACCCCAACTCGATCGGCAAGCTGATAAAGCGACTCGTCAAGAGGACAGCGATCGAGTACCCGGAGTTGTATGGCGGGCACTCCCTGCGTGCCGGATTTGTCACTGAGGCCTCGGCGAATGGCGCGACGGACCTGCAAATCATGAAGCAGACAGGCCACACCTCGGCGGAGATGGTTCACCGCTATGCGCGCGCCGATCAAGAGGACAAGCAGACCGCGATGAGTAAGCTGGGCCTCTGACTGGGGGCTTCGGAACTGTGAACTGGAGGCAGTACGGATGGAAGCATGGGAACTGAAGGCAGGGCTCGAAGTGATTTTAGGCAGCGCCAATCGTGAGCTCACGTTGAGCGATCTGGCGCGCGGCCTCGGCATCGATGAGCTGGGGGTGGAAGATGTGCTTCGAGACTTAGAGGCGGACCTCGCCGCGGCCGACCGTGGATGGCAAGTGCGCCATCGCGCCCATGGAATCCGGCTGGAGTCGAAGCCGCAGTTTGCGGCGTTCCCCAAAGCTGCGATCCCTGAGTGGGCACCCAGGCCAATCTCTGAGCAAGCCATCGAAGTGGTGGCCATCATCGCCATGAAGCAGCCGGTGAGCATCTCCGACATCAATGCGATCCGGGGTGTCGAGAGCACAGCGACACTCCAGACCCTGCGCGATCGCAAGCTCGTGGCGCGCACGGCGCAGCTCGGACCACACCGAGAGAAGTATTGGCGCACCACGCCACTCTTCCTCGAAACCTTCGGTCTGAGCAGTATCGATGATCTGTACAAAGAGGGAGCGCTCGAAAAGACGTTCCCCTCGATGTACGTTGGCGTGGAAGCCGAGGATGATGACGTCGACCAAGCTGAGGACGGTGAATCCCAACCATCCCCAGCCACGTCCGAGTGAAGACAAAAACCCCGCCAATTGGCAGGTACAAAGGGCTGTCCGGATCGCCAGCAGTCGCTCCTGGAGCCTCAGACGAGGGCAGTTTTCTCCATTTTGACGAACTTGCGCTTGGTGCGGGAATACATGTAGCCGGGGGGCGAAGCTATTGCTTCGATCAGCGATAGTGCCACAGGGAAGCGCTGGCCTGCCGTGTTCTCGACGGTCACATGCTGCGGAAACTCGGATTTGTCCGAGACAACAGTGTGCAGAGAAAAGGCTGCGTCGTCAGGGCGATACTCTGTTTTTGCTGGACCTGTGGCGTACCAGAATCCGACGCGTGTTGCTGCCATAGGAATCTCCTATTGGAACTTTCGTTTGATGTGGGTGGATATTCGGACGGGCCAAACGTGCGTCAGAATACGTCGAGCAGCTACGAGGTTTGGCCACTGACGTGCAACTTCCCTTCATTGGGACTGGTTTTTGAAGGTAAGCGGTTGCTGCTCGGAGTTGCGTATGTACAGCCCCACAATAGAACGCAAAGCTTTCGCGGGGGAAGGGAATAGCGGCGCGGTCACGCATTTATGGTTTTGGGTTTGCATCTTTATTACCCACGACAAGGGCGCTTGTCATGGGCAGATTCCGTGCTAGCCTGAATTCGCGCATCCCAGGTCAATTGTGCAGCAGCCTGTGGCACTATTGACCGGAAGCCAGAGGCCAGATGACCGTAACCAGCCAGATCGCCGTTCCGCCAGGCTACCACGAGCTGCTCGAAGAGATCGCCAGCCGTATCTCCACCTCCCAGGTCCGCGCCGCCCTGGGCGTCTCGCGGGAACTGGTCCTGCTCTACTGGTCGATCGGGCGAGAGATTCTCGTCCGCCAGGGGACCGAAGGCTGGGGAACCAAGGTCATCGATCGGCTGGGCCGCGACCTGCAGGCCCGGTTTCCCGGGGTCGAAGGCTTCAGCCCAAGAAACCTCAAGTATATGCGGGCGCTGGCTCAGGCCTGGCCCGACCCCTCAATAGTGCCACAGCGTGTGGCACTATTGCCATGGGGGCATCTTCGTCTTCTGCTCGACCGGGTCAAAGAGCCGGAGACACGCCAGTGGTATCTGCAAGCTGCCCTCGAATACGGCTGGAGCCGAGATGTCCTGGCCCACATGGTCACCGGCCGGCTGCACGAGCGTCAAGGCAAAGCGCTGACCAACTTCGCCGCCGTCCTGCCTCCCGCCGACTCGGACATGGCGGCGCAGATCCTGCGCGATCCCTACAACTTCGATTTCCTGACCCTCTCCCATCCCGTTCAGGAACGGGAACTCGAACGCGGCCTGCTGATCCATCTCCGCGACCTCCTTTTGGAGCTTGGCCGCGGCTTCGCCTTCGTCGGCACCCAGGTGCCGCTTCCCGTCGGTGACGAGAACTTCTACCTCGATCTCCTCTTCTACCATGTGCGGCTGCACTGCTATTTCGTCGTGGAATTAAAGGCCGGGGCCTTCAAACCGGAGTACGCGGGCAAGTTGAACTTCTACCTGTCAGCGGTCGACGGGATTATGAAGACGGATCGCGACGATCCGACGATCGGGCTTTTGCTCTGCGAGAGCCACGACGGCGCGGTCGTCGAGTTCTCCTTCAAGGATATTCAGAAGCCGATCGGAGTGTCGACCTACACGGTCACCCGCGAATTGCCAAAGGCGTTGGAGCAGGAGGTACCGTCGATCCAGGACCTTAAAGGAGTTGTCGAGAAGCTTCGAGCCGAGCTTGAAGCCGTTCGCAAGGCGGAGTTTGCCGACCCGGGGAAAGGGAAGTGACCTCGACGGCGCTACTCCTCCCCGCCCAGGTAGACTCCCGCCCGGAGCCGATCGATCTTCGTCTGGCTGAGCTCAGGCAGATGGTGCTCGACTCGGTCGTTGCCGAGAACTCGAAGCGCAACTATGCCAAGGCGCTCGACGATCTCTTCCTCTTCGCTGCCAGCCGACCTCTCACCCGGGCTCTGTTGATGGAGTGGCGGGCGGCGATGAACAAACTCTCGCCCTCGACGGTCAACGTGCGGCTCTCGGCGATGCGCAAGCTGGTCACCGAGGCTCTCCTCGGAGTTCTGCGCCGGGATAGTTCTCATGACAGCCTCTGCCGCGATGCATGTTTGCGATGTTTGCTCACCCAGGACAGCCAAGACGCATATGCAAGTGGATTGCTAGACCGGCGCAGTGTACTTGAAATACTTGGGGGATTAGCCTTGAGTCCTCCACAGGTCGTTTGATCCATGAAAGCCCCTCAACCCGAACACACCGGTGGACTTTTGGCTACAAGATCGGCGGCTACGCATCCTAATGTTGAGCGGTCCATGTATGAAATATAATTTCCAACGCGCGCAGGTTCAACAACGAGGAAGGTCATGACGACTGCTGAAGCACTCGAAAGATTGCACGACGCGGCTTTCGAGTTGCTCGCGATCAGATCGCTCCGAGAACTCGAAGCCGATTGCAGAGCGGTCATCCACATGGGCATGAATGCCCAGCAAAAGACCATCCCTGGTCCTCTTGATGGTTTTTGCCGCGTTCCCGGAGTGAATCCTTCGCGTTTTGTCATGATCGCCGCAACCACAACAAATCTGACGAGCTTGAAGTCCAAATGGTTGGCGCCTTTACCCGACAATGAGTCAAAGCCTAGAAAGAACGAGACTAAGACTTCCAGATCAAAGCCAAAGAACGACGCCACCCTCGATGAAGGCGATCTAACGAAGGCGCGAAAGCGGGCCTCCGAACTCCGCAAAGACAATCCAACGGCTTCATTCATCGTCTATCTGGCAACCAATCGCAACTTGCCCCTAGAATTGGAAAATGTCACTCGCCATACAGGCGATGCCGGAGGTCTCGAAGTTCGCTTTCTCGAACAAAGCAGATTGCGGGATTTCGTAGATACGAAGCCCAACGGACAATGGCTTCGGCAAGAGCATCTCGGCATCGACGCAGATCAAGTGTCTGTACCTTTGATACGGCAGCTGAGCGAAACAAATCTCGCTGACTATTCCCGCGACGTAGCGATGTTTGCCGATTTTGCGCCCAGCGAAACGAAATCAAAAGCACTCGTTTCGAGTTGGCTGCGACACCGATCGGCAATCCTACATCTGCTTGTGGGATCGTCCGGCGTCGGAAAGAGCGTGACCGCATTGGGAATCCTCAGGATTCACTTTGCGAGTGGTGGAATTGGGCTATGGCTTCCGTCAGAGACGGTGGAAAATTCACTCAGCCTGGCTGACGCGATCCGGTCGGTTCTGGCCGCACTTCATCCAAGTCTCGGCCGTGATTCCGGTGTTGCAACGATGGCACTCGCAGCAGATCACGGGCCAATTGTTCTGGTCATCGACGACATAAATCGCTCCAACGCTCCACTTCGTACTCTGAGGAAGTTGCTCGGGTGGTTGCGACCAGATCATTCAGACACAACAGGCATACATCTGGCTGGAAAAGTGAAGGTCTTGTGTCCTCTGTGGGATGCTTATTGGTCTTCAATCAGCTCGGAGGCAGAATCGAGCAACTGGATTGCTGCACTACGGCTGACTCGCTTCACCAGACAGGAGACGGTGACCCTTCTGAAGACGGCGCCAAGACCATTCTCGGAGATCGAACTAGACCGCTACGCAAGTGCCTTGGACGACGATCCAATCCTTGTCGGGCTGTTTGTGCAGATGCTAAGGGTGCAACCGACCACCGATCCGATGAAGCTATGCCATGACGCCATTGGCAGTTTTATTAGTGGCTCTATAGACGAGTTGGCAATAACTCGAGGCGAGTCAGCCGATTCATACTTGTTGGCATTGCAGGACCTTGCCCGCCAGATGGTTCTACGCCGGTCCTTCCACCCGAAGTGGAAGGAAGTTCAAGAATGGTTTGTTCACGGCATATTTAGCCTCCAGCGGCTCGACGCTCTTGCGGCGCAAGGACATATCTGTCGAATCGTGGATAGAGACACTCCGGTGATTGAGTTTCGACATGATCGCCTCTTTGAGTTTTGTGTATCGAATGCACTCGAGAGGATTCTTCGCGAGGCCGAAACCGGTTGGACGCCAGTCTTTGACCCCTACTACGTACCCTATCTGGGTCGATGCCTGGCACAAGGCGACTTCGGCAAGAACGTTTTGGATCGCGCGATGGAAACAAGCCCAGCTGCATTGGTCGCATCACTTCGATTCGTGTCGGCTGGGTCAGCCGGATACGCGTATGAGATAACGAGCCGTGTGACAACGTGGCTATCGCGCGCCCGACGATCTTCTGCTGCGATGCGGCATGCCGTACAGATGCTCCGGGAAGCGGAAACGCCGTTCACGATTGAGGTTACAGAGTCACTCAAGAACGACCCTCCGGTTTGGGACGCGAGGCTTCGCAATGGTGACGCTTATGCCGGAGCACTCTCGCTTTCGCATGACTTCTTACCTGGGAGCAATAATTCCTGGTTCGAACAATTGGTGGGGGGAGCCATCGAGAAGCATCGCGATCAACTTGTGAACGGAATCGGTCGCATTCTCGACACACAGTCGAATGTTGTCATTCTCGGAGGGGCCCTCACTCTTGCCGGATATCTGGGTGACGGCGGACTGAGTGCGGCAATTGGAAGACTGTGGGCGAGATTACCGGTAAGCGAAAAAGGAAGCATACTCAAGCAGGCTCTGTGGGCTTCGTTGCGATGCGCCAGTGGCGACGTTCGCACGCTCCTTGCCCCGATTCTCGATTCGATCGTCCTTCTGAATGATCACGTGGAAGATCCATCAAAGCTCAGCGAACGCGCCCGACTTCTCTCAGAGATTCGTTTTGCAGCGAGGCATGGATACGGCGTTCCGGTACTGCAGTATTTGGTGGAGGCCGGGGATGAAGAGCGCCTAGAAGCAACGGTTGTTGCGATCTTGGAGTGCGCCGACCATCCGATTGCCATCCGATTCTTAGCAACCAAGTTGGCTTGGTGGTCCGAGCGAGCGCATCAGGCAAAGAGTTTTAGTCATTATGCGAATTCGTGGAGAGAAAACTGGGAAAACAAGCATGGTGGCGCCCCAATCAGCCCCGAGTCACTTGCTGAACTGCGGCTTCTTTGGGATGACCAACAGAACCCCGAATGGCTCCGCTCGTACGCTTTCAGGTGTTGGGTCGCACTCACACCTGATATCGAAAGCCTCAAAGAAGCACAGTGCCCGATTCCCGAGGACGGCTCCTCTCTTTGGCAGAGAGCCCAGGCCGGTGATCGTAGCGCGACGCACGACTACTTGACCCATCTCGATCGCGACTGGCATTGGCTTTTCGTCATGCCGGAAATTTGGTCTTCGGAACTTAAACCGGTCGCAAGCGACTGGCTCTCTAAGCTGCCTGAGACTGCGGATATCGACGATGACAATATGGAGTACATGCTTGGGAGATTGATCAGAGATATCCCGGTTGAAGACGGAGAGACATTGCTAGTCAAGCACTGGGACATTTTGGGCAATAGAAAGCTATTTGTGCAGGCGGCATTGCACGTCTCAACAGAAACGACGCTACATCTTGCACAGCAGTCGATCATTGACTGGCCAGCTGAGGACGACCCGTTTGAGCACATCGATCGCTACTTCTTCACGGGCGCCTACAAGATTCGACCAGACGATCGTCTGTCTTTTCGTCAGCTCGAAGGGCTTTCTCCCTACGTATCTCGCTTGGACTCTCAGATGCTTGGGGAAATGATCGATTTCTGCGGGAAGCGTGGGTATCTGGAATTTGCGCGCAGAACGCTGCTACCAGAAGGTCGGAGCAGAATAGCACAATTTCAGTCCTCAAATCAGGCGGAAGGCTGGCTTAAGCGGTCACTGCGCGACTGGTTCCCGACCTCCCAGGAGTTGGCGGAAGAACTCACCCGCATCGCTACAACCGGAGGAAATCACAAGGGATTCCAAATCGAAATCATGCTCGAGCGGTTTCTCAAGGCGGATCAGCCTCTCGAACTCCTCTTGGAAACCCTTGAGGCATGGCTGACAGAGTCCCCCGACAAAGATCGCTTTGCCATCGCTTCGACGCTCATTCGGTATTGGGGAAGGCGAAGCCATCTCAGTATCTTAGAAAAGTGCGTGTTCGCCCAGAGCGCCGCAGGACAAGAGATGTTAACGGACTCTCGATACGACGTGTTTCGGCGTTCCCTTGAGTGAAGACCCTGTATAGAGCATTTAGAGCCTTCACTGGTGTACGGGTCCGAAGCCGCACGACTTCCCACTGCAAAAAATATGTGAAACGTAAATTGCGTTGGCTCGCAGAGAAGATACGGGCGCCCTTTAGAAATGACCTCGTCAAGCAAGACGTCTCCCATACTCTTGCAGAAACACTTTGAGCTTGCCCTCAGAACGCGTCGCTCATAAGCGTACTGGTTTTGGACTTTCGTCGGGTTGCGGTTGAACCTTCGCGGTCATGCTGCGAGGGCGAGTTGTGAAGCGATCACTTGTTGCTCGAACTGAGTTGGGCTGAGGTAGCTCAGAGTCGAGTGCATTCTCGTTCCGTTGTACCAGAGCAGCCAGTCGAGCGTGGCATCTTTCGCCTCCCTGTGGTTTTTGAACTCCATGCCATGCAGCCGCTCGACCTTCAGCGAGCCGAACAGGGTCTCCGAGCAGGCGTTGTCCCAGCAGTTGCCTTTTCTACTCATGGAAGCTTTTATTCCATGTTCGGCAAGAAGCTCGGTGTAGCGATAGCTGGCATACTGGCTGCCGCGATCGCTATGGAAGATCAGGCCGAGGGCGGGCGACCGGCTATACCACGCCATGTCGAGAGCGCGGCAGGCCAACTCCGCTGTGATCGCGTCGCCCATGGCCCAGCCCACGATGCGGCGGCTGAACAGGTCCAGCACCACGGCCAGGTACAGCCAGCCTTCGTTGGTCGGGATATAGGTCATGTCGCCGGCCCAGACGGTGTTCGCCCGGGCCACGTTGAAGTTGCGCGCGAGCAGGTTGGGTGCGATGGGCAGAGCATGGTTGCTGTCGGTGGTCGAAACGCGAAAACGCCGCTTGCCACGCGCCCGCAGCCCATGCTGCTGCATCGCACACTGCACCCGGCGCTTGCCCACGCGAACTCCGCTGGCCTTCAGTTGTCGCCAAACGCGAGGCCATCCATAGGCCCCGCGCGCCTCGGCGTACGCCGCGCGAATCTCCACCAGCAAAGCCGTCTCGCTCAGATGGCGGCGGGTGAGAATCTTCTTCCGCCGCGCCAGATGCTGACGATATCCCGACGCGCTCACCTCCAGAACCCGGCACTGCACGCATACCGGCCAACGCAGCTTGTTCCGCTCGATCCAGGCGTACTTCATCGCTGCACCTTCGCGAAGTACGCCGTGGCTTTTCCCAATATGTCGCGCTCCATCGTCACCCGCGCCAACTCCGCCCGCAGACGGTTGTTCTCCATCCGCTCCGCGCTCACCTGCTCGTGAGTTCGCTACTCTGAATTGGCCCCTTTCGATGGTCTGAATTGGCCCCACTTGAAGGCGGAGCCCGTTATCTTGTTTTTGGGGTTGTCGGCCCGGAAACGAGGACGGCTTGAGCACAAGGAGGAGCAAGGTGGAACTATACGAGCAGATCCGGCGAGAGTACGAGCATGGTGCCGGGACGATCCGCGCGGTAGCGCGGAGATTGGGTGTTCATCGGCGGGAAGTGCGGCAGGCTCTGGCCAGCGCAGTGCCGCCAGAGCGGAAGAAGCCAGAGCGGGAGCGACCGAAGCTGGCTCCGGCGCTGTCGTTCATCGACGCGATTCTGGAAGCGGATTGTCGAGCCCCGCGCAAGCAGCGGCACACGGCGCATCGCATTTGGACGCGGTTGCGACAGGAGAAGCCGAAGATTGTTGTCGGCGAGTCCACGGTGCGCGAGTATGTGCGCCAGCGCAAGCAGGCGATGGGGCTGCTGGGACACGAGGTTTTCGTCGCGCAGTCGTACCAGTTTGGCGACGAAGCACAAGTGGACTGGTACGAGATCTTTGCCGAGATCGACGGGCAGCAGCGCAAGACCTACATCTTCTGCATGCGTTCGATGGCCTCCGGCGCGGCCTTTCATCGGGCCTATCCGCACGCCACGCAGCAGGCATTTCTCGAAGCCCACGAGTTGGCATTTCGCTGGTTTGGCGGGGTATTTCGCACCCTGAGGTTCGATAACCTGACCTCTGCGGTGAAGAAGATTCTGCGCGGCCATCAGCGGGAAGAGACCACGCGCTTCATCGCTTTCCGCTCCCACTGGGGCTTTCAGGCGGAGTTCTGCACGCCCGGCGAAGGCCACGAGAAGGGCGGCGTCGAGGGCGAAGGCGGCCAGTTTCGGCGCAATCACCTTGTTCCCGTGCCACGGGTGCGCAACCTGGAAGAGCTGAACCGGCTTCTGGAGTCTGGAGCCGATCAGGAGCAGGGCCGCCTGATCACCGGTCGCAGCCAGACGATTGGCGCATTGATGCTGGCCGAGCGCGAGCATCTGCTTCCGCTGGCCGCCGAGGGCTTCGATCTGGCCGCGCTGCACTTTCCCCAGGTCAACCAGAGCGGCTGCGTCAAGGTGCTGACCAACTTCTACTCGACGCCATTGCCGGTGGGAACCACGGTCGAGGCCAAGGTCTACTCGGCCTATGTGGAGATATGGCACGGTGGACATTGCGTGGCGCGGCATGAACGCTGCTACGAACGTCATCAACAGGTGTTGGAGCTGGATCATTTTCTGAATGTGCTACAGAAGAAGCCCGGTGCCATGGCCGGATCGACGGCTCTGGAACAGTGTCGCGCACAGGGCCGCTGGCCAGCCAGCTACGACCGCTTCTGGGCGAGAGTCAGCGAACGGGAAGGCCGTCAGACTGGCACGCGGGCGATGATCGAAGTCCTGTTGTTGAGCCGCACCTATGGCGCTGCCCGCGTGCGTCAGGCGGTAGAAGAGGCGCTCTTGATGGGCACTTCCAGCCTGAGCGCGATCCGCTATCTGCTCAACGTGGACTGCAAGCCAACACCCACAGATCTTCCTTCCGTGGAGGCTGGCGAGTTGCATCGCTATGACCGACCGCAACCCAGCATGGATGCTTACGAACAACTGCGACCGAACTGGGCCGCGCCTCCACAGGCAGTCTCAAGTTTACCGATTGCAGACTGGCCAGCAGCGACGGAGGTGGTCCTGTGAGCGCGTCCCAACCGATCGAACAAGCTGCCATTCAGCAGTACGCCCGCCAGCTCTATCTGACGACCGTGGCCGACCAGTTTGCCCGTCTGGCCGAGGAAGCCGTGCGCAAGAAGCAGTCGCATCTGAGCTATCTGGAAGCGTTGCTCGAAGCCGAGGTCGAGGAGCGCGATCGTCGCGCTGTGATCCGGCGCATCAAGGAGGCCCACTTCCCAGCCGTCAAGACCTTGGAGGAGTTCGACTTCCCGGCAGCGCCGCAGATCCCCGTGGCCCTGATAAAAAAGCTCAGTGAAGGCGAGTATCTCGAACGCAAGGAACCGGTGATTTTGTTAGGGGAAACAGGCACCGGGAAGAGTCATTTGGCCGTCGCTCTGGCCGTGGCCGCCTGCCGCCAGCGCAAGCGGGTGCGCTTCACCACGGCGGCGGAGTTGGTGACGGAGATGATCGAAGCGCAGAGCCAACTGCAACTGACCCGGGTGCGCAACCGCTGGATGCGCTACGACCTTGTCGTGCTGGACGAGCTTGGCTACGTCGTTATGCCGGACGCGGCGGCGGAGCTGCTCTTCCAAGTGATCGCAGGCCGTGCCGAACAGGCGGCGATTATTGTGACAACCAACTTACCGTTTTCCGAATGGCCCACCAAGATCCCCAACGCGCGGCTGTGCAAGGCGATGCTGGATCGCTTGACCGACCGGGCCCACATCATCGAGACCGGCACGGAGAGTTATCGTTTCCGCAGAACCATGGCACGAAAAGGAGGCAAGGCATGACAGGTAAGCAGTGGTACTACGCGCAACTGCGCTGGGCGGTGATGGTGGAAGGCAAACAGGGGCTGCGGGAGTGGCATGATGCAGCCCACATCTTCCTCAGCGAAGATGAGCAGTCGGCTTTCCAGCAAGCTCTGGAGATCGGACGCCTGGGCGAGGACATCCACACCGAAGGTCGGCGGGAGGTGGAGACCAGACTGGCAGAGGTTGTAAGACTCGACTGCTTGGGCTGCAACCAAACCCAGTTCGAGGTCAGGCTCGGTTCAAGCAAGGCCACGGAACGCCTGCCCTTCGAGCACGTCTTCAAACCGGAGGAGCATATGCCCGAATCGGCCTTCTAACACCGCTTGACCACGCCAGCGGCCCCGCCCCGTGTTGGCCTTGGCTCCAGTCGCCCTACGGGCTCCTTCCGCCAAGGCCAACACGGAACAACAAATCACATGCCTTCAAGGTGGGGCCAATTCAGACCATCAAAAGGGGCCAAATCAAGTTGACGAAACCAGCTCGCTCGTGACCCCACGCAACTGGCCAGCCTTCGCTGCCTTTACCCAGTTCGCAAGCGTCTGTTCAACGATCCCCAGGGCCTTGGCAGCAGCCGCAACCCTCTGTCCAGACAACACTAAACGAACCGCCTCCTGCTTGTACTCCAACGTATACCGCCGACGTGTCAGCTTCTCCATCACAGTCTCCTTTTCACGATTACAACAGCTCGCTATGAGAGACGTTTTCCGGGGGCAACCTCACTTCCGGTCGCTCACTCTGAAACCATTCAGCGAAGTGCTGAGAAATTTCGATTGCGCGTTCTGAGGACGGACGGCTACCCGCATCGTTTGTCCCCAACAATCCTTCGCCGTGCGAATCGGCCTAAGAGTAGAATCGGGCCCATGCACGATGAGAAGAAATGGAGACTGACGGTTTCTCAATTCCATGCCCTCCGAAGCAACGTACCCGGCTACATCAAGGAGAGCCTGGTAGACGAATTTCACGCGATACTTGACCAAATGGCCGCCGCTTCTGGCGAGGATTTTAGCTCATTGCGCATTCCGGTCGCGGATGTAAAACCGCGCGTCGTGAGCTTCCAGATGGGCAGGCAGGGGAGCCAGCGTCCCTTATGAAGAAAATTCTTAGAACAGCGCTCACCGGTGAACTCGGAATCAATTTGATTCAAAAGATCATCCTCGAAATGGGATGTATGTGGTATCCGACCGGCGGCACGGAAGCAGGTATTGACGGCACAATCGAAATCCTGGATGCGTCCACGAGCGAAGCCACTAACCAGGTAATCACTGTCCAGAGCAAAGCCTTCAGTGAATTTCAAGCCGAAAGCTCTCACTCATTTGAATACCTTTGTAAAGAAACGGATCTCTACTACTGGATGCACGGGAACACTCCCGTTATCCTCGTTTGCTCAAAGCCACACCAAAATGAGGCATATTGGGTTTCGATCAAAGACTATTTTAGTGATGGAAAACTGCGCGCATCTCGAAAAGTAATTTTTGACAAGAGCACGGATCGACTCACCCAAAATTCGCGTGCTGCCCTTGAACGACTTGCGATTCCGCGAGGAAGTGGTCTTTATTTAGGGCAAGTTCCGAAAGAGGAGCAGATATTTTCGGATTTACTTGAAGTCCGCTCTTTGCCCTTGAGGTACTTCACCGCACGGACAAGTTTCGAGTCACGGCGTGATGTGTTCCACGCGCTCGGCAGCTCCGCACTACCTCCCGCATGGACCATACATGGAAAAGTTATCTATTCTTTCGAGGACCTAAACTTGAAAGAGTGGTCCACGGTCTGCGAACCAGGAACGATCGAGGAGCAAGACACTCATAGTTTTTCGCAATCTGAAGAGGCAGCGGCGAAGCGCATCTTTGTCGAACTCGTCAATGTGACCTTAACTGCTCAGCTAAGAGAGCAAAATATATGGTTTTACAAGCCCGATCAGTATTACTACCAGCGCCCGGAAACTGATCTTACACCTCGGAGGGCGAGCTATAGCAGTCGAGTCAAGAGGACTACACGTGTGCTGTTCTCTGCATATCAGAACAAAGACGGCAGTTCCATCTCGTACTATCGTCACGCTGCGTTTGGGGCTCGCTTCATGCGATTCGATGGTCGTTGGTATCTACAGATAGCTCCCACTTATCACTACACTTCTGATGGCTATCGCGTTAGTCAGCTTGCGCCTGCTGCTCTTTCAGGAATCAAACGTCTCGAAAACAACGAGGCGGTTTACGGCCAAGTGCTAATGTGGTCACGGCTTCTCCAACGTAAGCGTATGGTCTGGGCCGTTCTTGTCGGTGGGGTGTTTCTATGAATTGGGTTGGGATTTAAGTGTCCACATAACCTTATGTGGACACTTATTCAGGACTGGTTGTGCAGGACTGCTCGTATGGACTGGCGATCGATACGTTCCAGGGGAGCAGGTCGGCAATGCGGTTGATGGGGTGGTCGGCGATCTGGGTGAGGACGTGCTGGAGATAGATCTCCGGGTCGAGGCCGTTGAGCTTGGCTGAGCCGAGCAGGGAGTAGATGGCGGCGGCGCGTTCACCGCCTGCGTCCGAGCCACAGAAGAGGAAGTTCTTGCGTCCCAGCGCGACGACGCGTAGCGCACGTTCGGCGGCGTTGTTATCGATCTCGAGCGTGCCATCATCGGCATAGCGCGTGAGGGCATGCCAACGCGAGAGAGCATAGCGGATCGCCGCAGCCGTATCGGACTTGCGGGAAAGCTTCGCGAGCATCGTCTCCATCCAGAGGCGCAGGCTGTCGAGCAGAGGTTTTGCGCGGGCCTGCCGTATCGACTTGCGAATCTCCGCCGTGCTGCCTCGAATCTCCTTTTCAATGGCGTAGAGAGCGGCGATGCGCTCGATCGCTTCGGTTGTAGTCGGCGACGGATGCGCGATGTGGATCTCGTGGAACTTGCGTCGTGCATGAGCCCAGCAGGCAACTTCATAGATGTTGCCGCTGTCGTAGAGATGATGAAATCCGGCGTAGGCATCAGCCTGTAACGCACCGTGGTAGTCCTTCAGATGTTGCCTTGGACGTTCTCCCTTGCGATCCGGGGCGTAAGCAAACCACACGGCTGGCGCGGTCGTATCACCCGATGGCCGATCATCGCGAACATAGGTCCAGAGCCTTCCAGTCTTGGTCTTGCCGGTACCGGGCGCGAGCACTGGAACCGGTGTGTCATCGGCGTGAAGCTTACTGGCCGACATCACATGGTCGCGCACCGCATCGACCAGTGGCGCAAGCAGTTCACTGGTTGCGCCGACCCATCCGGCCAGCGTGGAGCGGTCGAGATCGACACCTTCGCGAGCATAGATCTCCGACTGCCGATAGAGCGGGCAATGGTCGGCATATTTTGCGACGAGAACGTGGGCCAGCAATCCTGGCCCAGCAAGTCCGCGATCGATGGGACGCGATGGCGCAGGAGCCTGCACGATGCGAGCGCAGACCTTGCAACTCAGCTTCGGACGGACATGACGAATCACCTTGAAGCAGGCCCGCACATACTCCAGCATCTCGGCGGCGTCCTCGCCCAGCTCGCGCAGCTTGCCGCCGCAGTCCGGGCAGGTCGCAGAATCCGGCATGTGGGTGTGAACTTCGCGCGGAAGATGCTCGGGCAACGGGCGTCGAAACGGCTTCGCCGCAACAGGTATCACAGCCGGCGTGATCGCTGTGCTCTCTTCAAGGGCGCTGGCGGTCTGAAGCTCTTCGAGCTGCAACTCCAACTGTTCGATCTGGCGCATCACCTTTTCGCTCTTGGTTCCGAAGAGCATGCGTTGCAGCTTCTCAACCAGCAACGTCAGGCGTTCGATCTCGCTGGCTCGCGAGGTCAGCGTCGCGGTGTACTTCTCATGCTGAGCAATCAACAACGCCTTCAATGCATCTGGATCGAGAGCGTTCAGATCAGGCAGCATGAGGGCGACATCCATGAGCGAAGTATGCCATAAATCGTCTTCGATTAAAAGAGGAAAAGCCGCATGAATGCTGAATAATTTACTCAAACACTCAACAGAGGTTGAGCCGTTCGAATGGGCGCTCGCCAGTCGATGCCTTCGAGCAGCATCGAGAGCTGTGCGCGGCTCAGCGAGACCTTGCCGCTGGTTGCCTGTGGCCAGATGAAGCGACCTCGCTCCAGCCTTTTGGCCAGAAGACAGAGTCCGTCGCCATCGAACCAGAGCAGCTTCACGGTGTCTCCGCGCCGCCCGCGAAAGACAAACACATGGCCCGAGAACGGCTGCTGTTCGAGCACCGTCTGCACCTGAGCGCTCAGCCCATGGAAACCGCGCCGCATGTCCGTCACGCCTGCCGCAATCCAGATGCGCGTGCTCGTTGGAAGATAGATCATGACCGCAAACTCTCCAGCACAGCACGCACCGTCGCCGCATCAACACAGCCTTCCAGGCTAATCAAGGCTCGATCAGGAAGCTCGATATGAATCGCCCCCACGCGGAATGTGACAGCCTCGGGCTGCACTCGTTGCGCAAGCTCAGCATCGTCAGACACCATGACCGGCAGCAACTTCATGCCGTTCTGCGGCTCTCCCCCGAGCAGACCATCGCGATATATCCGCCGCCACTGAAAGACCTGGTTCGCGTTGACTCCGTGCGCCCGCGCAACCCGAGCCACCGAAGACCCCACCGCCAACGTCTCTTCCACAATCAGCCGCCGCTCCTCCGTACTGCGACGACGGCGAGATACAGATCCAGACCTTATCCCATCCAGCTCAAGCTTCGCTTCAGACATACAATCATCCTGAAGCCTGCCCCACCCCGTGTAAACCCGGCCAACACCACACGCTTACTCTCCAACAACAGACAGACTGGAACGCGAAGCCTCGAAGGATATTTTTCGGCGACCCCAGCAAATTTGTTGCGAGCGTTGGTTTTAGTGATGATATTTGGCTCAAACGGGACGTTACGGACGCAAGCGGTGCCCCCATCAGGGACGACAGTGCAAGAGAGGTTGAGCAGTGAAACTATTCAACATTGACGAGCCTGAGCTTGAGTTTGGAGGCGCGCAATCGCACATTGATATTCGCTTTGGACTGAGAGACTACGGCCCACTCGACATTCTCTCGGCACAATCTCCAAAAGCGATTCGTTTAGGCATCGTCGGTACTTCGGAGAGCACGGAAGGATTTTCAACGTGGCTCGCACGCTGCCAATTAGGAATCGAAGCGAAAAGCAGCAGACAGCCGCATCTCTTTCCTCCATTCCCAAGTGTTAATGGTAGGACACCCTTCAACTGTGAGCTGCTAGTCGATGCGGCAATGACTCGAACGCTGGCAAGAATAGCCCTGCTGAAACTGGGAGCAATTGTCAGCATCGAGGAGCGCATCAAGCAGGCTGTCCAGCTTTTCTTAGCGGAGATCGAGTACATCTGCGATAAGACGAAACCGGACGTGATCGTCTGCGCCTTCCCTGAAGAACTCATCTCGTTACTTGATGATGAAAACCAGAGTACTCCCTACGACTTTCATGACCTGCTGAAGGCAGTCGCTATGCCTTTGCGCGTACCGTTGCAGGTGGTGTTACCCTCGCTTTACGATCCAAGCAAGGCCAAGAAGTTCAGGCGTAGTGGGCGGGCAAGAACGCTGCAAGATGAAGCAACGCGAGCCTGGAACATCTACTGTGCGATCTACTACAAAGCTGGGGGAACGCCTTGGCGTCTAAAGCGGCAGAGTTCAGCCCTTGACACCTGCTTTGTCGGCATCAGTTTTTATCGGAGCTTAGATCGATCTAGTCTCTCGACAAGCATCGCACAAGTCTTCAATGAACGCGGAGATGGTGTTGTCATTCGTGGAGGGCCAGCGACCTTCCTCAAGGAGGATCGACAGCCTCATCTCGCAGAAGAGGATGCTTTTCAACTCCTGGTGAACGCTCTTCGCCTTTATAAGAAGGAACACCAAAACCTTCCAGCCAGAGTTGTGATACACAAAAGCTCCTCTTTCTCAGAGGGCGAGCGGACAGGATTTGAGCAAGCGCTGGCTGACGCGGATATCGCAATGCACGACTTCTTGCATCTCCGTCCATCGGACATACGGCTTTACCGAGATGGGGTTTATCCACCGCTGCGAGGAACTGCATTGCAACTGACGAATGACGAGTTTGTGCTTTACACCAAAGGTAGTGTGCCTTTTTTCGAGACTTATCCTGGGATGTACATTCCGCGCCCTCTCCATATCAGTGTTGTCGATTCGGAGCAGACATCTCGATTCCTTGCACATGAGATTCTTGGGCTTACTAAGCTAAATTGGAACACGACGCAGTTTGATGGATGGGAACCTGTTTCGCTTAGAGCTTCTCGCGAAGTGGGCCATGTATTGAGGTTTTGCCATCCAGACCAGGCGATTGCACCTCGGTACAGCTTTTATATGTAAGACACGCGAAGTTGTATTTGTATTCATAATATGCGGTCAGCGGCAGATGCCAGAGAGTGTGCAAAGTTGTGGTGTGATCATGCTGTAAGAGCCAATTCGGTTTGGTTAGCGACCGGCCGAAAGCCTTTGTGCCAGTGACGGAATGCATCTTCCAAAGTGTCATTGAGCACATGAATGCGAACGTCGAGAAAGCTCTGGACGGTGTACCTGTTCCATCGCATCTGCTGTTTTTTCACCATCCGTTTCGCGACGATCTCATTGACCGCCGACTCGACGAACCCGGTTGAGATCCGTTGCCCTGCCCGGTAGCGCTTTCCATAATCGGGCATGGAATCGGCGTTCAATTCCAGATAGCGAATCGTGTCCGAAAGCATTCGCGCTAGCTTATTCAAGGAAGGGATATGTTCGAAACACTCAGCCTGCGCCCATTGTCCGAGATGCATCAAGCCCATGATTCCCCGCTCAGTGAGGCCATTCCAAAGACGCCACTTCGCTCGGTCGATCTCCGCCAGCGCATGACTGCGCTTCCCGCCATCAGCAGCAGAGTTTATGCCTTTCGCAAGCTGCTGGAGGTTAGTGAATCTCATCGCAATGTGAAACCAGTCCAATATATGGTCAGCATGGGGCGCGACTTGCTGGTGGATCGCCCGCAAACCGGCATCGCCATCGGTGAGAACTGTGACCGAAGTGGACTCGTTGACTCCACATCGCCGCAAAGCACGACCGACAGCTCTCCCCGCCTCGGAACCTCCATTGCGCACAAAAGCAAAGCGTGTGGCATGCCCGTCACCATCCAACGCCTTGCCGGCAACGACCTCAAAGTTCCGTT
>VFSW01000366.1_pt1 | contig 64887 bp, 41 predicted proteins | sample 5358111 | NCBI WGS metagenome assembly VFSW01 (sample SAMN11554181, study PRJNA540505) | mine drainage metagenome | isolation source: sediment from site ElyBrook_90M | place: USA: Ely Copper Mine, Vershire, VT | collected 2017
GGAAGGCCGTGAGCAGGCGATTTAGTGTATCCGTTGCGGTTTTAGGATCGGATGCCGCATACGCGCAGTGAATGACGTTGGACTTTCTGATCATGCTCACCGTCAGGTGTCTTTCAAAGTCAGTCACTGCTTTGTCGTGAGCCTTGAGTTGCTCGCGAGTCATGTTCACCCCGGCGTGATCATTCCAGTTCGGATCCACCACCAGGTTGGCGAGGCCCCTGCTGACCAACATCTGAATCTCGGAGTTGATCTGCTCCTCTGTGACCCCGTTGATCGTAATCTCGCCGTTTATACGGTCCGGAGTGATCTGCTCGTCGCCGCGCTTGTTCTGCACAAGAATGTCCATCTCCGAGCGGTAGACGCGAGGAGCCAGCAACGCATAAAGAACAGCCATGAGGACCACTCCGAACACAACCAGAAACCACATGCGGCGGTACCGAAACGCAGCCTCAACAATCGGACGAAGCGTGCTGCCGTCCTGGATGAGTACCGTATTGCCTGGGAGACTTTGCATACGCTGCGCTTGCTCCTTGACGTTTCAGATCCTGATAGACGCTCTCGTTCGTGGCTGTGCTCTCAGGAATCAAACGCTCGAGATTATGAATAGCGTAGGTTCGATATCGCCGGCATCGGCAGATCTTGCCTATTTTCGTCACAGAATGATGCCTGCCGGTATGGCAGATTCATGCCATGGAAAATGGCAGGAATCTGCGGGCGTGGCCTTGCGCTTTCTCGAAGCGCGCATGGCACAACTCACTTCGCGGTGCGTAAACGATGGGGATGGTTTGTATAGCTGCCGAAGAGGCGAAGCCAGGATGTGTGTAAATCCCGGCTCACGGCCAACTCGTACATAACCCGATCTTCAAGTTGAAAGATGGGGCACAATGCAATCGGAACCTCGAATTGCGACCTGTTCGGTCAATGAGTGCTTTGGGTTGTGCTGTAGAAAAAGTTGAGGGCGCTCTCGGAAGTTTTAGTGGAGTGAACTCTCCAGTTGAGTTCGTTGAGGGTTGCGTTCGTTGGCCCTGAGCGGCTCGCTGCTTTGGGCATTCTCATTCCTGCGGTTTTTTACCGGCTGGCAGAACGACTATGCCATAGCCCGCAGCAATCGTTCAACCATCAGTCCGTCGCCCACTCTCAGTCCCCAACCTCTCCCGCTTCGCATGTAGAGCCGCAGCGGTGGTCTGTGCGGCGGCGATGCACGCTCCACAGCGTTCACTTCGGCCACCGGTGCCTGGACGATCATCCGTGACCTCACGCGGCAATTCAGAGTCTCCAGCGAGTCTCCAGAAGCGACCGAACTCTCGTTAACCCGCACAAACACTAACGTCCAGGCGCATTCTTACTGTTTGCATCGGAAAGTGAGTATAGGTGATTTATTAACAATAATGTAAAGAAGGAATTGCAGGGCGACTTGCGATGATACTGATGCTATTGCGGAGCACCAAACTGCATCATTTTGGACGGGCTTGCGGCGTCTCATTCCGACGTTCGGCGCCTTCAAATCAACCCACCCTATCGCGCGCCCATGGGTGTCTCTGAGCCAATCCTCTTCCGTGGTCGGAACGGCGTCTCTGCGCATCGATCCCAAGAACCTGTTCGTATCAACAGCCAGCCTTATTTTTCATTGGTTTGTTTGAATGATTACGGTGTCGACGTATCGTGCACAGGAGCACCGCAAATGCCATGGAGGCGATAGCTCCACATTCGCAGCCGTCGGGCGTGAAGCGTTCTTTGAAGTGGCAACGATTGCTTACGCGCTGAGGGGCTGCCCTGCATCTTCCTCGCGGATGCGATCGCGCGAGTGTGGCAACGGGACCTCGCATCGGCGACGAACGGCGATCAACTCGGCCACGATGGCGATGGCAATCTCCTCCGGAGTCACGGCGCCGATCTCAAGACCTATGGGGGCAAAGACGCGCTTCAGACTCTCGGCGGCAACTCCTTGTGCTTCCAACTGCTCATAGACCGCCAGCACTTTGCGGCCCGATCCGATCATGCCGATGTAATGCGCAGGAGTATCGAGAGCCCAGCGAAGGACCTGCATGTCATTGCGGTGCCCGCGGGTAACGATCACAATGTAGGAACTGTCACTGGGCTCCAATCCAGACATGATCTCATCCATTTCACCTGCATGCGTTTCACGGGCGTCCGGGAAACGCTCGTGATTGGCGTAGAGCTCGCGATCGTCGCACACGATGGTCTCAAATCCGGCCAACGTGGCGATCTTATGAACGTTCTGCCCGATGTGACCGCCGCCGAAGATATAAAGCCGGGGCGATGGGATGACCGGCTCGATGAAGACCTGCAGCGAGCCTCCACACACGAGGCCAGTGTCATCGTCAGGCCGCTGATCGAGGTTGAAATTGAATGTCTTGGGCTTCTCGTCGCGCATCACGTCCATTGCTCCCTTGCGAACATCAGACTCTACACAACCGCCGCCGACGGTTCCCAGAATTGAGCCGTCTTCGCGGACGAGCATCTTGGCGGCTACCACCGAAGGGATGGAACCGCGCACGTTGACGATCGTGGCCAGCGCCGCGCGCTTTCCCTCGCGCTTGAGTCTGGCGACTTCTTCAAAAATATCCATGACATTCCCTCTGGTTCCAAGAGCAAGCAGCATGGGCTCAAAGCCTGCTACATTGAGCTGACAATTTCTACCGGCTTGCCGACTCCTGCATGTTCCAATAGTACGGCGAATCCTTACGAAGGCGTTGCACAGCATCAGGCAGAACTGAGATCAGGTGCTCAACGTCCTCGGCGGTATTCAGTTTTCCGAGGCTGAAGCGCAGGCTCGAACGGGATTGTTCGCCGGTGAGCCCCATGGCCATCAGCACGCTCGATGGGTCCGTCTCTCCTGCGGCGCACGCCGCTCCGCGCGAGGCTACCACGCCTAGCTCGTCCAGAGCCAGAACTAGAGCGTCCCCGCCTACGTGTTCGAATAGAATGTTCGCGGTGTTTGGCACGCGAGGCACGTCGCTTCCGTTCATGCGTGTATCAGGCACAAGGCTTGCCACGGATTTCTCAAGCTGATCGCGCAACGCTTTCAACCTTTCAACCGAGCCGTCGCTGAATCCCGCGCAAGCGATTTCGCTGGCCTTTCCCAGCCCGGCGATACCGGCCACGTTTTCAGTTCCCGGGCGGCGACTTCTCTCCTGGTGTCCCCCGTGCAACTGTGGGCGCAATGGAGTGCCTCGACGAACAAAGAGTGCGCCAGCGCCTTGCGGGCCATGCATCTTATGTGCGGAGATGGTAAGCAGATCGCAGCCAATGGCATTCACCGAGATGGGAACTTTACCTGCTGCTTGCACAGCGTCCGTGTGGAACCACACGTCCGCTTCCGACGCGATTCTGCCGATCTCCTCGACTGGCTGTAAAACGCCGGTTTCGTTATTGGCCATCATGACGGAGATCAGACGCGTGTTCTCTCGCAGCGCACGACGCACGCTGTCCGGCTCCACCTGTCCATGGCCGTTGACAGGGATCCTGGTAACCTCGCATCCGAGATGTTCCAGCCAGGTGCACGTGCTAAGGATCGCGCTATGTTCAATTGCGGAAACAATGATGTGGTCACCGGGGCTCATCATTCCCTTGAGCGCAAGGTTATCGCCTTCGGTGCCGCTACTGGTGAAGACGACCTCAGTGGGGAGACACTGTAGCAACGCGGCGACCCTTTGCCGTGCCAGTTTCATGATCCCGAGGGCGCGGCGGCCGCAGCGATGGATGGAGGACGGATTGCCGAAACATTCAGTGAAGCAGGGAATCATCTCCTCCAGAACTTCCGGCAATACTTGGGTGGTGCTGTTGTTGTCGAAATAAGAATTGTGCATATTAGTAGACTTCCTGTTTCTGCAAGGCCGGCAAGTTCCCGGTCGAGGGGATTTCCGCAATCGTCCGTCCGGCCGGCGGAATGAAATTCAGAAGTCTTAAGCGAGATTGCGCTCCTGAAAAGTCGATGATGTTCAGGCAGCCGTAATCCTGGCCGATAGAGCGAAGCTTGGCAACCGGAATGCCGAGAACATCGCAGAGGATGAGCCGGTTTACACCCGCGTGACCGACCAGAAGGATGTTACCTTGCGCGTGATCCAGCACTCCGTGCATCGCGTCCAACACACGCGCGCGGCAATCGGCAAAGCTCTCTCCGCCGGGCGGGCGCCAGTTCTCGATATCTCGGCCGCGAGCAGCGTACTCCGCGGGGAATCGCTGCATTATTTCACTGTGGGTGCATCCCTCCCATGCGCCGAGGCCGATCTCGCGAAGCGCCGGAAGTGACTCCATCGAATGGGCGAGATGGCCTGCGATGATTCTGCACGTGCACTGCGTGCGCGAAAGGTCGCTCGAAAGAATGCGATTGAAGCGCACTGGTTGAAGCCATTTGCACAGCGCCCGCGCCTGTTCGACACCCTCCTCGCTAAGAGGCACATCGATCTGGCCGATGTAGGACTTTGGTGCGAGCGGCCCGATGGAGCCATGGCGGACAAGATAGAGAACGGTTGCACTCATTGGCCTGCACGCACCTCGATCCTTCGTTTTGCCCCCGTCACCGGGAAAGGCATGCCTGCGAAAGCGACTTCGATTTGCAACTCGCCGTGTGTAAAGCCATCGCGAGTGGCCGGTAGCGTGCGAAGGGCGTCCAGCACCATTGCGTTGAAATGGAGATCGTCAACTTCCGGAGCGTAGACGGTCAGTTCCAGGCGCGCGCGGGCACCTTGAAAGAAGACTGCAGAAAAGTCCAGCAATCCGGGGACCGCGAAGAGAGCGTCGTCAAGCATTGAGATATTGATGCAGCTGCTTGTTCCTACGCAAATCGATGCGTCAACTCTGCCGTGTACTTGCTCGAGCCGCTTGAGAATGGTGCCGCACGCGCATGGTCCGGGCACGAAGCGCGAAATATCGCCGGTGCGGTATCGGATAAGTGGCATACCGGTGCGATTCAGAGTCGTGAAGACGACCTCACCGACCTCACCGTCTGGCAACGGCTCGCCGGTTTCGGGGTTGACAATTTCAAAGTAGAAGTCGGCCTCGCGCAGGTGGTACCCCATGTGTGCTTCGCAATCGATGCCTCCGCCGAGACCCATCTCGGTCATGCCGTAATGTTCAAATATCTCGGCTTCTGACCTGCGCCGTAACGTGCGCACAAGACCTGCGGGCACATGATCGCTGCACAGAACGATGGAGCGCAACCGGCGCATCGCGCTCTTTGCGTGTGCGCTGTCGAACATGGCAAGCGCAAGCATCTGGACGGGCAGTGCAATGATGCATGTCGCCTTTTCGTGATCCATGCGCGCGAGCGTTTGGGCTGGATCGATGGAAAGCCCGTGGAGGATCGGGATGACTCCGGCGCGTGCGACGCCAGTGGCCAGTTGATAACCAACGCTGCCCTCGCGTTCACCGGGAAGAGCGATCATCATGCGGTCGCCTGGCGCTGCCACTGTGGCGACAGCGTTTGCGAAGAAATCTAAAGCAAGTTCCTGGTCTGCGGGCGTAAAGAAAATACGCTTCGGTGCGCCGCTTGTTCCGCTGGATTGCAGAGTCACCACGCGGCTGATCTCGCCCTGCGAAACGCACAGGAATCCGGGCGTGTTTTCTGCAAGGTCCGCTGCGCTGGTTAATGGAAGCTGCGAAATATCTTCGAGGCAACGGGGAAAGCCATCGGGCAGTGCGGCCAGGCGCTGCGCATAAAACGAACTGTGACTCCGCGCCCATGTCGAGGTCTCCCTGATCGCTTTCAACTGGTGCTGTGCTATCAGTTCGCGCGTCAGCGACGTCTCCCGGACCGCGAGATTCCTGGTGATCCAGCTTTCGAGCGGAGATTTTGTGAGGCATGGCCCGACTGTGCTCATGGCGCCGCTCCTACAGCCACGCTCTTGGCGGACTTGGTGCGATACAGCGTCTGCCCCTGCACTCCGGTCAGGTTATATGCGCACAGGGGTACGAGCTTTTGCGCAGGGCTCAACACGTGAAGGAAGCACTCGCGGAGACGCTCTAGATCAAGGTTCCAGGCATCCTGAAACGCCATGCCGGAGACACAGAAGGACTGTTTCTCTTCCGCCAAAAAGGCATCCAGGCTGCTCACGTTGATGCCATCCTGCACCTCGCTCTGCTGCGGCTCAAAAGCAGAGCCGGCGGGAAAGGACCAGTGCTGCGCCACAAACTGCTGTGCGCGCCGTGCGCCGTTGCCCTGTTCTGCTTTGGCCCCCCCCAGGTGCACAAGGTTAGAAACCGGACCCGGACCGCAACACGCCACGGCAGCAGGCAGCGTAGCGGGCACGACTCTGCCACCGGGGTGAAGCCAGAACTTTCCGTGGAACGAGCAATAGGGGTTCTCACCCGACGCGGGATAGAAATTGCCTGTCGTGAACTGGCCTTCCGTCTGCTGTTCGATGAGCCGAAGCACCTCGGGAATTGTGATGCGATCGGCATCCTTCGGCGGAGCCGGGTAGCGCCCGAAATAGCTGACGGGCTGAAAATGAACGGCGCGAACCACCGGCGCGTGCGTGATGGCCGTGCGCAGAATGTCTCCGATCTGGTCCGTGTTCACACCCGGAATCAGTGTGGGTACCAGCACAACTCCCAGTTCCTGTTTACCGCAGTTCTGAATCGCAGTGAGCTTAACCTCCAGCAACGGGTGGCCACGGATGATTTTGAAGACGTCGTCCGTCAGTCCGTCGAATTGCAGAAACACGCAGCTCAGCCCAGCCGCTTTCAATTCTTCCGCGTACTCCGCTTCGAGCGAGAGCCGCATGCCATTCGTGTTGAGCTGGATATAACTGAAGCCGAGAGCGCGAATTCTCCTGATCACTTCCGGTAGATCACGACGCACGGTGGGCTCTCCGCCGGAGAGGTGAATGCCCACGGGGCCGCTGGAGGCCAGTAGTGCGCGGCACCAGCCTTCGATTTCGTCCAGGCTTGGATCGGAGGTTGTCGATGAGTTGGCAGATGCAAAACATACAGGACAAGCCAAGTTGCATCGTGCGGTTACATCCAGTACCACGCAGCACGTATGCTGGCGATGATCCGGGCACAGGCCGCAGTCATAAGGGCATCCTTTTTCAACTGCGGAGCCGCAGATCACCGGCCGCGAAGCAGTGCGATGGCCGGCGCCCCACGATGCATACGATGCGAGTCCGCGCCAGATGACCGTCTTGAAGACGCCATGTTCGGGACATACCTTGCGAAGGTAGACAGCATCTTCTTCGGCGACGCGCTCGGCTGAAATTCGTTGCAGGCACACCGGGCACAGGCTTTCGGTCACACCGAGTGTTATGCCTGATTCGACTTGAAAGCCGCTCTTCATGCCGTCCCCACTTCATGTGCGCGCAGATTGTCAGCTAAGCGGGCATTCGAACAGGTGCAATCGCTGACAATGCATCCTAGGGTTGTTCCCAGCCGGAATTCCACCTCGCGGGCTACTCTCTTGGCGTTCTGCATTCGCATTCGAGCAGCTTCCAGCGCAGCAGGGTCCTTGCTGAATCGCTTGAATGTAGGGGTGAAGCGCTCTTTGAGCGTAACCACCTCTTCACCGCAAACAAGTTTGTCGGCGAGATAGACGATTGCCTTTTCGTCGATGCTGAAAAATCTGCCGAGGTCAGTGTGTGCGGCCACGACTTCAGCAACCCGATGGAAGTCCATCCGGCGCAGCATCGACGCACCTGCGGCCGCGTGGTGCGGCTGCCCCTTGGCCAGATCGTGAAGCAGCGCTCCGGCCAGCACTAGTTGCAGATTCAGCTCAAGTCCCCTGCGCAACAGTGCTGCTGCCATGTGGCCGGCGATCTCCGCCACCTTGCGCGAGTGACGCATGACTCGCGCCTCCACATGAAGTCCGGCAAGAATCGCTTCGCACTCGGCATTGGTCGGAATGTCGCGGCGCGCAGCGAGAGCTGTCAAAGCATCGTAGTCGTCTTGCGTGTCCATATCGAGGTGGATGGCCTCATCTGCTACCGGCACTTCAACGGCTTCGCTTTCGTGACTCGCGAGGAGAGCAGAGAGCGGAGCCTGTGCGCCTTCATGCGCAGCTTCGTCAAGGATGTTTCTTCCTATCAGCGGTGGGTGTCCGCGATGCCCATCGAATACGGGATAGACAATGGAGGCGCGGCGCACAGCCCAGGCTGTCGCAAGTTGACGTACAGTGCTGGCCCGCACCAGAGGAATGTCGGCCGGCAACACGAATGCAGCTTCAACCCAGCGGGGCACTGCGCGGCTACCCGTGACGATCGACGAGTACATCCCGCGCTTGAATTCGAGATTGATGGCGCACCGAGCGCCACATTGCTTTGCCAACGGCTGCAACTCGTCGGCCCTGTAGCCCAACACGGCAATCACTTCTTCGATGCCCGCGGTGCGAAAGACATCGATGCAGCGCTCAAAGGCCGAGGCGCCACCGAGAGGCAGCAATGGCTTGAACTCCACCATGCGCGAGGAACAGCCCGCAGCCAGGACAATCGCCGCGAGCCGATTCGCGCTAAAGTCATTCCGGTCGGGTTGTATTGCTGAACGCATAATTGTTCTCAGCCAATATCTCCTTCAGTTTCTCCAGGCTCTCGGCCACAATCGCGGGGCAGCGTGGCATCCGGTTACGCATATCATCTTGCACAATTCCAGCGCAGTCAGTGCTGCCGTAGCGGGCCGTATACTCGGCCTCGAACCACTCAACGAAACGGCTCAGCATTGCTTGCAGGCGCTCATCGGCATTGCGTTCGGCGGAGTCCTTTCCTGCGTAAAGTCCGAGAACGCAACAGCCGCCGGTCAACGCGCCGCAGGTCTTTCCGCACCCCATGCCGCCGGTCAGACCCGTCATGGCGCTCACCAGACCGGGATTCTCCTTGCCCTGCGCCTCAAGCGCAAGTTGCACCAGGATCTGGCTGCACTGGAAGCCCTGCATGGCAAGGTCCATTACGCGAAAAGCATCATCGTTCATCGTTCTATCCACCCTCCTGCGGGTTTCGCCGATTGCGCGTCGCGACCATCAGAAAATATCCGGCACGCGCCGCCCGCATCGCAGTTCTAATTGTTTCTGCGGAGTCATTCCCTTCGCAATTCCACAGCTGTTCGAGTGAGCCGTGCTCCAGAATGAATCGGGCCGTGCACTCGCGCAAAGCCTGCGAGTGATCTTCCCACAAATCGACAGTGAATCCCTGCGCAACCAGGCGCGCCTCGAACTCGTTGCGCGCAATCATGCCGGCAACGCAGGAACTCTTGAGCGCGCGGACCTGGGCGACTGCCTCGGGCTGGCGTGCGTATAGGTCGCTGATCATAAGCCGGCCTCCGTTGGCGAGCACGCGGGCACATTCCGCCAGAACGCGATCCTGGTTCGAGATAATCGACACGCTGCACTCCGCCAGAACGCCGTCTACAGAGCAGTCAGGAAACGGCAGATCTTCGGCGCTCGCGACGATGTGCGCATACGAGGCAAGGCCATGCACTGCTTGTTTGTCGCTGCCAATTTTGCAGTCGATACCGACCGCATCGATTCCCAGCGTGCGCAGGTACAACACGCTCTGACCGGCGCCGCAACCGAGGTCAAGGATCGTGGCGCCTGCACCAAGGCTTGCCAGTGCAACCGCACGCGCGGTCAACTCCAGCCCTCCCGGCCGGAACAGACGGTCATCCTCTCGCGTGATTTTGCCGGTGGCGTACGCTGACTGTTCGCGGGCAGAGCAAAGTGAGCTCATTTGTCCTCCAGTGCCTGCTCCACTTGCAGCATTTTTCCGGTTGCCAGAGATTCCGGCACAAGGATCTTGCCGCAGCCAGGGCACCTCCACAATTCGATGGGGAACTCGCTGCCCAAGTACGATGCGGTCACCTTGCCCAGCACCAACGGTACCTTGCACTTTCCGCACATCAGCGGAGATGCCGGAGGCGGTCCTGCTTGCGCGCTCATGTCAGCGCACCTCCATACGATGGGAGTATGCGTTGTACACCTCGAACGCAGTTCCCTGTGCAGAATATTCAACCCAATACGTCACGCAGGTGGAACGGAGCGACGCAAGTGATCGGCCCGTGGCGGGGTTCTCGATCTTGTCGCCTGTCTGTTCCGCCTGTTCGATTGTCCGGCGTACATCTTCCAGCAGGATCATGCGCTTTTCGAGGAGTTTCAGAACTTCCTCGGAGATGTGTAATTCGATTGATGGTTGCATGGTGAATTTCTGCTCTCCCCACACGTCGCATAAGAGCTGCGTCTTGAGGCGCGCGCGGTTCTCCCGGCGTTGTGAAAAGCCGGGATCGGGCCGCGCAGCCGGGTCTGGAGTTTCACGCCCCGAGTGTCCGTTCGCGAAGACGAGGTCGAGGATATGAATCGCACGCTTGCCCTGATGCGCGAAACGGTCGCGGCACATGGCGCAATACGTCACGAAATCCGCATCGCTTTGGGCTGCCCGGTGCGTTACCGTCTTGTCGGCAAGCGCGGGGTTGGCAAACAATTGCAGGCCTCCGTAACCACAGCAAGTTGTCTGGCCCGGCGCGTTTAGTTCAACAGTCTTGATGCCCAGTTTCCCGAGCAGAGCGCGAGCACCGCCTTCCACCTCGCTGACGCCGCGCGTCGAGCACGGGTCATGGATGGCCAGGCTTCGCGAAGCTGGCTCTGGCCGGGTGCTGGAAGACAGCGCAGATGAAAGATGCGGCCAGAGCGGTTCAACCGGAATGTGCGGAAGATGATCCTTGAGGGTCTTGAAGCACGAGGAACACGCAGTGATCAGGCGCGGCGCTCCCAGCGAAGACCATGCGCCTTGAAGTGCGCGCAGCGCCTCCTGAAACTTCTCTTCATTGCCAGCCCAGCGCGCAGGTGCGCCGCAGCAAGCGAGAATCAGGCCTACGCCGCCGGGCAGCGTGTCGCGCAAATGCTCATAGCAGCGGGCGACATGTCCAGGAGACGAGGCCGAAAGCTGGCAGCCGGGAAGAAATGCAGTTTCGCTGGATTGAAAACCGGGCTGATGGCGAGCGAGGGTGAAGGCATCGCTTTGGCTGAAGTCCATGTCGCGCAGTGCGAAGTCGTGCGCGGAAGGCGGCATTTTACCAGTCCGCACCATGCTTTGGCGTGCATCCAGAATCACATCGGCCATGCTGAAAGTTTCAGGGCAGACTGCCGTGCAAAGACCGCACATGGCACAGGAATTGATCATGCGATTCGCCTTGCGCACGCCCATCACAATGCATTCGTTGTTGTAAATCTGGCGCACGTAGCGCTTGGGGTAGGCGCCGTATTCCTCAAGGTACGCGCACACTTTGACGCATTCGAGACACTGGCAGGGAATGCATCGAGCGGCTTCCTGCTGTGCCTCTTGTTCTGTATAACCGCTTGCGCCGGCCGCGGCGGCAGTCGCCTGCGAGGCGGCGAGCCCCGTGGTATTCACATAAAGCCGCGACGGATACGCGCCCTGGTTGTCACGATTGGCGGAGAGCGATGCGCCCTGGAGGAATCGATCGATCGTAACTACCGCATAGTTCCCGTCAGCCAGAGAAGCAATCGGCGAATACGGCGCAGGTGCATGGCGGTGCGCGCCACCGGCAAAGACCTTGGGCTGGCTGGTCGCCAGCGTGAGCGGATCGATCCGGATGTTTCCCTGAGCGGTTCGCGCCAACCCCAGGGAGTCTTCGCCAAGCGCGTCCGGTCCGGGCGCGAGATACAGAGCGTCGAAATCCCGCGCGAGCGCGTCGAGGCTAGATAGACCTGCATGGCGAGTGATGAGCATCTCACACCTCACCTCGACCCCCAGGCGCTTGAGAACCGACAGATCGGAGTCAATGACGCGAGCGGGCAGGATGCCTTCGCCCATGCAACGCAGCCGGTCCAGCAACCTTGGGCGGGCTTCAAATACAGTCACCGCATATCCGCGGGCTGACAGGCCCACAGCAGCGGAAACCCCGCTCAATCCGCCGCCGACAATAGCCACCTTCTGGCCCTTCATCGTGAAAGGACGCGCCGTTGGTGCTGGCAAGCCGTACTCAGCGCACGCCCGCTCCAGCCGCCCGATCTCAATGGAATCGCCGGACTCAGAGCGCCTGCATTGCGTCTGGCATGGATGGTCGCAGATGTGCGCGAGGATCAGAGGAAGAGAGACTGCGTTCGCGAGGACTGCGAGACCGCCCTTAAAGTCACCGTGTGCTACGCACTCAACCAGCTTGCGCGCATCCACATGAACGGGACAGGCCGCAGTGCAGGCGGGCGCCTGCTCCTGAATGCATTGCGTCTCCCATCGCCGAACTTGTTCCCGATCCATGATGCGATCTCCCGGCGTACAAGCGATTCAGCGATGTCTCCAGCTTGAAGAGAGCGTCTTTGCACTATGTTCCGCCAAAGCCGGGATAGGAAGAACGGCACATCGAGAGGCTCTCAGCACAGCGTAGTCACTGCCGAGCGGCTTCACATCCTGCAATCGCCCCGCAGAAAGCTGCGGTTGCAGTTACGTTTGGAACGCCGGAACGAAACCATAGCTTCGCTCCGGCGGTTGGCACTGCGCACAGAAGCTTATGCATGCGCAACTTGTTGCTGTTCGGCCTGCGCATCCAGCGCAGCCTTTACAATCTTCGGCAACGCGGGCACCCTCAGGATGCGCACGCCACAGGCGTTGTAAATGGCGTTCAGAATGGCAGGGTGAGGAGCCGTCAGCGGAGCTTCACCCACACCCGCGGCTCCGAATGGACCGAGCTCACGAGGGGTCTCCTGGAAGATGATCTCGATGTCGTCGGGAATGTCGCTGATGTACGGTAACCCACAGGCTTTTAAGCTGGTGTGGACTTTCGGGTCCTCGAAGTCTTCACTGAGGGCCAGTCCGACGCCTTGTGCCAGGCCGCCGTAAATCTGGCCTTCCACAGTGGAGCGATTGATGATGGTGCCCACATCGACCACCGTGGTGAACTTAACCACGCGGACCTTGCCCGTCTCGCGGTTGACTTCGACCTCGGGCATGAAGAGTTCGTACATGTATACCGGGAAGGGATTGCCCTGGCCGGTTTCCGCGTCACAGGCCGTGCAGTCGGAGGCCACCCACTTGCCGTCGTAGCGAAGCGCGATCTTCTCCGCAAGCATCTGGTCATAGGTGCGATATGTGCCGTCGGGCTTGCGCATCGCGTTCAGCAGCATCTCGCAACTCACGCGCGTCGCATTTCCGGTGAACACGTTGGAGCGGCTTCCACCCGATGGGCCGCTGTTCGGCAGCAGGGTGTCGTTCATCTCCAGTTTGATCTGCTCCGGAGCGATCCCCAGCGGACGCAGCGTCTCGTGGGCAATCGTCAGCGCTCCCAGGTCTCCGCCCTGGCCATGATCCTGCCAGCAGTTGAAGAGCGTAACGCCTGTCCTGGTCAGTTCCACCGAGGCCTCTGAGCCGTCCGGTCCGTCCAGACCGCAGCCGTACACCCCCAGCGCCAGGCCGACGCCCCGCGGCTTCTGCGGCGTGGACAACTCCTTGCAGCGCTTCTTGGCTTCTTCGTACTTTGGACGAAGCGCATCGAACATCCCCTCCAGGCAGTACACGTCAGGGATCTGTCCAGTCGGAGTGGTGGCCGGTGCGCGATAAAGATTGCGATAGCGCAGGTCGAACGGGTCGATACCCATCTTCTCCGCAAGCATGTCGATCGCAGTTTCCGAGGCGAGAAGCGCCTGGGGCGAGCCATACGCGCGAAACGCCGATCCCCACGCATGATTTGTACACACGGTCTTGCCCAACCCGCGGATATGCGGAATGTCGTAGCCCGCGCCGGTAAACTGCGCCTGCCGCACGGTCAGCAGATCACCGAACTCCGAATACGGGCCGTGGTCGATCCACCAGTTCGTCTCCATCGCAACCAGCTTGCCGTCCTTGTCGGCGCCTAGCTTGATCTTCACGTCGCCCGGAGACCGCTTGCCCGTGTAGGTGATGTTCTGGTATTGGTCGTACACCAGCGAAACCGGCCGCCCCGTCGCCATGCAGGCGACGCCCAGCAACGCTTCCATTGTCGGCGAGAACTTGTAGCCGAATGTGCCGCCCGCTCCGTTTTGAATCAGCCGGAGTTTTTCCGGTTCGATGCCGATGCCGGGGCCGATCATCGCCGCATGCAGGTGCAGGCCGATGCTCTTTGACTGAATCGTCAGCCGACCATTGTCCTCAAAGTACGCGCAGCCGCAGTCGGGCTCCAGGTGCAGGTGAGGTTGCCTGCTGCAGTAGGTCTCGGTCTCCACGACGTACTCCGCCGCGGCCATCAAGGGCTTGGTGTCCTCGCCCTTCTTCACGCCTTGCTCGTAGTACACATTGGGAACGCCGGGATGAATCTCGATTGCATCGGGCGCCATCGCTGCCTCGCCGCTCATGTAGGCTGGCAGGATTTCGAGGTCCAGCTTCACCTTCTTTGCCGCCGCACGGGCATGCTCTTCCGTGTCCGCACAAACAATCGCAACTGCGTCGCCAAACTGGAAGATTTTGTCCTTGCAGAGAATCGGACGATCCCATCCGTCGCCCTTGTTGGTCGGGAAGGTGATCAGGCCGGTGATGGCATTCCTGCCTTTCACGTCCTTCCAGGTCACAACCTTCGCCACGCCGCGCATGGTCTCCGCTTCGGTCGTATCGATGCCTTTGATGTTTGCGTGCGACACCTCCGCCTGCACCAGCGCCAGCCGCAGTGTGTCGGGAGGCATGTGCAACGCAACGTCTGCGCCGAAATCCCACGTGCCCGTCACCTTCGCCATGGCCGACGGCCGGCGGTACGTAGACCCCAGGATCGAGCCATTGTCGGCCGGCTCAAACAGCAGGTCGTCCTTCTTCTTTTCCCCGCGCACTACCTCGGCCGCTTCCATCACCGCGTCTACCAGCGGCTTGTAGCCCGTGCAGCGACATGCGTTTCTGTGAATGTCAAACCACTTCCTTACGTCTTCGCGGCTCGGCGAAGTGTTCTTATCGAGCAACACCTTGGCCGACATCAGGAAGCCGGGTGTGCAAATGCCGCACTGCGCGCCGCCGTGCGCCATCCAAGCCACCTGCAGCGGGTGCAGGTTATCGGGAGTGCCCAGCCCCTCAATCGTGGTGATCCTGGCGCCCTGTTTTACCTTTTCGACCGGCGTGAGACAGGCGCGGATCGCTTTTCCGTCAATAATGACCGTACAGGTTCCGCATTGCCCTTCGCTGCAGCAGACCTTGCAGCCTGTAAGCAGCAACTGATCACGCAAGACGTCGGCGAGGCTCTTTTTCGGATCGACGACCAAAGAACGATCCACGCCGTTTACATTCAGAGTTCGTTTCTCCATGACTTCCTCAACTCCCCTTCTTCATAAGAATGATCATGCTGCTTCTTAGAGAGCAGCCCCGCTCTGCCTCACTTGTACTCCGCGTTCGGCGGCGGGGATGAATTACCGATAAGAGCGCGTAAGCGACTGCCTCGTCATCTTGCTTTGATCTTGCGGGTCGCGCTGTGAAAGTGGATTACGTCACGCGCTGCAGTCTATTGAAGCCATGAATTAGCCCATCGGATGTGATTGGCGTCACATCTGACGAGGCAATCCCGGTGTTTAAGGTATGTGAGGCGGTGTCGCGGGCAGGGTTTGAAAGTGGCGCATCGGCCCGCACGATCCTGATCTCACGCGCAACTGAAGCACGCAGCTGATGCAAATCCGGGCCGCATCGTCCACATCGAGAATGGTAGCCATGTCACGCGCATTCGTAATCAACGATCGATGCATCAAGGACATGCGCTGCGTCACTGCCTGCCTGCGGAAGGCGATCCACCCCACCCTCGACGACCCTCGCTATGTCGATGCGGCGCAGCTCCATATCAACCCGAAGAGATGCATCAGCTGCGGTTCCTGCGTGACAGCGTGCCTGAACGGCGCCATCTTAGCGCCTGAGGATTTTCCCACACAATTCCCGCATCTTGCTGAAGTCAACGCGGACTGGTACAGAGGGTAGCAATGGCGGCAGCAAGCGGCATTTCGATCTTGCTCATCTACACGCATGCCGCGGAGGTTGGCGATTCGCTCACTCTATCCCGTTTGCGTCTGCTGCGTCTCTCCATCACGGGTTTGTGCAATTTTCGCTGCCGTTACTGTATGCCAGCCGGCGGCATGCCCCGCATTGCCTTCTTCCTCTGGAGCGTTTGGTAGGCCTGGTTCGCTGGCTCACCTCGCATAACTGCATCGAACGCGTGAGGCTCACCGGCGGGGAACCGCTGGCGCGTCGAGGAATGGAAGACGTCATCGCGGCCTTGGCGGCCATTCCGGCGATACGAGAAGTCTCTCTGACCACTAACGGCTCGCTGCTTCCCCGCGTGGCGTGGAAGCTGAAGGCAGTGGGGCTGAGCCGCGTCAACATCTCTCTCGATTCTCTTGACGAAGAACGATTCGCGGTCATCACGCGCGGTGGAAGCCTGCAGCGCACACATGACGGGATTCAGGCGGAACAGCAGGCCGGGCTTACGCCCATCCGGCTCAATACCGTTCTGCAGCGCTCGACATGGCAGCTCGAAGTGCCGCGCCTGTTAGACTACGCCGCCGCCACCGGATTCGAAATCCGCTTTATCGAACTAATGCGCACCGGCACCGAACGGGTCTGGTGCGACTCCGAATTTGTCTCCGTCGACGAGGTCTGCAGAGGATTGAATGCGGAGATTCTTCCCATCATGGATCAGCTCAGTTCTTCCGCGCGAAGAACGCACGTCAACTGGCGCGGCTCCCGCCTGACGGTTGGCTGGATTTCGCCGCGCTCCCATCCTTTCTGCAATCTCTGCGAGCGCCTTCGCATGGATGCCCGGGGTCGGATGCGCCGCTGCCTGATGAATTCATGCATGCTCGATCTTCACCATCTGCTGCACACCTCGGACGCCCCGGCCGCATGGCGAGAGTTTCAATCCTATCTCGCAAGCAAAGTGCCGCCGAGCGCCATGGATAGCACCTTTGCGATGAGTCAGATCGGAGGATGAGGCTCCCCTCGGCGTGCGAAGGGCCTGCGGTTCTACGATTAGGCTTCTACGATTGAAGCTCTACGATCCCGAAAGACGCCGGTAGAGTGTGCTGCGGTGTAAGCCAAGCTGGCGCGCCGCTGCGGTCATGTTTCCGCTGTGCTCGTCGATCGCTTTACGCAGCAGTTCATCGGTCAGCACTGACAGCTTTCCTGATTGTTCCGTCTGCATTAACGTCGCAATGTCCTGCGGCAGGCTATCGGTATCGATCCAGCTTCCGTCTTCAGCCAGCGCCACAAGCGTGCGCAGCAGGTTCGACAACTCCCGCAGATTTCCTGGCCAGCGATAGTCCAGCAGTATTTGCCGCGCGGCTGCGGTCAGTCTAATCTCCCGTTCTTCCGCCCCGAGACTCTTCAGCAGCGCATCCAGAATGCCCGGAAGGTTCCGCCGCTTCCGCAACGGCGGCAGATACAAGACCATGTGGCGCAGCCGATAGTACAAATCGGCGCGGAATTTTCCCTCTACCACTGCGGCCTGCAGGTCGCGATGCGTCGCCGCTATCAGCCTGAAGTCGACGCGCACCGAGCGGCTGCATCCCAGGGGAGTTACTTCGCCATCCTGCAGCACGCGCAACAGTTGCGCCTGCAGAGCCAACGGCATATCCCCAATCTCGTCCAGAAACAGGGTGCCGCCATCTGCGCGCCGGATGTATCCCGGGTTGCCCTTGCGTCTTGCGCCCGTAAACGCGCCGTCTTCATACCCAAAAAGCTCTGCTTCCTGCAATCCCTCGGGAATCGCCGCGCAGTTCACCGGCACCAGGGGAGCAGAAGCGCGCGAAGAATGCCGATGGATCGCGCGCACCAGCACTTCTTTTCCCGTGCCCGTCTCGCCCTGCAGCAAGATCGGAACGCTGGCTTCAAATGCGCGTCGCGCTTTGTTCAGCATCTGGATCGTATCGGAATCCCAGATGCCGTCGTCCCGCACAACAACTTCCGGGGAGGTGCACTCCGCATCGCCAGGAATCGATACCTGAACGGGCTGCGCCTTTTGAACGTTCCCGTAAAACATCCCCGAATGGTTGCGCGGATAGAGTTCGACTTTCCCGAATGTGGGCTGGTTGCGGAAAATCTCGCTCCAGCTGATCCTGTTGATCGCCTTGGGATCCAGACCAAGCAGCCGCAACGCGGCGGGATTGGCCCCTGCGAGGATTCCATCTCTGAATGCCAGCAGGCCTTCATGCGCCGTTCCCAGCCAATTGGGGTGCGGATGAAATGCGGCCAGCAGATCATGCGCGCAATTCCGGCTCAACCATGCGCGCTCTATGCGCGCCGAGGCTAGTTGCACCAGCATCGACGCGTGCATGGGCGGTTGTCTCACATCGCCTGAAATATCAAGTATCCCCGCCACCTCTCCGGTGGGGCTCATCACTGGAATCGCGGTGCAGATCAGAAAGCGGTTTTCATCAAGGAAGTGCTGGTCGCCGACGATCTGGACAAGCCGTTGTTCCTCCAGCGCGGTCCCGATCGCGTTCGTGCCTTCCCTCGTCTCGCTCCAGGTGGCGCCGGGTCGAAGCGATACGCGTTGCGCCTTCTCCATGAAGTCGCTGTCCCCGCAGCCATCCAGAATGGTTCCATCGGGATCGGCAAGCAGCACCACTCCGTCTGCCCCCGTAATCGCGCGCCGCAAAACGCTCAGTTCGTTCTCTGCAAGTTGAACGAGAATTCCGTGTTGCGCCTTGCGCCTTTTCAGCTCGCTTTTTGCCAGCAAATCTAGGTTGGGCGAACTCGGGCGCCCCAGACCATGTCCCCCGCAGCGCCCCCCCGATCCCGCAAGCGGCGACAGGCATGGCGGAGCCGCAGACCGGTCTGCGGACAACAGCAACGACGCGGTTTCCCCGTTCTCTTCTTCCCACTTGTTTCGGAACGAGCATGACTTTAACTGCGGCATAACGCGCAGATTCTAGCACCGCTCAATAACGTTTGTCGCAGAATATCCAGCGTCAGCGCGCTAAAAAGTGTTGCGCGCGCGTCGCGGCACCGTCGCAAAATGCGACGGTTGCAGTGAATATTTGCTTCGCGCAGGTTGCAATTTCTTTCGCCCCCGCCAACCCGGCAAACGATTCTAAGCCACGGCACGATCGCAAGATACACGTCTTTTGCCGCGACTCTCCTGCGCTCTGCGCAGAGAATGGCCCCGAAATTGCCAAGTTACCCGCAGGAAAAATATTTGAGGCTTTAGGCGCAAAGGAGCGATTCGGATGCCCACATGGACAGCTCAATCATCACCGTTGCCTGAACTGACGGAGTCGATAACCTTCCGCGGCCGGTATGAAAACTACATCGGCGGCATGTGGGTGGCGCCTGTGGCGGGCATCTACTTTGATGACGTTACGCCCATTACCGGCGAGTCGTTCTGTCAGGTTCCTCGTTCCAGCGCCGAGGATATTGAACTCGCGCTCGACGCTGCCCACGCAGCAAAAGATGGATGGGCAAGAACCAGCATCACCCAGCGCTCGATCCTCCTGAATCAGATTGCCGACCGGATGGAGGAGAATCTCAGCACTCTGGCGCTGGCCGAAACCTGGGACAATGGCAAGCCCATTCGTGAAGCTATGGTTGCGGATATTCCCCTCGCGATCGATCACTTTCGTTATTGCGCCAGTTGCATTCGCGCGCAGGAGGGTGGCGCCGCGGAGATTGATCACGACACGGTGGTCTATCATTTTCCCGCGCCTCTCGGCGTAGTTGCCCAGATCATTCCCTGGAATTTTCCACTGCTTATGGCTGCCTGGAAACTTGCGCCAGCGCTCGCTACGGGCAATTGCGTCGTCCTCAAGCCATCCGAGCAGACCCCCGCCAGCATTCTCGTGTGGGCGGAGTTGGTAGGCGATCTGCTGCCGCCCGGCGTGCTTAATATCGTGAATGGCTTCGGCAGCGAAGCCGGCAAGTCGCTCGCTTGCAGCCCGCGCGTCGCCAAAATTGCCTTTACCGGTTCAACGGCCACGGGCCGCTTGATCCTGCAATACGCAAGCCAGAATATGACCCCGGTCACGCTCGAGCTTGGCGGCAAATCGCCCAACATTTTCTTTGAAGATGTCGCCGACAAAGACGATGACTTCTTCGATAAGGCGCTTGAAGGATTCACCATGTTCGCCCTGAATCAGGGTGAAATCTGTACCTGTCCAAGCCGCGCCCTCATTCAGGAAAGCATTTATGACCTCTTTATGGAGCGCGCTCTGCAGCGAGTCAGTGCCATACGGCAAGGCAGCCCGCTCGATCCCACCACGATGATAGGCGCGCAGATAACCAGCAGTCATCTGCAGAGCGTCCTCCGTTATATCGAGATCGGAAAGCAGGAAGGAGCAGAGTTGCTCATTGGCGGCGGGCGCGCAAACCTCCCCGGTGAATTGAACGGCGGCTTCTATGTTCAACCCACAGTCTTCCGCGGAGATAATCGGATGCGCATCTTCCAGGAGGAGATCCTCGGTCCTGTTGTCTCGGTCACCACTTTCAAAACTGAAGAAGAAGCCCTGGCCATTGCCAACGACACCCTCTATGGACTAGGTGCCGGCTTGTGGTCGCGCGATGCGAATCTTTGCTACCGCATGGGCCGCCGCATTCAGGCGGGCCGCGTTTGGACCAACTGTTACCACGCTTATCCTGCCCATGCTGCATTCGGGGGATACAAGCAATCCGGCATCGGCCGCGAAACGCACCGCATGATGCTCAACGACTATCAGCAGACCAAGAACCTGCTGGTGAGCTACAGCCCCAGAAAGCTGGGTTTCTTTTAGGTGCTGGTGTCTGACACGTCCCGCAGTTCGTCTGCGGTAGAAATTCCCACGCGGAAGACAGTGGGTCAAATGGAGAGAGGAGAGACCCTGGCTCCGCCGGGAAAGAAGTTCATATTCAGCAGTTTCGGGAGTGCGCATACCTTCCACTCGGTACTTTAGCTTTTCACCCTTGAACGATTGCGAGTGGGCCCTTTTGAGGGCTTGGCAATCATAAGACCTCCGCGCTTGCCGGAGAACATTTACGAGGAGAAAATCATGGCTCTTGCAGATCAGACTTTCGGATTCTTCATTCCCACCGTTTCGTTGATGGGCATCGGCTGCGCAAAAGACACCGGCGCGCAGGCCAAAGCGCTTGGCGCAAAGCACCTCCTCATCGTTACCGATGCGGGACTCAACAAGCTTGGCGTTGCCGACAAGATCAAGGATTACCTGGTCGCGGCCGGACTCAAGGCGACCATCTTTCCCGGCGCGGAGCCGAATCCGACCGACAAGAACGTGGCGGACGGGCTAAAGGTTTACAAGGATAATCAGTGCGACGGAATCGTTTCCCTCGGCGGCGGCAGTTCCCACGACTGCGGCAAGGGCATCGGCCTCGTGGCCTCCAACGGCGGCAACATCCGCGACTTCGAAGGCGTGGACAAGTCCACCAAAGCGATGCCTCCATTCCTCGCCATCAACACCACCGCGGGCACCGCGTCTGAAATGACCCGCTTTTGCATCATCACCAACACCGATACTCATGTGAAGATGGCCATTGTTGATTGGCGTGTCACTCCCAATATCGCCATCAACGATCCTCTGCTCATGGTTGGCATGCCCGCCTCTCTTACGGCCGCGACTGGCATGGATGCCTTGACCCATGCCATCGAGGCGTACGTATCCACGATCGCGACTCCTATCACCGACGCGTGCGCTCTGCAGGCCATCAAGCTGATTGCCAACTACCTTCGTCCGGCGGTCGCCAATGGAACCAATCTTGAGGCCCGCGACAAGATGGCCTACGCTGAGTACCTCGCCGGAATGGCTTTTAACAACGCCAGCCTGGGCTATGTGCACGCCATGGCGCATCAGTTGGGCGGTTTCTACAATCTCCCGCACGGCGTTTGCAACGCCATCCTGCTGCCTGAAGTCTGCGAATTCAACAAGATTGCCTGCCCGCAACGCTTTGCCGATATTGCCGTAGCGCTGGGGGAGAGCGTTGACGGGCTATCCGCGATCAACGCTGCCGACGTGGCCATCGCCGCCATCCGTAAGCTGTCAAGGGATGTGGGCATCCCCGCGAATCTGGCCGCGCTGGGCGTGAAGGAATGCGACTTCGAAGTGATGGGAAACAATGCGAAGAAGGACGCCTGCCAACTCACGAATCCGAGACTGGCAACGTTGCCACAGGTGATGGGTATCTTCAAGGCGGCACTCGGTGTAGTCGCCCCAAAGGTTCTGGCGCAGTCTGAATGGGACGCCCTCTCCGCTGCAGGAAATGGACAAGGTCACGGGAGTGCAGCCCTTCACGAACTCGACAACATTGCCGTGGACTTGGTGCCTGCAAATGCGGGCTAAATTGATGCGGTCATGACGCCGGACTTCGACGCGTAACCAGACTTGTCTCCTGAGCGGCGGCCCTGAGCCTGCCGCTCAGAGCCTTGAATGACGGAACCCTCCATGCCACTTGGCTGCTGGCAACTCAAGTTGTTTTCACTGGACGAACTAGTGTGGCGAGTCTGAAGTTCGATGCCTATGCTAACGTCCCGAAACGCAGATCCTTCGACCCAGTTTGGAGCAAAATGCGCACCAAACTGCGCTCAGCTTTATTTTGATGCGAACTTCAGACTCAGGACACCAGGCCATCCTTCTGTATTTCAGTGCGAAACAATTCCAGAGGGATTGCGGTCATCGTCGATTGGCGAGACGTCTTCTGCGGGAACGGACCGCGAGACACCTAGCAGCGGCAGCATGGCGGTCATTACGAGCAGCGTGACTGGACCAGCCAGAAGGCCGGAGCGCAGATTGCCGGAGTGCGAGGAGATCCAGCCCACGAGCCAGGGAAAGATGGAACCTCCAAAACCGCTTATGAAGAGAATAAAGCGTGAGTCGGAACTGTGGCGGGCGCGGTTCAGGAAAGCGGCCAGTGCCACGGGAAAGACCGGAGCGAGTGCCGCACCTAGCAGCAGAACGGCCGCGGCCAAGAGGATGGGCGTGTGCGTGGCAACGAGCAGCACAGATGCGCCGAGGGCGGTAAACAGAGCAAATTGTAGCAGGCGGCCAGGACGGACGCGGAGCAGGATGAGAGGCGAGAGCCCGCGCGAAGCTAAAAAGCCGGTCCAGTAGATGGCCGCCGCCGCTGCGGCGAGAGTGACGGTCGTTGATGTCGCGCGCAGGACGTAGGTGGAAATCCACGCGCCGAACATGTTTTCCATGCCTACCTGGAGAAAGAAAAAGACAGCGAAGAGCGCGACCAGGCGAAGATTGCGCAGGCCGGCGGTTTCCTGCGTGGCGTGCACCCTCTCCTCAGTGTCGCGGACGAAGAGGCGAACGGCGAGCGCCGCCAGCGCTGCAGTGGAAGCCATCACGAAGTAGACGGCGTGCCAGGAGGAGAGAGCGAGGAGACGCGCGACCAGCAGAGGCGCCAGCATCGCGCCGAGGCTCCAGGTGAAATTGAGCAACGTGAGAGTGGCTGCGCGGCTGGATGGATAGTTGCGGCCTGTGAACATGGTGACGGCCGTCATCGGCACGCCGACACTGGTACCGAAAAAGAATGCGAAGGGGTAGAGGGCCGGGCGCGGAATCCAGGGGAATGCGAGGCAACTGAAGCTCATGGCAAGGAGGCCGAGCGTGAGGACACGCGCGTAGTTGCCGCGGCAGAGCAGCGCCCCCGCTGCCATTCCGGCGAAGACGAAGAAGAGCAATAGGCCGGACTGGCTGTCAGAGAGATGGTAGGCTCGCGCCAACGAGGGCAGCATGGGGCCGGTGATGGCGTCAGCAACGCCCGTGAGAGCAAAGACCGGATGGAGAACCAGCAACATGCTGCGGCGCGAAGGCTGAAGAGGGACGCTCATGTGGCGCTTCCTTGGGCTGAGACGACACGAAAACGATAGCGCGGATTGTAGATTTCTGGCCAGACCACGGTATCACCAGTCATCGAGAGCTCTTCGGACGATGTGAGCCGCTCCGTCCGTCCGTTGCGTTTTAAGAATAGGGCATTCACCTGACCTGACGGCGCACCGTCGAGCCACTTTGTGACAACAAACTTGTCACAAAGCTCTCTGAGGGAAGTGGTGGGTCTGAAGGTGAGTCAGACCGAATGGCCTGAGCCGGAAGAGATGGGTTCGAACTCTTTCAGGCCAGCCCTGAGAACGGCGTTACGGATAGGGATTTCGTGCAGCAGCAGCTCCGTGGACTGGACGAGGGGATTGGCGTGAAACCAACGCTGCACCACATTCTCGTGAAGCAGGTTTACGACGGCCAGCAGCGACATGCCCTGGTGGTGAGCCATCCACTCGCGGATCAAGACTGCACTGTGTCGCGAGCTGGTGTAATCCGCAGCCTCATAGAAGCCATAGGCGCCGACCCAACCGGCTGGGTCCATATGGCGCATGTTGCGAAGCGCCTCCCGTGCATCGACTCCGAGGGCGAGAAAGGTCGAGTACGGAGAGACGACCGGGCCGGCAGTGGCCCCGATAGAAAGAGCGGTCTGCGGTATGCCATAAGCGTAGTAATGGTAGTGGCCCGCATCGTCTTTGGGGGAGGACCCGGATTCCGAGATGCCCCAGGGAATGCTCAGAGAGCGGGCAAAGGAGCGCTGAACATAGACGCAGGTAGTTTGTGTTCGTGCAATAAGCGTGTCGGGAAAACTGCGCATCCACAGCGCCGGCATGAGGTATTCAAACATCGTGCCAGTCCATGAGTAAAGAAGGAAGTGGCCGAAGGCGTGCGCATGGTCGCGGGCTAGTTTGTACCAGCTTTGTTGGGGAAGATCGCCTCGGGCGATGGCGAGAAACGTGGCGATGCGGGCTTCTGAGGCGAGCAAGTCATAGCAGGCCTCATGGAGTTTGTGCGCTCCCATGTCATAGCCGACGGAGAGTATCTGGCGATCAGGACTGACGAGGAACGCGAAATCCGTTTCTTCAGCAAGGCGCTCGGCGTCTTGCGCAACGGCGCCAAGGCCGTCAGCGAGAATGTGCAATTGCTCCAGAGCGACATGCAGGGATGCACGGAGTTGTTCACCGAGCGCCCTGAGCGCAGGCTTTGCGACAGTCGCAGACCACGCGCGGCTCAGGCGGGCGTCCAGTGCTGCAACGAATAACATGGCATCTTCGATTGAGAGTGCGCCAGCGTCCTCGTCGATGGTCAGTTGAAGCGCCGCACGAAGCGGTTCATATTCCGGTAGCATCCATGGCACATAGGAGCGGAGCAGATTGAGGATCGCGGTGACTCTATGCAGCGTTTCCCCAAGCCACCATGCTGCGTCGGATGATGTGTCCAGGGAGGTGCCGGCCGTAGCGAGTGCGGACTCAGCCGCAGGGAGCCATCCAATCCATTCGGAGGAGGTTGCCGAAGGGCTGGGCAGGGAGATCGTTGCGAGCTGATCGGGGAGCGCGCTTTGCGATTGCATCAGTTGCCAATGCGCACGCAGACCGGTAAAGAGCCGAGAGCCGAGCAAAGGCTTTCGTATGAGGGCGCGTGTGCCTGCGTGAAGCGTGTAGAGCGAGGATACGAAGTTGCCGCTGTCCACCGAAGAGACAAACGGGGATGCGTCTAAAGGTTTGAGCGTTTCGGTGTCGTACCAGTTGTACAAATGCCCGCGGAACTTTTCCAGCCTCGCGATGGTGGCGAGACTGCGCTGCGTGAGTGTTACAAACTCCGGCGCGGTCAGGAATCCGAGTTCACTGGCAGCCTGTCGCGCATTGAGCAGAAGTCCGAGGTTAGTGGGCGAAATGCGAGCGGCTTCATGCAGGCCGTCCTCCTCGACATTATCGGGAATCAGGTAGTTGTGGCGTTCCGAGCTGAACTGATGAAAGTAGCGCCAGATGCGCAGGGCGTGAGCGAGCAGGAAGGCCGTATCGGCGGGAGCCAGGCGCTGCTGCTGTTCACGCGGAGATCTGTTCAGCCAAGCAGGTACGACATTGGCCAAGGCCCATAGCAGCAGGATGGGCGCGGCGAATCGTATGGTGCCGTTGAGCGGAGCAACGAAGTAGACCAGGGCAGCCAAACTGACGGCGAGAAGAGGCGTCAAGGCGAGATAGCGATCAACGGGTGTGCGGCTACTGGACAAGGCCTCGGCCTGGGCCGCCGTCTCCCACTCGAGCAATCTCTCGCCGGTAATGAATCGCCGCACAAGAGAGCGGACAACGGCGTCAAGCGCGAGCAGTGTTTGGTGAGGCAGAAAGATGAGCTTGAACAGAGCGACAAGCATCGCGTGCCAGAATCCAGAGAACGCCTCGCTGGCGCCGCCTTTGTGGCCTTCGGCGAGTGCACGGCCCAGACCGAATCCGAGTTGGACCAGCGTGGGAAAGATAAGGAGGATGAGCGAGACAATTGTCCAGTAGAGAGGTCCACCGGGGAGCCCAAGCCATCCGGCGACGAACAGGATAAAGAGGAAGGGGTCCACGAGTGAGCGGCGCAGATTGTCAAAAACTTTCCAGCGCGAGATATCGGAGATCGGGTTTTGTACCCAACGCCCAGACTCTTCAGGAACACGGGAGAACATCCACTGCACGATTTGCCAGTCTCCGCGCACCCAGCGATGCTTGCGGCGGCTGTAGGCGCTGTAGTGCGATGGATAATCATCGATGAGTTCGACGTCGGTAACCAGGCCTGCGCGCGCATAGGCACCCTCGATGAGGTCGTGGCTGAGCAGTGCGTTGCGGGGGAATCTGCGGTCGAGCACGGCGTGAAGTGTCGAGACTTCATAGATGCCCTTGCCGGTGAAGATACCTTCGCCAAACAGGTCCTGGTAAGCGTCAGAGATGGCGCGGGTGTAAATATCGAAGCCCGTCTGGCCGGAGTAGATGCTTGCTAGCCGCGAGCGCGAAACCGACTGAACCGCGACACCGACACGCGGTTGCAGGATGCCATATCCCTCAGTGACGATGCGCGATTTTGGGTCGATGACCGCCTGGTTCAGTGGGTGCGCCATTGCTCCGATCAGTCGCGTCGCCGATCCGCGAGGAAGCTGTGAGTCGGAGTCGAGGGTGAGAATGTAGCGAACCTCGTGAAGTGCATCCAGATTACCCGCCTTGATAGGAAAGGCGTCATATTCTCCGGAGAGCAATTTGTTCAGGTCAAGCAGTTTGCCGCGTTTACGTTCCCAGCCCATCCACACGCCCTGACGCCCGTTGAAGGTGCGATGCCGATGGAGAAGAAGGAAGCAGCCGTTCTGGGGGCAGGCGTATTTGTCGTTGAGTGCACCGATGAGTTGGGTGGCAAGTTCTACGAGCGGATGAGAATCGTTTTCGTGCGGTTTGCTTACAGAGTCCGGCAGGTCAGTGAGCAAGGCGAAGTGAAGATGGGGATGGCGGTTGGCAAGAAAACGGACTTCAAGGTTGGTCGCCAACTCGCGCACCTGTTTTTCATTCAGCAGCAGAGAAGGGATCGCTACGAGCGTCGAGTACTCTGGTGGAATTGCTTTGCTGAAGTCGAGTTTGGGAAGAGGTTCGGGATTGAATAATGCAGTCACGGTGTTGTTGATCAGGTCAACGGCATCCTGCATGGCGGGCAGCAGCAAGATGATGAAGGCAGCGAGGAATCCGATGAGGCCGGAGGCGTGCGGTAAGAGAGGAAAGAGTGCTACAGCGATAAAGAGGACGGTAAACAGGTTGATGCCAGTGATGTAGAAATCTTCGGCATTCTCTCGAATAAACGTGCGCGCGCGGTCGATGATGGGCGGATGGAAGCCAATGCGGCCTGCAAGCTGGGGAAAGCCCTTGTCAAGGAGGTAATAGCCGACATGAATACGGCGGAGATGCATTCGAGGCTCATCGTCGGCGTGTAATGCGCCGTTGCGAGCAAGGTCGAGAGCGGCTTGAGCAACCCTGGATTCGGAGTAATCTGAATGGCGAGCAAGGAAGGCGATGCGCTTGCGATATAACTCGCGGCTTTCGAAGTCCATGCATTCGTAGCTCCCCGCGGGATCCTGGCGGAGTGTGGCGTCAAACGCGATGAGTGGCTCGATGAGAGCAGCCCAGTGGGCATGGCCAGTTGAGCGGAGGCTATTTAGCTGGATGCTTAGGCGAGGCGCGGATGCAGCACCAGATGGACCAAGAAGAGAGCGAGCCCCATCGAGCAGCGATTCGAGCAGCGAGAACTTGAGAAAGGCGGCGACGTTCCACAGTTCATCTACGGTGAGCGGTTCGTGCGACTGTACTTCATGGATAAATGTGCAAAAGGTTGGTGCGGAGAATGCTCCATCGACGGCTTCGAGATAAGCCCTGGTCAGTGCGGCAACACGCGGCACTTCATTCCTCTGTGGGAGGACAACGCGTGGAAGCCGGGCCACGTCTCGCGGCTTATCGGATACTGCGGTGGCAGCTGCGCGTAGCAAGCGAATATTTGCGCGCAATTCGAGCCCGGTGGATTGTAGGAGAGACTGGTCCGGATCATCCGTTTTATCTGGGGCGGGCATCTCGGCAAGGTCCAGTTCCAGCTTCTTGAGAGCGCGGCGGACATCGTGGGCACGGGCCTGAAATGTGCAGGCAGTTACAGGCCGGTGCACGACGTCCCACGAATCAGCACCGCGCGCGGCGTTGCGCAGGCGTTCGAGCACATCACTGGCGAGAAGATGTTGCGGGTTCATCATGCGGGCGGTATCGGTCATTTGGCCTCAACGGTAACTGGCGGCTTGCATTTCAAACATGGCAGCGTAGCGGCCGCCGAGAGCCATAAGCTGCGCATGACTACCTTCTTCCACGAGGTGGCCAGCTTCCAGGACGACGATGCGATCTGCCATCCGGACAGTAGAAAAGCGATGAGAGATAAGCAGCGCCATCTTGCCGCTGGTTAGCTCAGCGAAGCGTTCAAACACCTCGAATTCGCTGCGAGCGTCAAGCGCTGCGGTCGGCTCATCGAGGATCAGCAATTGTGCGTCGCGAAGGTAGGCGCGGGCAAGGGCGAGCTTTTGCCACTCTCCTCCGGAGAGGTCGACTCCGCCCTCAAAGCGGCGGCCGAGCATCTGGTCGTAGCCACCCTGCAGAGTGGCTATGACTCCGGCGGCAAGGCTCTTTTCCGCAGCGTACTCAATCTCATTTGCAGTGTGAGGCACTTCAATGCGGCCGACCGCGATGTTCTCGCGAGCGGTCATTTCATAGCGCATGAAGTCTTGAAAGATAACGCCGATCTCGGAGTGCAAATCGTCCAAATCGTATTCGCGGAGATCGACACCGTCCAGCAGAATCTGACCATCGGTTGGGTCATAAAGGCGCGTGATCAGCTTGACGATGGTGGTTTTTCCCTGGCCATTTTCGCCAATCAGAGCCACGCTCTCGCCAGGGCTGAGCGTGAAATTGAAGTTACTGAGGACGCGTCGGCTGGTGCCCGGATAGGCAAAAGAGACATTGCGGAATTCGAATCCACGCACGATCGGGCGTGGCGTGCGTAAGCCATTCTCCTTGGATTCAACGCGCGGCTTAATCTCAAAGAAGGCCAGAAGATCGGTGAGAAAGAGGGCCTGGTCTGCCACTCCGGAAGCTGTGGAGAAAGCCATCTGGATATTGCTCATGGCCTGCATGATAGCGGTTGTGATCAGCGTAAGATCACCAATGCTGTACTGGCCCTGAATGGTTCGGTAGATGCTGTAGGCGTAGGCGCCGTAATAGCCGAGCTGGCCGAGAATGGCCAAAAGACCGCCCCAGAAGAGACGGCGGCGGTTGAGGCTGACGTTCTCTTCGTAGATATGCTGGGAAAGTGCAGTAAAGCGTTCGGTTAGATAGTTGCTAAGGTTGAAGAGCTTGAGCTCTTTGGCGGCTTCTTTGCTGCCACCTACCTGACGCAAGTAATCCATTTGGCGGCGAAATGGAGTCTGGCGAAAATTTTTGGCGTAGGTAAGAAAGGCAAAGTGGCTCTCTCCGAGAAATGCGGGAATGATGCCGCCTATGAGCAGGAATAGCAGGAAGGGAGAATAGCGGATCAGTACGGCCGAGAAGGCAGCGGCGGTGACAGTCTGCTGGATGAGGCGCCCCATCTGTTGAATCATTGCCAGGCGGTCGGTGGCCTGAACCCGCGCGCGCTCAAGTCGGTCATAAAAAACAGGGTCTTCGTAGACGGTTACGTCAAGAGCGGCGGCCTTCCGCATCACTTCGACGCTGACGTGATGCGTGTAGCGATCAGCGAGCAGATTGTCGAAGTAATCGACTGCACGCGACAGCATTCCGGTGAGCACGGCCAGGGCCATCTCGCCTGCCACCAGCCACCAGAAGTGCTGGGGCAGAGGCTGATGCTGGCGGATGCGGTTGACGCCGTCGATGATGAAGCGGCCGATAATGCCGATGCCGACTGGCAGAAATGCGACCAGAATGCGAATGGAAATGTTCCAGAAGACTACAGATGGTCCCGACTCCCAGACGAAGTGGAGGACCGGAGGAATGTTTTTGAGCGCATGCACACGATCGGCCCAGGCTTTGCCGGAACCCTGCTCCCGACCGGATGGACTCTTCTTGGACTCGCCGGTAACTTCCGAATCATTCATGGTTGAGGACATATATCCCTTGGAAGCCGCACGGGGTGACGTGGAGATTCGGTATGCGCACGCTGCGCTGGAATCCTAAACCAAAGTGCTACTACGCTCTGCTCGCTGCGGCGTCTCATACTAATACTACTTGATGCGCATCTCGCAGACTTATAAGACCCTAGCGCAATGCGGGTCTGATGAGAGTTCTTGTTCTCCGAGGTCCTCAGCGAATCTACGGGCGTTGCTGCTTGCGGGTGATGGTGTTTGTTGCGGTAGCCACATAGTCTGCAAACTGACACGTTGATCGGAGGATCATAACAGTTATTTGGCTTCTGGATCGTAGGTCTTGAAACCAGCTATGGCCATGCCGCGTTGTGCCTCTGGATTCTTCATGAAGGTGTCCCACACGAATCCTGTTCGAGCATTCTCGGCCATGAGCATAGTGATGCCGGTATCGATGCCGATCACGTCGGAGTCGTACCAGTCTGTCAAGGGGTTAAAGGCGTCCACAAAGCCATAGCGGGACCAGGCGTTGGGGTAGTGGTCGTGAATGGTTCGCAAAACCCGCATGGTTGCCTCCGGCAGAAACGGCAGTGAACCGCCTGCAGCGGCAGGAACGATGGTTCCATCGATCGGCCCCATCGCCGGCGGGCCACCCCAAACCACATAACCCTTGTCGGAATCCGACGCAGTGATGCCCCACAGCGCATTGCTGTAGTCGGGGAATTGCACGTTGAGTTCCAGACAGAAGCGGCGGTGTACATCGGTGGCGATGACTGAGTTCTTGAAATAGTCCGCATAGCGGTCCCGTTTGTGCCTGAAGTCAAACCAGGCTTGCGAGTACTGATGCACAAAGAGCGGCGCAAACGAGCCTATGTAGCGCAGCCCGTCATATTCAAAGAGCCTTCGCTTCCACGCAAACCACGCTTCGCTTGGGAGGGGATGAGAGGCTGAGCCCAACCCCAGCAGATACATCATCATCAACTCGCTGTAGAAGTCCCATTTTGAGGGCAGGAAGCCGAACTCGGGTGTCCACCCGTGGGCCAGCAGGTGTGTGTCCTCAGAGAGCCAGGTCCAGTCCACGCGATCGAAAATCGCTTGGGCCAGCTCAGTGATGTCACGGTCATGAAAATGCTGGCGGCAGGTAAGAATACCGCACAGCAGCATCGCCGTATCCACTGATGAGGCTTCCGAGTCCCAAATTCTCTCACCCGTGTTGATATTAGCGAAGTGGTAAAAGAATCCGCGATGCGTGGGAAGCTTATGCCAGAGGAAAGATAGCGCGTCGGCGACACGCAAGCGCGCCTCTGCGTAGGTCACAAAGCCTCGCTTCTGTCCGATGCAGATGGCTGTCAGGCCAAAACCCGTAGAGGCGATGCTGGCAACGATGCTGGTATCTTGAGCGCGAACATTGCAACGATCTTTGATCAACCCCGTGTGCGGGTTGGCCTGCTCCCAGAAGAAGAGAAAATTGCCGTGCTCTAGGTCATTCAGGAATTGCTCATCATCGGGCGAAAGCGCAGTTGGCAATGGGGGCGCAGCCGGAAGCGTGTGCTGACGAGGCTTCTGTTGGGACGCTGCTCCGCGGGCCAGGGGAAAGGCCCCAGTTTGAGCAAGTGGGAGGCCCAAAGAGATGCACGCCATCTGGCGAAGCAACTTGCGGCGCGAATTGCCCCCCTGGTGTGGTTGAATGACTTTTTGATTGCGCATTCCGCTTTTCTCGTCCAGCAGATTTACCGCATCCAGCTTCGCGTCCATATCTAAGCGCGGTCCGAAATGACCGCTACTACTGAGAGTTTAGATGCAAAAAGCAGCATTGCGATAGCATGACATAGAGCAGCTGATTGGTACCAACGTACGTCACAATAGTGTGTAGGTGGTTAGACGTCGATGAAGTGGAGACAGATCGCGGTATGGTCGAGTGTCGCTATTGTTGGAGCTGTATTGGTTACTGTGCTCTTGGTGCGCACCAACCGCTGGACCCCGAGAACAATCACGATAGAGGGCGCAGTCATTCGCCGCGATGACGATCCCAGGCAGGAACTGCCGATCGCCGATGCAGTCGTCACCGCGACAGGCGGCGCTGCAAGTGTCAGCACGCAGTCCGATGCTTCTGGATATTTTCGCATCATCGTGAAGGAAGGAGTTTGGCCGGGACAGACGGTGAACCTCACTTTTGAGCATCAGGATTACCGGCCATTCGACCTCAAATTGCAGATCGGCCTTCGCCCTGCCAAGAGGAAGTTGTATGTTGCGGCCATGGAGCCAATTGTTCCGCGCACGGGTGTGGGCGCCGGACGCCCGTCGTCTCTCGTCTCCAACATTCGGGTTAGGTATACGGTCAACTTAGAGACAAACGAAAATGTAGGCAGTGCTGTGAAGATATTTCAGGCTGTCAATCGAGGCAACGTTCCCTGCGACGGCCAGCCACCATGCTCTCCCGATGGGGCCTGGAAGGCCTCGATCGGTTCCGTTACGCTGAACGCCGGTCACGGCAATGAATTTCGCAATGTGAGAGCCTCCTGTATAGCCGGGCCGTGCCCTTTTACTCGGATCGACGCGAGTGGGTTTATAAACGGTGGGAGCTCTATCAGGGCCTCTGCATTGAACTGGTCAGACACTACGACATTTTTGTTGGAGGCTGAGGTCTTTCATACCACGATCGGATCAAGCGTGCGCGAATCGTATCCCGTTATCTATGGGCGGACACTTAACTTTACTTTGCCGTCGACTCAAGAAGGGGTAAGTCTCGAAGCCGAGATCGATGGTACTCCCATGGTCTTTCCGCTTGGTCCGGATCTCTACTTGAGTTGGGCCACTTGCATTGTCAGAGCCAACAGAGAAGGGGAGAAATCCACGGTGTACCGATGCGAGCTTAAGCCCGCATACCATTTCTGATGGATCGCCAGGTGGGTTGTGAGAAGGAATGCGAACTGTCATAAAGTTCCGCATGGGTATCACATACTGGCGACGCGCTTGCCAAGCAATCGCACGGAGTTTCTCGGTCGATCGATGACGCGGCGGGGTGGCAGTCTGCGTCGCGTGGCTGTTCTACTCCTCTGGATATCTCGTTTCCGGATGAATGCACTTCGTCGAATGCGCTCTCATTTGCTCTTTGGCAAGTCAATGAGATTGACTCGCTAGGGGTGAGGCCGGAATGAGACGCTCTGCCTTGATGGAGACCGAACCCTCTCGCAGTGTAATCAGTTGATTGACAGCGACGTTCTTGTGAACCTCGACCAACCCAAGTGGCCAGCGAACCTCAATGTCAGCGGACTCGGCTGACCCGAGCCCAAAATGCAGCCGCGGGTCGTTGGAGGAAACGTAGCTCGACTGGCTCATCAATTCCTGTACTTGCGTTTTGCCGCCGTACCGGACAAAAATCCTGGAGCCAATCGCGCTGCGGTTGCTCTTTGTCCCCTGGAGGCGGACCTTGATCCAGTGATTCGCGGGCGGCGCATCGTTGCGCAATAGGGTCGGCGGCTCATTCTGATTCATGATCACAATGTCAAGATCGCCATCGTTATCAAAGTCGCCAAAGGCGCATCCACGGCTGACGTGGCGGGTATCGAGCGCGGGGCCGGCCTCGTCTGTGAGTTGCAGAAATGTTCCATTCCCCTGGTTGCGGAAGAGAATACGCGGGCCGCGCCGCGGGTATTTTGCAAAGATCGGTTCCAACTCGGGATAGACCTGGCCAGTGACAATGAAGATGTCGGGGTTGCCATCGTTGTCCAGATCAGGAAAACCCGTTCCCCAGCTTACAAAGCGGCGCTCATGGATGATTCCAGCCTGGGAAGTCACATCCTCAAAATAACCTTTACCCAGGTTATGATAGAGGCCTGTGGCTTGATTCATATAGTGCGTGCGGACAATATCCAGGCGGCCATCGCAGTCATAGTCGCCAACACCGAGTCCCATGCCCGCCATTTCCTGCCCATTGTCACTCAGGGCTACTCCGCGCAGTAACGCTTCTTCGCGAAATGTGCCGTCGTGATTGTTCATGAGCAGCAGGCTTGGCGTTGAATCGCAGGCGACGAAGATATCTGGCCAGCCGTCTTCATCCACATCGAAGGCTGCGGCAGTGAGGCCATAGGAACCGCGCATTGCGGCGACGCCGGATTCCTTTGAAACATCAGTGAAAGTGCCGTCGCCATTGTTTCGATAAAGTGCGTGGGTGGGCAGGGGAAGACCGCTGGGCCCGCAGTTCACCGGCACGCCCTCAAAGTTGCAATTTGGCCTTTCGAGCGAGGGCTTGGGCATCGTAGTCAGATCCACATCGGCATAATTCGAGACGAAGAGATCGAGCCATCCATCGCGGTTGTAGTCCACGAAGGTGCAGCCGGAGCCGAAGCGAACGGCCGTGCTGCCAAGGCCTGCCTGGGCCGTTACGTCAGTAAAAGTACCGTTGCCGTTATTGCGATAGAGGCGATTCTGACCATAGTACGTTACATACAAGTCTTCAAAACCATCATTGTTGTAGTCGCCGACACAAACGCCAACAGCCCAGGCGGCGTCCATCAAACCGGCCGCTTTGGTTACATCGGTAAAGGTGCCGTCGCGATTATTGCGATAGAGACGGTTGCTCGCCCCTGGCGGGACTTCTTCAAGCCTGCGGCCACCGACGAGGAAGATATCCATCCATCCGTCATTGTCGTAATCGAAAAACGCGCAGCCTCCGCCCATGATTTCTGTGATGTAGGTGGCCTTTGTTCCCTCACCGTAGAACATCACCTGATTCAGCCCGGCCGGTTCGGCCACATCCACAAGACGAGAGAAGGGAGGGGGCGTCTTGGGAGCAAGTGCGGAGGCGAGAGCCTGTGCGTTCGCCGGCAGAGCCGCGGAGGCGAGGACTCCGGGGGCTGACTTCAAGAGACGGCGGCGTGACCACCGTCCGCCCGAGTTGGATACGATTCCCATCAGCCTGGAGATTCCTCCCAAGAGCACGCGCGCAGCCGCTGCGACACGAACCTGCCGCAATCTATGGTCGCAGAGCGGAAGCCATTTGTGGACAAAATGCGTTTAGAGCGCGCTGGCTTCATAGGTTTGGATGCTCGGCAGCAATCGCCTGGGCGAGCCGACGCGCCCCAGAGTTGTCGGGATCGATTTCCAGGGCGTGGTCGACGGCCTGTTTGGCATCTTGCCATCTAGCTTCGCTGGCCAAAGTGGCCGCCAGATTGATCCAGGCAACTACATAAGAAGGTGATGCCCGGACCGCCGCGCGGAAGTAGCTTTCTGCCTGCGCTGTGTTGTCGCTTCGCGCGGCTAGATAGCCCATCTGGTTCTGTGCTTCAGCCAGATTGGGATTTAATTGAATGGCGCGCTGAAGCGCGGCTTTTTCTCCAGAGAGGTCGTTGGTCTTGTCGAGCGCCTGGGAAAGCTTGTAGGACAGGATGGGCTCGTTGGGATCAGTAGAAAGCGCCTCACGGTAGAGGGTGACGGCCTGCGTGGCATTCCCGGCGGCCATTGCCTGATCGGCCTCTTCGGCTTTGCCCGCAGCCTGTGTCCGGCCGGTTTGAGCATTCTTCAATTGTTGATAGATTTGCAGTCTTTGCTTCGCATGCTCAACGTCGCCCAGCCGCTGTAGAACCCGTGCCAGATCGTACTGGACTTCCGGTTGCGTGTCGCCAAGGGCAATCGCTTTCTCCAGATGTTCCTTCGCGCCCGGCAAGTCGTCGAGTTTCACCAGAACATTTCCAAGCACCTTCTGCGATTCAGCGTAGTTTGGATTGCGGGCTATCGACCGCTCCAAGTGGACCCGGGCCTGTTGAGAGTTTCCCTCGCCCACTTCCAGCACCGCATTCAGATACAACACTTCCCATTGGTCAGGGTATTGCTCCAGCAGTTTGTGGGCACGTTCCGGCGCCTTGTCAGAATGACTGGAGACGAGCGTTCGCAGATAGAGTAGTTGCGTGTTCTGGTCGTCGGGATGTTTCTGCAACGCCAAATCGAGGACCGCATACGCTTCCTCGGCCCGGCTCAGGAGCATGAGCACGACTGCCAGTTCATCGGCAATCGGAAGAGAGTCAGGCGCGGTGTTCAGGCCCTCGCGGAGCACCCTGGCCGCAGCGTCGAGTTTTACTTCGCCGGCATACGCCAAGCCCAGGTTGAGAGATTGCAGCGGAGACCGCGCCCTGCTGCTGGCGGGCTTGTCGAGCAGAGCGACAACGCCAGGGTAGTCCTTCTGGTCAATCAGGTCCCGGGATAGACTATCCAGCGCCGTTTCAGAACCAGGATCGATGGCCAGAGCGGCACGCCACTCATTCTCGGCGTCTGCGGTCTCTTTCTGCCGGTCCAGTGCAGCGGCCAGTGCGAGATAGGGCCTTACGTCGCTGGGATCCAGATGTTCCGCTCGCCGCAACGGGGCCGCCGCTTCAGCGTAACGGCCCGCGGAATAAAGGCTCAGCCCCCACATGTATTGGAGAGACGCTGAGTTCGGTTGCAATCTGGCGGCGGAGGCAAAGGCCTCAGCCGCGCAATTGAATTGTTTTCGATCTCCGAACCAGGTACCGAGTACGGAGTACTTCTCAGCAGTTGGTTTGCTTGCAAGACGCGTCTTCAGCGCTGGCGGTGCGGTACAGGCCGAGTAAGCCAATGAACCTGCCACCAGCCAGAAAACAATGCCCGCTGAAACTTGCCTCATCCAATTGGAGATTGTTTTGAGTGCGTTGGGGAACAGAACGACGGCCGGCGTTTTCGCAACCGGACTCTGGCGAAGGACGCAACAGACTTTTGTTGACGCAGGAGGGAACATGGCCGGCCGCTCAAAGCTCGAAGGATAAAAACATCCTCCTCGCGCAATCATTGCTGATTCAAGCCGCAGTGTACAGCCGCATGGTCAGTTCGTGAATCCCCCGGAAGTCGGACTGGAAGACGCGCGTGTGATTCGCGAACTGCGCTGGACATCTCCGTTGTGGTTCTGCCTGCTTCCGGAGAAAGGTCCTGGCGTCGAGAAAGCCTGCTCTGTCGATTGTAAGTAGCGCATGATGAAACAGTTGGTTCGACTCGATGATCTTTGCCGCCCGTGTAGAAATAAATTCGTACAATCCTACTTTCGGCAGATACATGCCGTTATAGGGCGAGCGTACAGTTCGTTTCGACTCAGAAGATGACATCGCAATCGCCTGTGAAGAGCAGTCCTGAAGCGGTATGCAGATTTCTGGGCACTAGCAGCAGGTGGTCCCATTTTTGAAAACGGTTTCACTCGAAGCTTGATGAGGTTTCAAAGGAGAGGAGTCCGGCTCGTGGGATCCCCGAGAACTTACTTCAGGAGGTGTTCATGCATTTGATCAACGCGAAGCATCTGCGAGCTCTACTGCTCGCTGTTCTCGCCATTCTGGTCGGCTCAGGTGTGCTTGTCTTCGGCCAGGGTACAAGCGGTAGCTTGACGGGACAGGTTACCGATCCGTCGGGGGCAGCCGTAGTGGGCGCAACCATTACCCTTACGAACGTCGGCACGAATCTTGCACTCACGGTAAAAACGGACAGCGTTGGGCTCTATCTGCTCAAGCCAGTGCCGCCCGGCAACTATAAATTGACGATTACCGACTCAGGATTCGCCGAGTACGTGCAGCAGGGAATTGTGATCAATGCCAATCTGTACGCCACTCAGAATGTTCACCTCACGATTGGCACCGCGAAGGGCGAGACGGTCAACGTGACCGCCGATGCCGAGTTGATCAATACCACGTCTGCGGAGCTGGGCACCACCGTCAACGAATACTCGGTATCTCAACTTCCGCTGAACGGCCGCGATCCTTCACAGCTGGCCCTGCTGGCGCCCGGCATGATCGATGGCGTCAACAAGCTCGGCTTTGTCGTCCAGGGGGGCTTTTCGTTCCCCAGCGAGTCGGGCGCATCCGCAAACGGCGGGCGTCAGGGCAGCACGTATTACATGCTCGACGGCGTGTCGAATATGGACAACTACATGGCCGTCAACTCGCCCACGCCCAACCCCGACGCCATCCAGGAATTCCGCCTGATTTCGAACAACTACAGCGCCGTCTACGGATTCTCTTCCGGCGGTGTGGTCAGTATGGTTACCAAGTCCGGCACCAACCAGTTTCACGGCGGTGTCTTTGAGTTTCTGCGCAACCAGGACCTGAACTCCAAGGAATGGAACTCCGGTCAGCTTGATCCGCTGAAACGCAACCAGTTTGGAGGCGATGTAGGCGGGCCGGTCTTCAAGGAAAGCTCTTTTTCTTCGGCAACTATCAGGGAACGCGCTCAGTCGGAACAGGAGCGGCCAGCGAGCCCACTACGCCCACCGCTCAGATGATGACCGGCGACTTCAGCGGGCTTGTAACCTACGCCGAGGCCCAGAATCCCACCAACTGCGGCCCAAGTGGTCCGGGATACGGCACCACAGCCTGCGGATGGCTGAACGGCCCCTTTCATACTGTCGGAGGAGTGCCCAACCAATTGATCGGCGGCGCGGCCGCGCTGGATCCCGTGGCTGTGCAATTCACCAAAGATGGTTTGCCTGGGCAGATGACATCTACAGCGACTTCGGCGCCAAGTCTCACCAGCCAGAACCTGGTGGGCCAAATGTATTACAACGCCGCCGCGATCAAGAACAACATCGACGAGTACACAGCCAGACTTGACTATGATCTTTCCAAGTCCCAGCGTCTCACTCTGCGGTCCTATATCGACCACTTTACGCAACCTTCGGGTGACGTTCCGGGCAACGTTCTTTCCGTTCTGAACCTGACCAATTGGGTGCAGGGCTTCGGCGAGAACATGGTGTACTACAACGAAATGCTCCAGCACACCTGGACGGTGAGCCCCAATACCGTGAACACGGCCACCATCCTTTGGACTGAACAGAGCGCTCACAACGCAGCGGCTGTCAAGGATCACAACGGAAAGGACATGTGCTGGTCCCGCTACATTAACATCACCGAACTGCCGGGCCAGTGCTATATGGAAGGCGCTTATTTCGGCGGCGCTAACGGCGGCTGGACGGAGCCCTCGCAGGAAGTACGCAGCACCATGGGGGTCTCCGACACGCTTATCAAGACGATCCACAGGCACACCTTGTCGATGGGCATGGATCTGCTGCACCAGTCGGCAGTGGAAAACACCCAGTACCCGACGACAGCGATCATCAGCTTCAACGGAACCTACACCGGCAATGGTTTGGCGGACTGGCTGCTCGGCTATATGAACTCGTTTGAGCAGGGCGCAGGAGAAATCGCTGACATCAAGGGATGGCTCGTCGATCCCTATGTAAACGATGAGTTCCGCATGCTTCCCGGCTTGACCCTGACCGCCGGAATTCGCTGGGATCCGGACTTGGCTCCCACCTCCGTAGGTGGTCGAGGCGCCGCTTTTGTCCTGGGCCAGCAGAGCACCATGTACCCTAACGCGCCTACGGGTCTGATCTTCCCCGGGGACAAGGGAATGAATGCTCAGTTGAGGCCCAGCAACTATGGCTATTGGGAGCCGCGCATCGGCTTGGCATTCCAACCGCAGAGTCTTCCGCGCACCTCCTTCCATGCCGGATTCGGGTTGTTCACCGGCCCGGTTGCCTACTCTTCTTACAATCACGTTGCCGACGTGGCCCCGTTCAGTCCGACCTTCTCTCCTAATCCTCCCTCGTACACCTCGATCTGTTCTACGGGCGGGGTGACAACCGATTGCACGCCCAACTCTGGTCAAACTGTTGCGGGCTACGAGAACTTCCATAACCCATGGCAAACCTCCACATTTGGAACAAACGGCGTCAGTCCATTCCCGCCGTTCGCTTCCATTTCCTACAAGCCACCGACATCGTCCACCTTCCCGACGCAGTCGGGCGGGCAGGTCTTCCTGGGCGCCTCCTTCGGTCGCCACTACAAGGCCGGAATTACCGAGAGCTGGAACTTCTCGGTGGAGCAGCAGATCAGCCCGACGATGGCCTTCCGCATAGCCTATGTTGGCAGCGAGTCTTACCACCAGAGCTATGTCAGGGACGACAACCCCGGCATCTACAACGCTAACTATGGCGGCGCCAACGTTCATGGTTCCGCGCGCGCACTGACGCAATTCACGCAGATCCTGGAGCAGGATAGCGACGCCACCAGCAATTACAACTCCTTGCAGGTCAGCTTCAACCGGCACATGGCGCATGGCCTCCAGGCGCAGTCGAGCTTTACCTGGCAGAAGACGATGGATGTGGCCAGCGCCAGCAACATCTCATTCAGTGGCGGTCCGGCAATCGGAGATCCTTTCGATCTGGGTTGGAATCGGGGTGTTTCGGGTCTGAGCATTCCGTTCAATTCGGTTTCCAACTTCGTTTACCAGACGCCCGAATTGAAGGGGGAGAATGTGCTCTTGCGCGGAGTGCTGGGAGGCTGGGAGCTGAGTCCTATCATCACCTTCCAGTCGGGCGCTCCTTTCGGCATCTCAGGCGGGAACAGTCGCTATTTCGACAACACCGATCCAACTCAGAACGGTACCGGTTCTGGCTCCCTGCAGGGCGGCGACCGCGCCGACAGGGTCGCGGGACAGCCTCTCGCAGTCCGCCATGGCAGCAGGTCGCATTGGATTAAGCAGTACTTCAACACGGCCGCTTTCGTTCCCAACCACGACGGAACATTTGGCAACAGCGGAAGGAACCTGATGAACGGTCCGCCAACCTTCAACATCGACTCGGCATTGATGAAGAACTGGCAGATATACGAGCGGTACCAGCTTCAGTTCCGCTTTGAAATGTTCAACGCCTTCAACCATCCGATCATGGGCAATCCGGATACTAACCCGAGCGATTCTACCTTTGGAGAAATCAACTCTGGAATCGGTTCAGCAGGGAACGCCTCGCGCGTGGGCCAAGCTGCTCTGAAACTTAGCTTCTAACTCTCACCCAGGCCCGGGCTGCGAAGAGCGCTGTCCGGGCCTGCTTCCTTTTCAAAACAATGGCCAGTGGATGTTTCGATAAAGCACAGAAGGCCCCGCATACGAGGCATCCGTAACAGAAAAGGCGGCGGTTGGTCACAGCTCGAGCGTGGCGCCCGGAGGTGATAAATGCTCGATGCTGGTTACCAAACTCCGCATTGTTCAACGCGCACAATCCTCGCCGGCATCACGATACTCTTCGCGTTGCTATTCGCAATCCTTTTCCAGCCGTTCTGGAGCAAGGCTCTTGCGAAAATGCGGCCCGAGGAGGTCACGAGCCTCACTGTGGAATCGCAGGCCAAGCTCTGGCCCATCTCCATCGACTACCCGGAGAATGGTTCCATTTTTCCGCCCGGCATCACACCGCCGACATTCCTGTGGCGTGACGGTTTGGCGGCTTACTGGACGATCGATATTGTTTTCGCGGACGGAGCGCCTCCGGTCCACATTCTTTCAAAAGGCGAGAGGATGCACATTGGAGCGATCGATCCCGAGTGCGTCAGCGCGACCAATGAGCCGCCGAAGTTGACTCCGCAGCAGGCGGCGTCCTGGACATGGACTCCCGATGCGGCTACATGGCGAACAATTCAATCGCATTCGACAGGGGCGCCAACCACTGTAACCATTACCGGGTATAACAGCGCGCACGCCGCTTCCTCGCAGTCGCACTCCACTTTCTCCACCTCCGTCGATCCGGTGGGTGCGCCGATCTTTTACCGGGATGTGCCGCTGATGCCGAGCCAGGGCGCGAACGGAACTGTGCAGCCATTGTCTCCCGCAGCGATTCATTTGATCCGCTGGCGTCTCAGGGATATTCGCCTACCCGAGAGCCGTACACTTCTCACCAATATGCCCACCTGCGCCAACTGTCATTCTTTCTCTGACGATGGAAAAACCATGGGCATCGATGTCGATGGTCCGGCGAACGACAAGGGTCTGTATGCCGTTGTTCCGGTACAACGCCATATCTCCATTCAAAACAAGGACGTTGTGCAGTGGAATACCGATGGGCAAGCCGGCAAAATCCGTGTGGGATTCATGTCACAGGTCTCCCCGGACGGACGCTACGTTGTCAGCACCTTTGCTGGTTCATCTCTCGATATATCCAACACGTATTACGTCACCAACTTCAAGGATTATCGCTTTCTCCAGGTTTTCTATCCAACGCGGGGCATTCTGGAGTGGTACAGCCGGGATACGGGCAAACGACAGCCTCTGCCCGGCGCTGACGATCCACGCTACGTGCAAACTGATGGAGTGTGGAGCCCCGATGGAAAATACATCGTGTTTGCGCGGGCTGAAGCGAAGGATCCATACCCCGAAGGCCAGAAGAAGGCGATTCGCGCCAACGATCCCAACGAGACGCAAATCCAATACAGCCTTTACCGGGTTCCGTTCAATGAGGGCATGGGCGGCACCGCTGAACCCGTTGAAGGCGCATCGCATAACGGAATGAGCAACAACTTTCCCAAGGTCTCGCCCGATGGACGCTGGATCGTCTTTGTGCAATGCCGCAACGGCCAGCTCATGCGTCCTGACAGCCAACTGTACATTGTTCCGTTCGGTGGCGGCGCAGCGAGGCGCTTGCACGCCAACACGCCGCTGATGAATTCGTGGCATAGCTTCTCACCCAACGGACGCTGGCTCGTGTTTTCTTCAAAGGCCCGATCGCCCTACACGCAGATGTATTTGACGCACATCGACCAGGACGGCAATGACAGTCCCGCCATCCTGATTGACAATGCCACCGCCTCCAATCGTGCAGTGAACATCCCGGAATTTGTGAACATTGCCGGAGACGGGATCGAGGATATTCAGGTTCCCGCAGTTGATCTTTACAAACTGATGGATGAAGCTATGCAGCTGGAGGAAAAGGGAGAAAATGACCGGGCCCTGGCAATCTGGAAGAAGGCCATTGCGATAGAACCGGGAAACGCAAAGGCGCAAAACGGTTTGGGAATCGCCCTTTTCGTGCATGGTGACAGTGAGGAGGCGTTCGAGCATCTTCGCCAGGCAATCCGTATCAACCCGCTGTCAGTCGAGAGTCACTACGTTCTGGGCAGGTTTCTGCTTGAGAAGGGTCATGCAAAGCAGGCGTTGCCTGAGTTTCAGACGGCGGTTACCATACGGCCTCACTTTGCATCCGGCGAGGATGGGTTGGCCAGTGACTATGAGGCTCTGGGTAACAGTGAGGCGGCTCTTGCTCACTGGCAAAAGGCGCATGCCATCGATCCGAGCCGTATCAGCGCTATCCTCGGCATTGCCTGGCTCCTGGCAACTGCGCCGGATGCCTCAATAAGAAATGGCGCGGAAGCAGTAGCCCGGGCCGAGAGCGCCAACAATCTCGCACCGGCCGACGATCCAGACGTGCTCGACACGTCGGCCGCTGCCTATGCAGAGAGTGGGCAATTCTCGCGTGCAATCAATTTGGCGACGCGCGCTCTTGATCTGGCCGTTGCGCATGGGAACCAACCATTGGCGACCGCAATTCGCGGCCGGCTGCTGCTCTACAAGGGGCATAAACCATTCCACAGCAAACAGCCGTCGGAAACCGCGCAGCCATCCGTGGCCAGCGCTGCAACGACACAGGGGAGGCGATGACCGATCTGGCCCAGATCATCAGTGCGGTGGAATCACTGGCAAGGTCACCCGTACAGAAGCGCGCCATCACCAATCATGCGGTGCTCAACGAGGCTTACGCTTATGGAAAGCCGAGCTCCTTCTCGCGCGGCATGCGAGTGGATCTCAATGGACTCACCATCCTGCTGATCTCCGGCACGGCCAGCATTGACGAGCACGGAAAGAGTATTCACATCGCAGACCTCCGCCGGCAGGTCCGCCGCACCTTCAGCAATATCACAGCGTTACTTGCAGCTGAAGGATCCACTTGGCATGACATCGTGCGCACAACATGCTACTTGCGGGATATCGACCGCGACTATGAGGCCTTCAACGAAGAACGGACGGCATTTTACATAAGTCTGGAACTCGATCCCTTGCCCGCCTCCACGGGCATTCAGGCCTTAATGTGCCGCCCAGAACTGCTTGTCGAGATAGAGGCTATCGCCATGTTTCGATCGAACGAAGCGAAATCATAAGAGCAATTATGGAAAGGAAAGTTCATGTCATTATCGCGTCGGTGCTTCTTGGAAGTGAGCGCCCTGTCTGCCACAGGCCTTGTGCTGGAGAACCTTGTGTCGCCTGTAGATGTATTTGGAGAGGCGCTGCAGCAGGAGAATGAGACGCAAGGCAGAGATCGGAATCTCTCTCTTGAAGCTCGAATCGTTCTGAGCTTGAACCATGATTGGCAATTCTTCAGACCGCACGAAAACGTAAGCACAGGGGCAATTGCAGCAGACGGTTCAGTCCCTCCGCGCGATGCGGAGTGGGAGCCGGCAACTTTGCCGCACACAGTCAGGTTGGAGCCGCGCGATGTTAGCGGCGGGGCGAACTACCAAGGTATTTGCTGGTATCGCCGGTCACTTAAATTGAAGCCGGAATGGAATGGCCAGGTTCTGTATCTGAACTTTCAGGGGGCCATGCAGGTTGCCGATATTTGGTTGAACGGCAGTCACCTGATTACCCACTATGGAGGTTATATGCCCTTCACGGTGGACATTTCAAAGGCGGCCCGGTTCAATGGGGACAATACATTGTTGGTCCGTCTCGATAACTCCGACAATTCTGAAGTTCCCCCGGGAAAGCCGCAGGACCAGCTGGACTTTACTTACTTTGGAGGGTTGTACAGAAGCGTGGACCTGCAAGTGCTTCAGCCCTTGCATATTACCGATCCAATTCTCTCTGACAAGGTTGCCGGAGGTGGAATTTTCGTGACTTATCCGGATGTGAGCCCGAATGAGTCGACGGTGCAGGTGCAGACTGAGATCGCGAATGAATCCGACGTGCGCAGAGCCTGCACAATTGCACAGGAATTGATCGGGCCAGACGGTAAAGTGGTGGCGGCCGACACACAAAACGCGACCATTGCGATCCGTTCCAGTTATGTGGCGACGCAGAGTTTGCGTGTGAGGAATGCAAAGCTCTGGCATCCCGAGAATCCGCAACTGTACTTGCTTCATACCACTGTCAGCGAGAACGGGCGATTGACCGACGACCAATACTCCAGAATAGGAATTCGGACAATCCGATTTGAGAAAGATCGCGGCCTTCTGATTAACGGCGAGCCGTTCTTTTCCATTGGGGCCAACAGGCACCAGGATCATCCGTATGTGGGCTACGCATTGCCGACGTCGGCACATTTTCGCGACGCTTACAAGCTGCGTGAAGCCGGCTTCACATCGTATCGCAGTCACTATCCGCAGGATCCAAGCTTCATGGACGCTTGCGACCAGTTGGGCATTCTTGCGATCGTCTCCAATCCCGGATGGCAGTTTGTGGGCGACGATGTATTCAAGCGGCGCGCTTACCAGAACGCCCGGGAAATGATTCGTCGTGATCGCAACCATCCTTGCGTAATTATCTGGGAGGCCGCGCTGAACGAATCAGATAACCATTCCGTTGCGGCGGAGCTTTATCGGATTGTGCATGAAGAGTACCCGTGGCCGGGGTGTTACACGGCCGGTGATCCGATCCGCGAGCCGGCAGAGGGGTTTGATGGATGGGACGTGGGCTACGTCCGGTCTGAACATAGAGATCCTTCCAGGCCATCGTGGATTCGTGAGTGGGGTGACCAGGTAGACAACTGGAGCGACCAGCAAGGGCGCGTCCGGGTCTCCAGAGGCTGGGGTGAAACTCCGATGCTGGTTCAGGCAGCTGGTCACATGCTGACCATGGACGGCATCTATAAGTCTAGGACGATGCTCAGTGGAGCCGACTTGTGGGCGGGGATAGACTACTATCGCGGGTACAACCACCAGACATTTCTCGGTTCGCCTCTCGACTTATTCCGGCTTCCCAAGTTTGACTATTTCATGTTCCAGAGTCAGCGGCCTTCGGATGTGAGCCCGGTGCGCGCTGGAAGCGGGGCCATGGTCTTTATCGCCAACCTTGCAACCTTTCATTCGCCTTCAGTAGTTACCGTATTCAGTAACTGCGAACAGGTGCGTCTAACGCAGAACGGTAAAGTCGTCGCTACACAGGGGCCGGATACTGGTTACCACATCCCTCACCCACCGTTTACCTTCAAAGTCGGGGATTTTAGCAGTACACATTCGATGCTGTTTTCCAATGGCGTTGCGCCGTCCGGCACTGAGATCGGAGAACTGCGCGCCGAGGGCCTGATTGGCGGCAAGGTGGTGACTACCCATCGTATGTACTCTCCCGGCGTTCCCGATCACATCGAGTTGCAACTCGATCGATGCGGAGTTGATCCGGTTGCGAATGGAGCGGACTGGGTACGTGTGTATGCCCATGTTTGCGATGCCCGGGGCACAACCTACCCGTACAGCGACGACATGGTGACCTTTTCGGTTGCGGGCCAGGGTTCCATGATTGGTGACGAGAAGATATTCGCCAACCCGGTTCGTGCCGAGGCTGGCATTGCCACAGGACTCGTGCGAACCACCGAGGCGGCAGGTCTGATCACCGTGCGGGCTTCCTCGCCGGGACTCAAGGAAGCTGCGCTGCAGTTTGAATCGAAAACTGATTGGAGGCCGGTTCTGCGGTAACGAGGAAGTTTTTGGATGACCATGGCATGATCATTTCCATTATTCGAAGTAGTTGTCAGCGCTTGCGCCATCAGCGAAGATATTGGTTGCTGGGCGCGCACCGCATATAGAGGGAAATGCGCCAGGAGGCGGCGATCTGAAGTCGGTTCAACATCTATGGTTGCGATCCTCGCTTCGGCAGGTACTCCGTTTCACCGCGGGCGCTCTGTGCACTGGAATCCTGCAAGGCATCGCGGTGCTTCTTGTGCTGGCAACTTTGTCTCTCCAGGCGCAGCCGAGCGCAAGAAGAACCCTCTCGGCAGGCAGTGAGTTGAACTTTACGGCGCATTCGTGGCAAACGCAGAATGGTTTGCCAGGAGAGACGGTTCAGGCCTTCAGCCAGACACCGGATGGCTTCCTCTGGGTAGGCACAACGGAGGGGCTTCTTCGATTTGACGGAGCGCACTTTGCGCTCTTTACCCACGAAAATACGCCGTCGCTCCACGAAAACAGCGTGTTCTGTCTGCTGACAGCACGCAATGGCCACTTATGGATCGGAACGGATGGCGGCGGTCTTGTCGAGATGCACGACGGAGGTTTTCGCGCCTACACTGCTGCGGATGGGTTGACGGACGGATTTGTTCGCGCCCTTTTCGAGGATCGAAGTGGTGCGGTATGGGTGGCCACCGACAGTGGACTGTTCCGAGTGACGAACGGCAAAGTGGATCGGGTGGATGATCGCCCTGAAATGCCGGCGAATGCCTTCCACGCTGTATTTCAGGACCATCTAGGGCGCGTCTGGGCGGGCGCGGGCCGGCTTTATGCCATTGTGAATGGACATCCGAGAGAGTATGCACTGGAGGGAACCGACAGCCAGCATCGCGTGAAGTCGATTCTGGAAACCGAAGACGGTTCCATCTGGGTGGGGACGGTTTCAGGGCTATTCAGGCTGCGACCTGGCAACGAGCGCTTTGAACGCGTGCCAGGCGTTTGGGGAACGGTGCGCACCCTGTGCGCGGTTTTTGGTGGGGAGTTGTGGGCCGGAACGATTGGCCAAGGAGTCTTTCGCATCCGCTTCCTGGTCCCAGCCAGCAAAGTGGTCCGGCTAACCTCGCCCTCGCCCCTGGTGAGCAACACCGTGCTCTCGATCTTTGCTGACGACAGAAACGATATGTGGAGCGGTACACAAGTCGGCATGATTCGCCTCAGCCGGACGCCGGTGCACGTACTTCTGTTGCCTGCGGCGGCGGACTCGGATTTCGGGACTGTTTCACTGGATACAGATGGCAGCCTTTGGGCGGCCTCAAACGAACTGGTGCACATCCAGGGAAACCAAGCAGTTCCTACGCGGTTACCGGGTGTGGGTGACGCGCACGTACGCAACGTATTGCGCGCCCGCGATGGCACGCTTTGGGTTGGGACCGATGGGAGTGGAGTTTACAGGGTGTCTTTGCACGGTACGGCGCACTTTACCACCCACGATGGTTTGGTGAATAACTTTGTACGTGCACTGCTGGAGGCTCGTGATGGCAGCTTGTGGATTGCGACTGACTCCGGTGTAAGCCATCTGGAAAACGGGCACTTTCACAACCTGACCATGGAGAACGGGCTGGTGCATTTCAGCATACGTTCCATCCTCGAGGATCGTACCGGAGACATCTGGATTGGCACCGAGCGGGGGCTGAATCATTTGCATAACGGGCAGGTGATTCACGATTCCGCAACCAATGCGCTAAAGGATGAAAAGGTATGGGCCCTTCATCAGGATCCGGAGGGAGGGTTGTGGTTTGGCACGCGCAGTGACGGGCTCTATCGCTTTCGCGATGGGGCGCTCACTCACTACACGACTTCGAACGGACTTGCCAGCAACAGCATCCTCTGCATTCTGGAAGATGGCCACGGGCACTTCTGGCTGGGCAGCCCATTGGGTGTTATGTTGCTGAATCGCAATGAGCTGGATTCGCAGGCGAATGGTCAGGAGCGAAGACTTTCATTGCGTTTCTATCGCGCTGACACAGGAGAGAAGGCAACCCTGTTTTATGGTGGAACGCAGCCATCAGGGGTCATCACCCGTAGTGGTGAAGTCTGGTTTCCGACTAACGGTGGACTATGGAGAATCCGTGCAACGGAGGACGATCCCTCCGTGTTGTCGCATCTTGCCGTAGACTCCATCTCAGTCGACGGAAAGGTGGTGTCACATACGAATCCCCTGAAGCTGGCCGCCGGCGCGTCGAGAGTGGAAATCGAATATGAGCCTGTGATGCTGCGATCGCAGGAGGATCTGGAATTCCTCTATCGGATGGAGGGATTTGACAAAGACTGGACCTTTGCAGACTCAGAGCAGCGTTCGGCCACCTATACTAATCTTCCTCCGGGCAAGTTCACCTTTGTGGTGCAGGCCTGGGAGATGGATCATCCCGACCATGTGCTGGAAGCGACAGTCTCGCTTGTAAAGCAACCCTACTTCTACCGCACACCGTGGTTCATGGCTCTCTGCGCGCTGGCGCTGGGGTTGATCTCAGTGCTGGCATATCAGCTACGAATGAAGCAGGTGCATGGGCGATATCAGGCAGTGCTCGCTGAGCGTACCCGGCTGGCGCGCGAGATGCACGACACGCTGATTCAGGGCTGCGCCAGCGTCTCTGCAATGCTTGAGGCTGCGTCAAGCTGCGAGAGCGACGACAACGAATCTCGACTTCACTTGATCGACTACGCGAACACACAGATTCGCGCGACGATGGACGAGGCGCGGCAGGCGGTTTGGAATCTCCGCGCAGGCGAACAGGCGCCTACGGATCTGCGCACCGGACTTGCACAAATGGCCGGGCGGATGAGTCGGGAATACGCGGTAAACGTGGATTGCCGCTCTACCGGCAGCGCCTTTCCGATCGGGCAGCAGGAAACCCACGAACTCATGATGGTGGCGCGAGAAGCGTTCTTCAACGCGGTTCTGCATGGGCATCCGCAGGAGATCAGTGCGGAATTGCGCTTCTCCACCGATGCGCTTGTAATGGTTCTTACAGATGATGGTGAGGGCTTCGAGCCTGGGGCCAAGCCGTGGGACGGCCACTACGGCCTGCAGGGAATGCGCGAGCGAGTGCACAAATTCGGAGGGCAATTCAGGATCGATAGCCAGCCGCATCAGGGTACGCGAATCCAGGTCACCGTGCCGAGGGCCAGCCTTTCTCATGAGCCGCCGGATGAGCGGCGGACACCGGCTATGCATAGCTGACAACACCGTTCAAGCGCACTATAATCCTCACTCGAATGAAGCAGATCAAGATCCTCATCGTGGACGATCACCCGATCATGCGGGTTGGTATCGCCGCGCTCATCGCCTCCTCAAAAGAAATGATCACGGTGGGCCAGGCTGGCACCGGTGAAGAGGCCATCGAGCAGCATGCCTTGCTTCGTCCGGATGTCACCCTGATGGATCTGCGTCTACCGGGGCTCAGCGGGGTCGAAACCATCCGCCGGATTCGCAGCAAGACTCCGGATGCTCGCTTCATTGTCTTGACGACATACGAGGGTGACGAGGATATTCACCAGGCGATGGAGGCGGGAGCAAGCGGCTATCTGGTGAAAGGACTTCCACAGGAGATGCTGGTAAATGCCGTGCGCAAGGTTTATAGCGGCGGGCGCTATCTCCCTCCGCCAATGTCGCAGGCGCTGGCCGCGCGTACTCCGGATTCGAGCCTGAGTGCGCGCGAGCGTCAGGTTCTTCGCCTGGTGGCCAAGGGCAAATCGAACAAGGAGATTGCTGTGGAATTAGGCATCACTGAAGCCACCGTGAAGTGCCATGTGAGCGTGATTCTGATGCGCCTGAACGCTAGCGATCGGACCCAAGCCGTTGTTACCGCGCTTCAGCGCGGCCTTATCCACCTTTAGAAGTTGTCCAGCTCTCCCAGATTGAAAAGAATCATCGGCCGACTCTAAGAAGCATGTTCTCTTCAAGCGCCAGCTAACCCAGATCGAGCTGAACCTCCAACTCGAGCAAGAAGTTTCTCTATAATCCGTCTTTCAGCCGATTCGCGCCGAATAATCGTAAGCATACGATGTCTTCAAGGATCACGAAGTTTAAGACAGAGCAATAGATCTGCTCCTAAGCTGGGCCGTGCGTCCTTTGAAAGGCTTCCTACTTATGCGCAGTCTTATGGGGCTCTCATTTCTGTTGGTTTCTGTGTTGAGTCTTTCGGCGCAGCCGCCTACCCACCGTTTGGTTTTCGACGCAACGAACCCAACACCGGCCCCGAAGCCAGTTCCTACCCAGCTGGGCTCCAATCGCGCCCCCAACGGCGATGTGCTTTCGTTGAACAGCCAGTATCTTACTCGCAACGGAAAGCCATGGATTCCGGTAATGGGCGAGTTTCATTTCTCACGTTATCCAGAGGCCTACTGGGAAGAAGAGATCCTGAAGATGAAGGCCAGTGGCGTGCAGATCATTGCAACCTACGTCATCTGGATTCACATTGAAGAGGTCGAAGGTCAATTTGACTGGACTGGCCAGAGGAATCTACGCAAGTTTGCGTTACTCTGCGCAAAGCACGGAATGTTGCTCTATCCGCGCATAGGTCCATGGGCTCATGGGGAGGCGCGGAATGGCGGATTACCCGACTGGGTGTTAAAGAATAGTGCAGTACGATCGAACGATCCCGTCTATCTTTCCGAGGTTGGCAAATACTATGCGCAGATCGGTCAAGAGCTTCATGGGCTGCTTTGGAAAGATGGAGGTCCCGTCATCGGCATTCAGATTGAGAATGAGTATGCCCTGCGTGGCGCCAGAGAGGGCAGGGAACACCTGACAACGCTAAAGAATACTGCGATTCAAAGCGGCCTGGACGTGCCCCTTTACACAGTAACGGGTTGGGACAATGCTGTGGTTCCCAAAGACATGTTTCTGCCTGTCTATGGCGGCTACCCGGATGCGCCCTGGAGCGCAAGCAGAGGCACTCTCCCACCGGGTGAGGTTTATGCTTTTCGTTTCGACAACCGTGTAACGAGCGATACGCGCGCACTTACTGGCGTGAATCCAGAGAGTGCCCAACACGAATCCCTTCTTCGTGCCGCTGTTCCCTTTCTAACTGCGGAGGTGGGAGGTGGTATTCAAGATACTTATCATCGCAGGCCGGTGCTGGCTTCGGGCGACATAGAGGCAATGATTCCTGTCATGATCGGCTCGGGAGCTAACTTGCTCGGGTATTACATGTACCAGGGGGGCGAGAACCCAGATGGGAAACTGACCACGCTTCAGGAGTCGCAATGGACAAATTATCCTACCGATGTTCCCGTTAAAAGTTATGATTTCCAGGCCCCACTAGGCGAGTTTGGTCAGATGAATCCAGAACTGCGGGAACTTAAGCTCGACCATTACTTTCTCAACGACTTTGGTGGAGAATTGGCCCCCGCACGGGTTATCGAGCCAAAGCCGCACCCTCGTGGTCCTGAAGACTTATCGGTCGTTCGCGCCTCGATGCGTATGAATGGGCAAAGCGGCTTTCTCTTTGTGAACAATTATGTCCGCAGACAGGACATGCCGGCCTGGCCCATGACGCAGTTTGATTTAAAAGCTCAAGGCAAGACGATCTTGATACCTGCTGCCCCGATCACCGTGCCGGCAAACAGTTACTTCTATTGGCCCGTGAATCTGAACGTCAGTGGTATTCCACTGAGTTACGCTACCGTGCAACCTATCCTGAAGACTCAGTCGGGCAGCGACAACTTCATCTTCTTCTCGGCAATCTCCGGCATTCCCGTGGAGTTTGCATTTCCGGCGGAGTTCCGCTCCTTCATCCACACAACACGTGGCGCCGTCATTGAAGAAAATGGGCTGCTCCACGTGGAAAAGATAGAACCAGGACGCAATGTGGCTCTCACCGTTCATAGCACTTCCGGGTACACTCATTTTGTGGTGCTGAGCCCCGAGGATGCAAAGGGTCTGTGGAGACTTGGCATTGATGGGCACGACGTCCTGCTGCTCACGCGCGCGCAAGTATTCAGCGACGGGAAACGGTTTATCATGCGTCAGATTGGGGACCCACTCTTTGAAGTCGCATTGTTTCAGCCGAACCCTGCTGTCGCCGGCAACGCAGGCCCCACTACTTTGCAAGAAGGGACGACGGACCTCTTCCAGCGCCGCACCCTGCGTGTAGCGGAGAAGAAGATTTCTTTCGACTTAGTAAAAACAAGAGATTTTGGCAAGGCCCCCGCACCCCTCTTTGGTCCGAGGTCCCCCACGAGATCAGTTGGCGTTGCAATGGCTCCGGACGAATCGAGCTATGCGCAGGCGGCCGAATGGCAAATGACAATTCCGCAAGGTGCTCTGAACGGAGTGAGTGATGTATATCTTGCAGTTCGTTACCAGGGCGACGAAGCGCGTCTGGTCATGGGCAACCGCCTGCTTACCGATAACTTCTTCAATGGAACCGAGTGGCGGATTGGGCTAAAGCGTTTCTTGCAGGGGTCGACTGCAAGCACTTTCACGCTGAAGATCTTGCCCCTGAACGAGAACGCCCCCATCTTCTTCGAGCCGGGCATGTCGCCAGCCTTCGGCAAGGACGGACAGGCCGGTTCATTGCAGTCGATACAAGCGCTTCCCGAATACGAAGTGGACTTACCACTCTGACACAGAATCAAGGATGTGTGATTGCGTAGGACTCGGCGGGGCATGAAGTCTCGATTAACTTCCTGGCGCTCGATAAAGCGAACAGGCAACACAAGGAGGGCTGCTTAAAGTGGGATGAGCGCGGAGGACTCTTGCAGCTTTCCCGGCTGAGCGGCCGTACCGTCAAGTCTCTCGTGATCGACAAGTGAGGCAATAGATGTGTGGAGATTTCACAACAAATCAGATCCTTGCACCCTGGATGGGTGTTCGAATGGCCCGCGCCGACGGGAGAAGGTCCTTTCCGTGAGCAAGGCCGTGCCTACCAGAATCTATTGGCGAGTTGGACTTTGTGTGAAGGTTAACGTGCTCTTTGCTTCGTGGGATATCCGGCTTGCTACTTTCGCCCTTTCCCTCTTGTGTTGTCGGGGGCCACGTCAGGTTCCTGGATAAATTCCGCTGTCCATATCCAGGGCGGCTTGCAGTAGGCTCTCGGGCCGGCCGAGATCGCGCCAATAGTATTCGTCTGCGCGAAACGCGATGATGCTTTCTTCCTGAGCGGCGAGATGCAAATAGGTGGTAATGATGGAAAAGGTGCCTTCCTCGTCCATCTTTGAGAAGAGGCGGGGAGATATGACGTGGATGCCGGAAAAGGCAAGCGCCTGCACCTGTTGGGCAGATCGGACCAATTCATCCTGTCCATCTTCAGCCTGTGAGGCGCCCCTAACTCGACGACCGCAGAGCTGGCCGCGCTCGTCGAAAAGCAGATAGCGCGAAGTTTCCCGCTCCTGAACTGCCAGTGTGGCGAGGGCGTCCTGCTCCGCATGAAACCGCATCATGCGCCCGAGATCGATCGTGCTGAGGACATCGACGTTGTGCAGAATGAATGGCTCCTGCGAGCTCTCACCTTCAGCAACAAAGAAGTGGGCGGCCTTCTTCAAGCCTCCGCCGGTATCAAGCAGTACATCCTCGCGAGAGACTTCCATCCTCATGCCGAAGTTGTTGTTGGCGTTCAAGTAATCGAGGATCAAGTCCGCGTAGTGATGCGTGTTAACAATCACTTCGCGCACACCAAAGTCGCGCAAGCGGCAGAGGGCAATCTCCAACAGAGTGCGACCGTCAACTGTTACCAGCGCCTTCGGGCGGTCATCAGTTAGTGGGCGAAGACGCGTGCCCAGGCCAGCGGCCAGAACCATCGCCTTCATTTACCCATCTTCTCCAACTCAATATGCCGGACTACCACTTCCACTCCGTTGCTGGCACGCAAATGCTTCGCCAACTGCTCTGCCAGATACACGGAGCGGTGCTGGCCGCCAGTGCAGCCGAACGACACCATGAGATTCTTAAAACCGCGGCGTTGATAGCAGCTTACGCTTGCATCCACAAGCGAGAGTACGCTGGCAAGATACTGGTGCACGCTCTCTTGCTGCTTGAGATAGTCGATCACCGGCGCGTCCTTGCCAGTGAGAGTCTTAAAGCGATCTTCTCGTCCGGGATTCGGTAGACTGCGGACATCGAAGACAAATCCGCCGCCGTTTCCTGTCTCGTCGCCGGGCATTTCACGGTGAAAAGAGAAGCTGAAGATCCGTACAATCAAACCTCCTGCGGAAGAGGCCAGCCCCTGCAATTTCTCCGATGCTAACATGCCCTGGAAGGCGTCCATCAGTGCGGGCAGAGCGATGGGCAGCTTGACATGATGAGCCAGCCAGTACAGGTTTTTCAGCGCGTACGGCACGCTCTGCAGAAAATGGGCCTTGCGCTCATAGAACCCTCTGAAGCCATAGGCGCCGAGGGCCTGCAGGATGCGGACGTAGACATACGCGTAATAGTGCTCCATGAACGCGTCGCGATCAACTTTGATGTAAGCGCCCAGGCAGTCGAGATAATAATCAAGCAATTCCTGGCGCAACTCCGGTGGCAGATCGGCCTTGCCATCGTAGAGCAGGGACGCGATGTCGTACTGCAGCGCGCCTTTGCGGCCGCCTTGGTAGTCCAGGAAATATGGCTGCCCATCGCGCAACATCACATTGCGTGATTGGAAATCGCGGTAGAGAAAATAATCGTGGTTGGCGCTCAGCAGAAACTTCGTCAGGCGGCCGAAATCATCCTCAAGCGCCTGTTCGTTGAAGGGTATGCCGGCGAGCCGCAGAAAATAATATTTGAAATAGTTCAGATCCCATGCGATGGACTGGCGATCGAAGCTGGCGCGCGGATAGCAAACCTTGTAGTTCAAATCGTGGCCCGCCTCGACCTGAAAGCGCGGTAATACAGCCACAACTTTGCGATACGCTTCAATTGCCTGTGGAGCGATGGTCTCGCTGACACGATTTCGGCCAAGAAATTCGAAGAGTGTAGTGTCACCCAGGTCTTCTTCAAGGTAGGCGCCCTGGCTCAGATCTTCCGCATAAATCTCCGGCACTGGCAATCCGTGCCGGTGAAAGTGCTTCGAGAACTCCAGAAAGGCGACATTCTCTTCCCGAACGGGATACAGAATGCCGATGGCGCTGAATCTTCCGCCGGCTAACCGGACGATGGCACGCCCCGAGCCACCAAGTTGGCCCTGAAGCGGCTGCACGTCTTCGGCTGGCAACTCAAAATGCTGCTCGAAAAGTCGTTTTAGAACGTCCATGAATGTCTTTCCGGGAAAGCTCACGCTAGGGTCTGTTCACAACGATACCCAGCCCGGCCAAGCAGGTGCAAGGCGCTGAAGAGGCGGGATCTCAGAATCGAGCGCCGGAAGTTGTCAAGTATCCATGAATTGGCCCTTCCCGGCCGGAAACTGAACTGTGTCGGACTGCACCGTTGGAGCCTCAGACTGTGCCCAACTACAGCACACGAGGCAGAGAAGACGAGAAAAATGGCGCGAAAGCCTTAAATCACGGCACGGCCCTCATCTTTCCGAGGAGTCCGTAGCACGCACCATACTTCTCTTCCTAAACACGCGCGAAAATCTCCTTTCTTCACGACCATCCAGGGTTGTCGGTAAGTCCGATCCTTGGCTGTCGGCAACAGTCGGTGAATGAAGTGAGGGCTGATAGGGGGTTGGCCGCTGTGGCACCCCAGGTCAGATTCCAATTCAAATCTTTCATTTGAAGCAAGACTCCAGGGTTACCCTTCGCAACTACGCCCGCCGGACGATTCCCGATTCAATCAAGTCTTGTTGAGACTAATCCGAAAATCCGCCTCACCTGCCATCTCTCAATGCGGCTTTACATGCGCAGTCTCAACCTATTGCTCGCGGCTGTTCGCGGGAAATCAGCCCTAAATTCCTGGGTTTGACTTTTAGCTTCTACACTGAGGGAGCAGATCGCGTGAGGGGCATGAGCACAGCCATCGAATTCCGAGAGCTTTCTTTTGCGACTCCGCAAGGTCGCCTTCTGCTCGAAAACATCTCATTCCTGGTCGAAGAAGGAACGACTACCGCCGTCCTCGGTCGCAGCGGCTCAGGAAAAACGACCCTGCTGCGCACGGTGAATCGAATGGTCGAACCCACGAGCGGCGAGGTGCTGCTCCAGGGACAAAGCGTCCGTACATCCAATCTCATCTCCCTGCGCCGCAGGATGGGCTACGTGATCCAAGAGACGGGGCTTTTCCCGCACTTCAGGGTCGAGCGCAATGTCGGCCTCGTATTGGAAGCACAGGGCCTGCCCCGCGAGCAGCGCGTCCGTCGCAGCCATGAACTGCTCGAAGCCGTAGGACTGGCCCCGGCGCGCTTTGCAACACGATTTCCGCATCAGCTTTCGGGAGGTCAGCGGCAGCGTGTTGGCCTGGCCCGAGCCCTGGCTGCCGATCCAGACATCCTGCTCATGGACGAACCATTTGGGGCGCTTGACCCGCTCACGCGTGCTGAAATGCAGGACATGCTTCTCGGCTTGCTGAACCGCCTGAAGAAAACCGTGCTCCTTGTGACCCACGATCTGGATGAGGCGCTTTATCTGGCGGATCGAATTGTACTGTTGAGCGAAGGAAAATTGCTCGCCTGCCTCGGCCCGAAAGAATTCATTGCATCCCGCCAGCCAGAGATTGAGGCTTATGTTCATGCTTTTCATCGCGGCGGCCGAAACGCTACCTCTGAAAACAAGATGCCGGAGGGACGCGGATGAGCACTGGCTTTCTTGCGCAATACGGCGGCGAAATCGTAACGCTTACCGTTGAACACCTCTGGCTCACCGGAGCGGCCATGTTGTTCGCCACCGCAATCGCCGTGCCGGCAGGCATCTGGCTTACCCGCTCGCCGCGATGGGCAAGGCCAGTGATCGCGATAGCCAATGTTTTGCAAACCATTCCCTCACTCGCCATGTTTGGCTTCCTGTTGCCATTGCCCTGGCTGGGAGAGCGCGCCGCCCGCATCGCAATCCTCGCACTCACTGCGTATGCTCTGCTGCCGATTCTGCGTAGCACCTATGCGGGAATCCGTGGCATCGATCGCTCGATCATTGAAGTTGCGCGCGCATTAGGCCTCACCAACGCGCAGCGTCTCTTCAAGGTCGAACTGCCTCTCGCAGCGCCGTTCATTCTTGCGGGACTGAGAACTGCAACCGTCACCTGCATCGGCATTGCGACCATTGCGGCGGCCGTGGGCGCAGGCGGACTCGGCGAACTCATCTTCCGTGGCGTCGCCTCGGTTGACAACCGCCTGGTACTCGCCGGGGCCATTCCCGCTGCAATGTTGGCGCTCCTGGCGGATGCGCTGCTAGGCCTGCTCGAACGCTGGTTAAGGGTTCCAGCCTCATGATCCGCCAGTTCGTCGCTGCCGTTGCGTTCATCGCCTGCATTTTCCTCACGGCGTGCTCTCCTCCGCGCCCCAATCATCCTGTCATCGGTGCGAAAAACTTCACAGAGCAAGTAGTTCTCGGTGAGCTTCTGGCACAGGAGATTGAAGCCAAGTCAAATCTCAAAGTCGAGCGGCGCTTTTATCTGGCAGGTAGTTACATTTGCCAGCAGGCATTGGTTTCGGGGCGCATTGACGCCTATGTGGAATACACCGGCACGGCTCTCACAGCCATCCTCAAGCAGCCGCTTGATCGCGATCCCACGTCCGTTTTAGACACGGTGCGCAGGCTCTATGCCTCGCGATACGCCATCACCGCCGGTGCGCCGCTCGGTTTCGAAAACACTTTCGCCATGGTGATCCGCGGAGATGACGCGCGGCGATTGCGTCTGACCACGCTGAGCCAAGCCGCAAAGTACACGCCGCAGTGGCATCTTGGGGTTGGCTACGAATTTGAACAGCGCCCTGACGGCCTGCCCGGCCTCAGCAGAGCCTATGGACTGAAGTTCGCAAGCGCGCCGCGCACCATGGACCTTGGCCTGCTCTACCGCGCGCTCAACTCTCACCAAGTCGACATGATCGCGGCCAACTCCACCGATGGCCCAATCGAAGCCTTCGGTCTCACGGTGCTCCAGGACGACATGCACTATTTCCCGCCCTACCAAGCTGTCCCTCTGGTCCGCGAGGATGCGCTCAAGCGCTGGCCCCAGATTCAAGACGCTCTCACCGCTCTTGCTGGAAGAGTTACCGCGGAGGATATGCGGACTATGAATGAAGCCGTAGACGGCCATCATCGCGATCCAGCCGACGTCGTTCGAGATTTTCGTTTGAAGAAGAGGCTTTGAGTGGATGGTGAATTCGGCTCTCTTCTTGCCGGTTCGTGTAAGGGCACTTTGGCTGTTGTTGTGCAAAATAGCCCTGCATGAAAAGTCACTACGGAGTTTTGCTGAACACCCGCACGCGTGATGTGGGCGAGCTAACCACGGAGGACATCACGAAGTTTCACCGGGTTTTGAGGCAGCGTGGATGCAAAGACCGTATCGTCAGCTTGCCCCCCACCCCATGGAACTGGTTCGATTTAGCTGCAGCCAGTACGACGTTTTGAAGGTATTTTTCAGCGAGTGAGCAATACTGACCTGTTTTTCGCATTCGTTTATGCAAGACTGATGCAACTGCCTTTGTAGGTGCGCTCAGCCGCATGCTCAGATGTTCCACTTAAGCCAGTTGTGCTCTGTTAAGCAGGGCCTTGGTAACCGTTGATGAGCCTGCCTTGGTTGCGGCACTTCCGACGTCAAACCTAACAGACGCGATCGTGTGTCTTGCTTTTAATAAGCGGCAGAGCCGTTTTTGGTGGAAGTTTTAGATGCTTGAACTTGAAAAGCCCGCATTCGATGCAGATGCCTTTTTGGCGACTGCTGGGCTCGGGCGCAGAATCGTTAAACTACGCGGGAAGCAGACCTTCTTTTCGCAGGGAGAAGCGGCCGACTCCGTCTTCTATCTTCAGAGTGGCCGCGCAAAGCTGACTGTCGCTTCCAAAAATGGCAAGGAAGCCACAATCACTCTCCTCGCCGCGAGGGAGTTTGTTGGAGAAGAGTCGCTGGCGAGCGTAGGCGCGCTGCATAGGGCCACTGCCACTTCCATTACCGACTGTACAGTACTCAAGATAGAGAGGGAGGAGATGCTTCGCGTGATGCACGAGGAGCAGCCCCTCTCCGAGATATTCATCAACTTTCTTCTGGCTCGCAATATGCGCATCCAGTCTGATCTCGTCGACCAGTTCTTCGACTCCAGCGAAAAACGATTGGCGAGGATACTCCTGTTGATGGCGAAATTTGGCGAATCAAGTGAATCTGAAGGGTTGATTCCAGAGATCACGGAGGAAAGTCTGGCCGAGCTGATCGGCACTCCGCGTTCCAGTGTCAGCTTCTTCATGAGCCGTTTCCACGGAACTGGGCCTTATTGATTACGACGGCCGCATTCGGGTGCAGAAAGCTCTGCTCAACGCGATTCTGCACGATCAATTGCCCGGTGACAACGCCTCACAGCCCGTAATAATCGACACTCATCAGAGGAAATCACAGCCGGCCGAAAGTACCCGTTGATGACCGCGATTCACTACCTGATGAGCGCCCGGCTTCCACCGATGGTTTGGGCGTCAAGCTTCGCAAGTCCGAGGGGCGATTGCCTTATCCAAATTGCGCTCTCATTTGAGATCTACCCAGTATCGTTGTTGGCCCGCCCACAAGGGTTTACACGTAGACAGGTTTTTGCCGGCTACTGAACCTGGCGCTAGCGAGCGGTACAGGCAATTTGGTCCGTTCGTCCTCCAGAAAGGAGGGATTGGCTACGATGGAATACTCGAAATTCAAATCATTGCTCCGCCGGGTGATTGTTGTTCCCATGGTGGCCACGGCAGCCCTTGCAGGATTGCTTTTGTGGGAAACCTTCGACTTGAACAAATCTTTGCAGTGGGTCGACCATACCGATCAGGTTCTGGACCAATCGGGGCATCTCCTCATGCTGCTGATAGATATGGAATCCGGCACGCGCGGCTACATCGCAACTGGCGACGAGAGCTTCCTTCGTCCCTATTTGGAGGGCGTCAAGAGATTCGATTCCGAGTTCCAGGCCCTGTATCAACTGTCGGCTGACAATCCCTCGCAGCAGCAGCGATTGAATGACTTCCATGCTGGCTATGGGGAGTGGGGGGAGTACGCCAGCCGAATTATCGCCCTTCGCCGTGCAGGAAAAGCCGATCCCGCTCTTTATGAGAACCAGCAAGGAAAGAAGAGGATGGATGCCCTTCGAGAGCATATCTCGGAGTTTCAAGGAGTAGAAGAAGGGCTGCGTGTCGAGCGGGTTCAAGCCGCGCACCAGCGATGGATCTTGATGGTGACAAGCTGCCTCGGTCTGGGCTTGGGATTTGGGGTTTTCCTCGCGCTGTTTACTCGATACAACGTGGAAAAACTGGGCACCAAGCTGTTGCAGAGCGAGGAGCGATGGACTGCTACTCTGGGCAGCATTGGCGAGGCCGTTATAGCAACTGACAGCGAGGGCCGAGTCACCTTCCTCAACCCGCTCGCCTCCGCTCTAACGGGGTGGACACCGGAGGAGGCTGAAAACCAGCCGGTCGGGGACGTGTTCAAGATCATCAACGAGAAGTCCGGGATGAGCGCGGACGATGAAGTGCTCCAGGTGCTAGAAAAGAGACAGATTCTAACAGGGGCCAACAACGTGGCGCTGATAACAAGAGATGGCCGCGAAATTCCTGTCGAGCATAGTGCCGCGCCAATCCTCGCCCGCGAAGAAAAAGTCATTGGCGTGGTGCTGGTTTTCCGCGACGTTGCGGAGAGACGGCAGGAGCAGATAGAGACTGCGGAGCAGGCTGCCCTGCTCGAACTCACGCAGGACTCCGTCTTTGTGATCGACATGGAGGGGAGGATCCTCTTTTGGAGCCGCGGGGCAGAGGCGATGTTGGGTTACTCCAAAAGTCAGGCTGCCGGCAATATCTCGCACGACCTGCTCCGCACCGAGTTTCCGCGGCCACTCGCTGAGATAAGAGCAGAACTGATGCGCACGGGACACTGGGAGGGAGACCTCATAAAGACCGCTCAGGACGGCAGGCGTATTGCGGTGTCAGGTCGCTGGGTATTGCAATGGGGCAAGCGCGACCAGGCACCCCGTGTGTTGGTGATCAGCAGCGACATCACTGCACGCAAGCGGGGGGAAGAGTTGCTCGTCTTGCAACGAGAACAGCTGCGGGCGCTGGCTGAACGCCTGCAGCGGGTACGCGAAGAGGATCGCAAGAGGGTCGCTCGCGACCTGCACGATCAAATCGGACAAATTCTGACGGCGATCAAAATGGATATGACATGGATGACTCGTCATCTGCCGGAGTCGGAAGGCGAGGTGCTCGCTCGACTAACGGAATCGATTCAGTTGATCAATGATGGTGTCAAGTCGGTGCGTACTATATGCAGCGGGCTGCGGCCTGGAGTATTGGATGACCTTGGCTTGGCGGCAGCCATTGAATGGCAGGCCAGTGAGTTTGCTGCCCGCAATGGTGTGCAATGCCTGGTCTCTGTTCCACCTATAGATTTGCATCTGGATGGTGACCGAGCCACCGCGACTTTCCGAATCTTCCAGGAGTGTCTGACCAACGTGATTAGGCATGCGCAGGCAAAGTCTGTGCGCGTTGACCTGTGCCAGGAAGAGGAGAGTATCCTCCTGGTTGTGGAGGACGACGGAATAGGCTTCTGTGAATCCGGCTTATCGAACTCTCTTGGGTCTTTGGGACTCCTGGGCATGAAAGAACGAGCGCAGTTCTGCGGAGGCGACGTACACATTTCCAGTTCTCCCGGCAACGGGACGACGGTCACTGTACGCGTTCCTGTGGATATTCCACGCGCCAAGAGGAGCGAAACATGCACATCCTGATTGCGGATGACCATGCCGTCGTGCGCCGTGGCCTGAGAGAGATCATGGCTGATACTCTTCCCGGTGCGGACTTTTCAGAAGCTGGCAATGGTGATGAGGTGCTGAGCAACCTAAGGAAATCTCAAACTGCCCTGCTTGTGTTGGACATCAATATGCCAGGGCGGAGTGGGATGGACGTGCTGCGGGATGTAAAGCACACATACCCACGGTTGCCAGTGATCATACTGAGTTGCCAGCCGGAGGAGCAGTATGCGGTGCGCTGTTTGCGGGCTGGCGCAGCCGCCTATATCAATAAAGAGAGCGCCCCTGAAGAACTTGCGACGGCGACGAAGAAGATACTGAGCGGTGGCCGCTATGTCAGCACGAGCCTCGCAGAGAAACTGATCGCAAATTTGGATGAGTCCGTCGACAAGCCCTTGCATGAGCTGCTCTCGGACCGGGAACACGAAGTCATGAAAATGATTGCCGCAGGCGTCCCCTTGACGGAAATTGGCGACAAGCTTCACGTCAGTGTAAAAACGATCAGCAGCTATCGAGCTCGCATTATGGAAAAGATGCAAATGAAGAGCAACGCTGATCTTACCCGCTACGCCATGACGCACAACCTGATCGATTAGATTGGCCTGTCGGCGTAGGAATAAACCTACAGGGCGAACTCAACAAACCCTACATAAATCACGGTCTACGCTGATGCCGGTTTATTTTCACCGCCGGTATATTAATTTCAGGCTGAACTGTGGGCCTGGTAAGCGGATACAACGATGAAAATCCTGATTGCAGATGATTATGCAAGCGTGCGACGTGGCCTGAGAGATATCCTGGTCGACGCATTTTCCGGCGCTCGCTTTACCGAAGCCTCCAACGGAGATGAGGTACTTACCCAGTTGGTCAGATCTGAACCTGACATACTGTTGCTCGACATTAATATGCCGGGGCGCAGTGGGTTTGAAGTGCTTAAAGATGTAAAGCATATTTACCCGCGGCTGCCTGTGATCATGGTTAGTGTCCAGCCTCAGGGCCAGTATGCGTTGCGCTGTCTGCTGGCAGGCGCGACCGAGTATGTCAACAAGGACAGCGCTTCAGAGGAACTGGTACCGGCGATCAAGAAAGTACTGGGCAGCGATACATCCGTTCGGAACCCGAATGGAAAATAGTCACAGAATTTGTTGAGTCCGTCTCGAATCTGCCCGCTACGCCATGATGCCTAACTTAATCGATTCAATCATTTTTCCGGTATAAGAAATACCCTACAAAGCTCGCGCAGTAAAGCCTACAGCAATAGCAGTTTTCGCCGATGTTCACACGCACACTCTCCCCGTATCTTGGTTATATCGACGTCGCAAAGGTTGAGAATAATTCACACCTTTGCACACACTCTGTGAGATTGAAAGGTATCGATCATGGCTACTCGTTTCGCCACTATGAAGAGTACGGCACCCGCGGTTCCGCTGGGTCGCTTATTTCCTTTGCCACCCGCTGCGCATCGTGGGATGAAGGTCGTCTCGAGCGAGATTGGCGCTTTGCCGGGACAGGGACCCGCATTCGACCTTCAGGATCCGCTTAACAGGTTTATGGCCGGAAAATCGCGGCGCGAATACCTCACCGGTGAATCCATCTTTTCGCAAGGCGACCCGGCCAATGCGGTTTTTTACATTCAGAGTGGCAAGGTAAAGCTCACCGTCGTATCGATGAGCGGCAAGGAAGCTGTAATTGCCCACCTTCCGGCGGCTAGCTTTTTCGGTGAAGCCTCCCTGGCAGGTGAAACACACCGCATTGCCTCTGCTAACGCACTTCAATCCAGCACTATCGTACGCATCGATAAGACAGTCATGCAGGACCTGCTCCATAGCGAGCCGGAGTTCGCCGAGCTATTCCTCGCGCACCTGCTCTCCCGCAACAACCGCATGCAGGCTGATCTGGTCGATCATCTGTTTAATTCCAGCGAAAAACGCCTCGCCCGGTTGCTAATGCTGATGGCTAACTTCGGACAGGAGTCGAAGCCTATTCCGGTCATCGCCAAAATCAGTCAGGAGACTCTGGCGGATATGATAGGCACCACCAGGTCTCGTGTCAGCTTCTTCCTCAATCGGTTTCGAGATCTCGGCTACATCGACTACAACAGTAGCGGGATGCTCATAAATAGTTCACTGGTCAACGTTGTGCTGCACGACTGAACGGCATTCTGGTACTAGGGCCAGTGCGTAGTAACGGCTGTGGATGCGTCGACGAGAGAATCTTCTTGTTCGGGCCAGTCGTGAACCTGGGCAGCGCTTCATCATGGTACTCATCGAC